>Ga0181612_139486_pt1 | contig 15297 bp, 6 predicted proteins | sample HoacroProtozoa21_FD_119630 | JGI IMG/M metagenome (GOLD analysis project Ga0181612, IMG submission 119630) | Hoatzin crop microbial communities from Cojedes, Venezuel. Combined Assembly of Gp0051906, Gp0051904, Gp0051908 | reverse complement strand
CTCTGAGGCACGGTGGTCACCACAGCGCTCGGAGCTGGGTGCGAAGACTTCTGTTCCACCGTTCTCTGTACGTTGCAGGCCATGCTCTTGCGTCTACACCCAAAAGCGGCACTCACTTTTCCGTGGGAGCTCAAAGTCAATCTCTTCCTGGTGCTCCTGGTGGCAGTTGCAGCAGAGGCTGAGCTGGTCTGCACAGGGCACCAGAAGGGCACTGCAGCAGTTGCAGAGCGGGCAGGAGCATGACCCCATCTGTGTAACATTGCACCCAGCCCAGTTAGCCCTGCTGAGGTTTCCCTTTTGAATTTCTTCTGGGCTTTGCTTGCCTAAGCCTCTGCAGTGAGTTGCCAAGGCACCTGCATTTTGGGTGTGCTGGTGGCAACAGCTTGGCTTCTCCCAGCGCTACACAGAGTGAAGTGGGAACGGATGAGTTCTCAAATCGCGTCAAAACCGCTGTGAATGTGTGCATTTGCATCTGGTGGGCTTAGATGCAAGGACTCTCTTCAAGTGGTAAAAGTACGATAAGAGTACAACAGGATTTTGCAGTTCAGGGACTCTGCCAGACTGCTGGACTCACCAACCGAAGTGCTGATCACTCTTTACCTGGAGGGCTGATACACATATTACAAAGCTATCTTGCTAATATATGCTTCAAATCTAAAATGAGTAATGAAACAGGCCCTCCAAACATGGATGTGTGCTGAGGCCAGCAGAGCACCAAAAGCACTTTAATTACAGCTCAGTGACGTTTCTGACAGAGGTGCACGACCACTGCATTTTGCCTTTCGAGCTCCATAGCCTCATTAAGAAATTAAAACATTTGTGGGTCTGTCGTGCAGCCTTTGTCCCTCTGGGATGTTTAAGTTAGCTGACTGTCAGCACAGTGATGCAGGCTTGTAAAAGTTCAGAGAATTACCTTGATGGTATGACGGCCTCTTCCATTTCAACTGCAATCCAAGGCTCCTTTCTCCTCTGGGGCATTCATCAAAATTCTGTGCACGATTTGTTCCTCTGGTTGTTTAACAATGTGTCTCATGTTTGCCCTGATTTTAAAAATCCTCCGTTGTAGCAGAGATAACATAGAGCAGGATGATATAATTGCAGTAAAGAGGCCCTGGAGCTTGCAGTAATAGGATGGTTCATCTGATGTGTGCTGCCATTAGAAAATAACCCACGTATGTATGTTCTCAGGGGACAGTAAAGAGGCTTTTAAGGATTACACTTTATGTAGTATGAAAGCTAATGAGCAAAAGAGCAAGTATGAAGACAGCTATTGCTGCAGAAAGCGTGGTGCCACTTTGTGTTCTCCCTTGTTTCCTGACACCTGTGTAGCTCCATAGCATCCATCTCTGCCCAGCAGTGCATCGCTTTGCGTGCACTGCAGTTGGTTCCCAAGACTTTTGAGAACACTGTATTATTTTCATTTCACTGAAAAATAGGTAGCATGTCAAAAGCACGGCAGAGCTGAGTTGAGGATTGAAACTGCTGTGCGTACAAAAGAAATAATTTTAGGGGAATAGCAATCTCTGATAGTCGATGCCCTCAAAAACAAAAAAAAAGAAAAAAGAAAGATGTGCTGGAATGATATAGTTTCATGAATGTTGCTGAAAGGTTGTTAGGACTGTTAATTATGCAGAGTCTCAGTTCTCCCATCTCAATTCTTTTCCTGGCCAGTGCACGAAAGCATATGAAGACAGCAACACACATTAAACACCGAAGGATCCGTTTCAAAGTTACATGGCATGCAGAGTCAGAGTTGCAAAGTTTGGGCTGTGGAGGTGGAAAATTCAGAGCAGGTGGTTTTTGATACTGAAAACTTCTTGTTCGAATGGATTGGCACATAGAGTGCCAATTCCTTCCCCTTGCATTTGTGCAGAAACAGAAGCCATCTAGCAGAACAGATTTAGGATTCTTTGCTTTTTCACAGCATTTTCCTCTTGCTTAGAGAGCTTCATGTAGATAAAGAAATTTATTGACCTTTTTATAGTCTGTACCCTCTCTGCGCTATCGTAGTATATTTTTTTTACCACTTCAGGTTTTTATGTTCAATGGAATGTGTGAACTTGCATCTTTCTTCATATATTTAACATAGTAAAGGGTCGGACTTTGCTATCAGGTAAAGGGAAGTGGCTTCACTCGAGCTGTGGAGCCTCGGAGGGCAAGCAGGGTTTTGACCAAATGCTCTGCTGGGGTTGTGCAGCAAGGTTTGACATCCATAACTTCATTATATTCCAAAGGGTGTTAACAATAATTTAAAGAATAGTAAGTGAGGAAGAGATGACAGCCAGCATCTTTACAAGGACACAAGCCAGTAACCTTCTTAAGCATCCCTGCTTCCACCCACAATTCAAGGGAGCTCGTGGTCAAGAGACTGCAGTACCTCTTTCTGGGCCAAAGAAGTGACTGAATTTCCCTTAACAGCAAAGAAGGTTCAGGAGACAACATGATCAGATTCTCACGTTAATTCCTGTCTCATCTCATCACACTGGAAGTGTGTTAAGAGTGCATGTGAAGTATTTTTTCTGCTTCTAGTGAGGCCACTCTGTGTGATCAGAGCCTGGTAAATGGCTTGCAGAGGGAGTAAGAAAGAGGTCTTCTTCTGACTCCCAGGGGTGTAAGCAGGACTCTGCGCATCGGGACAGAAGTGAGGGGTACACATGCCCTATGGGCAGGAGAACTTGCTGAAGTCCTGTGAAGAGTAATAAGATTGTTAAAATAATAATCCATAACCTAGTGGACATCAGTTCTTAACCCATGCCCTTTTTGTATTCCTGCACCTAAAATGTGGAGTAGTTGTGCCATGTACTAAGCAGTGTTTGCTCATACAGAGGAGATTTTCAGGATAGAGTTACGTGTTATTGTAATACCTCCAAGAGATGATGGCTACATGTTCAGCCAAAGGGTAGATACTTAGTCGTTTCGGTACCTTTTTGTTTCAGTTTGATAGCCATGTTTGTATTGGGCAATAAATTTGTCGTATTTGTAGACTATGGAACACAAAGCTGAGGCGAAGAGACAGCTGTATGTTCAAACATACAGCAGAGTATCAGCAGTAGTCTTGACTAAAGTAAAGGCAACGCGATTATATTTGCTAGAGATAACAGAAGGATTCTCTGCTTGATCCCAGTGCTGTCTGGCTGGCTGACTGGCTGCAGAGCACCAGTCTACCACCATGTGCGAGTGCATCACGGTCCAACTTTGTGAGCCCAGATCAGGTGTTTGACTGCATTCCCCAACTTGGCATCACTTGATCCCTGGTCCACCATCAATCTACCACTCATTACAACATCTGGGACTTACTTTGACAGCCACAAGTGACATAAGATGAATTATCTGTTGCTGCTTCTGCTGTCAGTTGACTCTTCTCTGCTTAAACTTTCAGTCTTGCAAATACCAGAATAGTAGTGCTAAATATTTTATTTCTTTCCTTTGTCCCCCTCCCCCCAATAATTGGTATATGGGAGCAGAAGAGGACTTGCAATTTTAGTATTGCTGTATAAGCCTTCTGTAAACTCAGTTACAGCACTTCTGATGTTGGTAATTTTTGTGACTAAAAAATATGCTGACGCTGTGTTTGTGCATAGGAAAAGAGCAGATTTGAATGTATAATAATCCGGTGCATTTGGGAGATGTTTGATGCTATATCCCAGCCAAGTTAATCACTCATGGCATTAAATTTTTTATTTTGCTTGGTTGACTGGAGACATTAATCTCATATCTGTGGAAAGGCATCTTTAATGCCAAAAAATTGATCAGAGATACCTGATGTTTCTCTGCCATCAGGAAAGATTTTGAAGGAAAGCTATCAGTTGACAATAGGCCAGCAGAAACAGAGGCATTTGTTACTTTATTTTTCTTACATAAAGAAATACCCAGGTGATGATTTCCAATTCGTGAAGTATATTGAACCGTGTACTGTATTCATGAATATAGATTGAGCAGACGTGACACACATTTTTTATATAAAAGTAACACAGCATTGCTCCTTCTGATAATTCTGCTTTGCCTGAAATATGCTTATTCTGAGAACATCACTACAGAGTTAATAGTGCACTGCATAACTGCATGTTAAAAAATACAAGTGCTAAAGGACACAGAATGTCTGAAGGAGAAAATGTGCATAGATTTATAACGACTGTGGCTGGCTGCATTTCTCAAGGACAGGATCTTTCTGCATCTTCCTTTCTTTTTGCATTTTTTCTGTAAAATCCTTCATCTCCAAATAGTAGCATCACCCAGCCAGCCCACTTCCATCCGACAAGGCTTGTTGTCAGGCTGGATGGTGCTGCTGCCAAACAGCGCACCGCTTGCACTTCGCTTCCCATCCACACTTCTGCCTCATTAGCAGCTTTGTGTGCCAGATCATCCAGACTTTGCCCATTTCTCAGTCAGTCCTAGAGGAGCCGTCCCAGCAGAAAACCTGCAGTGTTGTGGGGACTTTGAACACGGAGCCAATCGCAGGTTGAAACAGAAGCATCAACTTCTCATCCCTGTTCAGTCACTGGTGTGTCAGCAGTGTTCCCACCTAGCAACGGGAAGGACCAGACACTCACTAATTGATGATTTTTTCTCTTCTGCCAAACACAAAACTAGTAGGGTGGAATATGACCCTTAATATGCTCTAATTATATAAAAAGCCTTGCAAGTAGGAGCCAGTGTGTATATAGATGTTCTTGATTAAACGAAGCCTTCTTTGTTTGCATTGTGCTAGGGAGCTGCATTACAAGAAAGGTAAGAGGTAAAATAAGGAGTGTGACCTGAAGGAAAACTACCAGATTAGACTGTGAAGGCCACATGCTGGTGTCCTTGAAGCTGGTGAGACTTTTGCCTCTGAGAAGCCAGTAATACCTGGTGTCTGTTCAGGGCTTTACAATCCTGTGTTGCAGTCAGGCATTCCTCGAGGTGGTCTCTGCCACGGGGCTGGAGAACATGAGGAAAGCATGCTGCCGCTCATGTTAGGCTGTCAGGGCTGTCAACTCATAGCATTTGTTTATTCCTCTTTGGTTTTCACTTCTAGCAGTGCTTCTGTTGACAAACACGGGGAGAAATGATGGGATGATTTGCTGTTCCTCAGAACAGTTTTAATTTTGCCCCTACAAGTGACAGGATATTTGAAGACGTCTTTCTCTTTCCAGGTTACCAGCCTGTCCTGCCGAATCAGCAGCAGGGGTTCCAGGGTCTCATGGGAATGCAGCAGCCGCCCCAAAGCCAGAACCTGATGAATAATCAACAGGGAAATCAGGTGCAAGGCATGATGGTGCAGTATCCAGCCATGTCGTCTTATCAGGTACTTGGGAGGCATACAGAAAGATGGCTTTTCTTAGAGGGTGCTTAGCTGAATGAAGTTTTTGTATCACAGAAAGGTCTTTATTACTTCATTAGGACAGTGTGTGGCAGGAGGCCTTCTAATAAATACACTTGTAAGTCAGATTGGTTTCTTCCCTTCCTGTTTACATATTCTTAGTACTCCCGGTTTTCATTCTGAATTGGGAATACTTCAAATGAACTATTTATTACAGCCTGCAGTGCGAGTGAAATGTTACAAAGCATGAAAGAATTATACTTTTTCCTGTGAAGAAAACAAATTTAAAAAAATAAAGTACAGAATATTGTTCGGTTTTTTTGCCAATGCATTATTTTTTTTCCTGTAATGAAGTTGAGGGCTTTGCCTGATGCAGTTAAAAATTACTCATCTGTGGAGACTCCTGCCAAGGATCTCACCATGTCTTCTATAACAAGCTGTAGCCAAATAGATTTTTGTTTATTGGATTTTGGGGAGAGGGACGTGGCTTGGTTTTTACTAAGTCCCTAAGTGACCCAGACATATTTCCCTAACTTTATACCTGGATTCTGTGAGAGATGCCAAGAACCTGTGAGGTGGCCTGTGCTCATGTTTCTTGCTGGTCCCTCTGGAAAGTTAAGAAACTGAATGACATCTAATTCATTTTAGTAGTTTTCACTGATTGAGCAGCCATTCATCTTTTCCCTTGGCTTCTCTGAAAACGCTACAGTAACCCAGACTGAAATGGGGGAATTGCTTGTGGGTAAAATTTTACCCTTGCATTATCAGAATTACTATACTGAAAGTCTGTTTTAAAGGTTAATCATCAGGTTAAAGGTTTAGACCTTTTAGATGGTGTAAATATACCAGGGGTGAGTCTTCTGCTTGCACTGATGCCGGTAATCCACGCTGAGCTATATTACGACGGAGCTGCTTACTAGACTCAGGAGCAGAGAGATTCGTCCTTAACCTTTCTCCAGCAAAGGAAGATCCTCAGGGGTGAGAACAGTTCTAGCAGCAGAGAATGACACAATTTGGCAGAATGTATTGTATGCTCAAATTCGGGTAGAAGGAAGATAGAAACGCTTGGGACCTACGTTAATTTGTTCACTAATTACTATTTTTTTCCTACGTGTTTCCGTATTTCTACCTAGGTGCCAATGACCCAGGGTTCTCAAGGATTGCCGCAACAATCGTATCAACAACCAATCATGCTACCTAATCAATCAGGTCAAGGAACACTTACAGCCACTGGAATGCCTGTCTACTGTAATGTCATACCTCCTGCCCCACAGAACAACCTACGGTTGATTGCCCCACACTGCCCCTCCAGTAACGTTCCAGTTATTTCTGCCAGCTGCAGGACAAACTGTGCGAGCATTAACAGTGCAGGGTGGCAGGTCAAGTACTGACACTGTGGCTTAGTGTGGATGTACGAGGATAGCGGTGCATTATTTGACAAATAACTCATGGCCTTCAAATGAAGAGGAACACAATAGGATGATCAGTTGAGGACGTAAGAACTGACTATGCTCAAGTGATTTGCTGCTGGAAAAACCTGTAAAAAAAAAAAATAAAAATAAAATAAATTTTGAAAAAAATAAAATGTTTGCTGGTTAATGGTGCATATTTTTGTCATGTCTGCTAGGTATGCCTTTATAGCTTAGCTAGTGACATGAATTCATTGAGGTAAGATTTTTTCCTACCACTGAACACCACTGTGTAGATTGTAATATCCCTGATTCGGATTAGTTTTGTACTTCGTGTTGAGTTTGTGAAGCTAAAAGTATTTAAAAATATAATAAAATCACATTGTACCAAAGGTGTAATGGAAATGAAAAAAACGAAAAACAAACAAACAAAAGAATTACTGAATGGAAGGAATAATTTATATACACTATAGAGTTTTTTTATGGATATATACTGTATTGTAGTGCTTAATCACAATAAAGCTATTTGACCTCATGGAGAAAGGTCATGTTTCTACCACCTGCTTGGTCTCCTCTCTGTTTCTGAGTGAGTGAACTTCTCTTTGGTTCTGCATTGTCCTGTTTTAGGTGAAGCTAAGGGGGGAATGATGCTTAACGGGCTTGTGGGAGTTTGCTGAGAAGGCAATATACCTGTGTTTTAGCGTGCAGTACAGTAGCAGCTAAGGCCACTTAGAAGTTGTAGTGTAGACACCCAGAAAGTGTTCAATGAATGATGTGCCAGATCGTCTGAAACTAAGTCTGTGCTTTTCCGGTCCTTAGGACTAGTAATGTCACAAACAGGATTCGCCACTGCTACAAGCCTCTAACTCACACCTCTTCAAGAGGCCATACAACAGTTGTGTATGAGCAGACAGAGATGTCCCATGATACCCCATCCACTGGCTGGAAGATCAGTTGCTACCGATGTAGCAACCACAGTACCCAGTAATTCTTCTGCTACATAGAGATACTCTACCCAATTATTGGTGTTCCAGCTATAAAGCTATTTTGCAACAAAAAATCTGGTCCATCATGTTCAAGTAGTGAACAATACATTTGGGGGCTTGGCTCTTACAACATGCAGCACAGTGGTTTGCCAGAGATTTTTAGAACCTTTTTTTTAATATTCTGGTGGTGTTTCTGCTTAGTTGTCCATGCTCACTCAAATTCCCAGCTTATTCTGATAAATTATTCTTCATTCATAAATGCTTCATGGAGTTCGTCATTCTGCTTCAGTGATGACAACATTTGTGTCACAAATGTGTTTAACAGATGAAAGCCTGTGTCATTTTTCACTTAAGCTGCATTTTTGATCAGTTTTGAACACCTTTAAAATAGGTAGGACTCAAGCACTCTAGAATTATGCACACACATCATGAAAAAGCCTGAAATCCTTCTGTGTGTAAAATCTGTATGTGTCATAGTACAATTTTAGGTACACCCAAGATGACAGCAGCCTACAGGGCCCTTGGCCATTGTTAATCTGAATGTGAAATGGCTTTTATTTTACCTTTAAGATGGGTGCCCTTTCCTTTACACGCTTCAGCTGTGGAAGCAGGAACTGGAAGGGCTACAACCCATATCTAAACCAAACATTTTCCTTTTCTATACAATGGACAGATAACCTTTCAGAGTTCAGTCTTTTTTACATGTGTTTTTTTGTCATACGTGTCAAGTGTGGAATCAAGTCCTATGGGATCATAAGAAAGCCAAACACTGAATTTTATGTAGTGTAATCACGATTCATTTGCTGAGAGACTGTCAAGAATATAAGCAGGTAAGTAAACACAATTCACTCTTCAATTAGAGGTGAAATGCCTTGGGAGAGCCTACTGATTGATGCCCTCTCCCCCCCCTTTTTTTAAATCGAGCTCCTGCATTTGTATTTTGCCTGTGATCCTGAGCTCGCATCTCCAATGCCCGGCCTTGCGTGGCTTATTTCCTTTTAATGTGCTATATAGTATGGTGGTTTCTCTCCTAGCATTACTACAATTACACATAATTGCGTTTAGTGCTGCTGAATGACTGACAGCTGAATGAATGGCTGTCCCTTCTCTATCAAGGCTCCAGAGTCCAGCAGGAAGGACCCACAGGTGACCTTGCCAGGACAGGTTGTGTGTAGCCAGGCTGAAGGAGCGGGGACAGGGGGCAAATCTCTGCACGCGGTGTCTGGAGCGAAGAGGCCCTTTGGTCATCACTGTATAATCACTATATTTAAGTCCTGTTTCTTCTCTTTGAAGCGCTGCTATTACCTTACGGATCTTCCTTCTTGTCAGAGAACTATGAACGAATTGCCTGGTAAAAAAATCTGCCCTCAGCATCATAGATCAATGGCAAGCTGGGCTGTAGATGCTCTCGGTAGCGATGGGGAGAGGAGTCAAAAAGCAAAGCCTAGGAATCTTGCTTCTGTAAAGAGAGAACCTCCTCATGTCCTCACACCTCTCTCGGTCACGTCCCCTTGGCAAGCAGCGTATCCCAAGACTGCCCGTGGCCGTGAGTTCCCCTGATGTACCTGCCTCTGCCTGTTCAGTGACCAGCTTGTATGAAGCGCATGGGTCGCTGTGGGAGCAGAGATGCCGCTGGCTGACTTCCCTCAGCCTTGTAGCAGCAGCACCAACCTGCACGTTTGTGCTCCCTCCCGCTGAAATGAGACGGGAACTTATGTAAAATTGAGCAGTTTCAGGAGAAGGCCACAGCCACCCATCCTGACTTGGCCTCCATCCTCTGACCGTCACACTCACCAAAGAGTTTAAATCTCCTCAGGCATGTGAGGAAACTGAATTTGATCTCTCTCAGCTGCGGAGGATGCCCTGATTATTAAGGTATCATATACAAGGGGGAGACATCTCACGCGGTGGTGCACATACTTGCTTTACGCTGGAGGAATTTATATTTGAAGACACTTAATTAAATCTGTTTCTATGCCAAGGGAAGCACAAAAAATCTTCTCTGATTTTATTTTTTTTAATCATACAATATTTTTAAATCTTTCTTCTGAACTTTTTGTTCATTAATAAAAATATTCTGAGCTGAATTGCTTAGCAGCCTTCTGCTGTTAAACCAGAGATGTTTCAGCGCTGTCAGAAGGTGAGGAGGAGGAGGAGAAAAGAAGTGACCTGCAAATACACATAACAAAAATGGGTAGGTGGAGCTCAGCGCTTTTTTCTCCATCCTTTGAAATATTCTGTAGGCACTCCCCATAGGAGGAGTGCTGTTAGACTCGCCTGCCCAAACTTAGTTCAAGCAACCCAGCAAGTGGTCACCCTGAATTCAGAGTCCAGCTCGTAGCAGTGGAAGGGTTTACAGGATGTGCTTCTCTCTGTGCGATTGCTCTGTCATGGTGGGCTGGTTTTTCTCCAGCCTTCCCTTGGAAGTTAGCAGGCTCAGGCAGCTGCTCTGTGGCAGCCTGGTTGTGGTGCCAGGGACTGTGCGTTCTGCTTTCCCTTTACCTGCTGCATACTTGCTTTGGTAGTTGTATGTTGTTTTCTCCTTCTTTTTTTATATTCTGAAGCTGATGGAAAGTTCTCCCAAGGCCCCATACATGTTTAATTTGCCACTGTTTTTTTTAATTCAAATCGCGCTGAGAAACCGGAGAGGCATATCCTGAATTAAGCTGACGGCCTCAGATGACACTGATCAGCCTTTTGGATGGGTCTGATTCAGCTGGGCTGTAATTTGCAGAGGCTGTGCATCCTAACAGATGCCAGATGCTATTTGCTATTGTTTTGCCCTTTGTGCTGCCCGAGACGTCAACGATTTCCTTCTACAACTGCATTCCCTTATGTTTCTGCTTAACTCTGTGCGAACAGCTTCCTGCGCTGGAGGAAGGCTGCGGAAATTACCCCGCAGCAAGGGACGGAATCGCGCAGGGAGGCCGCAGCCTGCCCGGAGCATCCCTCTCTCTGCCCTGTTAGCTGCTCTGCAACATGGCAACGCGCCCCGGCACGGCCGTTGGGTGCTGGACTGCGATTCTTCCGCTGGCATTCCCGAAAGCAATGCAGAACGCGCGCCGGTCAGCATCCCCGCAGCCCTCCCGTTCACGAGGTTGTGGAGCTGTGGCGTGTGTTGCCCATTTGGGAGAACTGGAGAGTTTCCTCCCTTAACATTCGGTGGCAGGGCTCTGGTGGGGGGTGATGCCCGGCCAGGGCTGGGAGCTTTAGCTTGCTCTTTCCCAGGGCTCCTCTCTTGGCTAGCAAGGAAGAGGGAGACTAGTTCCCTTAGACTTCAGGAATGTGCAACTCGTGCTTAAGCCCACAGACTGTGCTTTAGAAATGCTCACAGCTTCAGCGCCTACTTAGCTCATGTTGCTTAAAACCACATACCCGGTGGGGGACATCAGCTTCCAGCCTTAGCAAGTGGCCGCCTTAGGGCAAGCATTGAGCCAAGCTCTGACCAGTGCTTTGACAGCCATCCTACGAGCCTCAAGCGCTACCCAAAGCTGCGTGGCACGCCAGAGAAATGCCCTGAGTGTTCTGGAGGGGAAGAAGTCTCACTGCACGTAGGTCACTTGTGCCCATTATGATATGGGTGATGCAGCAGTTTTGGGGAGGCCCACTCCCAAAACAAGGCAAAAGATCCCCGTTTCTAATTGAATTCCTGCCCTCGTTTGCTGTAGGAATTCACTCTCTGCCCTGCGGATTCCTTTCATTCTTCAGAAAAGCAAATATATGGAGCCTTTGAGGCAGTGGACTGACGGTTAAATAATTAATGCCACACAGTGTTTCTGAGGATGTGTGGCCCAGCACTCAGCGAGTGGCATGCAGTGTTGCTATAGTGCTATATGCTTTGCAGAGTTAGGCTTTGGGTGGAATACTGCTAAACATACTGCTTTCCAGTGCATGTCAGGGGGGAAATCAAACCCCACTCTTCTGGCTCTTTTTACAACATCCCATCAACGGTGAAAGGGGATGACTCCTCATTACCTCTCCTGATACAAGGACAAGGGGACATATGAGAAGAAAAAATTGCTTATTAAAACAGCAGTCTCCAAACAAAGAAAACAGGAGAAGAGCTCTTTTTTCTCCGTAGAGTATATAGACAACCAGTGGCATTCCTTGCTGCAGGACATTAGGTGTGGTTTCGGAAACAGGTGGACAAGGTCAGGGAAGAAAGTTGTACTGAAGGCTGCTAAACACAGCCAGCCAGCGTCCAGCTCACAGAGGCGGAGGACAGCCAAAGAAATGTTGCCATATCATTGTTCCACCCTTAAACCTTTCCCCGGACACTGTTAGAGATGAACATTTAACTGGGAATTAACCTCTGACCTGACCAAGTGTGGCAGTTCTGTAAAGCAGTGTTTCTTATCTAGTGCTTAATAAGCAAGTAAAAAAAAAATGGGATCACCTGACAAAGCCCATCCTTTAACAAAACCTGTAAGGATCAGAAGCAGGAGGTAAGGCTAAGCTTGGGTTAATTTTCTTCAGTTTGTTTAGTGTCAAATGCCCCTGACTGTGTGAGTAACTACACCCGGCCTTACACAGCTGCTTGTTCTGCTACAAAGAGTAGGATGTAGTGCCATGTTGAGGATGAAATAAACCTTCCAATGGGAAATGCCTCATGATCTTTTCATCATCTTTTGTTTCTGCTTTGTAGCGTATAATTGTTCATTATTGTTGTAAAGGTTAATTACGCGCAAGGAACGCTTTTGTGCTAAGAGTTGTTTGCTTTAGTTGATAATAATTAAAATATTTTTCTTCAGGTGGCATTTTGTATGTAATCCACTGTTTCATGTCAAAAGCCCTGGCTTTGCTGAGCATCAGGTGTAGTTGCTACTAAGAGTGCTTTTTCTAGTGTTTCGTCATTGACCTAAGGGAGGTTAATTGATGGAAGAATTACAGGAATACACTGCAAGAGAGCACCTGAGATTAGCTTTCCAGCTGAAGAATAGTAACAGGTGTTGCAGGTAAACTGGCTTGTTGAAAAGCATTATTGAGTTCTTCCCTGGTTTTCATTTGGAGAGATCAGCTGCAAACCTACGCGTGCTTAATGAAGCACTACAGCACAGTTCATCCTTGTGTTTTTCAGGTGTGATTTTGTAGGCTGCAGATTCAGGAAAACAAGTCAAAAAAACTTTGCCTTTTATGTTGCAAGTGCGGTTTTACAGAAGACAGTTGTGAAAAGGAAAGGTAAGTAGAAGATCATGCTACAGCAAAAATATATGCCACCCAGTACAGAAATTATCTCCATGGAACTCTACTAAATACATCCCTGGAGGAATGCTTTAAAAAGATAGCCTCAAAGAGTGCTGTGTATCTTGAGATAAGAAGCAGAATTCACAGTTCCCACTGCTACATGTGGGTTTTTAACTCTAAGGACAAACATATGGGGGTGAATCAAGGCACTTGCCTTACCCAGGATTTTCTTGCAAAGCTATACCTGATTGTCTCCACCATCATGAAAAACTGCTTTTGTCGGCATAGAAAACAGACATACATTAAATCATTTGACAATTTTTTAATTTATTTTTTTTTTAGGTAGTGGCCACTGGACCATGGAGTGTGATAGGAAGACCAAGTAAATTGATAGTAGACAGGACTGGACATTTTCTATTTAGATCCATTAACTTTGATCTCACCAGGATCAAATCTTATGCCAGGTGGAGCTTGTGGGGGAAAAGAGCTTCTGTGCGTGTCTGTGTATGTGAGTAAACATTTCTGTGATGGAGAAAAAACAATTGTTTGATTTTTTTCTAAAGCCTTTCAATCAAAACCAAAGGTTTTACAAAATTTTGTGTGAGCCATGCCCCTGTTTTCCAGGCTAAGTGGTGCTGGTTCATTGAGGGCAAGATTTAGTCATAGGACACGATGTCAGGAGGTGGGTGATCACAGTATAGTCCTTCGATGTGCAAAATTTCATGCAGTTATTTGCACAACAAAAGATCTTATCTAAGAACCAAGGAGGGAAAAAATTGACATTAAGATCAAACCTGGAACAGTAAAACTGGATAAATTCTGTCTTTGAGATAAATGGTTCTCAAATACATTAGAGAATATTTCCATAGGGAAAAAAAAGAAATTACTTTCAATGCCTCAGACTGTGCCACCCATTGTAGAGGCCAGGAGATCAGACCTTAAAGCAAAGTACTGGATATTTGTAAGCTTGCTCTATATAACAGTTTAGAGCAATTCATGTCTACACTCTCAATTAATCTTATTAACAGTAAGTAAAATGGAGGACAAGCAGTGTTCAGAATCTCCCTGACCCAAATTTTCAGTGAGGTTCAAGTCTCGACTACGTTTAAGCTTGAGGTGAGGTTTCTCTCAGACAGAGCAAGCAGGAGTGCATTTGCACGAAGCTCACAGGCAGCACCTGAACCAAGCTCCTATGTGTGTTAACGACCAGTCTTTCATTTTGTTTCATCTGTAGAGATGAAACCCCGAGACATACAGCATGCTGTAATTCAGAACAGCTTCAGGCATCCACAGTCCTGCTTCCTACTGGGTGCAGAAGCCTGTTGGGCAACATATTCCCATGACTATGGGCTATGCACAGCTTGATACTTCTTTTATTGGCATGGATATCAGAAAACCACGTCATGGGGCTCGCTGCCATCTTCCACTAGGGCGAAATTTTCCAAGGGTGTTTCAGAAGTTGCGAAGAGGTCCAAATTATGTGGATGACACTCGGCTAAATCTGGATCCTTCCTGCTGTCCTGGGGATGGGGGGGAAGGTCTGTTTTAAGTATTTCTTGAACAGATATTTATCTTCCCAGTTCATTGGGACTTGAAGATTAGGTGTGGTTGGCATGTGGTGGAAGGAGTTACTGCTGATGTGCAAATAAAGATGTTGCAGGCATCAAAGCTGTCACACAGCAGTGGAATGAGCTCTGGACATGAAGCATTCATACAGCACAGGAAAAATTTTGATCTGAGAGTTGTTCTATTATTTATTCATGTGCTTCTATGCTCCCCTGGATGGGAGCTGTATTTTTTAGAAAGCTGCCTTCCTCTACAGCAGATGTTCTGTGGTACAGAACTAGAAGCATTGCCCCTCTTTGCTTAAGAGATAATTGGGGTTTGGATCAATTTCTTTTTTTGAGTGGAAAGGCTAATTGTCTGAACAAACATAGGTATCTGTTTAGCAAAAATGTCTGTTAGTGAGGGTAACTAATGTTTTCCAAGTACAAGTGTGTCAAGGGAAGCTGCAGTTTTTTTCAAACCGCTCATCCAACACAGGACCCTTCTGGCATAACTGTAATTTATGACTGTTCTTCTCATCAATAAAGCATGGGTTATTTTAGAACAGGGAGTGAAGTTTTACTATAAAGGTACCAGTGGCTCTTTTAAAATATTTTAGTGCAAAAAAATACACCTTTTTTTGTGAGAAACTGAAAATATCTTCTGCATTCAAAAGCAGCAGAAATGCCTGAGAGCAAGCTGCAGTGGCAAGGCCTTTTTGCTCAGCTCTGCTGTGATGAGCTCCGTGGATGATGTGGAGACAAGTATGAGTGGATAAAAGAGAAATTTCACTGCATTTTTTTTTCCCTTTTCCTGTCCTCTTTGTGCTGCCCAGTTTTGTTCCACGTAAATAAGCCTGTACTGCTGGGAGCTG
>Ga0181612_130307_pt1 | contig 15298 bp, 6 predicted proteins | sample HoacroProtozoa21_FD_119630 | JGI IMG/M metagenome (GOLD analysis project Ga0181612, IMG submission 119630) | Hoatzin crop microbial communities from Cojedes, Venezuel. Combined Assembly of Gp0051906, Gp0051904, Gp0051908 | reverse complement strand
TTCTCAGTTTCTGCTTCCACCTTCTGCTTTTTATCCTTGAGCTCAAGTACTGAGGCAGTTTGGTGACATTGTGTTACTGTAAGCAATAAAAGATGATAAAAGGATGGAGCTTTCCAATGCCTAGATAGGGTTTTTGCTGGAGTTCATGACACCTTTCCAGTTCTTTCAGTCCCTGTGTCTGTATTTTAAATAAGGTTGAAGAAAAAGAGATCAGAGGTACATTTTTCTACTGCTCCTCTCTGGTTATGGCTCTGTTGAAATAAACTGTTTCAAAACAGTCAGCCTCTTTTACATACAGTTCAGAGTTCATTAGCTATGTCAAATGCTGTAGAGAGGTTGAAAAAAAAGGGGCCAGGATGACTACGGTGTTCATAGTGTGGATTGTCTGACAGAGAGAGTAATGCTCTTTCTGTTCCATGTCCTGCAATACATCCAGATCATCACAGGTGATTGACAGTATGCAGTTGAAAGTGCAGGCAACAAGAATATAATAATCAAGATCTATCAAGAATATCTTTTGAATGTGACATTGGATTCAGATGTGTGCATGTAGTGCTACCACATCAAGGTGCTGCCTTAACTTGTGAAGCTCAAAGCATAAGCTTCACTGCACCATTGCAGCTGCACACAGGCGAGCAGATGTGCATTTGAAAGCATGAGAAACAAGCAGACTGTTCAAGAAAAATAAACATTTAAGAGTGTGAGAAAATTGCATCGTTCATCAAGAAGAACATTTGCCATGTCTTCCAAAGTTTGCATCATGGATTTGCAGCTTTGGACAAACAGGCGAGCTCAGCTCGCCACCTCTCAGCCTATTCGTGTGCTCATGACCTTCACTACTCAACTTCTAATCTTTTTAGAAAGACAACATCCTATGTCACAGAGTATCTACTTTGTCCATGCTAGAACATGGTTTCAAGAATTACTTGGAGGAATGAGTATTGAAATACTAACATTTCTCTATTTCCAATGTATGCATTTTATTTGAAACTTTTCAGATCTGACCCTACCTAGCTTGCAAGCTCTGAGAGTGCAGCTTTAAATAGTAAGAAAAACCATGAAATATGTATGTGTGTGCAGTTTTTCCTGCAATCTACAAGTTAGCTAGGTAATAGTATTCTTCTTTTTCAGTATTAGAATAACAAGTGTTAAGATATGAAGGAGGCAAAAATTGAACACCGTCTAGTTACACTGACTTCAGTTGCTTAATGATATTTAACTATTTGCACTTCTCCTGGGATCACGGGGAGAGTGCAGGTGACCATCTGCTCAGACTGGAGCTTTAGGTGGGTACACGTTCTCCTCTGCTGCTACCAAACCTGGGTGAGCAAGGGTGAACAACCGTCACACAAGGGACCTTGGCTAAGCACAGGGATGTCTAATGAGCCATCTCAAAGATTCAGCAGCTCTGGAAGGCAGAGTGGCCATTTGCCACCTGCATTTTAAAGACGTTTTAACCTAAGTTCCAATTTAGACAGCACTTGGGTGGATCAGTACTTGTCTACTTTGATTAGTTTTTTTCATGTCTTCTTTCTTGGGTATAAGCTCACTTTTTCCAGGTTTTGTGTTCTGTGTTTTATATTCCTTGTTAAAGCCTAATTGGGACTTTTAGGCAATGGCAGAAGATTAATATTAATGATAAAAATAGTTTAAAATATTAATCACGAAGTAAGGTTTTTCATATTTTCAAATAAATCCATTCACAGGAGATAAAAGGATGAAAATATTAAATACATTAGATATATATAAAACCTTAATATTTAAACTCTTTTTTTTCCTCATCTGATGAGTTCATACTATGGAGAAAATAGTCAATCTCTGAGTCAGCCTCAGTACTTTTACCAGGTAATTAAAGGCAGAATTAGTAGCTATAAAATTAGGTGTCTAGTCCTCAGCAAGGATGATAGTTTTAAAGCAGTTACACATGGTAAAATAGGAAGAGATGAGGGATTATCTGAACTTTTGATGTAAGTATAGTGATTAAGATTTTTTAAAGATACTAGCTTGAATAATTGTACATCACAGGCTATATAATTTGACTCATTGTTTCCTAAACATTTCTTTTTTATTGTTCATTTTGTCTCTTCTTAGCCTTTGTCACTAATTCGTGTTCACTAGCCCTGTGATATTAAGTATCATCTCTATGGAGGTACACTATGGTCATGTCAACAGCATCTGATGGAAACGGAGGAACTGAATTCCTTTTGTCAATTTCTGTTTCCAAAAGCTTTTTTGGCAGGTTAGGTTTCTGCATCATCTAATGTTCTAAGGATCCTTTTCAAAAAACAGACATCGGGGTCGAATGCGGTGTTCCAGTATTGATGTTATCCATGGCATTTTGCATCTGCAGCATAAATAACACTTCTCTCTTACTTGTGTAACTAAAAATGGGTTCACTCTTTATGTCTTACTGCTCCTTAAAAGATCAGGCTAGGTTGCTTTTCCACTGCGGTTCCAGAGCCCTTTATTATCATCTTTCTATGATACACCGCCCATTGGGGATATAATCCGCATTTCTTTTTGCTAGGATTCAAGTTTTGACTCTGTGAAAAGAGATTTTGTTTGAACAGGCAAGTTTAATGCACAATTCAGACTGTTGTAACCAACTACCATGTCTTCCACATTACATACTGTTGCACTATTCTCTAAATAATCCATAAATTATATATTATTTATAATTATGATATTATATAACACAGTATCATTATATAATGACTATATTCTATATTAAACATTAAATATTACCTATTAAGTATTATAATGTATATTATATGTTATGTGGTATCTATAATTATATTCTTAGATATTATTATCATACATATGTTATAAATTCTACTTAATTCCAAGTCAGGGATAACAATATTTGGTAATGATGTTGTTCCTACAACTGCTTATTAAATAAATCCATGAGAAGCACACAACATTTGGTAGTGATTCCAAATGGCAGTTCTTTCTTGAGCTCCGAAATGTGTTTCTTAATTCACTTATAAAACCTGGAGATTCTTGTAGATTTCAGTAAATGTTTTCTAAGGGGCAAAAACTTAAGAGCAAGTAGTTAAAAATATGGACATAAGCAAGGGTAATTTATATTCAAAGGGTAAATTATTTCTCCTAAGTGAAATAAAGTGAGATGACATGAGAAGACAAGCTACAGAGGGCAGCTGTACACCAAAAAATTCAAGCTGAGCTAGGAAGCATACTCAGAGAAGTAGAGGCTCAGAAGTTCCTCTTTGGAGTTCTCCTGGTCAGCAGAAAAAGAAGGCAGAAGTGATTGAGGGAAGAGGGTCTTGGCAGTTTGCTCACTGAGAAGCATTCAGAGAAATCAACTGGGGAGTTACTCTGCCCGAGTACCACTACTACCCTGATGGGATCAACCAAGGCACGAATGACAAAGACTTCAGAAAACAGAACCAGTTAAGTAAGAAGGGTCAGAATTTGGCAGGACTAGGGTGTTCAAGACTATTCCCATTATTCAGAGAGAAGAAAATCAGGGAATGGATACATCAATGGATAAGGAATATTGCAGGTAGAAAATTGGGCATCAGGGAGGAAGTGTATTGCAGTTATTGAGAGCAGTAGTCAGGCAGCACACTCAGAAAAAAAGCACAGCATTTATCCTAGAGAAGAAACAACTCAAGGTAGTGTATTGTTGGCGCAGCTCTCCCCTCAGTTAGTAATTCATTTGTTCTCTACTTTTAAAAATAATTTTAGAAAACTGAAGAGCATTGAAGGTAAAGTGAAGTGCATTTCTACATTAATAGTAATATAATTCTATGACAATTTAAATGCTTTCTTAAGTGCTCCTACCTAACTGGAGCTTCTGACTGCTAGTACTCCAACAGCATGTCCTGTTTCAGGAAACAAAACCAGGGGTATCTTCATGATTCTTCTGTGTTTGCTAAAGATCCGAATGGCTTTTGTCAACACTTAGGTTTTTAAAGAAGTGAAATTAATATACACATTAGTAACAAAACAGCTGTGGGGCTCTGCAGGAATCCCATCAACAAGGAAGCAAGCAGGATGAGTAGAAAGAACCAGCTGGTTAATCAGAAGAGAAGGCAGCTTGTTGAAGAAGCTGTCATCATTGAATCTTCAATTGGTGGGTCATTTTGTCCTCGGCAGGGACTCCTTGCATGAAGTATAATTTTTACTCTCACTGCTCAATCAGTGTGACAACTTTGGTTCTAAATGCAGTGAAAGTCTTGGCTCTGATTTAAATTATTCACTGATGGTTTATTTAAAAATATCAAAGAAAAGTAATTGCAATAAAATTTGGATGTAAAAGATGCAATCAATATTAAAGTCTGGATGTGAAAATATTATTCTTAAACTGTTGAGATTATATACATGTGATCAATTTCTACAGTTTTTAGCAATTATTTTCAGGTAATTTGTTGGTGGTAGTATTTTTCAGAATAGTTGTCAAGTAGTGAGTTTGTTACTCAGAGCAATTAAAACTGTGAAATACAAGCTGTTGTAGACCCACAGGTCTGTATGGTCATTGTATAGTTTAAGGCATATTCAAGTGATATTTCTGCTTACTCTCTGGAATTATATTGCAATCACATGGAATATTTGTATGAATCTGTTTGTTTCACAGGCTGATGCTTTGGAAAGTCTGAGAAAATGTTCTGTTCTTTTCATTGCTGTTTCCGTAAGCAGTTTGCATAGGAGAACAAAAAAGAGATTTTTCAAGGTAATATGACTTAGTTTTATAGCTTATGGTAGTTGCCTATGGAGCCAATATTAATTTACAAAACTGTGAACAAATAGTAGGAAAACATGTTTAACAGATCTGTATTTGTAAATGGTTTTATTTTTAGGGTTTTTAAATTATTGTTGGTGTTGTAATTCCCAAAGAAAGAAGTCAGAATTGAAGTTCTCAGTCAGATAGTGAAGACACAAAAAAAATTTCTAAGCCTCATGTTCTTGACATTTAGTCTGAGGAAAAAGACAGTAACGCAGTCATGTCTGACTCATGGCAGGCAGGTAACATGTTACCCTATAAATCTTTAGACATTGTTTAAGTCAAAAGGAATGTCAAAATTAAGGTCAACAGGATGAGAGCCAAGCATTGTTTACCCGTATCGCTTTGAAGCTCAGTGCCTCAAGGAGGGTCGGGAGAACATTGTAACAATTGGCTGTATAGAGCAAAGGAACGTGGAAGAAGAAGAGGATGTCAGTAATAGGATTAAATAGAATTTGCAGGCAGTGGACAAACATAATCTGGAAAAATTTATCACTGGGACACATACAACGGATGATAAGGTTTTAATGGGAAAGATGGTACCCTTGGAAATCAAATCCAGATTTTCTGACTGAGGCAGAGGAAAGATAATGTCAGAAATAGTGGAGGAGCACTAAAGGAAGATCCCTGGATCACGAGATCAGTTACGTTTCTTCAGTACTTCTACTCTGTTGAAAATACAAGTTCGTCCAAAATTTAACATCATTTGGTATTAGTGAAAAACGCAGTGGGATTCTTACGTAACTTCTCCTTATGAAATCACCATGGGTTTCCTGCGTAGGCTGGCTCCCTATGACATTCATATTAGATTTCCATAAATAATACAGTGAGAAAAGTTATTTCAGGAGGAAATGGGCTTTGGATAGTCCCAGCTATGTCAGAAGAGTGAAGGTAAAGCAGACGTTGTTAGACCTGGATGATGCCAGGAATTTCATCATAAAAGAACTACGTCCAGAAATACTTGCAAAAAGGAGTCCAGGCCTAAATCATTCATAGCCAGCAATCCTGCTGGCCCCTGGTGTCTAAGTAAGGTATAGCATTTGAAATGTAGGAAATATTTAATGAGACAAGAAATGTATTGTGAGAGTTGCAAGGCAATACTGCTGAATGGCTCATAGTACTTAAAAATGGTTCAGATACAATCTGGCATGGTAATGCAGGAAACTGCACTGCTTAGCGCTTCTCTGAAATAATTTAAAGAAAATGCACAACTTCTCTTTAATTCACAGTATACACCTAAATAATGAGATAGCAGGGAACTTGATATATACAATTTTTGGAGAGTTATGATAGAAATGTGTATGAATGCTTAATCTCATTTGTATGGCTACAATACATTGGGAAAAAAACACTGCTATTCTTGGTATGTCCCAGAACAAGGGAAATGCAAATTGCAGAGAAATCATGATGTGAAGACCCAGCCTTGTGTGCCTGGCATGCTTTTATCTCCAATTCAGGAGGATTAATATCTAATATTCCCAAGTCTTTCTAAAAGTTTCTAAAGTGTGGAATTAAAAATGTGAACAATTAAGAAAGTCACACTATTTCATAGACTATTACAGAAAAAAGTTACTTATACATATGGTATATCTCATAACATCTTCATCTGCTCTGAGAAAATGGCTGTTATAAAGCAATCATAAAAGGCCATGTATTATGCCTCCATGTGTAGGCATTTGATAAATTGCAGCCAGGTGTGGAAAGTAGGGGCCTCTGTAACCTGTTGCTTCTCATAATACCTCAGTTAACTGGAAATTTGTTTGGAAACAAGTAATTAAAATTCTTCATCTTTCTAATTTTATGTTTATTTGTAAACAGAAAGTATTTATTTATGGTAACAGTTAGCGCTGTTTTACCCAAACTAAAATGTATCATTAATGTTTTTAAGTCATACATTAGATAATAAATTGTTTGGAAAGACAAGTAAATATTTCTACCGCTTTGAAAGTAATACCTTCTTTAAATTACTTGGAAAGACAAGTAACTATTTCTATCACCTTTAAAGAAATACTTTCTTTTTTTTTTTTTTTGAGCTGTAACCAAAGTGAACCCCTATTCATGTGGACTGTTGTGAGAATGAACGTTGAAGCTTTTGTTCTCAGTGGTATATCACATATGTTGTATTTCTCTTCCTGTATGTCATTTATGTGATGTATCTGGTGTTTTCTCCTCACTGACCTCTATGAAAACTTCTGTCTGCATAAAACAGATTAAATGAAAACTTCCTTCACAAGGGTTAGCTTCAGTTCTTTCAAAGTCAAAGTGAGGACCATCCGTCTTTAGTACTATAATAAATGTTCGCTAAGGATGTTTACATAGTGGAGAAAACTAAGCTAGTTTTAAGCCACATGCTTCACTTGCATAGATCAGATATATGGCTGTGATATCAGAGATCTGAGTGGAGTTTAATTTATCCTGGCTCTTACTTGGTTTTTGGGACTTGTCCTACTAAGCTAACCAGCTGAAAGCCAACTCAATGGCAGTCTCTGCTGGCTCTGCAGCGCATTCACTACTCTTTTTTCTAAAGTAGTATAAATGATTGCTTAATTCTCTGATTTACCACTTAGGACAGATACGGAATTCTCTAGAGAAATACAGGGTAAATTTAAAATCTTTGATCTACACTTTTGCACATTTTGGACAGATATAATGGATTAATGAAAAAAAAATATGATAATTAGATAGTTACAATATATTTCAAATTGTGTGGCTACTTTAAGAGGTAGTGCTTATGTGAGGTAGTGCTTGTATACCTACTATAAAAAGTAGGGCTTGTCTTTTACCATACAAAAGGAAGAAATACGATGGCCAAATTCTGTATTTGTGTTTTTATCTCAGGAACTATAAGATCTGACCATAAGTAAATTGTTGTGGCATTAGTTGGGAAAAAGCTTAAGTGACTTATTAATACATACAGCTATTTATAAAATAAAAGTCTAGGCTGTATTTGCATGTGGATGATTTTCTGATAAGTACTCATTTCAGTGAATTAATAAACATGAAACTTCAAGAGGCAACTTATATTAAACATTAGTCTTTTAGGTTATTCATTTACTCTACTCAGATTTATGGTTAAAATGTTCCTGTCAGAAGGAAAGTACCATTTATCTGATCCAGTTTCCTATGAAAATACACTTAGGTGATTTTGGGAGTCTTCAATTACCTAATTGTGTAAGAGAATAACTTCTATCTCACAGTCAGTAACTTGTGATGCTGATTATTACTCAATTTTCAGTGAAAGATCAGACAATCTACCTGAGGCACTACATACCTTGAAATATCTATATATACTTTACTAAGAGCGTTAAATGAATAGTGACCTGTGAAATAAAGATCAATATGCTGTGACATAGTATTTTCATAATCACAAGGATGAATATATCATTTGTTTCGGCTAGATGAAAATGAAAATTTAACATTCCAAGGCCATTCTCGCTTTCAGATTACTTTTGGCAAGGTTTCAAAAATCCATAACATATAAATAAATGTAGTGTTTTTTCAGATTACAATAGCTAACTACTTACCAGTTTATTTGTCATTTATTTATCACCCAACGTATCTTGCTGATCTCTGCTGAAAGGTTGCTCAGAAAGTGATTCTTGATTCAAAGAGTCATCCAGTGGCTTTCAGGGTGTTGAACAAATACCACATAAAGCTGAGGGCCATTTTTCAAGAGCAGCTTCCAAACAGGCACATGCAGTGATTATAATTAAAGATGTGATTTACGCCATAACACAGATATTCTGGGTGAAATCGTTGCCCCATGAAAATGAATGGAGAACTCCCTTTAACTTCAGATTAGCCAGATTTTCAGCACCAACTTCTAAAACATTCATGAAGTGATTTTCCAGAATTAAATTCTGAGAATACATCATAATATTAAAAAAATTAGATTTTGTTATTTGATTATTATACATTCCTTCAGGTATTTAAATCTTTAAATTTTCTTTGAATGAACTAATTTACTTGCGAATAGCACAGGTTATAATAATAATAATTACTGTCATTAAAGTAGGCTTTTTATTTAAAAATCCTTCAGTGGTTTATCTTTCGAAACAGATCCCTTTTATTCACCCTTTGGTACATGTACTCAATGAGAAGGGCACTTAAATTATAAGGAGTATCAAATGACTTGCAGGTTCAAAACAAAGAAGAGCCAGCAGTTAGTCATAGAGCAGGTGTTCAAGTCCTGGGCTTCACATCCGTTTGAAAAGCTGTTAGACAAATCCATGCCATAAATACACATGACAAATAATTACATGCAGACTTACATGCGTGGTTTAGGAAACTCATGAACGTACAGAGAATACACCAAGGGAGGGTAAACCAAGGAAGCATCATTTCCCATATCCCTGGGCAAGTTACCTCAGTAGCTCATCAGCCTCATTTAAGAAAATGCACGTTATTTAAGCTGTAAATTTTTCTAGCTTTGCCTTCAATGTGTGCCTGTCATCATGTCTTTCCTTGTAAGCTGTAAAAAAAATATTTAGTATCCAAAATATTTTTCCTAGAGTGATACTTATGGTCTTGATTTGGTTGGATCAGTTATCCAATCTTATTTTGGACAGAGTATTTTAACGTCCCATTATAAGGCATGTTTTCCATAACCTGTATAATTACTGTAGTTCTTTTCTCAATTCTCTTTAGTTCCTCAGTATACTTTTGGAAGTGTGGGCACCAGAAAATAGACACAGTATTTCCTTCCTAATTTTCCTAACTGTATTCTGAAATAAAATCAGTCTTGTATATGTTTTAGATATTATCCTGCTTATACATTCAAGGATCATATTCACCCTCTTATGTAAAGCATTGCAGTAGGAGATAATCTTCATTCGATTACTTTCTATGACTCCTCAGTCCTTTTCAGTCACTTTTTTCTAGGACAGCATCTCCATTTTGTAATTATGACCTGCATTCATCCTCACTGGTGAATAACTTTGCATTCCTTTGTATTATAATGTGGTATTTGAAAGGATCCCTTTCACCAAGAAACTGAGTGACTGGTCTCAGCTGTCCTGTTGTCCCTAAATGACTGGATGATCACCATCTCAAACTTTTCCTAACCTGAGAAGCAATAGAATATCATCATGTTTTATTTAGTCTTAATCTAGAGCCAACAATGAGCTGAACAAAATAATTTCATTTAAATGTTTCCGTAAGGACAGGCTGTCATTTCATATGTTTATGGCCATGTAAAGTTCATCATTCCACCATGAGGCTTGAACTTTGACCAAGCATACTTCCCAGTAGGTTAATAATTCTTTGATAGCAAAGTTAAGCACTAGTACATATTGTTTATTGCCAAGAGATGAGAGGAATCTTACCAAATGATGTTAAAAGTTCCAAAGAGTTGGGAAGGTGGCAGTCTGAGGGATTCTTGAAAACAACCAAGACTAATAAGTTTTTATTGAAGGGGAGAATAATAACATTTTAATCTATATAACACTTCTTCAGGGAAAGAGGAAGCTCATATTCCAAATCGAGATTCTCTTCTGTGAAGACAGACTGTACATTTTTCAGAAGAAGTTTTCCTTTAATCCAATTATTTGATAGTCATTGATGTCTTGAAAGCTGGATAACCTAGAGAAGCTGCTCGCAACTGAGGTAAGGATAGGCAGATGTAAGCAGTTTTCTGTTTTCTCTTGTCAGTCTCTGTAAACTCTGTGTGTTTCTGTATTTGAAGCTGTTGCAAATAAATCATTTTCTCTTACCTTTACTAGGCTTTTCTCAAGAGAGTGTTCAGAGTAAGTGTCAGACAGGACATCCTGTCCCTTTGTGTAAGGCTTTTTTTAAAACTGAATTACTGCACAACTTCTTCAGAGTATAGAATCTCTTTGAAAATTCCAGGGCATTCAAAGGATAATGAAATGTGTCTCTGCTAAATAGCATGGATTATTTTGGAATTTTCAGTTTTGTCTATGTAAAGGATGCATTTTGCATGCTGCAAGATGGTAGGAATACTACCATTGAGCACTAATTGTGATGGTAAAGTTTGCAGCACTACAATTCTAGCAATCTTTGTGTCATCTGCAAATTTTATCATTAATAATCATAAATTATATTCCAGATTATGAATAAAATTCTGGACTGTGCATTGGTGTAAACCAATCGAATACTTTCCTAGATGATGAGCAAATGCTGAGATGCAAGAATTAGTCTGGTTTTTTAATTACTTAATTTTAACTTTTGCATGTGTCATGTTTCTAGTAAGAAAGCTAGGCACAACTAAGACAAATACTTTACAGAATATTATTTTGCCAGCCTCATTTATAACTGCATGAAATAATTTTGCAAAGCGTATTCAATAAAACTTAGCCCTGTGTATTAATCGAATTGCCAACTTTATCAGCTTATATTGTGGGAATAAATATCAACAGCTTTTACTTCTTAGAGACTTCTTTTGACTGAAGTAAAAATTTTGAATATCGACTTTAGCATATACTAATGTACAAATTAGCCTTTTTTTCTTACAACTACAAGAAGTAGGTTTTCTGTTAACAGAATATTTGTTTCAAAATAAGATGTGTGCAGCATGTGGAAGGCCATGGGGGAATTTGGGAAATTTTAAGTGTAAGTTTGCGATATCTTAAGACCTAGAGGTCTTGGGTTGCATGTCATGCTATGGAACTTCGAAGATCTCTGCCACAGGTGATAGACTTTGGGGAATTAGGGATGAGGTGCAAGAACTAAATGTATGCTAAAAGTGTGAAATTTGCACAAGTCACATTGTAATTTTTATCTCCTGTTGAATAGACATAATGATACTTGTTCTTCTTTTTAAAAAGCTTTGAGATCTTCATATGTGATGTACTACAGAAAAAGCATTTTATAGCTCATTAATTCTTTGCATAGAATTCAAGTGGTAGGACTCCTGAGTTCTTCAAAAACAATACTGGTGTTGGATATCTACAGCTAAGTTTAATGTCTGTTTTACATAATGTCTGTTGGGTTTTAAATACCAAATCTCTTCTCTTACAGAGAAGTTGATCAGGATTCTGATGGCCACATCAGCTTCAAAGAGTTTGAATCTGCAATAAAGTACGGACAAGATGAAGTATCATCAGCATACTTTGCCTAAAGAATATTCTCTGTTGAAAAGACAAAGTGAAAACTTCAGATCTCAAGATATTTCAAAATCAATGAAACTTCATTTATTTCAGCCAGCACTTTAAGAACTTTGACTGTAAATGTAGCTCTGAAGAACAGCCTTTGAAGCTTTGCTGTTGACAAGTTGGGTGTATTAATTTACATGTGTACGTGTGTGTAGAATACTTAAAATATTTTAAATCTCAATTGATTCCCAATCACCCTAGTTAGGAACTGAAACCTTGTACTTTTTCTTCTTGACTTAACAGATGAAAAAGGAGAAACACTGATTTACAGTTACTGTGAAATATATTTGTTCACTTTTTCAACAGCCCTTTCTTGACAGACCAAAATAACTCGCATGTGTAGAAACAGACTAAATTTATGGCAGATAATACCTGTTTTTTTAAAATCAGTATTATATTTGTCTTTCCTTTATTGTTTCACTTTCATATACTGTTCTTTTTTATATATTACACATTATTTTTAATTTAACATTTATTGGTTATTTAGCTACATGATTTAATTCTGAACAATTTTCAAAAACTGTGTATGTAGGGCAGTAAAGCAGGCATAAATACTTAGCTTTTTTAAAAAAAACAACTTTTGAAATGGAGATAAGAATAAATCTTTCAAGTGTACATCATAGACCCAGTCTTGCAGGCTGAAAATTCTGTGGATTCAAACCTTCAGCTGACTTTTAGGGAAGAATTTGCATATATATATATTTTAGCATGATCAGAGAATTTCCCAAGAGTTGAGGGAAAATGTTTGGCAGTTATTGTCTACAAAGCTATCTTCCCTTCTCTCTCTCTCTTATCCAGTAACTGGGAGATGTTCTTGCGTGCTGTAACTTTACATACATCCATCCAAGCTGTGCTATAGTGAGATAAATCCTTCTTATTCAATTTATTTCGTCTATGATCACTTACTTCCTACTGCCTTTGTGTGCTCCTATTAATAGTAACAGATGATAGAGATTTCATTATGGGCAGTGTCTCTGACCATGTGGTCCACTCTACCACTTCGTTTCTGTCTCCCTGCCAGTTGTTAAGTTGCTTGGATTACAGATTTCTTTTCAAACTCTCCAGAAGCAATCCCGTCCTCAAGCTTACAGACTGTAGCAAGTACTTCATACTGCTGTAAATAAATAACAAATAACAAATAATAACGATCTGTAAGAGGAAGGGAGTATCAGTTCTACTCTTAAGTCAAGAAAGTCTCCGATTTCATTCAAATTTTAGTGAGGCACTCCAGAGTACAACTTACAGGTGAAACATCTATAAAATGGTGTCTATATTTTCTGTTCCCATTACATGTATATACATACATGTAATGTATCTCACTAGGTACAGGCAAAGTGAAATCTTTCTTTTATTGAATTCCAGGGCAGGTAGTATATAAACAATGGGAGGAAGTTGGAGACACTGAATGTGTCAATAGATGTATCTGACTCCGTGTGTAAGGACCGCATATCCATTAGATGAAATGAGCTGTAACTCAATTCGCGTGCTTTATGTGTTGATCAGTGGGAGCAAATCGATGTTACCTTGCAAAGGTGATGGCAAGACTTACTAATAGTTCGGAGGTTTTGCCTTAGAAATGTCATTTCCCAATAGATGAATGTTTTCATAAGAGAATCATCACCATGGATGTTAATTAGCAATATCATCACAGCCTCTTCTGAGATGCAGGAAACTGAGTTATTATCCCACAGGAATAGTCACTACAGGTCTAGACACATTAATGAAAATATGTATCATGGTTTGCTGTGATATTACTGAAATTGTATCTTTTGGTCAGTAGACTTCGGTTGTTATGGTCCCCAGACCCTGCACGCTTCCTAAACACTGAATCCACGCAATATTACTTTATTGTGGTATATTATTTTATTATTATTATTTTACTTCTTTAAAAAATAATTATTTAGTTCATAAGGAGCAGTTAAAAAGTCTATGGCCTCTTGTTTATATTTCTAGTCCAGCTGTGGTTTGTTGTCTAAATAACTGACAATGCATCTGCTATATTGTACAAATACAGTCTTCTGTTAAATATTCTAATGGACAGCAGGGTCTTTGTATGCTTTTCATTTTAAGAAATGTATATGTCTTGTATGTATAGTAAGGAACTCTAGAGAGGAAAATGCTCTATCGCTCATTTATTTCCATATGCTCTCAATCCTCATTTTCTCAAGGACTTGAAAAGTTGCTGTGAACATAAACTGCAGGAGAGACCAATGAAATTATTTTACCACGTTAGAATTTTTTTTAGAAAACAATAGAACTGTATTAAAAGATCGTAAGTGTTCTTGTTTCTTCTCCCATGGGGACTGACAGAAAGAAACTGCAGATGACCGCAATGAGTGGAACTGAGTAGGCCCTGGTGACACTCTTCCTTCTGAATAATTGAATAAAAATTAATTACTAGCTAGTGCTTATCTGGGTTTTGGCTAGCAGACTGCAGAAACAGTTCAGCTATCACTACAAATTGATAAAATTAGGAATGACATTTATTAGGTGGGTTAGGTGGTGGCCTATTCTCAGCAATGGTTTGGGAAATGATAAAAGCAATAGCTACCCAGCTTTTAATTTCTCTATGTATGTTTTCTACTGCTGATGTAACAGCTCAATGTGAAAGGTCAACATGAAGGGATTAGCAGAGCTACCATTAGCCTTAGCTTACAAGCTGCACCTCCGACAACTCAGGTCAACTCTACAGTGACAGAAAACGGGACTATACACTCATTAGCAGGTTACATTCTTATCTGCAACGTTTCCAAGCGTGGAAGGACATCGATGGTATAAATGATGTGAGCCCAGATAAGAAGTTTGCTTTTGTTTGATGGCTACCATGTTTGGCACAACCCTGGGAACTGAACTGTGTCTGAACCTCCAGCACTGAAAAGAAGAGTCGCAGTAGCTAAAGAACCATAGCGCTTTAACAAATAATTATTCATGTACCCTGTGGAACTACACAGAGGTGGACATTCAGGATTTACTTACCAGAATGTTATACTATCTTTTCCAAGTTTATTGATGTCACTGTTCAAAGCAGGGCATCAATAAACTGAGTGACAGACACTCTCTATTAACCCCCGTCCTCTCACCAGAGGAAGGGAAACGGAGGAAAAGGGAGAGAAACTTACAAATTTAGTATAAAAAGATTTACTAATAACACTAATAATACTAATACTATTAATAATAAGAGAAGTAATGCAAAATGTACAAAGCCAATACTGAGTTTCCCGGAGTTGGGTACTGGGGCACTGACATCCCGCCAGCAGCTGCCAGGCAGCACCAGGAAGTCCTGGGCTGGCCTCAGCAGTAGTTGGAACGGGACTCAGGAATGCACAGATCAGAATCTGGATCAGGATCACAGGGAGAACAATGAGCGGGATCCTCTTCAGAAGGCGGCCATGAAAGAAGAGAGCGAGACTCTCATGATCCCTCAGCTTTAAACTGAGTG
>Ga0181612_106252_pt1 | contig 15298 bp, 8 predicted proteins | sample HoacroProtozoa21_FD_119630 | JGI IMG/M metagenome (GOLD analysis project Ga0181612, IMG submission 119630) | Hoatzin crop microbial communities from Cojedes, Venezuel. Combined Assembly of Gp0051906, Gp0051904, Gp0051908 | reverse complement strand
TGCAGGCTGAACAAGCCCAGCTCCCTCAGCCTTTCCTCATAGGAGAGATGCTCCAGTCCCCTCATCATCCTCGTAGCCCTTTTGTTTCCCTCATCAATTCCTTGTTTGCTTTGGGGCTAACAGGGGCTAAGGTAAGAGCCAGTCTGAATCATCAGCTCAACCATCACCTTTCCTCGTTAATTACAGAAAGGGAAATGAGCACATTTGCAGGCCCGGAGCTGGGTGCTGTCACCCTCTGAGAGCTGGCCCTGTTTGCGTGTTTCCAGAGACTTCAGACGTTGCAAGCCAGGCACCAGCTTGCGAAGCCATGATCCATCCCGAGGCAGCCGCAGTGAAGCAGAGGTGATGCTCCCGGTGCTGCGCTGCTCGTGTCGGCAGTTTCTCCTCCGTCCCACCCAGCAAATACAAGTCCTGCCAGGGCAGCAGCGGTTCGTGTCCGCTCCCGCTCACTTTCCACAGACGTTTGGCCCCGCCGCTCCCGGGGCAGCGTCTCCTCTCACCCTCTCGGTGCTCTGAGGGGTCTCTGCGGCCCCGTCGGACCCCGGCACCCCTCCGCCGGGCGCACCGTGTCTCGCCGGGAAGGCGGGAAGCCGCGGGACCGGGGCGTTGGAGGACCAGCACGAAGGGAAGGGAAGGGAAGGGACCGGCCCGAAGGGAAGCGAAGGGGACGCAGGGGCCGGCACGAAGGGAAGGGACCGGCACGCAGGAGACAGCCCGCAGCGCACGGCCTCTCCCCTCGCGCCCCCTCAGGCGCTGCCCGCCGCCGGCCGCGCGGCTGCTCTGATTGGGCGGCGGGGGAGTCCCGCGGGCGCCTCTCCGCTATATAAGGGGCGGCGGGGCCGGCACCGCGCTCACTGCCCGCCCCCAGCCCGGGCGAGCGTGGCGCGGCGGGGCCGCCTCCTCCTGCTTCTCCTCAGCGCTGAGGCGGCGGCGGAGCTCGGCTTCACCCCCTGCTCCCCGCCACGGCGATGGCCGAGCTGAAGTCGCTGGGCGGCGAGGCGTACCTGGCGCTGGCCCCGGGTTACGGCCCGTCGGCTTTCGCCTACGGGGCCGTGCGCGGCGGCGCCGAGGGCCCGCGGGGGACCTACCCGGGGGGCGGCGGGGCTGACTTCCACCCCGGGGCGCTGGGCAAGTCGGCGGAGAGCAGCGGCGAGCAGAGCGGCGACGAGGAGGACGGCTTCGAGCCCGGGGTGAAGGGCGGCGCGGCCTTCGAGCGGGAGGGCAAGCTGAAGGGGGGGGCCCTGGGCAAGAAGCCGAAGGAGCAGCGCTCGCTTCGCCTCAGCATCAACGCGCGGGAGCGGCGGAGGATGCACGACCTGAACGACGCCCTGGACGGGCTGCGCTCCGTCATCCCTTACGCCCACAGCCCCTCGGTGAGGAAACTCTCCAAAATCGCCACCCTGCTCCTGGCCAAGAACTACATCCTCATGCAGGCGCAGGCCCTGGAGGAGATGCGGCGGCTGGTGGCCTACCTGAACCAGGGCCAGACGCTGGGCGCCCCGCTGCCCGCCACCCTCAACCCCTTCGGACAGTCGGCCGTCTACCCCTTCGGCGGCGCGGCCTTGCCCGGCTGCCCCGAGAAATGCACTGCCTTCACAGGAGCCGCCTCCGCCCTCTGCAAACACTGTAGTGACAAGCCTTGACTTCGGCCTTCTGCGGGCTCCTTGGGTTTCTTTTCTTTTTTTGTTGTTGTTTTTTTTTCTGTGCACTTTTCTTTCCACTGCCATCAGCCCTGGCTTCCTACCATCAGTTAAGTCTGGGTTTTCTTTTTGTTTGCTTCTCTTAAATACCCCCCCTTCCCCACACCCCATTTGGAAATATTTGGCAGTTTACATGGACCCAAAAAACCACCCACTTTCAACTTTATTTAGTTATCCCACACACACAACTTCATCTCGAGCGTTATTTCCTTCCCAGCCTGTTAGAGGACTGTGAGCATAATGTTGCTTTTCCGCTTGCTGTGATCTACAAAGTTTTTGAGCAGTTTTTAAACTAAGCTATAGATAAGCAGGGAGGGAGAAAGATCTGGAAATGGAAACCTTAGTTTTCTTTGGCGTGATCAACCTGTGTTAAAAATAGCTTAAAAGAAGGGGGGGGGAAGGAAAATCCAGCTGCAAAACTATGCAATGTTTCAGCGTCATGGGTGGGTGTTGTCCTATGCAGCCAGCTGGGGTTGGACTGCACCTGCAAATCCAGATGAAAATGTCATTTAGTCAGCTCATGGGAGGGGGGAAAGTTTGGTGCTCTTGATAAAACAATAGATGCTTTGAAATAAGATGCTTTTCTTTTGCTCTTAAAAAAAAAAAAAAGGAAAGAAAAAAACCCATTCTTGAACTGAGGGGAACCTGTGATTGTATGCTAATGCTTGCTTTTTGCCTGTTTCTCAGCTTGGTGAAGTTTTCCAGATGATTTTCCAAAGTGGTTGCTCATCATGATAAAGCAAAAGGTTACTTAACATATTTATATGTATTTATAATAAATAAAAGACATGAATAACCACTTTCTGTCCTAACTGTCTCTCAAAGCAGCTGGCAGCCAAAGCAAAACCCCCGCTGAAGTAAGGTAAAGCGGAGACGGACGTGGCAGTCCTTTGCGGAGGAGCAGCGTTGTAAAGTTAGGCGAATGATCGGAATGCTTGCAGAAAGCTTGTGGACGTTCAGCTCCTGATCAGTAGGGATTTGTTTTTTCTCCAGTTTCTCATGAATCATGAGAACACAAAAAAATGTTGTTTATGCCTGACATTTAGAGTTAAGGAGGGAGATACTTAGCTTGTGTGTTTTGACACTTGCTGGAGGATACTTTGCTCTCAAAGTGGTGTTTTTGAAAGAGGTTATTGTAGCATCAAGCTGAGCTCTGAGAACGCCCATATAAAACATGGCAGGGAAGGAAATCGCTTAAAGATTCTTATCCCTTTGGCTTGGTTTTCTGTTACATTTGCAGCTTGACCCTAGACCTATGTTTGGGGTTTGAGCCACTTAATATCAGGACTAACCTAATGTTCTCTTGGCAAGTATTGACTGTTAGCACAAGTTAGAGCGAGTCCCTCGCTGGCTGAGTTTTTGATGTTGCTTGTGTTGGTTTACTTTGGTTTTCAGGTCTGTGATGTTTAACGCTTTGGTGCCTTGTATGCTTCACTAGTCATTATATAATAATAATAATAATTGAGGTCTGTTCAGCGATTTCTGTTCGGATTGGAATACCCACCCGATGTCAGAGCAACCGCATAAACTGGTACAGTCGCAGCCTGAGGGGCTGGAGCTGTCCGTGGCCATTTGTGTTAGGAGTGGGGTGTAACTATTTAGGGTTATTAAACCAATTTCCATGCCTGTCGCTAGTGTTATGCTAATTTGAAAAGGACTGCCATCCTTCTAAAGCCGCTTGTCTATGGCACTTAATTTTAATTAATACATTTCCAAAAGACTTTTTGTGTTTGGAAAACGAAGTGTGTGATTAAGCCTTATTCATAAAGACATATGTTAAAACTGGTTCCTGCTCGTTTCCATTTTATATCTTTATTTCCTCTTTTTTTTTACAGAGTAGTTTTACAGAATGGTTTATCTGTTGTACATTTTTGCATAAAATAATGTCTTGAAAATACTCTGAAAAGACATTTGATGAAGCGAGAGCCGACCAAAACCACTGCTGAAGCAAAAATGACTGGAAACTGCAAATCAGCAAAGGTCATTTAAAATTTTGCAGACTGAATTGTTGCTAGGTAATATTTGGAAAAAAAGTCAGTTTAACGGAGAATCATGATTTTTAGGGAAACATTTATTACTTCTGTTTAAAATTACAGAATATTGAGCATTTGGGAATATTTAAATGGAGATTAGTTTAACTGTTAATTTTTCACCAAAACTAAAATAGTTGGAGACTAAGGTATTTAACAACTTAGTATTAAATTAGTTTGGTTTGGTTAAAGACTTACAATAATAATAATGGAATTTATAATTGCTCCTTAAATAATTATGGTGAAAAAAGTGGCTCACTAATTTCAGAGCCTAAAAAGTCTTCATGGTCTTGGAGGCAAACCATTTTTGGAACAATGGTTTTTAGTACAGTTATTGTTCAATTCTTGTCCTATAATTCACATGAGTAAAAAGCTTGCTCATATTACCATATCTGCATAGAATCCTAAAAATTCACCTTCTGAGAGTACTTGAAATACTTGGAAGGCTCCATGAGAGCCCAGGTTGAATTAAACAGTCTCAGGAGGCTGAATGTGGAATTTCAAATACAGATATAAAACCTGTATTAAAAAAAATTGTGATAGGAAAAAATAGCAAGCTTGCATATCTAAGTACTGTTAAAAGGTTAGGTTTTAGAAATGGAGAACTTATCAAAGCAGTACTAGAGGAACTTGTAACTCCGTATTAAAATCGACCTTAAAGTACTTTTTAACTCAAAAGTAAAAAGTCCAGTCATAACTTTTCCTGCAACAAATAGTATCAAACTACAACAAAGTTGACTAACTTCTCAGTTAATCTGAAAGTTGAGTCCTGCGAGTTGCTTCTAGCCACCACGGACTCGTCGGATTTAAACTCTTCTCATACAGCGTTGAAACCCGTGCTGAGTCCTCTGCGTGTCCCGTTGACAGGAAGGCGTCTGCTTCACTGAGATGCATGCTTTGTGCTGAGCTGCTGCTAAAACCACTGCCAAGTGAATGCCTAATACTGCTGGAACGATGATTTTGTTGGAAGGGGATAAACTGGCATCTGATTATTGAATTTGTGTGTGTGAAGTGTTGGTGCTAACCTTGCAGACGTGCTTGGTTGTCCTGGGGATGAGATCCCCTATCCTGTCACTTGTTTTTCCCCTTCTCTGGCTTATGAAAAAACCTTGTTTTGTGTAAGTGTCTGCTTCCAGCTGGTGTTTCAGAGAATATAAAGGGATGACTTCACAGTGCTGAAGATCTTTTTTTCTGCTCGAATGTTCTTGTTCTGATGCCCGCTTTTCTTCCAGGAATGATTTATGGTGTGTGCTCAGATGGAACTGAAATACGTATCATGTGTTCCAAGGTACTCGTTATCCCAGTGTGTTCATACTTCGAAGAAAACATAATGCCAACTTTTAATTAAAAATAATATATTGTTTTCTAACCTCTCTTAGTTTTTTTTAAATCCAAGTATGATCAGCATGAGGCATCACTAGGAAGAGATGCAAAGAGGAGATGCTGCTCCACTGTCTGTTGCTTTTTTAAACTGTGTAATTCTAGTCACTAACAAAAACTAACATTTTACTAACCAGCATAACCTTACTAAGAGGGAGTTGGAAACTGCTGTCAGTTTACACTGCAGCAGTCAAGATTTAACATTAGCAGTCTTGAGTTTGCAAGGTAAAATCTTGTGTAACCAAATACAGGGAAGCAACAAGTTTGAAGACGGAGGCTCTGGGAGGTGGCTGTCTACTTCAGATACCAGGACAATTTAAATCAGCTTAAATCAAAATTTAAATCCTTCTCTTAGAAAGAAGCCATGAGAATCATGCATTTTCCTTGTTCCTTAATCCGTATAGCTGATTTTCTGATACATTGTCACAATATCTGAATATTGCTGCATTGCTGAGCTTGTTTCCAAGACTTTAGAAAGTGATTACTCATTGTTCTCAGATCATTTTTCAGGACTGTTCTTTACGTATACATTTCTATAATTTCCATTTTAAAATAGTAGTTGGCATTTCACAAGGGTGAAAAAAATGAAGGGTCCAATCCTGCTGCTGTTTTACTGACGGGTGGCATTTCTGATGACATTGACAGCAAGACAGGGCCTGATGCTCCAGAGCACGGTGGCGGTTTCTGTCAGCCAGCATAATGCTGCCTCCTTTAAGAGGCTCCAGAGGACCACAAAAATCTGGACAAGCTTTATCCCTTTAATGATTAGCCTTGTAGCATAACTGTAAAGCGTAGGGCACGGTGGATAAAGACCTCGCTTAAAAGCTTTCACGGTTCTTCAGACCAAACCTGCTTATTGCCAGCTCGGCAACGAGAGCGCCGCGGCGTGTGTCCTGCAAGATCGAGTTCTCATGTACGGCAGGTTTCTAGTTGAGTTTTCCACAGCTTGGATTATTTAGCTTGCCATTTAGGAGAACAAAACCAAGCATTCCACACTGCACTTTTCCCTCCTGCTTCTACAGCATACGTTCAAAAAGAAGTGTCTTTCCTGGACACGCTCCTGAAAATAAGAGATTGGACTTTGCGGTGTTACTGAAATTTATTTTTACCTGTGCTTGTTGCCTGCCATGTGAATTATCAGCAGAGAAATCGCTGCTCTGATCTCAGATAGGTAAAAATACTTTTGAAGAACACTAGAATACACCAACCAATAGTTTTAATTTTTGAAACAGCTTTTACTCTGTTAACCTGTCATTTGATAGAATTTTGATTAGTATAGCACAGTAGAAAAGTTGAGGTTTTTTGTTTTCGCTAATCCTGATTAAGGCTAGAAAAGACTCTTGATGACAGTAATTTTAATAATGTAAATTTGTTTGTGATATGTCTTTAGTCTTTAATCCCCTTTGGCATTCCATTCAAAGGGAGATGAAAAATTCAGGGATTTATAACATTTACATCAGTCATTCCGTGAATGCTTCTCAGACAGTTGTTCTCCACCTGAAAGAAAAAGTGCCTAATGGGTATATAAGAAAATATTTTGCTATCAAATTAGAAATATGTTTGCATGGTTTTTGTAGAAAAATAGCTTCATATCAAGCATTTCCTCTTTACAGTAGAGCGTATGTGCATAAGACAGAATGGAAACAATTATCAAAATGAAGAATTTATTTGAGAGATCTTTGCTATTCATTTTTCCAAGTATGATTTTTCACCATGCATTTGACATAAGCTTATCATAGTCAAAATTCATATTAATTCCTTTACCTGTTACCACAAATTCTTACTTCTATTTTTATTTATAAATACATATAGTTTTTAAATGATCCGGTTAAATTTTTTGAATATTCTTAGCTGCATTTAACTATAGTAAATCTGAGTTAATGTTTATTCCTGAAATGCGAAACAGTTTTGAGCATAATTCTGAATATTTCTTTAAGGCCAAATAGATTAATCTTAAGTATTAGTGTTAAAATAAATTGATGTGTAGAGATACTTAGGCAAGCTGTTTCAGACAAAAAAATGGGGTTTAATTTTTTTGCTACACTTAAGGTACTGAAAATTGGAGAACAAAGACTCGCAGAAGTACCTAGTGTCCTACACAGCAGATATGGAGGGCGTGCTGGTTCTCAAACTCCCTGCTCTAGTGAAACAGTTAAAATATATTTTTTTTTTATTATTATTTAACAGCTTGTTTTCATTTTTAAGTCTTTAATTTCATCACTGATTCGTGCTCATTAAAATGTGTTTCATTAATGTCATTTCTATTTGCTTAATGTCTACTTCTCCACAGTAACACTAATGTTTTGTGTGTTTATGTATATTGATATGAAACTGTACTATGAGTATAACCCAGCCTTCCTCAGCTACCAATGGGAAAAAACTATGTGCTCTTTTGCCTTAAGTATTTCAAAGGGAAAAACATGGCTGAGCAAAAAAACATCACCCCAGTTTTTCCTCCAAGCCCACTTTTGTCTAAAGTAATGAGGCCATAGTCAGTTGGCTCCAAAAAGCGTTGTGATTTAGTGTGACGTACAGTGAATCATTGCAGATCCATTCGGACTGCATTCGTTATTTTAATGAGGCGGAGGCAAATCTGTTTTTTGGCCGCAAACCTTAAGATGCAAGCATAATGCGAAATGTTTGTTGATTGCCACAAGGCAACTGACATTACAGATTTTTATCGCCATCATTATGTGGCTTAAAACTCGCCACATCCCAAGATACGGAGCCCCTTCCCTTTCCTCCTGCCAATGACAGGCAAGTTGCAATGCTGACATTTAAAAGCAAAAAGCTTGTTTGTTTAATTTCTGCACTTACTGAAACCTTATGTTGCATCCTAGGGTCTGCGCTTTTTTTTTCTCTTTTCATTCATTATTTCCCAGAGGAGTAGGAAAACCCCCACCGCAGCGCGGTCACCCAAAAAAGGTCACATTCAGTTGGGCGACAGCAGCACTAGGTCCCCACCAGCCTCTGCTTGATGTAGTATGAGAAATGACAAAGGGGCAGGCATATCTTTGCACAAGCAGTAATCACAGTAATGGCGCTCATCAGAATTCCCCACTGCTGGACTGCTCTAGAGTCTGGAGTAATGTTTCCTCTGCTGTCACACCAGTAAGGAATTTATTGTGCTGGTGCTTGCCTTCGAGCAAATGGTGGGCAATTGATTATTGAAGAAAAAATAACTTTCAGAATTAGGTTATGGTGGTAGAGCTGGTTGTACGTGCGGGCGTGTTTATCTGTGCACAATGCGCATCCACACGCAGGAGATGTTGATGTATGTTTATAGCATCTTCACATAGCTTGCACCCCTGCACGTGTGCATGCATGAATGAATATTTGCTACAATTTATTTACCTGATGTGTCTTTTCTTCCATCAGTTGGTGGTAGCTTTACTGGAATGGTTTTATGATGTTTCCATGAAACTTTGTACAACATCATTTGACTGTGGCACAGAAAGTGTCGCTGCATAAAAACCACTGGTCGCCTGAAAAATTGCTTTGACCTCTTCAACCTGACAAACCCATGAATAATATTTTTCATCATGTGATTTTACCGTTAAAAAGGAAAATGATGTCTTGGGACAGGACCGGGTGTTAGTTTCCCATTCTGCCATCGGCAGCTCTGCAGTAACAACGATGGAGAACCAGCGTATTCTTGCTTTTACTGGTTTCCATATGCAAGCATCCTACTTTTATTGATTTGCTAAAAGTAACTGTCATGCCTTGCGCTTCACAGAGATGTCATGAAGAAATCCTTATGCCACCGATTTGTGAATTATATTACCTTAAATATTTTTTCTCTCCTGGCAGCTTCAGTGTAAAGCAAGCTGCGCAGCTGACAGCCGTGGTGGGTGCGCTCGGGGTTTGCGGCAGAACTGAGGCTGTAGGGGAAAAAGATGGAAATCTCTCGCCAAATGTTAAAATGGCTGCTGACTTGGAGGCCTCTGGCTTAGTTTTACATCCTTCCCAGTGTCCAAGAAAATACAATTTCACTTCTAACAAGTTTTCTCCCCTTGGCTTTTTCCCTCTCTTGCCTCAATCAGTTTCCTGGAAGATTTGAGGACAGAAAACACTTTAGTCACAGCAGCTCAGTTACTCCTAACGGTCCTTTTTGCGATCGAATGTGGCACTGTACAGAATAATCTCGGTGCTGGGAGATTGTGCAACATAGACAGGCTTATTCTTGTACAACTCGACTCCTCGTTCAGGTGCTTGCTTGCAGCAGTTCACAAATACCTTTTTCTTTTTTTTGGGGGGGGATAAGCAATCCGGCAAAGAGCACCTTTTCTGAAATGTTTCTCTCCTTTGCAGATGTTTGCGGAACATCTTGCATTTTATTTCATCGAAAGCAAAACCAAACCCCCTTGTCAGGCAAGAGGTTTTCCTTTCCCTTTTGAGCTCTTGTGTGCACTTGTTAGGACCGGACTGCTTGCTGAAATTCTCATTCTTGCAAATTATTCCCTTTGTCAATGCTTCTGCCCTCAGTGAGATTCTGATCCGGCAAACAGAGTCATTTCTGCATAAATGCCTGAAAAATTAATTCTCAGCCCCATTGAGTGTTGTGTGTCTGCGTGCACGTCTGTAGATGTTCACTTGGTTTTGGTTTTAGAGTTAAACTAAATTTGGAAGCGGCATCTGATCATTTTAGTGAAATTCTGTTGCTTTCGACTTCCTTCTCCGGTTGCCTTGCCCTGAGGCACAGACGAGATCAAGGCGTTTGCCCACGGACACACACTGACTGGAGTGAGGGGCTCACCAGAGTTGAATCCGGATGATCGTAGCTTGCTGCTTTCCTAAACAAGCCGCCGTTACGCTGCCTCCTCGGCAGCATCCATGCTGTTTGCTCGCTCGCTCCGTGCGCTCGAGGTCCCTGGGACAGCTGAGCCTCTGTTGTGGCAGTGGTATCACCCAAGTCACCTCCTGGGTCCCTCTGGAGCAGTGACAGCCAATGGAGGAGGTGTAGCTATGTCTTGGCTGTTTTCTAGCAATCTCCTGCCACTACTCTAGCCCGAGGCCACTTGAACCTACCCCAGGGACCAGCCAGTCCCCAGCTGCTTCCAGAGAGCAGAAGCATAAAGGTGGCTTCAAGCCACCTTTGTTCTCCATTCCTCGTCTTGCAGTGAGCACAGTCAAGCCACAGGGGAGAATCTGGGCCAGGGTTTATGAAATGCTTTGCTGCAGAAACATGCCCTCACTGCAAAATGCGGCTTTCTGGTTCTCTGAGCTGCTGTCTCGATGCCCTTCGCCTCTTGCCCTGCAATGAGGGAGATGGCAACGACTCCAGCCAAGATCCTGGCTCTGCCTGCGAAAGCACCGGTCGGTAACACGAAGTGTCACAGCAGGGCTGTCCATTGCTGCTTTCTCTGTCGCTGTCGCTGTTCGAGCCCCAGGCTCCTGCCTCAGAGAGGGTCCCGCACGAAGCTGGTCACCCCAGGAAATAAGGCTGGTACGCAGTGGGAGGAGGAGATGCTATCATGGGCTGAACAACTCTTTGTTTTTCTTTCTACAAGGAAAACAGGCACTTCTAATAGGGTTTTTTTTTTTATTCATTTAGTCACATCCCTACTTTAGCCTAGCCTTTCGTTTTGAACTAGCCCCAGTTTGCTCTTGCTCATCCTGAGGTGACCGTGCTTACACACCTGTAGTTCCCCTCTCGTTTGACAGCTGACCTTTGCTTTTCATTCCATGGAGCTAACTGTTTCTTACACTAATTTTTCACCAGTGTCACTCTCCTAACTTCAGGGAGCCTTCTCATTTTCAAATGGTACAGGAGCTAGCCTGATAGAATTCCCTTTTTGTAATCAGCATTATTTGGGCAGTCGACTTCTAGCACTTCATTTCTATCCTCTGCCCCTTCCCAAGACTTCCCAGGTAGCACCCTACATTGCTAACAACACACACACATTTCTGCTGGCTGAAACACTTTTAATGACTGGTTTTAGTTGGCTGAAATGAAAGAAATATTTTCACCTCCCGAATGGCGTTAATGTCTCTGCTAGGAAATGACATGAGCAGTGCTCTCGTCAAAAGGAGATGAAGATTGTCTTCAACCCAGACACAAAGGTACGTGTCTGCTCGTTTGCTGAATGCAGCAGGTACGCTCTGCGGGAGTGTAACTCCCACCAGGTCCTGCAGTAGTAATAAAGCTCATCTTTTGCACTTTAACATAATCTAAAAAAATGCTGAAAGCTCCTCCAAGGGGCTGCGGGTTGGGGTTTTGTTGGGATTTGGCCAGCAGAAAGTGGCTCAGCCCAGTAGCGATGAGGGGCATCTGTTCAGATGAGGATGCCCTGTAACCAGTCCGATCATGGAAAAGGCTAATATATTTTTCTTCATGAATCTTCTGATGCCTCTCGAATGACTTTCAGCCTGTTTGCTGCACTGGCCTATGATTCATTCACCACAGCATTCTAGCTGCTGGCCTGAAACGCTCGAGCTGAGTTAGACCAAAAGGTTATGCTGATCTCGATTTCCAGTCAGATGTGACTTTACCCTAAATTCAGGGTTTCGTTTGGCCCAACCGTTAGAATTCAGGATCAGCACACCCCAAGTTTGGAGGCATAGGATGGTGGAGTTTAACCCAGATATGAAAAAAATCATGGCGGTCATTAATTTTGAGATAAGAAGATGAATAGCCTGGGATAAACTGGAGACTGTCCGTTCACATAAACTCAGTCATCGCAATTCAGTGATTTTGATTTCTAGTATCTGTTTAGATAGCCATGGACAGAGCAGACGGAGTATCTTCATTCATTTGGGAGCTAAGTGGAAATTATGTGTCTTTCCTCTTGATTTTCTCTGGGAAAATCTTTTAACTAATTTATGGAGTAGTTAATCTGGTTTTGCATGTGTGTGCGTAAATGAGCGTGTCATGTGTCTTTGTGTGCTGGAGGAAAAATTATTTACTGATGGCAAGCTAATGGAAACATATTGGGGGTGAGAGAAGGGTTTCATCAGAAAAGCACAGCTTCACAAATACGATTCTTGCGTACGAGTCGTGACTCATCTGCCCCAGACTGAAAACAAAACCACTGGGAGTCAGATTATTGTACTTAACATCTAAAAGTCATTAAGCCAACAACTCATTAAGCCTGGGCCATCTCCCTATAGAGGAACGATTGACAATGGTTTCCCAAGGGTAATCCGTGTCGCTGCGGAATAGGTGGACTGGTCACTTGCTGGGGATGCTTGTCTCCCGACACGGACTGCAGAAGCTGCTCAGGTAGCTTAGAAGAGACGCCCGCTTTTCCGACACATAAAAACACTGAGAGAAACCCCTGCCTTACAGCCTCGTGCTAGAATTAGGGTTTAAAATGAGACCTTCAAAGGTTGTGGTTTCCTAGCAGTCAGAATGACCTGGCCCCAATAAGAAGCAGCCCGTCAGCAGTCAGAATGACCCAAGGCAACGTGAAATTAAAAGCAGCTTTCATTAAAGCTGCCAAGGGAAAGTGTTTGTATCTGTGGGATGCAAGCGTGGTCACTAAATAATATGGGATAATAACAATGAAAGAGATAAATGATTAGGGGTAAGTGGCATAAATTATGCTGACAAACCTCAGAGTTAAGCTCTTAAAATTGAAGGTTGTGGACGGTGTCTGCGATCAGGACCTGTCGTGTTAATCCAGGTCAGAGCCTCTTCCAAAGGCCCGTCGAAAATACCTACTGAAGAACACAGACTGAACTTATCACACACGTTATCTGAGTGGGTGAAGTCAAATCTGTGCTTCTCTGCTGCCCAGGAGCTGTGAGCTGAACGCGGTGATGGCTTTTGCTGTAAGAAGATGATGCACAGACCCACTGCAAAAATCAGCCAGCATAAACCTAGTGAAGAGCCCCAGTTCCACAGTTATAAACTGGAAAAAAGCACTGCTCATCCAAGATGGCATTTTGTACCTGAGAACACGGCCAATAATAATGCATTTCTGAAAAGCATAGTATGGCACAGCATTATATGCTTACAGCTGAGTAATGTGATGTGAGAGTGGCCTAATGCAGTATGTTATTTGTCCTGATATATTCTGGAGCTTCTGTGAACAAATATGAAGGAAGCTGTGAACCTGTCACAGGTTGTAAAGGCTACTCAAAGGCGGTGGAATTAGTAGCTACAATTCTAAAATGCAATTGTGTTTTTGAAGCATTTCTTTTCCCTGGGTGGAGCTTTCACAAGCACCCTGATTATTTTTTAATTGATGTCCATAACTCTTCCCTGGTTTAAGTAGGGCAGCGGAGAGGGCACCGATCCGCAGTTGCACTGTGGCTTGCTATCAAGGCTTGGCAACAGTATTCCATACATGCCTACTGGAAAATACTCTTAATTTCCACTCAGACACAGCAAGCCTGCCATCCAAGATATCCACAAATCTTGAAACTCGGTGATGGAGCGAGGGCGGAGAGAATCATCGCGTTTAACCCATGACTGCTGCATTTTTCATCCTTACAAGGGCATTAGACGCAATAAAATGAATTCTGGTGGAAGCGTGCATCTCCCTGAAGTGGGCAAATGATAGGTTAAGAGAAAGCAAATGAAAGGTAAGATTAATAGCATTTATCATGGCAGATAGACTAGCAGTTTGCTAATTAAAGATGTTAGAACATAGAACCAGCCAAGGATCAGTGGCTTTTAATGAGGATGTTGTAGGGTGATTTAGGTCTAATTTTCTGCTTAATAAGGCTGGTTTAAAAAGTAATTTTGTTGGGATGTGACTCTCCTAAACCTGTTCATTATCAGTGATGGGACTTCACTTCAACACTCCAGGAAATGTTGTGTTTAATTAATATTGTGTCGGCAAGTGGATATGCTGACAGATGAGAAAAAAATTGATGAAGAACTTTCAAGGACATTGACTTCATTACACAGCTTCATTATAGCCTGAATAACTGGCTAAATATGTCACTGGAAAGATAATGTGCCACTTTTAACTCTTCTCGGGGTGTTGTTCATGTAAGCAAGCAGAGTATATTTTCAAAATAGCCACCACTGGAAAAAAACAACATCGAGGGATCAGTTCAACAAAATTTTCTTGTTTCTTCATTCTCTTTGTGAGATTTCTAACTGATGATGGACTATTTATAGCAAAATACTGGAAATTATTTACGTTAATGTATCAACCATTTTACATGGACAGAATAAGACTTTAGCAAGTGACATTCTTCACCATTGGGTAATTTTCCACAGCACCCCTGAGACAAGAGTAGAAATTAATTTAAGAGATTTTTATTTCTCTGCACAAAATAACATCCTGACGTATAGTGGTGAATTGATCAGTGTCTCGATATCTCTGTTGATGGAGATATATTTTCGCCTGTTTGGCCAGTTTGTCAGCAGGACAAGGAGTGTTTGTCCGTTTAAAGCCCGTGATCTTGTATAAATACATACACTCAACTTTATGCATCTGGGCTTACTGGAGCAAAATTAAGTGTCCTAAATACTTTGCTTCTACACAGAGGGTGATCAGTTTTAGCAGTTTGAGTGAATCCCAACAGGGCTGCATATAGCATAGCCCTGCTGTGGGAGCTGGAGGAGACAGGTCCTTACTGGCACTGTTCTTTGAGCCAGGAATGTTTTTAGTATCTGCCATGCAAAAAATTAGGTACCTGCGAGGGATCTCAACTAAATCTTTTCATCTCAGCTCAGAAGAACCACCCAGCAATCTTTATTACGCACCGAAGAGCACTAGTTTTAGCCCTGAGTTAGTGGGCAGTGTATTTGCACCCTGAGCTGGCAGCCTCTGCTTCTGCAGCATCCTTTAACTCTTTGGTGGCTGTCCTTGCAAACAGACTCGCCTTTCCCCTGGCTAAGGTTAAGCCGTGAGAAAATCACCCTGTGGAATGGTTTGAAAAAGAGAGTCTGCTACTATATAATTAGTGTTGTAAGACTTTTTGCAGCAGGGGAAAAAAATTCAAATCTGATCTTTTAAACTGGGGTTGGGAGAGGAAAAAAAAAAAAAAAGTACTGAGTACGGGGTCTGGAGCGGTGTTTAGCTGGAGGATATGGAAAAGCATCCAAAAGGTGTTTGACAAGCTTTCTAGAGAAAAACAGGTCAAGCAGCAAACTGCTGACTTTTCCTGGGTTTCAGTTGCCTCTTCTTTGAGAAATGAGACTGTTTAAAGAAGGAAAGGAAAAAAACCAAAGATCAGCCTTCGAGGCTGAGAGCAAAAGAAGGAAAAAATGTTTTCAGTCTTGCTCAT
>Ga0181612_133298_pt1 | contig 15299 bp, 16 predicted proteins | sample HoacroProtozoa21_FD_119630 | JGI IMG/M metagenome (GOLD analysis project Ga0181612, IMG submission 119630) | Hoatzin crop microbial communities from Cojedes, Venezuel. Combined Assembly of Gp0051906, Gp0051904, Gp0051908 | reverse complement strand
TGGTGGTGAAACAAGTCAAATCCAGTTGGTGGGCAGTCACAAGTGGTGTTCCCCAGGGCTCAGTTTTAGGGCCAGTCTTGTTTAACATCTTTATCAATGATCTGGATGAGGGGATTGAGTGTTCCCTCAGTAAGTCTGCAGACGATACCAGGTTGGATGGATGTGTCAGTCTCAAGTACTGTGTTCAGTTTTGGGTGCCTCAGTACAGGAAGGACACTGAGGTGCTGCAGCATGTCCAGAGAATGACGACGAAGCTGGTGAAGGGTCTGGAGAAGAAGTCTTATGAGGAGCAACTGAGGGAATTGGGGTTGTTTAGTCTGGAGAAGAGGAGGCTGAGGGGGGAACCTTATTGCTCTCTACAACTACCTGAAAGGAGGCTGTAGTCAGGCAGGTGTTGGTCTTTTCTTCCAAGTAACTAGCAATAGGATGAAAGGCAATGGCCTCAAGTTGTGCCAGCGGAGGTTCTTCACTCTTAACCCTTCTTCTTTGATTTGCTTATGTGGCAATCAATTTAAACCCGCAGTATTTTACTTACACCAAGAAGAATCTTAGAAATGCAAGTACATTGTGCGAAGGCACAAAAATGCAAGCAGAAGCAAACAGCTCAGTGTTGTTCAACATGCATGAAGTTAAATAAAAAGGTAGTGGACTCACTGTGCAGGGAGCTATGGATTCAGTAGCTGCAGAGACCGAATTCCCCCCGAGATCCAGACAACCTTCCCACAGCTGCCCCAAGCAGGCCCTTTGCAAATAAAATGCTACAGCAACCCCAACTCTCGATTCGGCCACCGGCTTTCCACCAAGACCACCAGCAAGAAAGCAAATGGGTGTTCTGGGTTTTGGTACACTGCTGTGGAACAGCACAGACAAGAGACAGGAAGAAAAAAAAAACATCCAGATTGCAGACTGCAGCCTACCCTTGAAAGTTATGTAAGAAGAGAGGTACACAGTGAGCTTCTCCTACAGTAAAGGTTCCAGCTACGATTGTCACACCTTGGCTATCACACAGGGACTCTTTGCTGAGGTCTCCCAGGGTCACTAGTCACTGCAAAATCAGCAGGAAGGTGGCACGGCAAGGATCCTGCCATACAGCTGCAACTGGCTGGCAGAGCTGGTTGTCTGGGGGAAGCCAGCATGCCTGAGCCATTGCTCCCAGTGCTGTCTGAATTTACAGACTGGAAGTCCATGAGGGCTGGCTGTGTCTTGTCCAACTGGGCGTGAGCATGGGCTCAACTCCCCAGGCCACGTGGCTTATGTTGATTTCAGGACTAGTGCTCAAGTTCATGCACATGTTTCTTTCATGCTTCTCCCTCTCTCCCCCTTTCTTCCCAAACCTGAGTTTTACCACCTGGCAAGAAAATGGCTCCCTCCAAACTCAAGCCAGAGCGTGACTCAACATGCATGCACAACTTACCAGTATAAACAGACACCTTGCGATTAACTGGGATAACCTTAGGTACAATACAGGCCAGAGTACTTCTCTGAATTCTCTTTTTTAAACTACAGCATTTTTTTCTGAAAACAAACTAATCTTTATCTAGAACTCTCCAGTCACAGAAATTGACTGCAATCTTTTGTAAAATTTACCTTTTTTGTTAAACTATGGTGTTTTATTTGAAGCTCAAATGTAGCTATACTTTAAAACCCACGTGGTGGAATGATAGATTGAAGCAGATATGCCTCCGCTAACTGTGGCCTCCTAAAAGCCATGTGTCTTGTCCAGACTAGTCACCTACTTTCCAACTACAGAGAGATGAGCACTTCCAGAGGGTCCTTCAGTCATAATAAGACAGCAATCTATTCAGGAAGAATCACCTCTCTCTCCGTCCATTGACTATGAAGGAAACTTTTGTCAACTTAGATTAATGGACTACACTTTAGATATCTAATGTCATGTGAGACAAGTCCCTCTCCTCATTGAAGATTTGTTATCAAGCTCCTTTACCGTGTAGACCTTCCTCACAATGTTATCAACTCACCATTTAATATTACTTTCACACAGATTGCCTTCCTAGGCACTAATACATCAAGACTAATTTCTAATAGCCATTAAGCAACCAGAAATTAAATTATTTTAAGAACTCTTGAGATGAATCACCTTACACTCTTTATGACATTCGTTCAAGGTTCATAAACTTTGTTGCCTCTTGCAATAATTTAAGAGACAAACCACTGCTGGGAACAGCATGTATCCCTCCACCCCCTCCAGCTGACAAAAATTTGCAGAGTTCAAGAGAAACCTCGGAGAATGGGAGAGGAAAAAAAGTACACAAAGAGTAATCACTACAGATATTGAGATTTATTGCTGATTTCTCCACTCTGCAAAGCTGTCAAACTGCCACAGTTCCAGAAGAGGATTATCTCCTGAAGCCCCGGGGCCTCGGTCACCGTGCCAGTTCAGACGACGTGACTAGAGACCTGTGTGCAGCAGCTTGCTGCTTACAGAACAGCTGGAGACAAAATCCATCCTTCCCAATCCTGAATTCAGGGCAGGATCTGGGCTCTGACATTGTTTGGTTCAACCTGCTGTCAGCTTCCATCAGAAAAACTGGGGGCATCCAGTGGGGAATGCTGCTTTTCCTGAGTTCAGTTCCCGGTGCAAGAAGCTGCTGCTGAGAAGTTCTCACACAGAGCCAACAGCATGAGACAGTGCAGTTTTTCCTTTACCACATCAATCAGAAATAGTTTGTCTTGTGCTTTGAGGCAAAGGCTCCTAACCATCCTGCCAACTATGCTGCTCTCTCTCTTACCAGCACTATTAATAGCGCAGTCTTTCTTTCTTAATAGAAGAACAATAGGTCTCTTTCCTTGTGTTTGGTTGCACTTCTTCATTCCTGCTGCCGCATTTTACTCATGATAGGGTCTCTAGGCTGCAGGTCAGCTCTTTCCCAGCTGGTGAGATCTGGTTCCTCTTTATGTGCCTGTCCTTTCAGTGTAAACAAGCAAAGCTTCTCCGACTCCACTGATGACAAGGCTGTAAACAAAGTATACCACAAATTTAGCATCAGGCAAGTCCCTCTACTTGATACAATGCCAAACAGCACATCATTAAGAGAAAGGTATTATTTTGTCTAAACACGTTTCAACCTAGAGACAGTAACCCAGGTGATTTATTCATTCATCTTGCTAAGAAGAGGCTGAAACCAGTAATGTCTTACTTAACTGACCTCATCAGAAACTACCCTTCCTACATTTTAGGGCTGGTGGTATTCATGTGAAAATACACAAGACAGAAACCTAGATAGAGAAGGCTGAACCCAGTTACAAGAATAGCTGCACACCCATACACTAGCAAGAACAGGAAAGGAAGGCAGGAGAGTTTGAGCCTGACTGGGTTAACGATTCCCCCTTGCAATTCCTGTTCGTGCTCTGCCCTGAAAACTCGCCACTTGACAAAGTGAGGAGGAGATGTAAAGCCTAGGTTTTGGGGACTGCAGAAATTGGGAAAAAGAACTTTGCTCTGGGAAGATCCCACTGGCATAGCGAGGCCCATAGAAATCCCCATGTTTACTTCTCTTTGTGAGGAACCTGGTGAAGGAACCTGACCAGCTGCAGCAGCACGTGTGCCGCAGCCCAGTGTTCTCACAGTGCAGTGCTGGCACTACCGCTTCTCTCCAAGCCTCAGGCTAGAAGCGGGGCTCCAAATCAGGATGAATGCTTTTACAAACAAAACCATTCACTGACATAAGCTATCAACTCACCCAATCCGTGCAATAGTTAATAATCCCCAAATCTCCTCTGCTACCTATTATAGCTGACAGGAATATGGTAGGATACCAACTTGTCTCCCCTTCTATAACAATGCAAAGCCAAGTGTACTGACCTTTCATCTTAGCCTCATGGCTTAGTTAGCTTATGAAACAGAAAAGCTCCTTAATGAACTTTATAAACAAAACAAATTTCTGTTAAGTTCATTTGTTAGAGGGCAGGGTTTTTTTCCCCAAGGAAAAAAAGCACATGTAAAGCTGACGGCTCTCTGGTCTTTAATAGCATTACATTCACTTAAGTCTTAGCTTTGGTGAGCTGTTTTAAAAATCATATAATTGCCCTTGTTCCTGAGAGAAACAAACATTGTATAACAACAGTACAGTATCTTACAATTACACAGTAAACAGCCCTGGAAAGTAGGTGCTACAGACAGTCTGCAGACAGCTCACTGCGGAGACAGAACACCTTTGGACGGGGAATTCCCAACAAGGAGCAAAGGGCTGCAAGCTTTGCAAAAAGATCTAAAACGTGAATCTGTTTGCCCGTAATCACTAACAACCTCTGAGCACTTTTCTCTGGAGAGGGTTAACCCCCATGTCTTGCCTGGATTTCAGCCCCAGTTATAAACATACCCTCTGCATTAATTCCTTTGGAAGCTAAGGTTGAATAATGTATTCTTTATCCTAAAGAAAAAAAACCTACTGCATATAGAAAGACCTAAAGTCAACATAGCCTTAGAAATTACTTTTTTTTTTCCATTTCTATAGATATGTTGTTTTCTAGAACATTTTTAACAGAGGCTTTAAAAAAAGAAAACTATCTTTGATGTATCATTCTAAAAATTAGACTGGCAATTCTGTACAAAAGATAGCAAACTGTACAGCCCTGATCTGTAAAGATGCCTGCATCTAAATTGTTCTTTAATATTTTATGTCCTACATCAGAAAAGAAGAATCCTTTTCTGAAGGATTTGAAATCTCAGGCATTCACATGCCCACGCAATCCAGATTACTAGGCTAATAGAAACCATCACTATGACTTCCAAGATGAAGCAGAGCAAAAACCATGGCTAAATGCCAACCCTTGATTGATTTACCTTCAGTTTACCATCTGGCAAATCCCCCGGCTTCTGTTTATTGTGGGGTGACAGCTAACTGCATTTGCCCATCACTCAGAAATCACTATATGATATTGTCCATGACAACACTGGAGCAACACTAAAAAACTCGGTGATTAATGATCTCATGAGAGCTTTGCAGCTGCTGTCGTCTAACAAACTATTTCCAGAGCTTTGCTGATAAGCCAAGGCACTGCTGATGCACAAGGAATAACAGAACTCAAATAAATAAATAACTAAATGGTTATCTTTTTGAATTACGACAATCAAAGCATAACAGTGGCCTAAGGGGTAAAGCAAAGGTTCTTTTAAGATGCAGATGTGTTCATATATTACTTTCGGTGCATACAGGGCACGCAGTATGTGTGCAACTATACAGGTCCAGGTGCTCACATTACCAAAGGTACACATGATTTTTTTAGTATACAGGTCAGTGAATACACACGTATTATAAAAGGCCACCTCTAGCATGCACATGATAGACCTGCACAAACACATGCAGAACATGGTGAGGAATGGCAAGTTAACAGTCTAGACTAGGAGTGGTTTAGGTACACTGATTATTAGTTCAGCCTCTTACACACATAGGCCACATAAATGTATTCCAAGAGCTAAACAACATCACACATGACTTACTTTAATATTTGAGATTACATGCCCTAACATACATACGGGGATGTGTATTCACAGACATGTATATGGGGCTAGTTTAAACTGAGATTCTGCTTCCTGTAACTTCTTTATCACACCTGAAAAAAGAATATGCTAATTCCATTCAGTGCAGAGCTGAATCTTTAGGATGGCAATCAAACTGTTAGGGGACAAAAGGAAGCTTAAAGCTTTTCAAAAATAAGCAGATTTTTATTTCCAACAACAAATCTGTCCTCAGAGATACATGCCTAAGCCCCGATCTAGTTGCTATTTGCATTGCAGAAGCATTTAGGAGCATCAGCCATGGGCTGGGATTGCCTTTCACTGGGTGCTATACAAACACAGACCAAAAACATTGTCTCTGACCAAAGGAGTTTGCACCCCAGTACTTTATATTACTGCCTAAAAATCTCAGGTTAGGTGATGTGTAATGTGTGGCCACATGTCACAAAACCCAGATACAGCTTTGGAAAAAGTTTATCATCATTATTTCATTTTTCTACTACTTTCATTTTATGCATTCACAGCACACTTTGGGTTAGGGAAACTTGAATGCACTCTATTGGTTAAAAAGATGCTGTCACCAAACCGTGACTCCTGTGTTTTATTTCCAATTCCACCACTAATTTATAGCATGACTTTGAATGGGTGATTTATTTGCCTACTGCTTCCATTTGTGTAGCTCTAAAACATGCCAAGTGAATTGCGGTGAGACTTAATGTCCGAAATGTCCACGTTCTCCCACAGAGGGGGGAGAAACACTCTTCTATTTGTATTACTGTACTGCATCCATCACTGCACACCTGGTTCCCCTTACATGCAAAATATTACTGGCACTAATAGAACTTGACATTTAAAAAGTATTTCCACATGAAGCACTGTGTGGAAATTCATTTTTACTGTTAACAAAAACCACTCACGTAGGCACTTACCAAGAAATTGTTAGTAGGTTGGCAGTCATGACAAAGAACAACGGTGATAAACTAGCAGTGATAACCTATTAAATTGAAAGGAGAAAAAAATAAAGCACTTTGTGAACTTGTGACATCACAAAACTGAAATACTTTTGATGAAATTAAATTTCTGCATGTCCAGTCACATTTCTTTTCTTTTTTTGTTTCCTTTATTTTCTTAACCATCAGATGCAGCACCTAAAATAGATCTTCAATGGACAGGAGTAACCCAATGCTAAAGAGTGAGACATTGCTAAACACGGAGCTTCCACTCCTGCCCACCCTCTGTCTTGATGCAAGTACAGAGACTACACACAGGCACCTCCTTTCCCCTCTAGAGACTGGGAGGCAGGCCAGAAGGAGCGGAAAAAAGACCTGACAGAGAGGGATACAAAAGCTGCGCAGCCAGCTTGGGGCAGGAACCTGACTGTGGGGTATTGCTGGGAAAGCACATGCAAAACACGCTGCTCGTTAGGCTGGGAAAGCAGTGGAGAAAATAGCATGACGGTCACGCACTGCAGTTCAGTTTTGACTCCTACAGAACCTGGGACTCAGCAGAGGCAGGGCAGGGAACCAGAGCAGAGGGTCCCTTACCACACATCCCAGCTGGCCTGGCCTGGAAACCCACTAGCTTTTATGTGCAGAGAGCAGACTGGGGAAAGCAGTCAGATCCCAGGCTTGTATTTCTGAGGAGAAGAGCTCGAAATGTGTTTGTGGTTTAGAAAAGCCAAAGAAAGGAATAGGGGTAAAGAAAAACAACGCAACTTCAGCAGGTTTACCTCACAAACCTCTCATTACATCAAGGTGTCCTAAGCAGAGAAGCTGAGGGCAGGTAACTTTACATTTTCACAGTACTGATCCTGGGAACAGCTAGATCCCGACATACAATGGTTCGTAACAGATCTCTGCCTCAACAGCTACGGAGCTACCACATCTGCAGCCTGCACGCAGTTTTGGACATTTTGTTGCCAGATGGATAATGTAAAATGGAAAGAGTTCAGAGAACAGTGACAGAGTCATTAGATGGAGGGACTGATTTTCAGTCAACAGTTAGGATAAGCAGTGCCTGTGGGAAAGGAAGACTTGGTAGTGATTTACAAATACTTGGGAAACACAAGCACTGAGGAATGAAAGGAACTGTTTAGGATAATACAAAATTGCCCACGGAAAAAAGATGAAATTAAGAAACAAAACATTTAAACAATTATCAGCTAAGATTTCCTAATCGTTGTTTGTCTAGTTGACTCCCAGGGGAGACAGCAGAAACTTCATTCTGTAATCTGTAACTTGTTAAAACACTACTACATGTGCAGTAGGGAAGCAAATGCCATTTTAGAGTAGGCTCTGCGCACCCGACCTTGGACTAGCCGTTTGTAGGTCAATACCCACTACACCGGTTGTGGGTGCATCTCAAAAGGCAGGGTCTGAATCTGCCTGGACCACCATCAGTGCAGGATCACCACCAGCAGCGGACGAAGCAGAGGTGGTTGTACGTCACTTCTGCAGCCCTGCTCTAGGAGTTAGCTGGAGAGGGGACAATAATGGAAAGCTGGCAGCGAGACCACGCAGTGGGAGTAAGCCACGGTGCTCAATGGGGACTACACAGCGAGTGCCTCCTCTGGCCCATCTGCGGATGCTCTATGCTTCAGGGAGATTCAGGCATGCAGGAGACAGCTTTTTTCTTCCTAGAGATTGCCACATGTAACACTCTTGACTGTTCTCCGTTCGCCTACCGCAGGGGCACCTTGCAGGGTGAATGAGGCAGGAGATGGACATGATCCAGGAGGGATACCACGAGACTGCGGATCCAGTCCGTTCTTGCATAGCAATTGAATCGCTGGTATCAAAACAAACACAGACATACCTGCTGATACGAACTATTCATTCATCTGACTTGAGTAGCTACACACTGCCTATCATAGCAGTGCGACATCAGGGGCAATGCTGTAAAGCTTGAAGATAACAGAAAAAGTGAGGTCCTACTCCAGTGGAAAATCAAAGATATGTATCAGCACTACCCTACAGCCTTGTATGCGTACATATAAGCAAACATGACTCGACACACCCAAAAGAGCCTGACAGAGGAGAAGGACAAGTAACAGTGTTATTGTTCAAAACTCAAGAAGATTGTACTGTACTTGTCCACACTCAGGCCACACCTTGGCCTGTCTCAGTCATTTGCAGCCAGAGGGAGATGGCACCTACTCTAAAGAGTGGAAGTCTAACCCATGCAGAAGCTGAATCTTTCATGAACTTTGACTAAACACAGCTCCTAGGCTGGATATCCACCAGTTCAAATGCAGCTCTCTAAAATACATCCACATCTTGTTCTAGCAGGCTGGGCACACCTTGCAGCAGCTGCACTGACCTAAAAGAACTATTTCTCATTTACATCAGTGTGAATGACTGCAGAAGTAACTGCACTGAGCTTATCTTAGTCTAATACTAATTTATTCAATATTCATTAGTAAGCATGTAAACAGGAACTAATGAAGGATGGCAGCTGTGGTATCTTTAGACCATTCTTTTCTTTAAGCTGTTCTCCTGAAAGAAACTGAAGTGCTGTGTTTGAGAATTGACACAAGTTCAAGTTGTGTCACCCACTCCCTTGTAGAGTTCTGTTTACTAGAAACTTGAGAAGAGGCCAAGAACAGAGAAACAGGCATTTAAGAACCCTCCGAAAACAGGCCTTATCCAAAACAATACACCATTCTACTGCGATCATCCCAAACCTATGCAAAAATGCAGGCTGTAGCCTTTTGGACTACTGCAGTAGAACACTATTGTATTTTTGAAAAATTATGTAAGAGAGTCTCAGTGCCAAAGAGAAACAAAATGTGGGCTGGAAGAGCACATAAAGTAAGCGTGTGTAAGGAAAAAAAACCTAACATAACAAAAAGAAAACGCATTGCTAAAACGTCCACCTTTGATTGTTTATCTAAAAAAAGAACACATTTAAAAATGAAAAACAAGTTTTCAGGGAAGCTAACCATATAATTGTTCCAGGGGAAGAATCTAAAGTCTAAGGACACAGTTCAGAAGGTAATTTTCCTTCAAGTACATTTCAGCATTTTCTGAAGTGTTTTAAGTGCACATTTAGTTTTAAAAAAACCCCACCTACAGAGATGTTCTGAATGTCCTTTAAAAAAAACAAACCACAACATGCTAAGTGCAGTAATCTCTCTTTCTTTACTTTAAAGGTCACAGTTGTCCTCCTAGGCATTCAGATGCCTTCGGAAAAGAAATGAGCTTCCAAGACAAAAGAAAGCAAGTAAAAGGGCAAACTAAAGTTAATGATTTCTAAATATATTTTGGTGCTGAATCTTTAAAACTTGGAGTGGAAAGGAAAATTTTAGCTATAACCAGCATATGTTGAACAAAATTCCCCATGATTTTGACATACAGTTACTAATTTTACCAAATGATACAGACTGGATGGTTGAACCCCAACAATTTTAGGAACCGGAATAGCTCCATGGACTCTGCCTACTTGCTTAAAGGGACCAGGTAGTACTGCAAAAGCTATTTTTAAAAACATTCATACCGTGAACATTCCTACAAAATTCTGACACAGCTTTCAGTAATTAAGGAAAAAATCCAAGTGTAGCATCATGTAACAAAACATTTCCATGTGAGCTGAAATTGTTCCTGAGAAACTATTTCAAACCCTTCCTTGCTCAATAAAAAAAAGGGAAAAAAGACTGTTTCTTAAAATAAATCACTCTAAATTTATGTGTCACTCCATTGTAACGTGGAAACAAGACCCATTTAAAGGAACACTTTATTAACACCTATTTGCCTTGATCACAACGATTTCTATAGTTCCAATCACTGAATTATTTACGTGTAATTTTATAAATAAACAAAAACCTTGGCATTTCAGAGTGTGTTTGTTACCTCAACCAAAAACAGTTCTAGCTCTTTATAATGTGTATCAGCATTGAAGGCAGTAAGTGTATACTTGTGATGGATACTTACCTGGGATGAGGTCTGTGCATAAGAGGAGAGCGGGCTGATCTCCTCCACTGCTGGAGGACACAACTTGCAGAAATCCATTAGCCTGGCCCAACTTCCTCTAGATGAAACGGTTTCAACGCTAATGCAGATAGCCTGCTTGAGCTAGGACTGCAGGTCCCACCAGGAAGGAGAAGACGGAATAGAGCAGCATCAGCTCAAGCACAGGGAGAATGCTGCAGGACTGCTGGAACAAAGACTGCGTCTGAAGAGTTAGGTAGCGAAAGAGAATAGAAGGGACTTCTTTACGTATCTGCTCTAGTACAGGGAGTGAAGAAGAACCAGGGGAGAAAACAGAGGGCAACCCAGCCCTGTGCCTGGATTGTGCCACTGAGAAGGGTCTTAAACCACCATCCCTTTTACAAGTGTGTACCAGAAGAGGGGCTGGACCCCCCCCGAAAGGGTGGGACAGCAGAGAAGTACAGACTCATTCATCACCTTACAACCTGGTCCCTAAAGAGGGAAACAAAGCTTGTGAGATCCCTGCTCCAGTTTCTGAATAGGAGCGACGTATTTCGAGGAGATTCAGCAATAGGAAAGACCTGCTCATTGTAAACATCGAAACAGAAACAGATGAGGCTGAACTCATGGTACTAATGACCACAGACATCCAAAAGCTCTACGGTTTGTGCATCAGAGAAATCATGGCCATCAGAAGTTGGTGAGACATGAACTATGGTGAAGCTTTAAGGAAGGATCATGAGGAATCAGGAGGAAAAAAGTCTGTATCTCCTCAGTGGTGAAATGCCTGCCTGAAAGGCTGAGCTTTGGGTACAGGTACACCACAGCCTGGCAAGGCAGAGGGATGTGGGGCTCCGGAGGGTTAACCAACAAGAAGTGGGACAGTCAGAGGTTTCAAACTTCTTGGTTAGAAGAGATGCCCAAATTCAGTTCCTCACAAAAAAGCGTGAAAACTTCAGGCATTCCCATCATTCTGGGAACCAAAGGCAGGCCTGGATGCCACATAACATCCCCCACACTGCTTACACAGTCATTTACATTTAACAAGCTGTTCTGAAGGACAACACAGTGCCCTACTTCAGGATCCAAAGAAAACAGGGGATTCAATTCCTCAGGTCCAGAATTTGCTTCTTATTGGGCTGAATGACTGGCAACAAGAATGACGACGGCATCGCTGAAATGGTGGGTAACAGACGAAGATTCATAAAGCAGAAATATACTAATGTGTGGGAGCGCAGTAGGGACAAATCCAGCACACAATATCACCCTTGCATGGGCAACAAGGAGGCACAGGAAAGAATGTATTTGCATGTGTAAATTTGCTTTAGTGGTTCATGAGTGGAGGGAGGCACTATTAACACTAGCTTTAAAGAGTTCCCAAGGAATTTTGATAGACAGACCACTACACAACTCATCAATGGATGCCCTCCTTTCTCCTAATCACATCATGGTCAGACAAGAAAAGATGTTTAGAAGAGAAATCAAAATTTGTTTCATAAAGTTGTTTTAAAAAAATAGAAAAAAAATTTAGAATTAGAAATTAATTTAGTTTTATAGATAATGAAATAAAAAATAAAGACTGTTGGAGAATTGCTTGCTGGAGGACCTTACGAACAGGCAAGACCACAGCTGACCCAGCTTCCCTATTAGATCTATTTCTTGACCACATAACATCAGAAAATTCTGGTAAGTCTGAAATGTGGCTTGAAGACAGGAGATGGCAACAGCATCCTAAGGGTTCCTGGTCCTTGCCAAGGCAGAAACTTGGATCCTGGGAGATACAGAAATGCGGGACTCTGCATTCTTTGCTGCCTTGTCTTCTCCACCAACCAGGTGCAGTTATCCCATAGCCTCTACGGTGTCAATTCTCAATCAGCTCAAACCAGCCAGCACTGGCCAGATATATGTGTCATTCTTGACCAAGCTATCGTTCATCGTTTCCATCTCTGACTTTACAATTACTTTAGAGAAAGATTTTCAAGCTGCAAAAGCTGGCTGTACATTTTGAATATCTAGCATTTCTGAGGTGTTCAGGAACATGTTGTTTATATAGCCAAGAACACGGATGAGGACATTTTCAAAATTTAGATTCTGATTTAATCTTCCTATCTGGAATGGAAAGATATGGGGGATTTATTCCAGACATGACCATGATTTGTTAATATTACAACTATACTTGTACATACCATGTAAAAAGTATGTTTCCCCTGATTCACTGTTATACTGCTAGAAAGTTAAATGCCATAGTTCCTGCTGTAAGTGAACACAGAATACTTTACAAAAGTTTTCCTTAGTTTGTGTACACAGAGCCAATCCTTCTAACCTCACTTGCCCAAACTGCCAGAACATCTGTCCTTACAAAAACGCGTATTTTTTCTGAAGACAGTGTTTTGAAACGGCTCATCAAGTTCACTCACTGTTCAAAACAAATCATTCTATTTATCATCATGTCATCTTCTCAAAACATCAGGAAAAAGCTTCTGATGGAGGTAACCTTTGTTTTCATTCTACTAGTGGAATTAAAACAATATCAAGCTTTTTATAGACATAATATTTGTTTTGTCCCTCTTCTGCATGTTTTAACCAGCTGCTAAGATAATCATCCAAAATCACCAGGAAAATGGATCACTGTTAGTGCCACTGAAAACAGCTACATCAAGATAACCCAACACTACCAAAAAGGCAAAAATTACAGCAGACAAACATCAGTAACAATACATACCTTTTTTGTTTCTTGAGGGAAGGCCACTGAAATAATTTTCTAGATTTCAGAGTTACATCTCTTTTGTATAAATATGTCTACTTGAGAACAAGCATATGTACACATGTGCACACTGAATGTTAAGTCAGGTATGGAGATCTAGCAAAAATGAAACAAAAATCATAAGAACAGGAAAAACGGAACAGTTAATCCTTAAATGCCATCTTCTGTATTCATTAATTCACATGAGTTTTCTAAGCTATTAACACCACTGCTCCTTGTCTACATACACTTTTCATCTCAGCTGGAGTACAAGCCATTGTTATCTAGCTCTCCACTTTGCTTCATCCAAAATTAAGGCAACCAAACATGGCCAGATGGGTAACTTCTCTGCACCTTAGCAAGAATACTTGGATTCGGAGAGATCCAGCAGCTACAGAAACAGATGAACAAGACACTGACTGGGACAGCCGAATACACGGCAAAACACCGAGGGTCCTGGATCTCCCCTGTCTAAACTCTGACTAAAGCGGTCCAGTGCATACTGGCAAGCCTTTTTGAAACAACCCTGACTTGAGAGGAGATCTTTGTAGAGCAGGGCTGACTGTGAAGTTTCACAAAATGCAGAAAGTCATCAACAAATGACGAGAGGCACCAATGACTGCCAGTAAGCTCACCGACTGTGCAAGGCTGGTACAGGCACTGCATACCTGCTGCAAGTGGGCAGCAAAAATCCCTGCTGAAGAGGACAAACGTGGTACCTACCCTTCCTCGTAAGAAAGAGGACTAGAACTAAAATCAAGTACAACCAGAGTGCTTGTGGATAAGACAGGGAAAAAAATCAAATACAAAGAAAACACAGAGAAAAAAATGAATATACTATTTTTTCCCCAGGGTCATTTGTCAAAATAAAGCACTACTAACAGCTGCAGATACTGTGCACAGAAGATCTTCCCAGTCCTGCACAGTATATGAATGAATACTGCATACAGAACCAGACTAAAATCAAACAAGCATTAACTGTTCAATTTCTGGTCAGCTTTGCGGGGGGATCTACCTCAGAAATAAAAATTTCCCTGGAAGCTTTCAAACATGCTGCCTATTGCAATGAGAAGGCTTTCCGTGCAACCTGGATCATCTCTAGAAGCTTGAAGGCTCCTTGTAAACCATCTTTAAAGAGCCAAAGTCAATGTCAGGTTAAAAGAGACACAGCAAATGTAGGCAAAATTCCTCCGACCACCTCTCCTGTAAAGCCTCCTTCCCCTAGATGTGGATTCAGGTGCATTAATCAACACACTGAAAAGACCTGTGAAAGTTTTGAACTTTGTTCTGAGGGTCTGTTGTTACCTGTCAAAACGCAAGACAAAATACCCCGCTTAACCTAATGGCTTTAGCTGCTAATACAGCCCCCTGAAGGTGCAGCATTAATAAATCTAACCAACAGGGAACGATTTTAAGCAGAGACACAGCTTTTTCCAAGGAAAAGTAATGAAGCTTTAGCCTTGCACCACCAAAATACTGGCTATTCCCAAAGGAAACAGCATTGCCATGATCCTGCCTGGAAAGCTGAGCAGCCCAAACAAGGGAAAGGAACAATCCAAAGTGAAATACACAGGAGAAAGGGGGAAAGCAAAACAGGTTTTGCTTAGTCCTGCTCATTAGTTTAAAGCTAACTTAAGCATGTCTACTGCATTACCCTCACAGCCTGACCAAAGTGCAGACATGCCCTAAGGGTTTTTTTTTTTTCCTAACAGACTTACCTGGAGACTGTCAGTCTATGAGTTCAGTAGATAGTACACTGCTCACAGGTGGACTCTGCTCAGCTCTCTGGAAGGCAGAAAAGCCTTTAACCCTCCCTGACACACACCTTTGATCAAGAGGTGCATGGGCCTGGGCAGCGTTGTTATTTAAATGATAAGTGATGCTGGCACCATGGCAACGGTGGCACCATGGCAACAGTGACAGAGTCAGCAACTTCATGATCCACATAGCTTTGATCCAGCCACACAGAAGTTTTACCAGCTGCTGTAAATTTCTTTCAGATCCTTTATTTCATATTTGCCTAAATATAATTTGCCTAAATAGATCTACAGCTTCCCTAAAGCAGATTTTTCTCGAAGGAGGTTTGGTCACTCTCTTCTGTCCTTTCCCAATATTTTATTTCTCCTTATTTTTTTGAGCATTATTAAACAAT
>Ga0181612_111728_pt1 | contig 15299 bp, 6 predicted proteins | sample HoacroProtozoa21_FD_119630 | JGI IMG/M metagenome (GOLD analysis project Ga0181612, IMG submission 119630) | Hoatzin crop microbial communities from Cojedes, Venezuel. Combined Assembly of Gp0051906, Gp0051904, Gp0051908 | reverse complement strand
GGCCGGATTGTTTTTGGAAATTACATACAAACAAACATAACTATGGCACAACTTATCTATTGGATTGGCGTCATCCTGACTATCGTAGCCGTCCTTGACATCTGCAAGAAGCCAATTTCTTTGGTTGGAAAGATTATCTGCAGCATCGTAGTACTCGCCACAAGCTGGCTAGGACTCCTTGTTTATTATCTCTACGCCAAGGACCACATAACAGAGTGGTTCAAATAACAGGAACGCACTAGACGTTTACGGGCCGGCACTTAGCCGACCCGCTTTCGTTTTCATAACACATTTTCAAATCAGATTTCCTTGAGGGATATTGCGAATCCTCCGCTACGCGCCATCTTAAGCGAAAGGACAGTGGATGAATCAACCTTCTCCTTCCGTATGACATAAGCCTTGGGATTCTTCTCCCAATCGGCATCGGGAGCATCCTCGTATATGGTAGCCTCGTAAGTCTTCCCTTGGGTCAGGAATTTCATGGGAACCTCGACACTGCGGGCATCTTCTCCCGTCACACCGCCTACGAACCAAACGTCCTTGTCACCCCCGCAGAATGCGGTAGCACCGTTGACGTAATCCTTCTTTCCGTCAAGAAGGGAAGCTACGCCTTTGGATGCGAGATCCAGGGTGGACTTGCGGGCCTGCCTAGCCACAACAATGCATTGTCCCGGTTCCGCTATGAGGTATTCGCTCTTTTCCCAATCCACTGCCACATCCTTTATGAACTGGAAGGCATCCATGTGCTCCTTATAGTGTTCGGGGACATCAGCTGCCATCTGCAGAGGGGAATAAAGTGTCACATAGAGGGCGAGCTGCTTACAGAGGGTGGTAATCATCTTCTGGTTGTCGGAGGGATTGAGCTTTGACATGTCAGGCTCGAATATTCCCGGAGTATAGTCCATGGGGCCTCCCTGCAGACGGGTGAAAGGAAGGATTGTCACATGATGGGCCTGTATGTTGCTGCGGTACTCCCCTCCCATCGCGGATTCGTTTCCTATCATGTTGGGCCAAGTGCGGCAAAGTCCCGTAGGGCGCACGGCCTCGTGGGCGTTCACCATGATGTGATGCTTGGCGGCACTGACAACCGCACGGTGATAGTGGTTTATGAGTGACTGGCTGTAGTGGTGCTCCCCGTAAGGGATGATGTCCCCCACATAACCGCTCTTGACGGCATCGTAACCGTACTTGTTCATGAGGTCGTATGCGGCCTCCATGTGACGTTCATAGTTATCGGTGGAAGAGGATGTCTCATGGTGCATGATGAGGCGTATTCCCTTCGAATGGGCGTAGCGGTTAAGTTCCGCTATGTCGAAGTCGGGATAAGGCGTCACGAAATCGAACACATAGTCCTTCTGGCATCCGTACCAATCCTCCCAACCTTCGTTCCAACCCTCTATGAGGATGCCGTCGAATCCGTTTTCGGAAGCGAAGTCAATGTACTTCTTCACGTTCTCATTATTGGCCCCGTGATGACCATGGGGTTTCGCCTTGGAATAGTCACTCACTCCCAGTCTCACCGAAGGGAAATCGTCCGTATAAGACCACTGGGAATGTCCTGTTATCATCTCCCACCAAACTCCCATATACTTTGTGGGATGTATCCAGGAAACATCTTCTATCGCGCAGGGCTCGTTGAGGTTCAGGATTAACCTTGAAGACAGGACTTCAGGACCGCTGGACGCCACCATGACGGTTCTCCAAGGGGTTTTGCAGGGGGTCTGCAAACGTGCTCCCCACCCTTCCGCATCGGGGGTCAGGTGGATCTTGAATGTCTTGGAGGAGGGGTCGTAGTCAAGGTTGGCGGTAGGATAATCCAAGACCGCAGCCTCATGGATGTTCAGGTACAGTCCGTCATCGGTTTTCATTTGGAGGGCGGTCTGCACACCGTTCTTGGAGAACACCTGTTGGGAAGAATTCCCCAGAAGGGTCTTCTCATATATCGAAGCGATTTCCGAAAGTTTGCTTTGGGTATAGTTGTACTCCTGGGTATCGTAGTCTCCGGGAATCCACCAAGCCGTATGGTCCCCCGTCATGGCGAACTGAGTCAGTTCGTCGGCCACCACGAAATAGGTAAGCCCTTTCTGATCGGGGAATTCGTAACGGAAAGCCAGTCCGTCGTCATAAAGGCGGAACCTTATTACCATTTCGGCGGGGATTTCGTCATCGTTCCACTTGGCCAACCTGACATTCTTCGACAAGGATACGGACATTGAATTGTAGTGGTTCCTTATATGGGCCTCTTCACCCCAAACCGGGTCCCAAACCTCGTCAAACGAGTCCCTTTCCACCTTACCTTGGGTGAATCCTTCGGAAAAGTTCACGGGATCCTTGTAGGCCTTCCCCTTCATGTTGTCGTACCCTTCGGTCTTACGCTTTCCGCGGAAAGTGAAACCCAACTTCGAGGGAAGCACAACGGCTTTACCTTCCTTAGAGAGTGAATACATGGGGACTCCGTCCTTGAGGGCGAACACCATTTCCAGTTTGCCGTCAGGACTCTTTAGGCTCTCACCCGTCAACGTCTGGGGGTTGGAGGACACTTTACCTCCTTTGCAGCCGCACAGAAGACACATGGCCGCAAGGCAGCAAACGAATATTCTCCTTGTCATGAATTTATGCGTTTCGTGTTAAATTTCAATCTTTTTCCTTTCAAGCCTAAAAAGGCAAGAACGGGGGTATTATCTCTTGAATTCCACAATGAGCGGAGTCCTTGCGGGCACTACCGTCTCTTTCGAAAGGGTGATTTCCTGTCCGGTAACGACATCAGTACCCTTTACGGTATCCCTTACGAGTTCCGCATAATGGTTCCAAGGAACCTGCATGGGAGAGTCGGAATTGTTTATGTACACGAACACCGCATCGGTATCGTTGTACCTGAAGTAGGCGTAGGTGTTGTCCCTGGTCATGAAATGCATGGTCTTGCCGTTATGGATGACGTCCTTGGACTTCCTCCAATTGAAAAGTTTGGCGGTGAAATCGTGAAGGTCTGCGGCATGGGAATAGTCAACCCCACCTATGTCACCTGCGGAAGCCCTGCCCTCTTTCGTGAAAAGGTTCACGGGGTCATCCTTCCAACCGCCGGGGAAGTCAATCCTCTTGGCACCGTCACTCCAGTCTCCCCTCTTGCAGGAGAACATCATCTCATCCCCGTTGTAAAGCTGGGGGATCCCCCTCATCGTGGAGAGCATTGCAAGGGCGAGTTTCATTTTCCTGGGATCATGGTCGAAGGTGTCTCCCATACGGGAATGGTCGTGGTTGGCGATGAATATCATCATCTTCGACAGGTCGTGATAAAGGAAATCCTCGGAAAGGCAGTCGTACACCCTTATCATACCGTGTCCCCAAGAAGGGTTGTTGCCACCTTCGCAGAGGGCCCCAGTCATGGCCTCATGCAGGGGAAAGTCCATGATGGAAGGGAGGTGAGAATCGAATCCGTCCCTGTTGGGGTTGCCGCCCTGCCAATAAGCGAGCTGGGCGAATGCCGAGGTCCACACTTCCCCGACTATGTTGAGGTTGGGATACTCCTCAAGAACGCTCTTGCACCACTGGCTCATGGGCACCTTTTCGTTGTAGGGATAGGTGTCGACGCGAAGGCCGTCAAGGTCGGCGTATTCCACCCACCAAACCGCCCACTGCTGGAAATATTTCAGGGTATAGGGATTGTCAAGGTTTATGTCAGGCATGCTTGGAACGAACCAACCGCTTTCCTGGAGATTGAGGTCATACTTGGATGCGTTGGGGTCCATGTTGGTAGAGAAGCATACGTTGGTCCCCGTGTATTCCGGGAACACGTGCACCCAATCCTTGAAAGGCATGTCCTTCATCCACCAATGCGCGGTACCGCAATGGTTGGTGACCATGTCCATAATGACTTTCAGACCCTTTCCGTGGGCCTTCTGCACGAACTCCCTGTAAAGCTCGTTGGAGCCCATCCTCGGATCCACATGGTAATAGTCGGCGCAGGCGTATCCGTGGTAGGACTCTTCACTCTGGTCATCCAGAAGCACGGGGGTTGCCCAAATGGCTGTCGCTCCCAAATCCGATATGTAGTCTAGGTGATCGATGATACCTTGGATGTCACCTCCGTGACGTCCCAGGTTTACTTCCCTGTCCGCCTTCTCGGCAGTGCCTTCAGTGGAATCGTTGGAAGGGTCCCCGTCAGCGAACCTGTCCGGGAAGATGAGGTAGATCAAGTCGCTGGTCGTGAAACTGCTTCTCGTAGCGGAATCTTTCCTCCTGGCATCGATCTTATAAGGGTACTTGAACTCTTCACTGCCGTTCTTGAAGACTATCCAGTAAGTCCCTTCCTTAGCGGAAGATGATACCTGCACGTCCACAAAAAGGTAATTGGGACTGTCGGCCTTGTGCACTGCCGTAGCTTTCACTCCGTCACCGCCTTCTATGCGAACTTCATATTTGGAGATTTCGGGACCACCGATAAGAAGCTGCAACGGGGTTTTCATTCCGACCCACCACGAAAGGGGTTCAACCCTGACCACTTGGGAAGGTGTGGCATCCGCCACCTTACTACTGTCAAAACCGCCCCGGCAACCTGCCAGAGCGATTGAAAATGCGGCTATCGCCATTATCGTCTTGTTCATAAAATGGACTTTTTCGAAAGAAGTCTGTACTCCCATGCTCCGAGTTTGAATTCCTGCTCACCGGTGAGGGACTGCTCCGAAAAAGCGTCCTTATACTCTCCGGTAAGTGTGATTTTCGCGGAAGCGGGCTCCTTGGAAAGGTTGGCCACAACGATTACGTCATTCCCTTCCTTTTCCCTTGAGAAAGCCAGTATGTTTTCGTTGTCACCTACGCTGAGGTACTTGATGTCGGCACCCTTTTCCCCGGCAGAAAGAGCCTTGGGGTTGGCATGGCGGAAGGCAATGAGCTTCTTGAAGAACTCAGTATGCTTATTGTCCGTCCAATCCGTTACGGGATCCTTTTCGAAGAACTCAAGGCGGCGGGTAAGACCGACTTCCTGTCCCGTATACACAAGGGGTTGTCCCTTGGGAAGGGTGAAACAGAGAACCTGCATTACGGGGGCGGCGTCTCCCATCCTCTCGAACTCACTACCGTTCCAGGAATTCTCATCATGGTTCGACGTGAACATGAGGCGGAATGCCGTAGGGAGGAATTCCTTGGCGTCGGAAGCGACGTATTCCTTTATTGCGGAAGCCTTTTTCTTACCTTGCGCCACATCATTCAGGATGTGGTGGAGTTTCCAAGCGTATGTTGCGTCAAAAGTACTGTCGGGATCGGCTATGTCGGCCTTTTCGGCCTCTGCGAGGAGATACATTTCAGGATAGTCCTTCTTCATTTTGGGGAGGATGCCCCTCCAGAATTCGGAAGGTACCTCGCCGGCCACATCGCAGCGGAATCCGTCTATTCCCTTCTCCATCCAGAACCTCATGCACTCGTCCTGGGCTTTCCACACTTCCCTGTTGGCGTAGTTGAGGCTCCTTGTGTCGTTCCAATCATAGTCAAATTTGGCTTTTCCGAGGGAATCCCTCTCATAGAAATCGGCTGGTTTACCGGTCATCCAGACATGATCGGGGGAGGTATGGTTTGCAACCCAGTCAAGAATCAGTTTGAAGCCCTGCTCATGGGCGGCCTTCACCAGGTTCTCGAAATCTTCCATTGTCCCGAACTCGGGATTAACCTTCGTATAGTCTGAAATCGCGTAGTAGGATCCGAGGGTTCCCTTGTGCTCCTCCTTCCCTATGGGGTAGATGGGCATGAGCCAAAGCACGTCCACTCCCAGCCTCTTGAGGCGGGGAAGGTTTTTCTGGACAGCCGCCAAAGTGCCTTCCTGGGAGAATTGGCGGACATTGACTTCGTATACGACGCTGTTGTACGCCCACTCGGGATGGTGATGGGCCGCAGGTTCTGTTGCAACCGTCTTGGGTTTTCCCTTGCAACCCGCAAGAAGCAGGAGGCAGGATAGGATTGCGACGAATTTTCTCATATGGGGTTCGGTTTAGTACTGTTTGAAAACGACTGAGGAGTATCCGCCCATGGAAACGGTAGTGCCCGATACGGTGGCGGTTCCCATCTGTCCCACTATCTGGGAAAGGTCCCCTGAAAGGGTTACCTTGACACTGGAAGAAGACACGTTGTGCACAACAAGCATCTTATTTCCGGCGGTATCGGTCATGTACCATGCCAATATGTTGGCTCCCACGGTTCCGTCATATGCGGACATCTTTCCGTTGGCCAGGGCCGCATACTTGTTGCGAAGGGGTCCGAATGTCTTGTACGCCGCAAGCACGGATGTAGTGGAAGCTTCCTGAGCCTCGACAGATATGTCGGCAGTCAGCATGGAGTTGTCCACCTTTCCGCCAAGAGCTCCACTGGCGACACTTCCCGTCTTTGTCCACTTGATGGGGGTACGGACGTATTCGTCACCACCGCTCTTGGTGCCATAATATCCCAGTTCCTCTCCCTGATAGATGAAAGGTTTGCCCTGGGCGGTAAGAAGTATGGCTGCAGCCATCCTTTCCTTGTCTGTGGAACGGTCAAGGACACTTCCTGTCCTATCCTCATCGTGGTTGGAAAGTTTTATGGAAAGGACACCGTCTGAACGGGAAGAAGTGCAAGTCTTAATCCTTGACACCATTTTGGATACGAAGGTGGATCCGTTGGTGGTGTTCAGCACTTCGGAAAGCCTCCACCAGAAAGTGAAGTCGAATACGGAAGGGAGCCCCTTTATGTAATTGGCATACGGCGCTTCGGAAGAATCGAACTCATTCAGCACCTCGCCAACCATGAAGATGTTGCCGGTGTTGCCGAGGGACTGGTATGTCGCATTGCAGTGGTCGTACCAAGCTTTAAGGAAGGTGGGGTTCTCATCGGAACTTCCGCTGTGATAGATATGTTTTACGGCATCAAGCCTGAGGCCGTCCACACCCATCTTTATCCATTTGTCCGCGGAAGCCGCCAGATCCTTGAAAGCCGCGGAAGTCGAGCATGTGGAAGCCGAACCGTAGTTCAGGTCCGCAAACGAACTGGTCCAGAAATGCGAGTGATAGTATGTGGGATCCGTGAAGGTTATGTTCGAAGGGTCGAAACTGCCCGTGGAAGGATAAACGGTGAACGCCGTACCGAGGGTAATCGTGGTATTGCCGCTCTTCGCACCGTACTTGTTGCCCGTGTTCCAATTGGCCGCCTTCCTAATGAGGAAGCCCCAATCCGACTCGAAATCAACCACACATTCGTAGGTGTTGGTTCCCGTGGACTTGAAATAAACGGTCTTGTCGTTTCCGTAGTAGAGGTTCCATCCCACACTTGACGTTCCCGATGAAGTGGATTCGGTGGTCTCGGTCACTGTCACGGTAGGATTGGTTGAAGACGTATTGAGGACGAACTTATAGCGTCCGCTTCCGCCGGCACCGGAGCCTGTTGTGAACCACTGCCCGGAATCATATCCGCTTGCGCCTTCCTTTGCTATCATGGCAATCTTCCCTGCGGTGATGTCCGCCTTGGGGTCGTCGGAGAAGATGTAATAGTCGCGGTATTCGCTGTTCTCGGAAGAAGCTGCCGACGTGAACCAAGGGTGCGAAGAACTCGAATGGTTCAACACATAGTCGATGTATATCTTAATGCCCTTGTTGTGTGCAGCCGTGAGCAGGTTCTTAAAGTCTGTCTCCGTCCCGAAATCGGGGTTTACCGAATAGTAATCGGTAACATCATATCCGTGATAACTCGAACAAGGATGGATAGGAGAAAGCCACAGGGCGGTGACACCCATCTCAGACAGGTAATCCAGATGGTTCTTTATTCCGTTGAAATCCCCGATGCCGTCACCGTTGCTGTCCGCGAAACTGTATACGAGCACCTGGTAGGTTATGCCTTGGAAACTGAGGTCGGGATCGACTTCTGTCACTGTAGTGGTCTTTCCTCCCCCGTTGCCCTTGTTGTTATTATTGTTGTTCTTTCCGCCATTTTCCTTTTCGCATGAAGGGAGCGAACAGAAGACTATAAGGGCGGAAGCCAAAATTGATAATATCCTTCTCATCGTCATAGTTGGTTAATTGGCAGACAGAAGGCCGGTCAGGGCCTTCTGTCCAAAAAGGTTATCCTATTTCTAGAAATTGGATACGGTGATTGTCTCGGCAGTGGAGTCGTAGACTATCCTGTACTTGACTCCGGTGGTAGGCACTGCAATGTTGGCTCCACCGTTTTCAACGGCAAATGCCGTTCCGAGGTCAACAAGATATCCTCCACGGTTGATGTCCCAACCACAGTCGTAACGGATCTTAAAGTCACCTGTAATGGTGTATGCAGCCTCCCATACTCCTGCGGAAGTCTCCGTCATGAAGTAATCGACAGTCCATGAAGTGTCTTCCTCGAGACTACCTATGAGCGACCATACGCCCTTTACGGTAATGGTTTCGGCAGAAGGATCGTATACGAGCTTGACATACTTCCCTGCAAGACCGGTAATGTTGCCACCGCCAGCCTCAGCCGCAAAAGCCGTTCCCAGTTCAGCGAATGTTCCACCCCTATTGGTGTCCCATCCTCCCTCGTAACGGATCTTGACGGAATCGTCAACCTTGAACACTTCACTTTCGAAAGTACCGTCGCTCTTAGGGCTGAGGTACAGGTCGGTATCCCAGTTTGTCCCCTCGAACTGTCCTATTACAGACCAGTTGCCTGAAACGGGATTTACGGTGATGGTCTCAAGGAAAGGATTGTATACAACCTGATACTGAGCTCCTGTGGTAGGCACGGAAATGTTGGCGCCGTTAGCCTCTACTGCGAATGCGGTACCGGTGCTGGCAAGGGTTCCACCACGGTTAACGCCCCAGTCTGCAGCATAACGGATCTTGAATTCACCGTTGATGGTGACAGGGTCGCTTACCCAAAGGCCGCTTGCGAGTTGCTTCATGTTGTAGTCGGCGCTCCAGTTGGAGTCCTCGATAACGCCAATCAGCGACCAAACCTCCTCGATTGCAGTTTCAACGAGAATGGTTCCTTCATTGAGGTTCAATGTAATTACATAGTCACCTGCGTCAGGGATGACGATATTGTCGCCACCTGCAACGGCAGTGAAGGCAGTACCGACGGCCTCCATGGTTCCACCATAGTTGGTGTCCCAAGCGGCATTGTAGCGGATCTTAACTTCAGCACCGGCATCAAAAGTGGTCTCAGGGCTTACCCAGATACCGCTCTCGCTCTCGGTCATATATATGTCGTCCGCCCAAGAGTTGAATGAACCGATCAGGGAGTAAACATTGCCTTCGCTTACGGTGATGGTACCGGCGTTGGTGTCATAGACAACCTGCCAGAAACCGGCCTCAACGTTGATGTTGTCACCACCTGAAACAGCCTCAAATGCCGTTCCAAGGGCGCTCATTGAACCACCGACATTCTCATCCCAAGCGCCATCCTTACGGAGTTTGAAGCCACCTGCCGTACTGGCGGTGAAGTAACCTGTCCAAATACCATCGGATTCTGTCATGGATACGTCAGCCGCCCACTCGTTGAAGTCACCAATGATTCCCCAACCTTCGTTTGTCACAGGTGTATCGGGCTCGGGATCCGGGTTGCTGCCACCGCCGTAAGGGTCAGTGATTTCAGTTCCGTAGTCCTTTGTGCTCCAAGAAGTAGTAATGGCGTTGTTGAAATCATTCATGTCAAGATAAATACGGTAGTTTCCGGCCTCATCGATGACAAGGTTAGAACCGCCATTGCTCAGCTTATCGACTTCACCGCCAAGGTTATAATCCCAAGCGCCGTCGAAGCGGAACTTGAATTCCGTACCGGCCTCAACGCCTTCGATATCGACATAGAATATCTGACGGTAAGGATCCATGGTCATGACGAAATCTCCGGCCCAACCGTCGAAGCTTCCTATTACGGAAACCTGGTCAAAACCCTTGAGCATCTGGAGAAGAAGAGAGCTCTTCTGGAAGCTGAAAATGTAGTAACGGTAAGTTGTGTAGTGCCAAATGTTGGTATTGGAACCGTTGTATAGCTGAACGCTGGCAGCCTCAGCACCACCGGTGTCGGCATCATCAACACCCCAGTTACCTGTTGAATCATCCCATCCGGCGGCACCTGTAAGTTTGAATGCGTTTTCTGCATGATCCTCCCCAAAGTCGGTCACACCGACATAAGTGTCGAGATCTCCGGAGTAGTTGAACAGGTGCTGACATGCGTCGTGGCTCCATCCGTTGGCAGTTCCGGGCAGATATACCCTGTCATAGAGGATTTCTGCATCATAAGTGACAACTGAAGTCGTAACTATGTTCGAATAGAGTGCGGTATTGGCAACGACACTTGACTCACCATACATCTCAGCCACAACCCTGAAGTAAATGGGCACGTCCTCATCAGCGGAAGCTCCGTAGCCAAGGAGAATGTTGTTCAACTCTTTAGCTGGTACGGTAATGGACGTCTCATTCCTTACGGATGTAACCTTGGAAGGGTTGGACATTGTGGGATCCACATCCACATACAGGGTGTACTGGATAGGAACCGAAACGTCGTCATAGGAAGCTGCAGTATATGTGATGGTAGCATAATCCTCACCTTCGGTAAGGGTGGACGAAGAAGCGCTCACCGCATTGAGTACTGGAGCCACACCATAAGCGGAATCGTAATTGACGAGTTCCTTGGTCTGACAGGCGGTGAAAGCCAAGGCGGTCACCGCAGCGGTCAAAATTGTAAATATCTTTTTCATATCTTCTTATATCTTTTTAAACCGGAATCACAGACTCATCAATAGCCCGCATTCTGGGAAAGATTAGCATTTGCGTTAAGGTCAGAAGAAGGTATGGGGAAGAGGGTGCGGTATGAATCGGTACCGATACCGTTTTGGTCTCCGCCTTTCCAATCCCATACATATTCGCTGCTTGTAAAATATCCAAGACGGATAAGGTCGGACCTTCTCCAGCACTCGTGGTAGAACTCACGTCCCCTTTCATCCCTGATGGTAGCCTTGTCGAAAGAAGTCAAAGCGGAGAGACCAGCCCTTGAACGAACCATGTTGATGTAGTTCAGTCCGGTTGCCGTGGGAATGCCGCTCTCAGAATGCAGCGAGCACTCAGCAAGCATCATAAGGACGTCAGCGTAACGGAATACGGGGAAGTCGGTATCAACGAATCCAGCCGCCTGTCCGGGATTGCCGTCGGATTGGATATTTGTGAATTTTACGGAAGGGTGTCCGCCGGCTGCCCAGTCTCCAACGTCGGTGATGGGACCGGTGTGCATTCCGTCGCTTTCGGAGTAGAACAGTTTGCGGCTGTCGCCATCCTCGAAGAGCTGATAGAAGGTGTCGGTGCAACGGAGTCCGCCCCAACCTGAGGATATTCCCATGGATGAAGCTTCGATACCGTCACCCGTAGAAGCGAAGATGATGTAGTTTGTCGCTCCGTAACCCTGAGTGTTGATTCCATCCTGCTCGATTGCCCAGATTATCTCATCGGTGCAAGAATCGTTGTCTGCGCAGAAGAGGTCCTCGTAAGGGGTAAGGATTCCGTTGGAATGGGAGTGAAGCGAATAACCGGAGTTGAGAAGCACGTTCAAAACAGAAGCGGCATCACCCCAACGGGCGGTTCCCGTATAGACCTCTGCATTGAGGTAAAGCTTAGCGAGAATCATCTCAGCCACGCTCATGTTAACCCTTCCGTAATCTGAAGATGCGGTCTTCGTGGGAAGAGGAGTGTTTGCGATGATGTCGGTAAGTTCAGTCTCCATCCAAGAGAAGAGGTCGGCGCGTGAAATCTGCTCGGGGGAAACTCCTGTTTCGGAATTCTCATCGATGAAGGGAACATTTCCGAAGCAGTCGATTGCGTGCAGGTAGCAAAGAGCCCTAAGGACCCTGGCCTCAGCCCTCATCTTTTCTTTATTGGATATGGAAACGCTTGTTGCGTCAATCTGACGGATGAATTCGTTGCAAAGGGCTATCTGGTAGAATATCCTTGAATAGAATGCGTAGATGAAGGTATCTGATGTTGACCAGCTGAGGGAATGGAAGTTCTTAATCGTCTGGTCGTTCCAGTTGCAGACACTCTCATCGGTCGTAAGTTCCTGATGATGGAATAGTCCGCGGACATACTGGCTGGCACCTCCGTCGAGACCTGATATGGATGCGCTTCCATTCGGTCCGTAATATCCGGAAGTTGCAAACCCCGTGTAGATTCCTGCGAGAAACGCTTCGTAATCACTCTCTGACGTAAGGACCTTGTCGGCAGTGTTCATACTGGGATCCAAAACCTCAGTGATGGTGAGGTCCTTCACGCAGGAAGACATTCCGAGGGCAACAACAAAAGATGCGAGAATATATTTGATGGATTTCATAATTTATCGTCCTCCCTAATTAAAAGTTAAGCTTAAGACCGAGGATGAAGGTTCTCGGACGAGGATAAACGGTACCGTCTATACCACCGTAAACCTCAGGATCGAGTCCGGCGTACTTGGTGATGGTGCAGACGTTCTGAACGGTTCCGAAGAGATTGAGTGAAAGGTCACGGTTCGCGAAGCTGAAAAGCTTGGGGAAGGTGTAACCTACGGTTATGTTGTCAATCTTGAAGAAGGAAGCGTTGCTGATGTAGTAGTCGGAAAGGTACTGAGCATTCTGGAACTGGCTGTCGAAAGCGGATGACAGACGGTTGCTGATGAAGTTGTTGATCCAAAGGTCACCGAGCATTTCGGCGTCGGATGCGACGTTGTTGTATACCCAGTTGCCGAAGCTTCCGTGTCCGGAGAGTGCCGCGGTCCAGTTCTTATAAGTGAACTGTGTGTTGAAACCTACGGTTACGTCCGGTGAAGGCTTGTGGCAGAAGTACTTGTCGTCATCATTGATCTGCCCGTCTCCGTTACGGTCCACATATGCTCCGTCAATAGGCTTGCCGTTCTCATCGTAAATCTGCTGGTATACGTAGAATGACGATGCGGGATAACCTACCATATGCATCTGAACGTTGTTTCCGGTACCTCCGGATATTCCTCCGGTCTCCACTCCAGAAACATCATCTTTAGCTGCGGTCAGTTTGGTGATCTTGTTCCTGTTGTAAGCCACGTTGAATCCGATTGTCCAGCTCATGTCCTGGGTGGAAATGGGAATCGTGTTGACATCGAGTTCGAAACCGTTGTTCTGGAGGTCACCGATATTGGTGGTGAGGTAGTTCGTAAGGGCGGAACCGGCAGCTACGGGGATGTAGTTGATGAGGTCTTTGGTCTTACGGTTGTAAACATCGAGGGATGCGGTGATCCTGTCATTGAGGAAGCCGAAGTCAACACCAACGTTGAAGGTTGTTGTGGTCTCCCATTTCAGGTCGGCATTGTATCCCAGCGGTGTTACAGGATACATCATCTGGCTTCCGAAATAATAGTAGCTACCGATAAGGTTGCTGTAGTAGGTACCGATGGTAGGATAGTTACCGGCGTTGAGGTCCTGCTGACCTGTCTGTCCCCAAGATACGCGGAACTTGGCGGTGGATATGGGTTCGACATTGGCGAGGAAGTTCTCCTTCTTCATGTTCCAGGCGAAAGCCACCGAAGGGAAAAGACCCCACTTGTGGTTCTGGAAACGGGATGTTCCGTCACGACGTACAGTAGCCGTAAGCAAGTACTTGTCTGCGAATCCGTAGTTTACCCTTCCGAAGAATGAAACGAGGAAGTATTCGGTAGCGAAAGGAGTGTCGGCAAGAACGTCTTCGTTGGTGAGCTTGTATGTGTAAGTGTAGCTGCGGTTGAAGAAGTGCTGCCAAGAATAACCGGCCATCGCATCGAAGTGATGTTTCTCATTGAAATCCTTGTTGTAAGCGGCATAGAACTCAAGGGTGTGGTCACGGCGCAGATAGTTGTAATCGGTATGATAACCGGAACCGGACTGCTGAGTGCTGTGGTAAGACTGCTCGGAACCGATTTCAGCCTCTGTGTCACCATAGGACTTGGCGAAGTCAAGACCGAGGTTGAGGTTGAGCCTGAGGTCCTCGAATCCGTGGATCTTATAGTCGAACTGGGCGTTACCTATGAAACGGTTGGCGTGGGCGTCGTCGGACTTCTGGTCCAAAAGGGCGACAGGGTTCATGGTTGCCATAGTATTATAGGTACCGTCGGCGTTCATCCAAGCGGTATAGTTTCCGGCACTGTCATATACGTCGAAACCGGGATTCATGTGAATGGCTGCGCCAATGGCGTCCTGGTTTGCGTAGAAGTTGTACTGGTGGGTGAATTTTCCGTTGAGGTTAACGGTCAGGTGATCGTCAAGCATTGAAGGGGAAAGGTTCAAGGAAGCCGTAGCCCTCTTCATGTTCGAAGTCTTGAGGATACCGTTCTCATTGAGGAAACCTCCGGAAACACGGTAAGGAACCTTTGCGAAGGAGCCGATCCTGAAAGATCCGCGAACACCCGCATTGATTTCGTCTCCGTGAGCCATGTGGTAGATTTGTTTCTGCCAATTGGTGTCATAGTCACCGAGAGCTGCAAGTGCGCTCGCCTTCCTGTCATCCGTAAAATCGGCATAGTTGGTGATGGCCTCTGCAATATCGGCGGCACTCATCACGTCAACATACTTCTGAACGGTGTTGATCGAGTGCTGATAGTCAATGTTGAAATGGGGCTTGGTGGATCCCTTGGCACCCTTCTTTGTCGTGATCACGATGACACCGTTGGAAGCCCTTGATCCGTAGATTGCGGTTGCGGACGCATCCTTAAGTACGGAGAAGCTTTCGATATCACTGGGGTTGATGGATGAAAGGGCGTCTGACATTCCGCTGATTCCCTCATTGCTGACGGGAAGTCCGTCAACGACGATAAGAGGATCGTTGGTGGCGGAAAGTGAAGAACCGCCACGGATACGGATAGTGGCACCGGCACCCGGCATACCGCTGCCGGATGTAACTACGACACCGGCGGATTTACCGCGCAGGAGGTCTGCAGGGCTGGTGATGGCACCCTTGTTTATCTCATCGGATTTGACCGTCGAAACGGATCCCGTGAGGTCATTCTTCTTTACGGTACCGTAACCGATCACAACAACATCATCGAGGAATTCGGAATCCTCAGAGAGTGTGATGCGGGAAGGCACTGCAGAAGCAGGGTAGGTTTGGGTTGAATAGCCGATGCAACTGATTTCTACGGTGGCACTGGCTGAAGATACGTTGAGAGTGAAGTCTCCGTCCAGTCCGGTCGAGGTACCGTTGGTGGTACCCTTTTCCATGACTGTGGCCCCGATTACGGGTCCCTGAGAGTCGACAACTACTCCCTTAACCTGGTGTTGCGCGAACACCGCTGTGGAAAACGCCAGAGCGCATGCCACTAGGGTTAGAATCTTTTTCATTAGAGTGTAG
>Ga0181612_159153_pt1 | contig 15300 bp, 19 predicted proteins | sample HoacroProtozoa21_FD_119630 | JGI IMG/M metagenome (GOLD analysis project Ga0181612, IMG submission 119630) | Hoatzin crop microbial communities from Cojedes, Venezuel. Combined Assembly of Gp0051906, Gp0051904, Gp0051908 | reverse complement strand
CTCCTCTGCCTTCTTCAGGCTCTGTGCCCAGAAAACTGGCATTTACCGATGCCAGCTCAGCCCTCAGGCCCAGCCGAGCCCTCTCCACCCCCACTGGGCTACGGCCGGGATTTTGGATGTTGCATTTATCAGCCCATCTTCTCCAGAGAGCATCTCCCTTCCTGAACAGAGCTACCCCTCAGCAGCACGGGTCCACACAGTCCCATGCACAGTGGACTCAGGCTGATAACAAGACCTGGATCTTCAGCCCATTTTCCTGCAATTCAGCATGTGCAGGGCATGGGAACACTGAGTTGCCCATTTCCTTCCAGATCACAGTGGAGCTGGAGCCTCTTCATTGCAGGGAGTGGGGAAACATGAAGCTTAAAAGCCCACTGGGGCCACCTGTAATTCAGCACAGGCATTTTCTCTTTCCTTGTAACCTCCTTCCATCCCCTCCACTACCTGGCGGGTCCCTCCACCTCCCCTTCCCCCACAGTCTGTGTGTCCAACACAAGACTGCAGTCTCCCTCCTCTTCCCCACATCCCCTTCCCCACCGTGAGGGTCTCTCTCCCACAGCACGTATCACACCCCTGCAGCTTTGTAGGTCTGTCCAGGCAGCGGTTTCTGGCAGGAAGACGAGACGAGATAAAGGGGTTGGAGAGACCAAACTACGAGGCGGTTGGAGAGACCTCCAGGGGTAGGAAGCCACTGGGGTTGCTCACCTGATGGGATATCTCATGCAGTAGGGCAGCTGGGGCAGCACGCGCTGACGGCACAGCAGACCCTCTTTTCTTGTGTCTCAGTCCTCTTCTCCCCCTCTCCCATACCCTCTCCCTGCTGTTGCTCCCAAATGCATCCCTCTCCATCATCCCCTTCCCTCTCCCTTCTCCTTGGCTGGCCCCCTCCTCCCCGCTGGGGTATGCAGCCCGCTCCAACCCACGCTCCTCCCCGGCAGGGAGGAAGGCTGCGGGGCCGGGCTGGGCTGCAGCACGCCAAGGAGCGTGCACGGGAGCGCGCGGGTGTGCGCCAAGGACACGGGAACAGCATCAGAGAGACAACGCCGGGGAAGCGAGGAACACAGAAAAGAGTTTAAGAAGCCTGCCCCCCTGTTTGGTTGCAAGGAGTTAATACTGTGATCTGTTGCGTGAGTTCTGATGAGAAGCTAGTTGACATGCAGTGCTGGAATAATGAAACGTAATACACATTAATAGGACCTCCCTCTGTGTGATTGCTTCTGCTCCACTAGCCCCATTGAAGATTTCACTTTTCTTTTAACAGTCAGAATAACAGAATGTGACATTAAGTCTTTTACATGCAGCAATTTATTTTAAAATATTGGGGCACTCAAAACAGTATCCAGAATGTTAAATAAGATATGCATGAGATGGAAATCAGAGCAGCACTGCAGTACGGAGACAGGAGTCAGACAGAGCCTTTCACAGGCAAAGGCAGCTCTACTTTTATTCTTAATTGCTATTTAAGGCACAAAGAAATAGCCAAGTTGGAGAGAGCTCTCAGGTATGGGGCAACCGATCCTCTCAGCTCACAGGTCTGGGTGAGAAATCAACGGCCAGTGTGGATCCCACCTCCCCACCCACCGCCAAGGTCAGGCAGATGGCACAAGCAGCCCGGTAAGGTGCCCTGCGAGGCTGCAGGTGCAGCAGACGCGCAGCCTGGGCCAGCGCTCAGCAAGCCCAGGGAGGGTCCGGCGCTGCCGCGAGCCCCCCGTGTCGTTTGTGCTTGCAGCAAGAGCCCATCCCTCCCGCTTTGCAGAGCACACACCTTGTGCTTCATCTTGGAAACACGCTCCCTTCTGGGGTGGAGCACGTCAAAGCTAACAGCACCATGGAGCGCTGCAAGGCTGCCCGGGCTGGGGTCAGCCATCAGCGGTGTGCCAGAGCTTTGCTGATGTTGTGACCACACTGATCCCACCCTCCAAGGACAAAACCTGCTCAGTGATGGTGCAGAAGCAGTGCGATCTGCCCAGGAAGCTTCTGCTTACAGCAGAAACCTTTGGGAGCTGCAGGGTTTGTGCAGCATCTTTTCACATGCTAGGTCACATCCTTAGCCCTGGAGACTCCCTGCCCCGTGCAGCTCGGTCCCGTCCCATGAGCACGCTCGGAGCTGTCTCACACCACTGCTTTTACCCTCTCATGGTGGTTTCCCTGCTTCTCCATGCAAGTGCCTCTGCCCTGTGGAGCCTTCACCCATCCCGCCACGGGTGCCATGCTGAGATAAACCTGTCGCTCATCCACCATCCAAGTGTAATGTCCACCCGATAAGCAGCAGCTGTTGGTGGGGACACTGACTCCTGTCAGCCGTGGCCTGGCCTTTGCTCTCAGCCAGCCCTTTGTGCTGGCTTTGTGCTGGCTCTCGCCCTGCAGTCCCCAGCTGGGCAGGGGCCACATTTGGCTGAGCACCCTGGACCCCTGACTCTGCACGGCCTGGGATACCAGAGCCAGGAGAAGTCTTGCTGGCCAAGGCACTGCCCTGTCAGCCTTGATGGGCCATGTCCACCCCTTCTCGCCCAGCTCCACGGTGGCAGCTGCATGCATGGCCGCGCAGGGAGGCATGGCCCCATGGCCGCATTTATTTTGGCTTTATCCTGTCTTCATCAGCCACAAACAAGGATTTGCCCATTAAGGATCCAGCTGCTGTCTTGGCCTGGCTGCCTTTGTAGCCCGTTTATTTGCCCCACAGCAGCTGCCAGAGCACCTCCAGATCACAGAGACAGGAGACTGGGGACAGCAGCTACCAGTATCTCCTCCGGCATCACTGGTTACTGCTGCAGGTGTTCAGGCTGTGGGAAGGCAGAGCTTGCCTGGTGCATCCTTTAATGGACACATCCTTCAAAAGCTGTGTTGACTTCTGACCTTTCTGCCACATTTTCAGGTTTTTCTCTGGGAGTTCTGAGCATCACGAAAAACATCCACCAGCCCCCTGGCTCCAGAAGCCAAGGCCAGGGAAGGCTGGGTCCTGGTGAGGCTGCAGGACCCTCTGTCCCCTTCCCCTCCCTCCAAGCAGGACTGCGGTGGTGCCTCGCTGCATCTGATCCAGCAACACCAACGTGGGGCAGAGAAACCCCTTGGTCTGACCCACTGCTGTCCATCCCCTTCCCTCCCCTGGCCAGGACAGATCTGCCCTGGGCAGCTGAATGCAGAGACATCAGCCACCGTCCTGTTGATCGATTGCTTTACTGAATCAGCTCAGAGCAACCCAAAGGGTGGGACAGAAATCCCAGCAAATGCGATGTGGGCGACCGCATCCATCAGAATGAAGGGAGAGGGAGTGCAGGACCTGGGAGCTGTCAGCCTTGGGAAGAGGAGCCGGCATGCTGGCATGCTCATCAGAGCCTCCGAGAGACAGGACTCAACGCTCCCAGCGAGCTGCCCAAGGGCCGGATCCTGCTGCTCGTTGTCCCCTTGATCTGCCGGTCCACGCTCCCCCTGCACAGCACACGCTGCGCTGCCGGGGGGGTGGGCTGCGTGGCTGGGGGGACCCCTTCTCCCTCCCGGGTGGGGTTGGGCCTGATTCGGGAGCCCCGAGGCTGGGGGTGTAAGAGGGGCTGCTCCTCTTGGTGGGATGCGGTGGATGCACCCGTGGAGGAAGGGCTGGGTTTCTGTGGGTCCCGGTGCCACAGGAAAGGCTCTGGGCAGCTTCTCCAAAGCACGGCGTAGACAGTGTGACGCTGCATGCCACCAGAGGAAGGGCAGAATCAGGAACTTCAGGTTTTCTCTGCTTTTTTGAGCCTGCACATACGCAGTAAAATCATTTTACATCATAGCCTTGAAGGACCCATGATTTCAGCTTCAGTTCTGCACATCCTCCAAACCCCCCCCCCCCTAGGATGCCCATTGATTCCTGCAAGAATCACAGGGGAAATCTTGTGCCCAGGCATCCAATTTCCCTAATGTGACTCCAGAAAAAAACACTACGCCCCCAAAGCAGCCAGCAATTTGCTTGTCATCAGCTGGCACTGCCCTGCTGACAGGGGTTGGTGTCGCTGGTGGCTGAGTGGCAGGTCCACCCCCCACCCCGAGCTGCTCCATCTGCCCTGCGCGCAGCATCGGGGATGGCAGCGCCTGCTGCCGTGGGTGACGATGGTTTGTTGGCTTCTCTTCCAACACTCAGACCTTTCTGTGGGGGAAAACTGCCTGCTGAATTCTTGTTTTTTTCTCCAGGGGGGAAGATCGCAATGACATTGCCCGATCCCTGCCTCCAGGGACCCGACCCTGCTTCCACGGCATGCCAAGCTCTCCGCTCTGCCAGGCTGGAATTTCCCCAGAAATTTCTTGCCAAACCCCTCACGTTTTGCATTCACCTTCACTTGAACCGAGCCATGCTTCGAAGTCAGGGCGTTTTTCCAGGGAGGGCAGTGGCACTCTGCAGCTGGCTCTCGTCACCGTGAGAGCTGGGGTGTCCCCATGGTGCAACCCCAGGGCGGCAGGACCCCGTGGTGGCCCAGCTGCAAACCCTCTGCTGCTGGAGCCCAAACCCAGCGCTCAGTCGCTCCTGACCTTTGTGGTCCCTTGGCCACTGTCCAGAGGCAGCTTTTGAGGACATCTCACGTGGCTGCGCATGGTGGCCCAGCATGACACTGTCCCAGGCAATGATGGGGCTCCTGAGGGGAACCGTGAGCACCCCCAGCCCTGTGTTGGGGTCTGACTCTGCTCCGCTCCCACCCCGGTGCATTGCACCCACGACCGCAGCAGGGATTCACCCCCACCCGCCTCCCGGCAGACAGGGCAGCGGAGCCGGCTGCACGGCTCCAGCCGTGCCAGAGCCCTCTGAGCAGGTCTGGTCTGTGTCAACACGCGTCCCCACAGCCACGCTCTGCCCATGGCCCGGCGTTTGGGGCACAGGTCTGGTGATGGACACTGCTCATCCTGCTGAGTGCGTGCAAGGGGCCTGGCAGCATCCCCAGTGCCCCAGGCAATGACAGAGTGTGACAGCCACCATCCAGCCTTCCTCACAGGGTGGCTCCGAGCAGGATCCCTGACATGTGGGAGGAAAGGGGGAAACCAAGACGTCTTTCGCTTAGCAACTGAAAACAGAAAGGTCCTGATACACCGACCTCCCTCCCCCTTGCCCTGGGAGCAGACGCCACAGGGTATCTCAGACCTCCTCAGACCACAGGCCAAACTGCATTTCTCCCAAATCTCCTGTGCCGAACCCTGAGGCTGCAGGTCAGGGGCCTGAAGCAAAGCTGAGCAGCCGAGGACAGAGCGGGTGCTCCCTGCCCAGGGCATCCCCTCCACGGGACGGCGGTGAGCTTTGCCCCTCTGATCTCGAGAGACTTCCCCGCTTGGCTCCAAGCCCCACAGATCCTGACGCCAGGCAGCACCTCCCCGCTCCCGCAGACCACGCGTCCTCCCGTGCCCTTTGCTGGCTCCAAGCGCCGCTGCAGACACAGACTGTCCCCAGGCCAGAGCTCCCCGCCCGGATGTCGCGCAGGGCAGTGCTGCGAGGGGAGCCCCTGCCTCCCACTCCAACCACTCACCCCGAGCAGCAGAACCATCCCCTCCCCGCAGCCCTTCCCCGCACGCGTTGCAGGGTGTCGGTGGGCTGTGCGGAGGAGGATGTCCTCCCCAGGGACACCTGCGGTGCCTGGAGGACTCGGTGCAGTCACCACCTGTGCACATCAGGCTCCAGTGCTCTCCAAGCGAGAAGAGAAACGAGCCAGCATCACGCCGGAGAGCTGCTACGGTGCTCCCGAGCAAGAGCCGCTTCTGCTGGGACTGGGGCCCTCGCCGTCTGCAAGCAGGCAGCCGGCACCGGGGAGCAGGCAGCTGCCCTTGGGCTGCAGACCCGGGCGGGCAGGAGCAGCTCACGGGCTGGGGGATGCTGAGCCAGGCAGCGGGGCCATAAGCCGCGCCGCAGCCCTGAGCTCCGTGCTCCAGAGACCTGGAGCCTCCTCACCCCGGAGGAAGCCCGACCCACCGCTGCGAAAGGGGCCTGGGAATTTGTTGGTGTCCTTCCTGCCTCCCTCGCAGAGCCAGGCTTGTCCCCATGCCAGCTTCACTTCAGTATTATTCTAATTTAGGGAACTGATGCAAAAGGCTGTCCTGGCAGTCTGACTTGGCTTGGACCGGGGTTATTTTGGTTTAGCTCCAGTCATCTGAGGACAGGTCATGCTCTATCCAAGCCTATCTGTGCACAGCAAGGCTTTGCAGGGGGTCACAGCCATCCATGCAGCGGGTTAAAGAAAGTTCGCTGCCTGAGCCCAGCAGCTTTGGGGGTGCTCAAGACCCCCAAGGTGCAACCCAGGAAAACTGCACAGGACTTCAGCTGCAGTTTCGGAATATCCTCAGCCCTGCACGGACGCCCATTCTCCCTGGGGATGCTCTAAAGCATGTTCCTGAGCTCAGAACAGGCTGACACGCGCCCAGCTGGTGACAGCCCCATCCTAAGCCGTGGTCACGCTTAGCTGCCCACCCGTGACACTCGGCTATCGCAGCCCTCCATGAGCACTGGTTTGATTCCCATAAACCTTGGCAGGTCTCTGCAGCCTCACTGGGGGAGCGTTGCCTTCCGGATGGGCCGGACAGACCTCACCCTCTCCCGTCCCAGCGGCTCGGTGCGGCTGGCACCGGCGTGTCTGCCCTCCTCTGCTGCTGCCAGCCACTCATCCCTCGGACACGCACGGCCCCGGGCGAAACTGGGGAGCGCTGGGGTGGGATAAGGGCTGGGGTGGCTGGGACCAGCAGTGCAGAGGTGATAACAGTCTGAGCTGCCCAAAAGCAGGGCTGGGGAGGACGTGCTGCTGCGGGGTTGTGCGTGGCGTGGCATGGCACGGCGTGCAGGTATGCCACGAGCTCCCAGCACTCACCGACGGCACGTCCTGGCACGGCCCCTGTCTGACGAGCCCAGCCTCATTGCTTTAGGGTCGGACACGGGGTCACCCTCTCAGCCGTGTCTGCGTGGTAAATTGGACATGCCCAGCGGCGTTGCTGCAGACTGAGGCCGGGAAAAGCGCAACACAAGTCCCTACCACGTCCAGGGAATGCCCTCAGCCTCCAAAGCGGGGTGCTGAGTCCAGCCCACCACCTGGGGATGGTCCCCAGCGTGCTGTGTGTCCCTGCCCACGCCGTGTCTCCTCGGAGCCCGGGAGCTGGCTGTCTCGGGGCGAGGCTGTGCTCCAGCAGTGTCAGTGACTGAGCGCCTGCGCAGGATCGCGCGGCATCACGGGTTGCTTTCCCAGCAGAAAGTGTTTCTCCCGCACAGCTGGAACCACAGCACATGGTGGAAACGCCAGTCCCGTGCTGGGGAAGCGTCTGCGCCAGGCACAGCGTGGGGCTGCCCAGCGGTTAACCATCCCAAGGGATGTGCCGCTACTGCAAAACCGGGCGGCTGTAAGGGAATCAGCGCTCGGCCCCAAGAAACACGCGTTTGCCATGGATTTGAGCATGAGGTCGCTTCCTTCACAGACTGCCGTGCTGTCACGCTGGAGCAGGCAGCCTTGCTGAGCCCTGGTTTGGATTTAGCTGAAGCCACAATTCCCTGCGAATCCTGGGATCTCAGGCACGTGCACTCTGCGGAAAGGGAAAGGAGCCACCAAGGCTTGGCCCCCAACACCCATTTGGTTCAGGGAGACCCTTGAAGAGGTGCAACGGCTGGACACTTCATGGCTGCGGGAAGCAGCAAGGGCAATGCCCTCACGTCTGGAAGGAAGCTGCAAAGCGTCCAGGACCTGTGCACGCTGCGGTCTCTTGCAGAGTTAAGCTGCCCCCACATCTGCAAGACTCCAGGCAGGAGCTGATGTTGAGTGGGGACAGCCCGTGGGAAGCAAAGGCTGAAGCTGCCTGAGGGGACAGAAACAGCCCTGCATCATCCTCCGAGGGCCCAGAACTGGCGAGAGAAGTCCTGTAAGGACCACAGAGCCCAGGACTGCTCCCGGGGTTAACACTGCCCATCTGCGTGTAGTGCATTTGGCAAAGCTCTTCTTTAAAACCCCAGGAAACCTGGGGCCAAAGATAAGCAAGTCCCTTAGCAAGCCCCTGGGGAATGGGGAGTCTGGGGGCAACCGGGAGCCCGGGAGTGCACAGCATCCTGCAGAGACCTCCTGCAGGTGGTGAGACCAGTGCTTACACTGGTATTAAGCACGTGGCATCCCCCGACTGCAGGCTGGGCATACAACCCAGCTGATGGAGCACGTTGGCACGGGCCCGGTGGCTGTGCTCCTCCTGGTCCACCGCACCCCAGCAAAGCTGAGGCCCAGTTTGGCATCCCAGCAGATGCTGATGGTGCACAGGCAGCAGCCTAAAAAGGAGCCTCAGCCTAAAAAGGAGCCTCAGCCTACTGCAGCTTGTCTTGCTGGAGCTGGGTGGTGGCAGGGCTCCATCGCTCCGCGCCTGCGAGGGCACGCCTGGCCAGCCCCACTTGGCCGTCCCCCACAAGAGCAATTTTGACTCTGAGCAAGCACTGCAGGGATGGGTGACACCAAAGAACAAGACCAAAGAGGTGCTGTGCCCCCTCCACCTGCCCTCCCTGGCGTGGGGAGCGGCTAGCCTGGATACGGCCGTTAGCCTGGGCTGGATGCGCTTTCTCCTGCTCTCTGTGCAGGAATACTTTGCCCCCAGGACTCAGGTAGCTGATGGGGGCATGGCACTGTGTTTGTATGTGTGTCTGTGTCCTGACTGCTTTCAGTGCTTGCTCGATGCAGTCATTAGATGATATTTATGGTCCTTATTAAACAGCAAGGGGAAAAAAAAAATCTGATACGTGCAGTGAGAACTTGAACTCACTTGGATATGCAGACAGCAGGCGCCATCTGAACACGGATCCTCGACGCCCGCAGCATCCCCGCGAGGGGCGAGCTCTGTGTCTTTAATGGCCGTGCAGGATGGCGGCGGGAGCAGGCTGGGAATGTTCCTGGCAGGGCTGCTCAGCCCAGCAGCGCGCAGCCGAGCAGCGGCGGGGATAAAGCACGGTCTTGTTTAGCGAACGGAGAAAATGCCTCTTTCTGTGCCTATTTACCATGTCCGGTGTCAGGGTCCACAGCAGGGGAAGAGCACGTGTTCCCATCTCAAAGGGCTCTGCTTGACTCAGTGCCACACAGCCCCCGAGCTGCCGGAGGGGCTGCTGCGTGCTAGCCCTGCGTGCAACACGTCTCGTGTCCGGGCATCGCACGCTGCAGACCGGCCAAGGGCCAGGACACCAAGTCCCAAAGGTGCTGTGCCTCCCCAAGGTCAAGGGGAGGACTGGGGAAGAGCCAGGAGCAACACTCTGTCCCACAGCTCTGAGAAAAATCCCTCTCTTGTCTCTACAGCCGCATGCAATCCAGCGACGCGCTCTGCCGTGCCTTGTCTGCTGGCAGCAGCACCAGCGCCGAGGTGGCACGGTCCACCTCCCTCCGGGAGCCCTTGCAGCAGACACAGCCTCCCCCCAGGTCCTGGTGCCGGGGTGCTCGGAGGGGCTGCAGCCCCCTCGGCTTTCGGTCCCACTCTCCCTCGAGTCACGGCAGTGCCGGGGAGCGACGACGCCAGCGTGTGCGGGAGACCTCCCTGCGCAGCTGTGACTTTGTAGCTGTGGATTTGTAGCCTGGCTGCTTCCTAGCGCAGCATGGAAGACACTCTACAATTTTTAATTTGCCAAAAAAGCCCTCTTTTTAGTTTACAGGGACAGAAGGGGGACTTTTATGTGCAATCTGTACAGCTCTCCAGAAAGCACTTACATTTATGATGTTCATGAAATTTATAGCCAGTTGGCAGTGCTGCTCTCTCCTCTCCTCTCCTCTCCACCAGCCACCCTGGCAGGATGGCAGACTATAATAAGCAAGCCACCCATTCAAGTGGCATAAAAAGCATTTCTACAAGTTAGCCTCCTGCCCAGCCTTATAAACTCTAACAAGTCTCTAACAAGTAGGCAGGATCTCTTTATACCCAGGGAGAAAAACCCCTTTCAGAAATGGCCTTTTCACAAAGCCCACACCTTTCTTCTAATTAAGGTTAAATAGCTCCATGTTTTCTGGCCAATTTCATTCTTTCCCCTTATTCCCCTCTTAACAAGGCAGCCTTTAAAAAGACATCACTAATTGGTGTCTGCTTCTCACATACCATGCGTGCTTTGATAGTCAGTTAGAAAGCCTTCCCCATCGATCAAACTTCCACTGAAAGGCTGCTAATGTGCTCCATGTGTCTGCCACAGGACAAAGCCAGCCGGCAGGTCCCCGGCTCCCCTCTCCTCCCGTTCCCATACCCCTCCCGGGACGGGGGTCCGCAGCCAGGTCTGCCCCGCGGCACCCCCAGCCCCGGCCTCCCTGGGAATAGCCAGGCCCCGGCATCGAGAGCGGCGCGGGGAAGAAATGGCTCCTCGATGTGGGTGGCAATTCGGAAATTAACGGGGAGTGGTTAAATGTGAAGGGTAGGATCTGAAACGGAGCAGGCGAGAGAGCAATGTCGTGCTGATGAGGCTGGAGGAAGGCCAGGGAGCCTGGACAAGGTCCTGTGCAGCCTGCTGTAGGGGACCCTGCTTCGGCAGGAGGGTTGGACTAGATGCCCCACGGAGGTCCCTGCCAACCCCTACTATTCTGTGATTCTGTGATTCCTGCGGATCCCAGTCTCCCCAGTGCTTTCTGGGCTACAAAGTGAAATTTTCCTGGGGAGAGGGCTGGGGAGGGGGGTGCTGCCATGGCAAGGGGCAGTGATCCCCTTCGGCCCCCCAGCCCTGCCGAGGACGCCTTTGGGATGGGGGAGCAGGGCTCCTGTGCGTGCCGCTCCCCCTGCCCTGCGCCCTGGTCGTTGGACGACGCAGGCTGCATCTGCAACTGGTGCAACGCGGCGGCCTTGAGGAAAAGCCACCAGAGATGGCTGTCGTCAAGAGAGAGCTGCAAGCCAGACCCTCCCCAGGGCCCTGCGCCCTCCAGCCTGGACTCCTCGGCTCTGGCCCTGCCCCTGCAACCCCGCTCCTCTCCTCCGCTCGCTGTCCCGAGGAAGATGCTCTGCCATGTCCAGCTCCACCACGGCTGTCACCAGGCAGGCTGCACGCTGGAAGCCCAGCCTGGAGCAGAGCGAAGCCCCCATCCTGCGCTGCTCTGTGGGGTCTCAAAGCTCCAACAGCTGAACTACAGGTGGCTGCAGGGGACGCCGCCCCGCTGGGCTCCTCGGCTTGGGGACGTACCAGTGGGCTCGTGTCTGGAGTGGGAGAGACCCGGTGTCTTTTGGAGGGGATGGCAGCAAAGTGCCTTGGACAGGAGCCCTTGTTGATGACCCAGGCACCTCTCCCCAGCAAGGGGATCGAAGCAACCACCTAAGAGAGGAGCAGGCAGGGGCAGACCTGCCCGGAGGAGGCTGGACCTGCAGAATCAGACCAGGGCTTTGCAGTGATTCTGTTCTGACCACAGACAGCTCTCCGTTGCCTCCATCGAACAAATGCCTTTTTTTTATTCAAGAAGACTCACCTTTCCCAGCTGTGACTCACTGCTGGATGCCATGCTTTCCCCTAGGGTGAAGTCTTCACGCTGCAGGCTCAGAGGTCTCTGGCGGGGCTGTTGAGTTAAGCCTGGAAGTGTTGTCTTCCAGCCTGGTCACAGGGGCTTTTTCCTGGGGTAGGAGCCAAGGATTCCCAGAGGAGACTCACGAGGGTGGCAGCCAAAACCAGGCATCTCTTTGGCATCACTGTGTGACAGGCACATGCTTGGCACCAGATGCTCTGCAGAGCAGCAACCTGTGACCGTACCACAGTGACGGGGTGGCGGGGTGTCCCCGGAGGACACATGCACACACACCTAGTATTTTTTAGCGGCGATTTGCAGCCCTTTGTGCTGCTGGAGCCAAGGAGGAGAGAGATGGTCGGCGGCCAGGCGCTGGCTCCCTCCCAAAGCTCAGTGGGGCTTGTCAACACCATAGGTTGTGCAGATGGAGACCTGCCAGGAAACGGCATCCCCAAACCTCCCAGGCAGGGTGGCAGGTGGCTTCCCAGCTCAGCGGCCAGGGACGTAGCTGGTGAGACGTGGAGAGCCCTGACATGGTTTTGGAAAGCCTGCTGCATGCTTGTGCCGTTCCCCTCCAGCCCCCTGCAAGCTGGGCAAATTGAGGGATTACTTGGGGTTTTGCAGCTCTGTTCCCATTTTTCTGCTGCAAGGCGGCACAGGAGCAGGATCTCCTCTCTCCGCTGAGCTGGCCATGGAGCTCGCTCCGGCAGACGCAGCCACCCAGCAGCTCCTGTTGCTGGGCACAGCAGCCCATCCCCGGGCTGGGCTGTAGGGCAGAGGGCATCTCCCGTCTCCCCTGCGCAGCCAGCTGAGGCTCGACGCAGCTGCTTCCACGGGAAGACTGCCAGGGCAGAGATGCCACGCACGCGTTCCGGAGCCTCCAGACAACGGATAAATGGCACACCTGCTCGTGCAGAGCTCATCGAAACGGCACTCCTGGTGCTGCCGGCAGCCTCTCGCAGCAGTTAACAGGTGTGAACTGGTATCTACGAGCAGGCATTTTGCACTGCACAGCCCTTTGTTCAGCTCCTGCTGCTTCCCTGGCTCCATTCGGGCCGCTAAGCACACAAATCTTCCCTTAGTAGAGAAAGTTAATGTCTTTCCAGCGTTTGGCTCCCTCAGACAGACAGCGCGGTCCCACGACTCGCGTGAGCCCTTCCGTATCAGCTGGGATCTCCAGTGGCATGAATTGACGTGGGACTGGCACGTTGCTCTGTCCCCTAAAGTTGACAGAGCCCTAAAGCACAGCCGGCTTGGCTCGCCTCCCTCGTCCCCTCCGCAGATGCCAGCTTCTTCGTTTGCCCATTTCAGGTGGCAGCGTGTTGCCTTCAGAGGAGATGGAGCCGTGGCTGGGCTGAAGGCTGTGGCGAACGATGGCAGGCAGCACGCCTGGCCTCTGCCTTCACCCCCTGTGCTGCTCCAGCACTGCAGAGCACAGGAGCAGCCCGGTCCCATGGTCTCTGGGGACACAGCGCTCCGATGAGCACCACACGGGGCTGTTTTGGGGTGCCTGGCACCCTGACGCAGACCAGCAGCTCTGGGGGACCTTCCCAAGCCTGGTTCTGCTCATCAGGAAAACCAGCCTCCTGCTCAGACGGCCGGGATGCCGGCAGGACGTCGGACATCGGGGCTGGGGCTGCCTTTTCCCTCTCACCCCCACTGACGCAAAGGTGCTTCGGGCATTAACGCCTCCAGACCTTCACCCCACCAACCCCATCTTCCCAGCGGTGCCTGACCCACAGGGACCCTGCAGGCCTCGGACCCCCAAGCAGCTCACAGGGGACAAGCCTACCTGAGTACTTAAGCACCTCATTACACGACTGTAATCCTTCGGTATCAGATGTACTGCCCGAACATCTGTGCTTCAAGGTGACGCGGCCAGGCCCGTGACACACGCACCGCATCGCACCCGCTCTCCGGAGGCAAGACGGAGCCTGCCAGGGGCTTTGGATCAGAGCAGTCCTCGTGTTGGGCTGTTATAATGAAGAGCCTGGGGAGAGGCACATGAAACACGGCGTAGTTCATCTGAGCGGTGCCGCGAGTGTCTATGCAGAATAATCACGCTGCCGATCGCAGGGTTTTCAAATGAGGGGTGCAACTCAGCCACTCAGCAGAGGTGTCCGGTGCAATTCAAGAAGCACTGGGGGACCTGAGACATCTCCACGGGGCTGGCAGATGTGACACAGGATCTGTGGGAAACCTGTGCCCTTCTGGCGTGACAGATGGTGGCCAGGTGGACTCCCCCAGGGTGTCTCAGATGGCGCTGGGTGTCAGCAGCGCGATGCTGAGGGACACACCTAAACACACAGATATCTGACACCCATGTGCACACACGCAGCCCTCCCGAACCCGCGTGCACGTGTTTTAGACATCTGCCCCTCCATGCCTCAGTTTCCCCACCTGTGTTATAGAGCCGTACTGCCTTGTCATCACTGGTCTGACCACCCCTATACCAGGAGCCTGTCCTCGCCCTCCAGCCCCCCTGCCCTCCCCTCCCCCACGCTCAGCTAAGCTCCTCGGCCAGCGGGATGTCCAGTCTGGGTCCGAGTCACCCCTGGGCACTCGGTCCCCTCTCTCTGCCTCCATTAACAACGTGCCTCCTTTCTAAATAGAGCTCCCATGGCTTCTGCTTCCAGCTGCTGGTTCTTGGTCTGTCTTTCACAGCTAGATTAAAAAGCCCTTTAGTACCTGGGATTTTATCCCCATGAAGGCACTTACAGGCTGCAATCAAAACACTTTTCAGTCTCGCCTCTGATAAGCTGAGCAGAGTGGGCGCTGCGTGTCTCGCTGCAAGGCTTTCTCCTGCCTTCCAACCGCATGCAGGGCTCATCTCGGGGCTTCCTTCAGCCCAGGACGGGTCAGCCCCAGCGATGGGCTTGCCCAGGCTCTGGAGTGATGGCTCCTCTGCCCTGTGCATTTCTCTGCAGCTAACGGACCTCCCCGTCTCGCCTCTGCTTCTTCAGCATTCAGTTCCTTGCTCAGATGAAAATGCATATTGCAGCTCTGCCTGGAGGAGAGGCTTTCCAGCTAAAGATACCACCCCCCATCCCCATTCCCTCAGGACAGCTTATTGCCCACATCATGCAGATGGGGAAACTGAGGCACGGTGAGACTAAAGGGTAGCCAATAAGTTTACTGCAGAGCTGAGAGGAGCCCCTGGTGCCCCAGCTCCTGTGCAGAGTCAGGGCAAGCTGCTCTCACCACATTCTCAGAGCCTGCCGAGGTGGAAGCGGGGACCACCCCAGTGGAGTCCCGCACCAAAGCCCCCAGGGCATTCCAGCGGGGAGCATCTCCCCAGCTCTGAGCACAGAGGGACAGCAGTGCTGCCGGGGCCAGGCTGCCTACTGGTAATGACCCGGGACTGGGACAACAGCATGTCCAAATGGCATGGCCGAATGCCAAGATGGGAAAAAAAGTCCATGAATGGCAGTGAAGGAAGGGGGAGAAGGACCTACCTGAAGTGCAGCATTCACACTCATGCTGGGTTTGTCCCAGCCTTCTGGCCCCACAGTTGCACCAAGGAGGTGCTGCCCCTCTCTCATGGGGAAGGAACTTCAGAGCAGTCTGTAGGATCCCCCAGATGTGGTCTCCAGCTCACTACCCCTGTGCCCTGTCTGGTGCAGGACTGCCTGGGAGGTCTGGCCGGGCAGTGCCATCCCCGTGCCCTCCTCCTGCCCTGCCTTTCCACCACGGGAAGAGGAGTGCAGGGTGCTGAGCCCCAGCCAGGTCCTGCCTCACTGTCTCTTCTGCTGAGCCTCCCAAAGCCCTCTCCAACCCTGCTTGGTGCAGCCACCTCACCCACATCCTTGCGGACTCTGCTCCACCTGTAAGTCTCCGTGGCCTCTGGTGCTTGCCTGCCCCAGCTGAGGATGACGAGGGCCATGAT
>Ga0181612_156718_pt1 | contig 15300 bp, 5 predicted proteins | sample HoacroProtozoa21_FD_119630 | JGI IMG/M metagenome (GOLD analysis project Ga0181612, IMG submission 119630) | Hoatzin crop microbial communities from Cojedes, Venezuel. Combined Assembly of Gp0051906, Gp0051904, Gp0051908 | reverse complement strand
TCCTTTTTTTCTATTTCTCTCTCTGCTTTTTGCTATTTATTATTTCCTTTTTGCTATTTATTATTTCCTTTTTGCTATTTCTCTCTCTACGTTTTGCTATTTACTATTTCCTTTTTGCTATTTACTATTTCCTTTTTGCTATTTATTATTTCCTTTTTGCTATTTATTATTTCCATTTTGCTATTTATTATTTGTTTGCTTACTGCAATGCTCCCAAGAGCCACTTTGAGGAAAAGTACAAATCACACCAAGCTTCACACAATGACCACATTAAGTACGGAGATAAAACTGCCACTAAACGGAGTATCTTAACCTGGCCTATATTCCAGTCTGAAACAGATGAGATACAAGCACAAGGATTTCCCACTCCCCTTCCACTGCACTGGAATAAAACAGAATTTCTTTTCTCACAGGGTAAAAATATGAAAATGTGACCAACTCGTTTCGCTAAATTCAGTGCAGATGCCAGAAAATAAACAATGTAGCCATTGCAGTCTTTTAAGTACTAATTCTGAAAAATATTCTCTAGATCGCTGTGCCAGCCAGTGCCAACATGCTGCCAGAGGAAGAGCAAATAACTGAAACAGGCAGACAGGAAGCAGGGGGAAGGTGCTAAAAAACACAAAGTTTTTTAGCATAATTAGTTAAATGTAAGAGATAAAGTTTCCAAAGAATAGGAAAGTCACTGTTAAAAAAAAAAAAAGTAACTACATTAAAAAACTGCCTTCAAATAGTATGAACTATATAACAGTTAATAAATATTTATTCCATTTCAGACTTCTCTGCTGCTCGTTAATGCATCTACTTTGAAAATTAGTTCTTTTTCTTACTAACAAAACTGCTTCAAGAAAGACAGAAATTAAATTACCTCAAAGGATTTAACCTCTGTATGCATAATGATCTCATATTTAACATAACACTGAAAAGAATTAATAAGCATAAATAAATTGAACAGTTTAAACTTAGTTTAACATTGCAGTGTTTATATAGCTATTAATTTATAAAGAAAGGAAAATTTCTTTAAATTAATATAATTTCATGCTTTGGTTCAATTTAGTTTTAAAAGCAACTATTCTTAGAAGGTTGAAATCTTGTTGGAGCAAATGTCAGACACAGCACACGCACTCCATTAAACATCTTTATTTGACAGAAAGAGTTTTCTTCTTAACTTTGAAAAGATGCAAAGCTTTCTAAAGAATAACTTTGAAACATTATTCGCTAACTCATACATATGTGCATTAGTTAGCTCCCCAGAAGAATCAATATCGTTTCCAGAACAAGAACTGCTACACCAGAACGACTGTGCCACTAATTTGAATTACCAGCTTCTGTGCATTACTTTTTCCAACATCTTCATTCAATCCCCCCGATTATATTTGGAGCTACAAATGACAAAGGGGCTATAATTATTAATAATATTTTACATTTCCATAGTGCTTTCTAACTAAACTTAGCCAACAGTACGTGAGGGCTCACGAATTCTGCACGAAAGCCTTATTAGCTGGTAGCACTCCTGTTTCGATGGCCAAATGGAGACCAACAGGAGCGAGTTCTATGGTAGCAGTTCCCGAAACGCTCAGGAAAGAGACTGAAATCTTAATTTCTGCTTACTGGCGGCTGTGATAGTCCTTTGCAGAAGGTAGGCAGGTGCTTGCTGGTGATCCCTACTTTCAGCAACCGCATGGTAAGATAAGGGCTGTGCCGCTGCGCGGTTTCCCTTAGCTCCAGGCATTGCTGTAACGCCCGTGGGCACAGGCTGCCTAGGGAGCGCACCTTAACTTCACGCAGTGTACGGCAATACACTTTATTGATGATACAGAGCACAGACTGATCCCCGTATACTTCAAGAGGGGAATCACCTGTCATGCTCACAGGAAAAGAAGAAAATCACTGCCTCCCCATGCTCAGTTCTGCGCTTTTATAACCACACCACCAATCACAGAAAATTACACACAGGCTAAGCACTGGCTGTCTCCAAAGGGATGGGATCTCAGCTCTCAGCAGAATGTCCCGGACGCTTTACTGAGAAGTGACATCGGTGTAGAAACCTGGGAGTGGAACCCTCAAAGTGCCTTTTCCTTTATGCCAGTGTCAGTGTTTCAAAGCAACGATAGCCCAAGTACCTAATCGCAGCAGTCAGGCAAGGAAAGGGTTAACTCCATTGTGCTCATTCATGTCTGTTCATATACAGCAAAATAAAACCAGAGAGGCAACTGTAGTCAATCCAGATCAATTCCAGGGGGTCTCTTTATTAGATTCCTGCTGGAGCTGTAGCATTTCATCATCTAGAGCTTTCTAATCAGTGTTATAAAAAATATTAAAGTCACTTGAAATTATTGAGTTTCATGGAAATTGTGGGAACTCTCTCTGACCTACGCTATCATATCTATCACCTGATGAGCGATCATTTTATTCCACTTAACTGTCTGTCTTTTCCCCAGCGCAGGAAATATAATTTATTCCTACATGGCAGAGCTTGCTGCAACAAACACTATTGTACATTTGGAAAATATGACAATTGAGCAAGTCAGTGAACTATTTGTAGCTGCAGGTTTTGATTTTTTCTACTTTTCACTAATAGCTTATCTAAATTCGTTTATTTTAACTGAAGTCCTAAAATGTGTGGTGTTATGAAGATAAAAAAGAAAATCTTACAGCAGTTTCCACCTTTTCCAGAAAGATTTTACTGCTTCATGATGGTACTCCTGGTATTATTATTTCAGGAGAAAAAACTAATAATTTGACTACACTAGCACACAACAGTATAGCCCACAAGCCATTAGCATCCATAATCTAAAAATCACAAAGAACCTTCCAAACAGAGGCAGGGTAAGCCCTAATCTCCCTACTGCTTCTGTAGGTGCTCAGGAAAATGGCTGAGAGCTCTGCCTGGGGATGTCTCTGAGAAGAAAAGGCCACCTTCAACAGAAATCCAAACATAGGCTCTTAAGGTAATTTTGATTAGCATTTCTTCGTACACTTGTAACACCAGGCTCCCGAATTCTTATACGTATTTCAGTTCATAAATTCCATTAGAAATCTATGGAAATCAGTAACTTACATACTCTTGAAGATCTGTTTTTAGGAACTTAAATGCCTTTAGAAAAAGAAAAAAAAAAAAATCTGACCAAATCTACCCTCTTGCGTAATTCTCCCACCAACCCATCTCAGACAACTGCAGAACACAGTTACAATTGCCACGCTTTTGTCTTTTTCAATTTTGTCCATTTTGGAGTTCTTGCCAGAAAAATCCCTTTAACTTGTACACACGTCTAGGTTTTTGTTAAAAATACAGTTCTAAGCATGTATAAATGCCTTTCTCTCCACTATAAAACAGGCTTCCCGTATGCTAAGCCACCAAATGGAGAGTTAGACAAGAAAAGACAGATTCAAATATAGACTGTAAAGTACAAAAAGACTCCTGGAATAAAAAATAAAAAAACCAGCCTAGGCTGGTACAGTGCTTCTCGATTACTTACTTCTCCCAGAAAGCTACAAGGTGGTCAGGAACACAGGCAGTAGTCACAGATTCAGAAGGAATCCACCTCAGGGGAACAACTAAACCTACTGAGAAAGCAAATGTTTTTGTTCTGGGTTTGTTTTTTTTAATTTTTCTGAAAAAATCTGGCAAGTTTGCTCAGGAACCTGCAGTTAAACCAGCACTGAGAGAGAAGCTTCTGAGCCCACTCACATGGTGCTCGAAGAGCCCAGCCTTGGCTGACCTAGAATCAGTATCGCTCTTGCCACTGTTAGCATCTTCTTACCATGTAGCTACTACTGGTATCAGTCAGCTCCTGCTAATAGCCTTCAGGCAGCCAGTCCCAGTTTGAAGGGGAGAATGGAGGCAGGAGACTGTGTGTGGGCAAGGACAGCAGAGGGATGGCTGGGAACAGATGACAAGAGTTATCAATTAGAAAGAAAAACAAAAAATAGCAGTGCAAGCTCCCTAGCCGTGTGCCAGACATCCCTTCCGTCACCTGGCACCGCTCTTACCCTGCCATCCCCAGACTTTGCTCTATGTGACCAGGGCCCGTCTCACTCTGCCCTCACAAGGAACCTCGCACACGTACACAACTTGCTTAAAAAATAACACGAAGGAGTTCGCAGGCTTATTTAGAGGCAACTCTTTGTTGGTGGTGGAGTGAACTGGGCACTGCTGAGCTCTTTCTTCAGTTCTGTAGAACACGCTTTACTTGATTCCTGTTATTAGAAGTATTTCAATAACTACGCATCTGAGGTGTATGTGTTTGTGGGCACATTTCAAAGGAACTTAAAGGTTGACAAATATACAGTTGCCATACATAAGTGAGCTTAAATTCAGAAGAAACGAAACTCAATCCCTCTTTCTCACCGTACTCACATGATTATAAACAAGCCTTCACTAAGATTACAGCAGCAATACCAGAATAACATCCAGAGAGCTGCATGCTTCTGCAGAAGGGAGACATGTTCACCTTAAGGCTTTACTTTCAGATGCTTACACTACAACCAGAAGATACAGAGAATCTCCTATTTCGATTACATTTAAAAATTGCTAAGTATTGCCTCAAACTTGTTGCATGCCAGAACAAATGTCTGAAATCTCTTTGATCGGTTAGAAGACGATAGGTTTAGAAATTACAACCCAAAAGAGCTTGAATATCGTGAGGTTTCCCTTTTTAAAAACAAATAAATTACCAGGCTCAATGTGGCGAAACCCAGAAGCATGTGAAGCTCTGACTGCAGTGGTACAGATACGCAGATTAGAATTTACCCGAGAGCCGAAACAAAACCTCCATCCCCATGGATGAGAGGCTGCGTTGTAGCCTGAGGCTCTGCGAGGAATCTGGGTCAGGGGTGCGGGATGGAAGTGGAACAATGAAAGGTTAAAAGGTGGGAAAATGAAACCCTCCTGTTTCGCGTGAAAGGCTGGAAGTGGGGAGGAGACAATGGGCAATAACGAGGGAGACGTCGTACAAGCAGCAGCTTGAAGAGAGAGAAAAGCGAATGCAATGACAGAAAGCCACAATAGCTGCAGAAGAAATTTAAAACATGATGGAAATCTATCAGCAATGTCGAAGAAAGCAGCCTATTTGAATAAAATACATGTGGCTGACTTTCCTTCTAACAGGTATACTGCTATAAAGAAAAAGCGGCTCATCCAAACAAAAACCTGTATTTGTTGTAGTTCTGTTTCTGCATAGTGTTCTCCCTCCGAGGTGGGGAATGGGAGGGACAGCTCTGACAAGGGATTCTCGAGGTTTTGTGGTCCCGGAGCACGCACAGCCCCTCACCTTTGTTACGCATGGCTGGGTTGAAAGTAACATCGAATCTTACTCTGAATAACACAAGTAACTGCAATAAATATTTGTATCCATCTTCTAATCATTGGTGCACCCAGATAACAAAGTCTGCTGCTTGTGAAGACCTTTCCACTGTAACATTGCCAAGAAAATATTTTAAAAAGTAAACAGTTTTTGTGAATCCTTCTGGAAAAGGTAATGAGTGATTTGCAGTAGGCAAACCATGAAAATACTCGGTTTAATTGATTTGATTAATTTTTGATGGCATTTCTTTAAATACGGACTGGGCTGATACCAAGGGCTGTTTTCCTCAGCAAGTAGAACTCCTCCAGAATTGTTCATCTTCGTGCAGCAGCAGACTATTAGTAACCAGCTCCTTAGAAGTGTCATTGAAGCAAGAGATTAACAGCTTGCACGGTATCTGGACAGAAAGATCTATTTAGCTGAGACTAGCAGCCTGAACTGAAAGCATTCAAGTGTGAAGCCCCAAAGCTGCATTCTTTTACCTCCAACAATAAGACAGAAAATACAAATCAAATATAATTATATCCCACTACAAATTCTTATGCTCTTTAAACAAGACGGTGAGAGGATGGTGCAATTTTCTCCACTAATAATACACTGGGAAATCTTGTCCTGATGCAGCACCACTCAGAAGCACCGAATTACACAACAAATTAATTTCATTCCCTGCATTATGTATACATTGAGTTGGGAAAAATATCATTTAACATCAGGGTGCCGTGCATATCCCAACCCACATAGTTCATGCTAAAAAAAAAGAAAAAAAAAAGGCGGTATCATTCAGAGAGAAGAGAATTTCATGGCTGGTAGCTCCTGCAAAAACAGATGCCCGATTCTTCTTTTAATGTCTGATGCTGATGGGCCTGGGATGCAGTGCACAAATTTGTGGGTTGCAGTCTGATGTCGCAAAGGAGAACAAAGACAAATGAAACTACACAAGAGATGCTTAGAAAAACAAATGCACCAATATTGGACTGCATGCTGTTTCTGTGTTCTGGTGTTGTACAGAAAACAAGCTAATTTTGCCTTTGTGTAACTTTCCTCCTACCAAAAGCTCTCAACAAATTCCTTAAATCATTATGTTGTTCCAGGCTTTATTCAGTGACTTGATTTCACTGCTTTAATCTAAGTGTGAACCTCTTTAGTAAATAGTGGGACAAAGCATCTGTGCTTCCAAAAGTGTTGGTGGATCGTGTCAGTTTTATTTAGAATAACACCATTTTCATAACTGAAAAGTGTATATTGCTTTCAATGGGGGGAAAAAAAAAGACTGGACTCTCATAGGAGCTACAAAATATATAACTAGCTGAAGTGGTCAAATGGTGGCCCACAGTCACATGCGTTACACTAGTACAATTTATATAGACAACTGTAATTACCAGGAGTGTGGGCGGTGTTGGGTACATTTATGTGTACTATTTTTAGGTGTCAGCCAGTTGGATCCAATTCTCCAGGCTTCTTATCTTTTGGCACTATGCCCCCAGCACATCAGATACAAAATGCATTCACTCTGCTCTGACAACGTACCACAGTACCTATGCAGAAGTCTAAATGACAACACAAGGTACGTAAGGGTGGAGAAGTACACCTACTATCAGCTTTACAGCCCATCCTCGGCTCAAGTGTTTCTCAAACATACAACTATTTCCAATTTATTGCAGGGCAAATGACAAAAGAAACCAAGCCATGATGTTAAAGTTCATGTATGACTCTGAATTAGCCCAAGGAGGCAGGAATTACAAGAAAACAGCAGAAACAAATCCACACTATGTTCTTTTAGCTGCAGCTCCACCCTCTTCTTCAACTCTTAAATCTTGGTGTCTTTCATCGCTATTTTTCAATCTTTTTTTCCCCTTCTTCTCATGGCTACAGTTGCCTTCCACTGCTTCCATCACCAGTTCTCTAAGGACAATCTGCCTGCCACTCAGAGCCATGTGTAATACATGGCACATAAGAGTGCATCAGGAGAGGGGATTTCTAGAAGACACCACATCATGGCAAAGTTTTACAAAATTAGCAATGGAAACAAATGCATAGGGATAGAACAGGGGGCAAGAAAACAGTGTATGAGGTAGCTCACCCAGAGGAGGAAGATCTAGAGGAGGTCACACCACATAAATGTCTAACAACAATGAGGAAAAAATCACCCACTCTTCACACGCTGAAGTTTAATTGTGAAGAGAGGAGAGAACAATCAAGTAGTTAATATGACATTGCTGTATCTTTTTAATACCCTGCTGCACTTTGAGGGTAATATTTTCTTTGAGAAAAGAATATGTTATTTTACTGAGGAGACATAGCTGGGCTTGAACTGTCTGCAAAGGAACTACAGAACTGTGAAAGTTTTTCGCTCTACTGGCTGGCTTCCCATAGATGCACGCTACTTTATGATGTATTTAATGACAACAACTTGCATTACCACGTTCATTCCTATTTTACTGTAGAGCAGCAAAAGGAGCCTGGTTTTATTCTGGCAGACATTATCAACAAAACCATACACTAAGTGCCAAGAGAACTAAACTGTTGACTGTGCAGCCTCCCTAAAGTCCATCAATCTGCAAGTAGCCAGAGGAGAAATTAAGGAGAGAATACTGCTGTGGGTCATGAGTGTAGAAGCAGCCAGTAAAACCTCCACATCCCACAGACTTCCATAAAAATCTAGAAAGCAAAATGCATTTACATAATGGTAGATGTAGCTTCTCAAATGTGGAGTTAGTGTGAACCATCATTATTGCATTCAGTGCTATCCTCTGCACTTTTTTCCCCTCTCTTCTCTAGTATAAGTGATCTTCAGGAATTCCTCATTTGCTCTTATTCTCACCATCTGAGTTCCAAAGTAGACCTAGCACTGTGAGCACCAAGTAAGTTATACTTACACTTTTGAGATGGTGCACATTTGGGTTACCTGAGTAAAGAGTCTCTCACTGCAAATTTCCCATTGTCTTTTATGCTACAGATAGTAGATACGCAATGCAACCATTCAACCCTCAAAATATCTTCTCTTCTAAATAAAGGAGAGCAAGCTCTATCTGAAGTCATGTTATCCAGCAGGATCTTTAAAAAATAAAACCTAATAATTTAAGCTGATAATTGTCTCACTATCCTTAGTTCCATTTAGACATTTGGTCTTAAAAAGAACCTAAAACATCGCTGACTTATTCATTAAAATAACAGCATTTTAAATTATATTAGTAGCCTACATTTCTTCATCTCAAAAATAACTGTTAATGAATCATGCTGGTATAAATAAGAAAGGATAAAAAAAGATCGTATCCGCTCTAACAGGGGGTTATCTTTGTACAAATATGTAGGTGTCTGCAGCATTTGTAATGTTCTCAGTGGTTAATCCCATTGAGAAAGGAAGGCTTGCTCACTGAAGAGTTGTTGAGGTGGATTAAAGTAATATTAACAATACTATGCCTACTTCTGGTTCAAGACATCATCACTTGCATTTTAGAATGTTTGAAAATGTTGAGGGAAGACTTCTTCCTCTCCCTCCCCAGTGTAGCCTGTTTCTTGGTGTTGCCTGCAGATTACGTTTTGAGATGGTGCACTGACAGCTGAGTTGAGATGTTCTGTAACAAGGATACGCAAAAGGACTTTCTTGTTTATACAGGTTAGTAAGTCAGAGCAGGTAAATAACATCAACTGAAACAATAAAAAAGGTGCAAGCTCAAAACTTATTATCAAAAAGTAATCTTATGTACATACCATTTCAGCAATATTACTATTTATTCCTATGTTTCTGGCAGCAGCGGTAGATATAGCTACACGATATTCATTTATTCAGTGGAAAAGGCATGGCTGACATCCAAGACATCACTATGAAAATAGAAGTGTTCTGGATATTATTTGGCAGTCACACCCCCGGACATTATGAGTACTACAATAAAATCTGACTTCCGTGTTCAAGTTTCAAAATAACTCTGTTTTCTTCCGGACAAGAAGTAATGCAAATAAAGCTAGTAGAAAATGGCAACGCACATCTCTAAAAAAGAATGGGATCAGAGAAAGGAGAATAATTGTATAAATAAGCAAACTGCATATGTTGCTCTCTACTTAGCCATGGCATTTCAGGTGCAGACTCATGATGTTTCAGAATAATTTCAGACTACGTGTCTAGGAGGGAAATCATTCTCATGTTGGTGTTGTCTGTATACATGTGTGACTACTACACGTGTCCACCAGCACTTTCATCAGAGGAAGGATCATTCGGCACTAACCACCTAGGAGCTAGCCTGTCGTCATCTACAGAAGCACATCTAAACTAAGTTATGATGATTGTACTCATATATTCAAGGGCACAATTTCCGGCATGAGAATTTTATGTAATAAACAGTGCATCTTTATAAGCAAAAGAAGTGCATGGAGAAAGAAAACAGTACATAAGAACAGATAAAACAGGGTAACATGAAACGTATTTTGGATATTACATTTGGAAGCTTCTGTTGAGAAGTGAATTCAAATTACTTGTAGCATTTTTTTGTTCACTAATGTTTGTAATAGAGACCTAAAATGAAGGAAAGATCCAGCCCTTGGCTCTACCAGTGGACACCAGACCCATTTTCACCAGGAACTTGTGGAGAAGCAATCCTGCAAGTAGCCCCCAGCAGCTTTGGCTTCTGAGGAACCACTGCTTCTAGACAACACACAGGTGACCACAGTCCCCACGATGCAATGGCGGTAAAAGATTATTCGCACCCCCGTGCCGTGTTCCCAATGGAGGTCAGGAAAGCCCAAGACCAATCCCTCAGTTGGCCAATGACTGGTGGAGGGTAGTGGAACAGAACAAGAATAAACAGAAATTTATGAAGTTGGGGAAAACTTTCATAGAATCACTGCAAGAGTAAATTTTCCATAAAGTCTTAATATACTTTTCCTGGTCAAGAATTTGGCAAGAAATTTAGAAGTGACTCACCCTAAGTCCCCCTGGCTAGGACCATATTTTCTTTTATGTAGGGAAGCTGCAAGGAACATCAAAGTAATTATCAGCAGAAAAGGAGAAGAAATAAATAGGACTCATATGACACATCTAAGCACAAACTATAAAGTATAAATAGAAGTGGAAGGAGTAAAACACAGGAAGAAAATACAGTGAAACTGCAGTGATTCCCAGTGAATCTGGGAGAAATCATCTGAAAGAGATTTTCAGCGGAGAAAATGAAAATTGATTACTGCTTTAAGATGCCTAGGAAAGACAGTACTACTCAACAACTCGGGAAAGGGTATGTCGTGTAGTATATAAAGAAGAAAGTGGCGTACGTCTGGATGCTACACATTGCAGGAAGGAGTCAGGCAATACTAAGCAATTCCTACAGCCTCTTCTCAAACCTTATTCCATTTCTGAATAATAGACAGCAGTTTAACGTAAAGATTTGTCAAACCATGTAGCAACCAAAAGTAACACAGTAAATAAGTGAGATGCACAAGTGACTAATTAGTGATTTAAATTTATGTAGGAACGACTACGAAATGTAAATGCTCTGAGCAAGCTCCTATACCATTCGGAGAGTCACAGAGTTTTGACATTGGCTCAGCTTGGAAGAGCCGCACTTCTTACTCTACAGGCTGTTAAGTAATTAATAAACAGGAAAGACACAGCTGTTTAAAGCCTTGTCCCAGTAAAGGAGGTGTATCTTTTGCTATGGACTCTAACAGGACCAGAATTTCAGTCAAGAAGTAAAGCAACGTTTGAATGATGCAAGATAGAGGACCACCACAGAGCAACAGAAAGGGACCTATGGAGGATAACTAGAAGAATGGAGCAGTATAAAAGCACAGATAGTATTTAAAAGTGTTTCTTCTCTCCCCCTATCATTCCTTTAAGCAGTCATAGTTCACAGATTTTTCTAAGCACTTGACTGGGAAGAGCAAACAGGGTGCAGCCCCAGTTCACAAGAGTCAGGTAAGCTGGAAGGCAGGGAGCTCTTCACAGCTCATCACGATCACCAGTCACACTGCAATCTGAAAGCTGTCCGGAGCAGTGTGGTTTATCCCCGCCTCCGCTGTCTCCCTGTACTCCAGTGCAACCTAGACTTGGCAAAATAAATGGAGAAAACCAATTTGCTTTTTTGAACCATCAAAGGGAGTGGAATAATCTGTGGAGGAAAAGTGAAAAATTTCACAACTGTAGCCAGAAATCAGCGTGAATCATACTCTGCAGAGTAGAGCTCCAACAGAAGAACCACCCAGTAAGCCTTCCATTGCATCATTCAAACATCATCAATACTTCAATAGACGAGGTTCAAAATATTAACTAGGAAACTAATTTTTAACTAGTGCTCCACTGGTCTGTTCTCTAAAAGAACGGGTAGGGTTTTCTTAGTACTTTTTTCAGCTTCCTTCATCAAGACACTTAGTATTTAAAGTTTGTTAGGTTTCTTTTAATAAAAGACTATATGAGAATTTCTGAGCATTAACTCCCAGGAATGGATAGCCTTCTCTGAAAATACATATTGCTAGCGGTAAATAACATCATCAACGAAATACAGATTATGTCACCTTACTATCGCCTTACTCTGTCTCAGTGTGGATTTCTTTTTACAATCTCACTAATTAAGCCTTACCGACTGATTTTAACCCTCATCTGTGTTCCTCAAAGGGCTGAACTGTCAGGGCTATTGCTGCTATGCAATAGGAAAGAAGGGAAGCTGGGTTGGGAAAATGTTTGTCCGTAAATTCAGTTGATGTTTCCTATCTATTCTGCCACTCTCCTTCACAGGAAAAATGGGGGTAGGGGGGAAAGCAGCTATCTCCTAACTGAAGTTCTGTGGCTGACGATAATTTTCTTGGCTTTTACAACACTACTACTTTACATCTATCTATGTTCTGTATTTTCAATACCTACCTAGTGCAGGTGGTGCCTAGAGTCAGTGACAGAACAAATCCCCCAAAACACAACTGTTAATGCCAGTTAAGAAACACATTTTGGCTAACAGGGAGCACTGTAAAGACAAGACATGCAAACGCAAAGGAAAAAAGAGGAGAGAAAATAACCCAAGGTCCAGAGACTGGATTAGCAGTGATGAAGAGACCCCATAAGCACCTAACAGCACACAAGGGTAGCGTAAGAACGGGCAGTTCACGAAACTGGCTGGCAGAATACAGCATCGCAGCTTCAGAAACGCCTGCGATGAATGAAATGGAGTAAGGAGACTGCGAAAGATGGCTGAAGCTGCTAAACAGGAATCTAAGGATTACTATGAGACAAAATTTAGGGTATAGTTTTAAGCAGTATGAAGAAATATGGTGAAGGAGATAGGAAATCAAACCAAAGCAGAAATATAGTATGACTGGCAATAATCACACACAGTTATTTCTGAGTAAACGGAGGTACAAGCACACACCAGGGACAGAAATCAGGACCTCTCTCAATGGCAAGTGGTCTCTCTCCATGGCTGGTTGATTTTTGTAACTTCTCAAAATACAGCACATTCAGAAAAAGTTTTTAAATAGCACAAGACTCACCTCCCTTGATACTACACACAGGGAATTTGTGAGGCTACAAGAATGCTAATCGTATTGCAAGATCATCTTCTCAGCTATTCATGCCAAAAGCAGGATGATCTAAGTCAGCGATTTTTGCATGCATTCATGCCAGCCACATACAGCTAGTGGGAATTTCAAGCATGATCACAGCAGAAATTTCTTTGGAGAACCAAGACTTCTAAGGTCCTCAAGCTTGTTCATGGCATACATTTATGAAAGGAATGAAAAGAAGTACTATAAAACAAGTTCAATTTTTGTTTCATTCAAGAATAGACCAATTTTTCTTAAGCATTAGGAAGGAACTTCCTCATTACTAACCTACAGGCATTAAAAATTTGTGTTCGTAATAGGCTAGGAATGACATTAAAATCGTTTTTTAAAAAGAGTACAAGTGCTAAGTAATTCATGCAAGAAACATCAACACTTGAGTGCAGACAGCGCAGAGCAAAATCCAGCAGGCACTGTTGGGCTTGGGCGTTTCTGCAGCATATTCCCAGACCAAAGAGCAAAAGAGAACATGACTCACTCTGGATTTTCGAAGAGTCAGAAGGGTCTGGCAAGGCGAGCACTGTGTTAGAGCTAACAAGCTGTCCTTTACTCAGAGTACTCCACGCAGATCCACCTGAGAAGTCTCTACACGATTTCTGGGTATACCAGGTTGGCATTGCTCCACAGAGTGAAAAGTTACCACAAACACTGCTAAGGGACGGAGGATTCATCACTGAGCATCTTTGTCAGGTCCATTTAACTGAATTCCGAAAGACAGACTTCAATGGGGCACAAGCATACAACCAGTTCAAAAAAACATCCTAAAATGTACCTTTCTACACCATTAGGCATCAACTACCTGTCACGATCCAGCGGTTTTATGCCTCTAGTCACATGGTGTTTAATTGCAGCTAAAGCAATTAGTTTTACCAGTCTCCATGTAGGTACACTTGCAGCGTGACTGTAGCCCCCCTCCACAGGGGGAAGATCAGGAGCTGTTAAAAACCGCTGTCTCATAGGATATCTCATGGGAAAAGAGAAGGAGAAGGAACAGAACCACAGCTTTTATACATGCAGGATGGGGTAAGATAGTCAATTAGAAGGTTTGCGATGGATCATAATGCATTTCCCACAGCCCAACTGCATTTGAGTCAATAATTCTGTCTGGTTACTTAAAGCATGATGCTAAGGGAGCTTTTAGAACTGGCACAGTAACATTGCAAACATCGGTATTTAAATCTTCCCTCATTTAAAAATGCCATTTAAGAGGGTTATTATTAAATTTACGGAATAACTTTCACTTATTGCTTAGATTTTTAATTATACTGCCACACAAAAAAACACGTTATTTGTACTAGGCAAAACCTTAAGCAATCCTCATTCAGCATTCAAAAAGACTGCACATTTCTTCACAGGTATTTAAAAGCTAGATTGACTAAACAAATGTGTTTCATTTGCACAGTATTTTCGGACTGGAAAGAAAAAACAATTAAATTGTACCCTACAGAAAAATACCTGCTTCTTTATCTTTCTTGAAAGTATCTACAGCTACACTATCAAAAATCTTTCAAAAATATATCCTAGAAAAATCAACATTTTCGCCCACTGTGGTCTGAATATTCTAATTCTGTCCAGTAGCACGTATCTGTGGAAAGCCATCATTAGATCGTTTTCTGCCCCATAGCAACCGCTTTGTTTTCTCAGGGAAATAAAATATTTTTACATCCTTCGGCAATACCTTTCTCTGCATGGTTTCCTAAATGAAGCTGTTTGCAATCTAAAGCTAACATGACAATTTACACTGGGCTTCACAGAGATTTATGGCTATTTACGTGGAAAATAAAATGCTAGCCATAGGCTTTTTGAACTATATATACGTATGCATGTGCATGTACACAGAAAGAGAGAGAGCTTTTCACATTTTATATAAAAAGCCTGGATTTATTAATAAAATATTGCTTACTTAAAGTAACCGATTCAAGTTATTACCTGCATCTACATTATTAAACAATTATCTAAAAGAGATCAGTTGAAAGAAGAGAGAGGTAATGTTTTAATGATCTGAATGAGCAATGATAATTTAGGTCTGACTTTGCTAAGTGATAAGAAAGTAAATAAGACACCAGGGACCATAAGCAGCTTGAGAGCATCTCCCTATAACTGTCACAGCTCATGATTTCATGGTAATTCAAAAACTTCAGGGCTGCTGGCCAGAGCCACCAGCTCTCAAACGAGGCTTCTCAGCACTTTACTGAAGGTCTCTGTGGAGCTGGCTTTTTCTTAAAAGGGTTTTTACATTATTAAATCACACTAAAGTGACTATACCTATTTTAAATAATTTACTGGTGCTATTTTACTGTGCAAGTCACTGCTGAAGTTCCCTACCAGCATTCCACAGAAGCAAACGTGAAGAAAGAAGTCCACAGCATAGTAGTATGCCACCAAAATAATGGCAAAAAAAAAAAAAAAAAAAGACATAGAAGCAGACCTCACAATAGGCTCCGACTTGCTGTGCGAG
>Ga0181612_135153_pt1 | contig 15300 bp, 7 predicted proteins | sample HoacroProtozoa21_FD_119630 | JGI IMG/M metagenome (GOLD analysis project Ga0181612, IMG submission 119630) | Hoatzin crop microbial communities from Cojedes, Venezuel. Combined Assembly of Gp0051906, Gp0051904, Gp0051908 | reverse complement strand
GAGCTTAGAGGTCTTTTCCAACCTTAATGATTCTATGACTTTGTGGTTCTATGAATGGTCCCTCAAAAGGGAAAATGTCTTAGAAAGGTGACCAAAGCTCTTTTGTCTTATCCATGTGGGACAATCTATGAATCCTGCACATTCTGCACACAAGTTTGAGCATTCATTTGTGTGGAAATGAGAGGTGGAATAAGGTTGCAAATTACTTCTTATCCCAGAGATTTGATCTGGCACTATTTTTCAGCAGGACTCCTTGTTAAAATTGGGCTATTTCACAAGAACTTTCCCCGTTGCCCTTGGTTGCCTTCAATAAATGCACAGCTGGGCTAAAATGCAGTATATTATCCATTTTCCTTGGTAGCACTTTGGTTCTGCTGAAGTGTGTATTTCATAGCCCAGGTTCCTTCAGGTGATGGAGCAGTAGAGGAAAGATTCTTAGGAACAACCTAAGTCTCTTTGCCCTAACATCAGACCAGTTTCTAATTTCTCTTTGCAGTCCCCACTCTGTCTCACCACTTACATCCTTGAAACAGTGTCTCCATACCACTTCGGATTTTAAAAGGCAATTCATCTGCCTGAAGGATAATGAGCAGAAAACCAAACAGATCATCAGGATCATTACTTATATTTAAACTGCTTCCTTTCTTTGAGTTTCTCACAGAGTCCTTGCTTTTGCTCTGTGTAGAACAGAGTTTAAGAGAGAAGAGCATAGATCTGAGACGAAGAAGGCTCTGTTGCTTTACACCCTGTTAGTTTGGCTTTAGTCCTGCTTGTGTAAGTGTCAGTGATGACATGTGGTAAGGAAGAGAGGAGAATTTCTGAAGAGTGTATTAAAAAAATACAGCTTTAATTACAATTTTGTTAACACATTTACCAAAACAGAAGTTAAACAAAATAAACTCTACATTTGGCAAGAGAGCTGGACCTTGTTGTAATCAAGAGCTAGAGAACAAGAATGCTATAAATTGCTTTCCAGTGACTGAGAAAGGAAACAAATCCAAAGTCCTTTTTACAGGAGAAGAAATCAGGTGACTACTATTTCACTTACAGTGTGTGGTTTAGGGCTACAATTACAAATCACAGTCTTTGAGGGTGAACTCCCTGAATGGAGAAAACAGGCTGAGCGACCGTGTCCCTCAGCTGCCTGCTAAGGAAACGTGCCTGGACTGACAGCATCGGCACATCAGCTGCCGTCGCTCCTCTGCATCAGCAGTTCACTGCTAATTGCAGTGAAGAGCGATGCGCTGCTTCCCCTCCTGCATGCTCTGAGCTGGGGAGCGTTCCTTCCTTCCCGCTCCCTTACAGAGTCTGCCCGGGCAAGAGCTCCTTAGATATCCGAGCTGTGCCTTTTGCAGAAGAGAGAGAAGGTTGCTGGAAGCAACTGTGATGCTGCTCAGGGGGAGGGCGATCCCGACTTCCAAGAGCCCACACACCTAAGGTTAAGACGGCACTGAGCACGGAAGGCAGCAGGGCCGAAGGCAGGGTCCGCAGCCTCCAGCCTGCTCCTTCTCCCTGCACACCCAGGTGCTTCGAGCGGAGAGCCGGAGGATCCCCTTGGTGCCACCCTTCATGCCTCTGAAGCAAGCTCTCAGCTCATGCTCAGACCTAGAATTGACTTTTTGTGGAGTGCTAAGGCTCATGCAGTGGAAAACTGTGCAAGGATGGAGTGGGGAGAGCTTGAGCCTGGCTGGTAGCCAGTCTGTGCCTTAGCACATCTCCAAGCTCTCACACAAAGCAGCGGCCACTCCTGAGCGCTGGAGCCCATCACCACCCCCTTGCAGAAACATTATGTGACCGTCACAGGGCAGGCAGGCCAGCCAGGCTTACTTGCAGAGAGACCTGATGTGGATGACACAAATCGTTGCAGCTGGTGGAGTTATAAAAGTTGGTATTTCCTTATAAATGCACAGCTTCAGAGTGGGTGCTGTGCTCTTGGCAGCCGCAGACAAGCTCTCCCAAAACGTGATGTGTCCTGGGGCAAAGCCCCGGTCCCCGGGTGCTGACTGGAGCCAGGGGCCCAGCTGCTCTCACCGGGCTAGATCTCTGTGCATGACCACTGAAGAAACCAAAGCCGAGTTCTGCAAGACCTTTGTAATCGCACAGAAATGTGTGTAACAACAGGCAGTAACTGAGGGAAACAGACTTGCGGGCCGTTGGCTTGCAATTTGGGAAGCAGACACTTTTCACCACAGGCTCCTAAATCCTGCACTAAATTTAGTCCCAGGTTTCAGGGGCAGCAGCTGCATTAGGCGTTTTTCCTCAGAGTGTCAGCTCTCAAGCTTCTAAGAGCAGGGACATTGATAATCTGCAGAACTGCTGGATTATTTATCATTGAAGAAAATCAAGCACTCCCACTTATACATTAATTTAAAGTATTAATATGAATCTATTTGTCAGAAAAACTCTCAATGGTTATGAAGTATGTGCAGTGCAGCAAATTTTATTTACAGGAACACCAAACCATGCCTGAACTTCTCTTTTGCTGGAATTCAGCTATAAACTCTGTGACGAAGATGTGCTTTGACTTTAACACCCCTCCAGCAGCTTGCTGCTTTTCTTTACTAAAAAGGGTCCCAGCAGAGTATTTTTTCTTGTTAGGGCTCACTTTTTGCCCCTCACAGTAGAAAATGTGTGCTCACACTGATTTCTATATACCAGATTATTATTATTATTTTTTGTGATGATCAGATCTGAACAACTTGTCCTGGCAGAATGATTTATGCATCTCATTTCAATAAGAATAGGCCTCAATTTAATTTTAAATGAAAGATGGATTTTTTTTTTTTTGAACAACAGAAGTAAAAGAGGATTACAGAGACCTCTGGAAAAATAAAAGCTGCAAATATTTTATTTTTTTCCTTATATTTGCCTAATAAGATTGTCAGCACAACAACAACAACAGGTTTATTTTAATGGCTAGGGGATTTTTAACACAGTTGGTATCCCAAGCTTTTAATGGTAGGTATAGGCTAGAGCTACTAGCTGGGAGGATTTGGGCAGATGGAAGGGGAATTGTGGATTTTATGGCCTGATTGGGACACTAAGAGGAGAGATCAAGATGCCAGTCTAGGGGCAGGTCAAGACACCTTTGTGGAAAGCCCTGTCTATCCTCTCATGGCCTGGCCACACAAGGAAAATCACATCGACATAAAATCATCTCACCAGCTGGACCAATAGATCCATAACTGGGGTTGGTAGCAGTGTACCTACTCCAGGAGAGAGGGACAACCAAAAACTTCCTTAACAGGAGATTCCCAATGCTACCTACAGGGCTTATCAGCCCTCTCTGAATCCTGCAAGGTGCCAATCCTCAAAATAAACAATGTATTTTCAATATATAATACTCTCCTTTTCAAATTACAGTGTTTTGGGGGGTGTATAAAGGGACAGACAGAGACAAGAGGATGGATGGGAAGAGGACAGGGTTATCTCCATCTTCAGACTCATGCCAGATCTCATCAGAGCAGCATACAAAGCCCTCCAGAACTAACAATGACAGCAAAGCGTTTTAGTCTACACAGTTTCACACATTTTTAGACCCTGGGAAAGGTGAAGTGGTGAGTGGGCATAGAGTTTCTAGTTTTCTTCCCATGTCTGTCCATGATGCTTGGTATAATCTTTTGCAAGTCATTACATTTATCGGTTCCTGAGTTTTCTTGTTTGTAAAATGATCATAGCAGAACTTCAGTCCCTCACAAGTCTGTTGTAGAGTTCAAGTCATTAAAATTTATAAGATGTATTCAAGTTTTTAGCCAAAAGTTGCTGTAAAAAATACAAAGATTGTAACCTCCATTTCCCTACACAGCTGAATACAAACCAGAAGAAAAAAAAAGTAGTGTGCACAGGTTTCCTTGTGCTACTACAGCCATTTTCTATGTTTTTATTCATCGCCCAAGCTGAAAAGTTATAGGTAGGTATTCACAGGTGGCATGTCCTTTTTGAGTAAGGTATAACTCCTTTTTGGGACCACCAGCAGAGATCTTCCTCCAGGTTGTGTGGATTTGTAGCTAACAGAAGTAGCATGAACTCGCTGGCTACAGGGTCAGATCTCCAAGCTCGCTGCAAGACTGTGATACAATACTGCTAACAAGAAGCTTAAAATCAGACCAGGCACTGAAAAAATAAAATTAAATTAAACAAGATGTCCAAGTATTTTTACCCTGGCTTAAAAAGAAGCAAGAGGAGCACAATGCAGTTCATTTAAATATCACAGCTGATAGACGGATGTTCAGACAGATTCCTGTAACAAGTGCCATAAAGCAGGGATAAATAAAGGTGGCTTTGTGAAAAATGCCAAAACCAGAATGATAAGGGACAAAAACCAATCCATTTTTGTGGAGAAAAAAAAAAAGAAACTAAAAAAAGAAAAGAAAACCAATCTCTAGCTGGACTTCAGAACGGCTCCAAGTTCACTCATACCATTGTAGTGCCAACACTATGATTTCCTGATCTTTCTCAGATCTTAAAACGTGCCATGGATATGAGCAGCCAGACAATCTATCTCAACTCCACTCATAAGACACAAAAAATCTAGAGTTTAATGAGGTGGCTGCTAAGGGATGGTTAGTTTTGTTAAACAACAACAAGAACAACGTTTCAGTGTGGTCTCAGGGAGAAAGAGGAACAGATAGAGAGATGTGAATTGGTTGCTAAACCCCAAGTATATGAATATCTGGACAATAAATTTGTTACCTGCAGGCTGGCCAGAGGGATGAACTGTTTGCTTGAGCTAGGGAAGCCTGGTATCTAAGGAGACTCTTACATTCCAGTATCATGAAAAACACCCTAGCCCCAAACCAGAGGATTCATCGCATACAATGACTAGCAAATCTAAGTAGGGACCAGAACTCCCAGGCTCTGCTGCTAGCTCTTGGCTTCTCTTGGGCATGCAATTTAACCTTTCTATGAAAGACTCACCAGAGGGATTCAGAAATGCAAGTCTCATTAATTTTCATTAGACTTGTGCAACTCCGCCCCTTGAGTCCTTTGAAAATCTCCCTTCCTGTGTTTTTTAGTTGTCTTCCCTGTTAAATAGGGATAATAATTACAACTGATCAACCTGTTTAAACAGTACAGTTATAACACCACTATTATCTTTATAGATTATATTCAGCACTGAAATAAATGCATCATAATAAATAATGCAGAACTTTAACATCTGTTCCGGTTAGTAAATAATTCACAAGTCAATAATTAATTTTCTAGCTGTTCATTTATAATTCATACATATTTGCCAAATATTCAGAATCTCAAAAATTTTATCTGAACTATTATGTGAACTTTTCCTTTTAATTATTACATACTCACTATTTGTGTCATTTAATTTGGCATTTAATTATCACAGTATTATTTTCTTTATCCTGACTGAATGAATGAAATTTTTCAAATGTTGGAAAGAAAGTCACTGTCAACACTGAATCATGAATATTCACTTAGTATGACTTTTCAATGCCCACAAAAATTCACAGCACTTTGAGGACTCACCAGCATTTTCACAAACAGCATGATTTGTGGAGTCAGCCTCAAAGCGTTTATCCATGTTACGTACACTTGTACTATTTGACTTCATCTGCCAACTTGTCTACTTCCCAGTCGTTCCATTACCCAGTTCTCCAGTTTACTCCCATAGCTTACACACTTCTACTAATTAATATCTGCATGATGATTTGGAGTTTGATGATCAAAATTTAGGTGGGAATATTTTTTAAGCAATACCAGTATTTACAGAAAAAATATACCTTTAAAGTATTCATGCAATAATTCCCCAAGAACTTAAATGCCTTTTATATCTTTCTCACATTAGAAAATGTGACAAAGACATTGCTGACACATCAGATTGAAGCTGTCTTAACAAAAAAGAGCCCAAAGCTTGATCACTGCTTTCTATTCTGCAAAGCATGTATTGCTAAATATTGCAAATAATCATTACCATCAGTGTGCATTTATAATGGAGCTTAGCAGCAAGAGGCCTGAAAGACTGAGATTATTCAACCTGAGGCACCTTCCTAGGCTGGTGACATTGGGTAATTAGTTCCTGTAGGCTATTTGGGCTGCAGAAGGTAAGAGTCTGCTCTACAGGGCAATTCTGGCTGTGGGCTGAGATGTTTTGAGGAGACACATCTCGCTTTTTCTCCGGTGCCCACACACAGGGCCAGAGCAGCTCTGCTCTTTAATCACTTCATGGAGAAACTGAGCTCTTAACTGCTGACTGAAATGTTCCTCTTGTTTTAAGAGCAGGACAAATAAATATTCACTGGCTTCTTTCCCCTTGAAAGGGATCTCTGCATTCACCAAATGTTCCTGATTAAGCCTCTGAAATAGTCTGGAACCAAAATGGATAGTTTCAGTGTGGTTCTCCAGAGGACCCAAAATATGAAACTAATTTAAATCTGGATCTCGGTGCTTGTTCAGAACAACAGTCTGCATCCAGACACATCCAATCTCATGCCTGTGTGGGCCCATGGGTGAGGATACAGGGCTTAGAAGTGGGACTGGCAGACCGGGTCAGGGCATACCTTTCTGTCTGCAGCACCAATGGCTATGCTTTTTTCACTAATTGGACCTTGATCAGATTAATCATGTATGCAGTCCTACTGAATGCAATGGGACTACCGATGGGGACAAAAATAAAAAGCAATTCGGAGTGCTGCAGGTGGTTAGATCATCAATAACTAAAGCCAAAACCTTTCATATAGCAACTCTAGCAGGGAGAAGCTATTTCTACCCAGCATTTCCATACCTGTTACTTCACCAGAACCATTAGGATTGTTATACAGTGAATATACCTGAAACAGCAAAGTACCATTATAATGGATTTTTTGTTAAGAGTTCATAGCATCCATAAGGCTATTCACACAGCAATGTGCAGCCCTAAAGCTTTGAAGAGTGGGGTTTAGAGAGTGGAAAAGTAGCGCAAAGGTAATTCAATAAGATGTTGGTCTCACAAACAGTATCAAAAGACTAACTTTTACATAGATAGTGACATTTACTTTTAAAGCTAAGGAGATTCTCTTGTTCATATTATTTTCATTAGCAAGCTACACTTGTTATGGATTTTCTCCCAGTCAGGCACAGATGAATGAGACAAAAAGACAGATCTTTAAAACATTAATATAATGGCCTGATACCCTGTAAATAAAGCTTTGTCGATTATCCATTTTCTTTAAGTGGCTCTTTTGTTAAGCCACCGTTTTTTAGGTCATCTCTGCAGTTTAATCCAAAATAGCTGTAACAGGTACCAGCTCTTGAATATAAGCATCACCCACAGATGTAGGAAGCAGACGGCAGGTGTGTCCATTGTACTCTGCCGTAATGATCTTTGCACCTCTCAGAAGGGATTTGGTGCAACCTAGTATAAGGTCTACACTGTCATTAATGCTAAAATAAATTAAATTTGCATTGAAACAACACAAATACTCAGGGAGATCCCAACATCATGTCTGCCAAAGGCACTGCTGCCAGTTTCATTTTAACTTTGTACTGGTCTAGTCATTTGTACACTTGTTTAGCCATAGACATGTACAGATCAGGGGGATGGAACACCTCTCCTACGAAGAACAGCTGAGAGCTGGGTTGGTTTAGCCTGGAGAACAGAAAGCTTTGGGGAGACTTTACTGCAGCCTTGCGATATTTAAAGGGGGCATTTAAGAAAGACAGAGAAAGACTTTCTACCAGGGGTTCTAGTGATAGGACAAAGTGTAAAGGATTTAAACTAAAAGAAGGTAGATCTAGACTGGATATAAGGAAAAAATTCTTTATGATGAGGGTGGCGAGAGACCGGAACTGCTTGCCCAGAAAAGCATGCACTATCCCTGGACGTGTTTCAAGTCAGGCTGGATGGGACTTTGAGCAACCCAGTCTAGCGAAAGATGTCCCTGCCCATGGCAGGAGGGGGCTGAACTATGTGACCTTTAAAGATCTCTTCCAACCCAAACAATTCCATAACTCTATGGTTTTATAATACATATTTAATTATTCCATGTGCAATACAACAACTTTAATAGGACAGCTTGAAAGAGCACATCTGAGAATGCTCTGATGAGTTACAAGATCTACAAAGAGATTGGGCATGTCAGTATAATTCCCGAATCATGAAAACTGAATCTGGTTGCCCCATATCCTTGGATCTCCAGGACAGAAGACAAGGCATTGGCCATTGTCTCCAACTGCTGCTGGTTATTTTTTTTTTTTTCTTGAAAACTGGCTGGGAGGTTAAAATCTACTAGAAGAAGAAGTTTCAGGCTTATAATTCCCATCCAGATCTCCTGATTTTCTGTATTTCCTGAAATATATGTGGCTTAATCCTTTCTGGCCCCTTAGACAGTTCTCTGCTCAGCATGCTAGTTTTGTGAAGGACCTATAATCTACACAAGCCCTCCTGCTCACTGAATGGGTAACCTGCACAGTGAATTTCTCTGAGACTCAGACAACACGCTCAGAAATGCAGGTGCTAAACCTGCCAGAACGAGAGACTGATGTCATTTTACAGGGTTAGCCTTAACTGACTTCCCCGAGTCAAGCAACATTTGACTCTCAGCCTTGTGACTACTGTGCTATTGTCATAACCAAAGGGCTGTTCATCTTTGTCCTTTGGAAACTCCCTACCAAAGCATATAGGCTTGGTGAATAAGCCACTTGGTATAACAGTCAGTTTTTAACTAATAATGAGTAGAAGAAAGTTACTTTCACAAAGAGTGCTTACGAATCATGTCCCCATTATTCTAACCACATTGGTGAGTTAAGACTAAAACAGGATACACCTCATTAATCCACATTGTATCTAAAGGAATAATCCAAGTCAGAAATAGGTAACCTACTCCAAGGCCCAAAGTATCAAGACTTTTGAAAAGAACTGATGATAAAATCTGAAAGTTTGCAAACATTGATAAAGATGATTATTTTGGGTAAAAGTATAGTCAGGCTGATGTTGGGAGCAAAGAAATTCATGACAGTTTGCCCAACGTCTTCCTCTCATTTCTTAAATAATGCATGATTTGAAATGAGAGCAAGTCAACATCTAATTATCTGATGTACCGTCCTCTCACAAGCCACATCAGCATGCAGATTCCCAAAGCACTGATTCCCAAAGATGCAGCAGACTTGTCCAAGCCATTACGAGTATCAAGGAACACTTTATACAACATGCTATCAGGAATAATTTCACACACAATGTCAAGTTCATCTTAAGTGTATTTGGTGGAAAGAGTTCCTAATAAATTATAAGGCTAGAGAACCCTAAGGCAAAGGAGGATTTGTAAGTCGTTTGCTGCAAAGTGACTAGCATTTTCTTTTTCTAAAGTTATGACATTTTGTCTTCGGATGATTTTCTTGGCAAATACTATATAGTAGTGTCAGAAGGGGAGGAGAAAAAGACAGACTGTACAATACTTCCTATTATATGCATCACATGGTGTCTTTTGGTTCAGTAGGCATAAACAGCTTTAAAGTTCAAGGCTAATTCAAATTGGATTTTAGAAACACAAAGTCTTAAAATATTTGCACCAAACTAAGGGATTACACTCTTATCTTATCCTTCTAAAAGCTTTTGAAAAAAAGTATGGTATCTCAGATTTTAAATTGGGTCTTCAAAACCCTCTTTTCTGAAGCTGTGTCATCTGCTTGGTTGCCTATTGTCAAAAGGTAAAATGTCGCATAGAGAGAAGGATTTGCATAAATTGCTATCACCTGCTGGCCACCCCAGGTTAATGAAAGTGGGCAAAAAAAATAAATGCTTGAAGCCTTTGAGCCTAATCTTTCTTGACTGTTTCTGTTCCAAAACAGATGAGCAAAATATTACTGTGGTTGTCTTCTTAGCTTGCAGATCATTTACAACCTGGGCCCAGTCTTGCCCTTTGCTGTCATTGAAATCTTTATCTCCACCTACTGAAATCAGTCATCAGAGGGTGGAGGAACCTTTTCATAGCACAGATGCTTTTTCCTTTCTGCTCCCCACATGCAGCAGAAAAAATGTAGTACAGGATACTGTGGGAACAAGCTGTACTAAAAAGAATATTACCCTGTAGTGGTTTGAGTAGAGCACACACAGCAATCGGACAGCCAGGCTAGAAATAACACTGGAATAAGAAGCATATTAGGCAAATGTTCGTACTCTGTTAGTGGTACTTCTGGTAAAAAGCAGTTGAAAGGGGAATCCACAGCAATCTACAGCTACCTCAGGGTTATTTACAAAGGTGGCAGAGCCAAACTCTTTGCAGCAGTGTTAGATAACATACTGAGGACAATGATCATCATCTGTGGCCTGGGAGATGAACACAGCGCTAAGAGGCTGTGGAATCTCCATCCTTGGTGGTATTCGAGACTCTGCAGGACCATACCATGACTGACCTGAGAGTGTGTTGGTGATAGCTGCAGTTTGAGTTGGAGGTTAGCCCAGAGCTGCCCATATCCCCTCCAATCACCATTTCTGTGATCCTGTATAATGCTAAGTATGAAAGTCAACATGGTGAATATAACTATTTATACAAAAGATAACAAAAAGTATAGCAGTTGTGAAAGCAGTCATTTTGTTCAGAGGGATAAAGACTGGTTCTGACAAATTACGACAGTATAAGGTCTTTTACAAGTCATGTCAAATCAATTGTTTTTTATAGTGTCTGTTCTTTTCTGCTTAGACAATTCACAGGAACCTGTTATTAGTATTCATTGGGATTTTATATTTACATCAAAAGAAAAGATCACAAAATAGTAGACAACGCTCACCTACAGATGAGTTTCATTTCAGAAGGAGTCTCCACACTGCACTCTGTCGCCTAACAAAGTTTCCCAAGTATTTAGACTTTCCAAAGTTTACTCTCTTTTGCACAGGAGAAGAAAGGGGAATTTGGCTTATTGCTGAGGACTTTTAAACAGCTGTGAGACTGACCAAGCCATTGCCTGGAAATCTCAGAGAAAAAGTCACCGCATATGTGCCAGCCTGTTCTGTTTTACGTGCTATAACAAATATATTACCACATATATTAAAACACATTGAACTATGAATTATTATAATGGTGAAACCCTGGATTAGGCACTATATAGTTGATCTATCCATGAAAAAAGGTGTTTGATGCACATCTGCATTATTGCACACAGGCAGATCAACTGTGCTATGCTGATAGTGTTGCTCGGTTTATTCCAAATGCACCCAGCTCACTGCACATGCGGTGCAACTCAATGCTTATATTTGACTCAGGGAAATCTCTGACTGATCTGAAGGAGCCATATCTGACTATACGAATGAGCATAAGAAGCAGTCTTGTCATACACGCAGTGCAAGGGATGCCCATAGAAGGTTAATCCATTCTCAGAAGTTGCTAAGTAACAGTACCCTGAGCTCAGGATCACTAATTACTTGACAGCTCATCTCCAAAGACTTTGACTTGTGTTTTATTGGCTGAACATCACTATTTCTTGGGAGTCTATTTGGGCAGTAGGGGTTGAGGAGGGAAGAGAAAGCACTGAGCTGATTAAATCTGTGGAGAAACTGACTTGTCTCACAATTCTGAAGTTTGAATTAACACCTCAGTAAAAACTCCCTAGTCATGAGATAACTCATTGACTTCTGGACCGGTATATACTAATATGCCAAACGTCATTCATTCCAGCTACAATAGCACTGTCTCTTTAGAATGCTCAAAATTCACTAGAAGGCAGGTGAAGTAAATTTGATTTTGTCAAGCTGTCACGTGAGTGCAGTACTACACAGAGAATGGAGTGCACTTACATTTTGCATATCCTAGGTACATCATTTCTGTTTGCTGGAGGTTATTTTTTATCTGCCAGTGATTTTTTCCCCCCTCCTTTTTAAGAAAGAATCAACTGAGTCTCCTCCCAGCACACAGGTAAATAGATTTGTACCAGCGATGGGATTAAGGTCGAAAACATAACCAACATTCTTCTGTAAATACTCAAGATTAAAATAAATGTATTTTTATTAACCCTGTTAGAAATCTCTCCAACATTTGAATGCTGTGACATTTGAACAATTATAATCTTTCTGCCTCTCACCGAGATGTGCATTTTTGTCAGCAAATACTGTAATACATGGCTTTAAGATTCAAAATAAAGTTCTAGCAAACCGTTACGTAAATTAACAACAAGATCACAGCCAAAGAACCTGCATTTGGTTAGCAGATGCCATTCTAATATTAGGGAGTAATGATGTACAAAAAAGAATATTAGCTAAAGCTGATTTGGTGTAAACTTAATACCTGTTTCAAAAGCATGTAAAAACAAAATAAAAGATACCAATTCTTGTAAAACATAATGAACATGCAACTCCTTCTAGTGAAAAACATACTTCACAAGAGATTGGCAGAGAGCGCATCTATAACATAAAAATCAATAGAATTTGTTGCATAACTTAAACATAGCTTTATCCTCTTCTACGCAAATTAATATATGGGTTAGCAATTTATGTGCCAAATTTCAGCTCTCAGGGATTAGAAACAGCTGAGATTTACTGCAGCATTGAAGTGTATGATGTGCAAATGCTGACAGACTCAAATAAAATGGCACTGCTGCTACATCAGATGGGAAACTTGATCCATGAACTACTACTGCTTGGGTGCAAATGTCTGAATTCACAGCTTCAGTCCAAAGGATTCAAGTTTGTCCACATGATGTTGTCTAGCCTATATCTCTTTGTTTACAGTACTCTTCAAAGCAATATCTTACCTTAAGTGGGCTTCAAATCAGCTACTTCTAGAGAAAGTATGCTGTAGTGGATGACCAGCACAAGGCTTGCATGACAGCTGAGCCTGCTTAACACCTTGAAGAAGGGATTAGCAGATGTATTTTCTCAAGCACTGTGTGTGAGCCTCCTTCCTTCTCCTTCACTTCTGTCTCAGGATTCTCAGCACTGTGGTCCCTGTCCTGCTCTCATACCCCGCCGTGCCCTGCACACCTGGTTATGGCAACCAGCTTTCCAATTCAGAGGCATCCCAACAGAACAGGACTTTCTTTGCCAATACAATGTTTTGCTGTGGCCTTTCCCCAAGGCTGAAATGCCTAGATTATGAAGAGGCTCATGGCTAGACCTCAGGCTAATCCCTCTGGATGAGGGTGTTGTGGCTTTCACTTGGTAAACCTTGTTGTCAAAGTCATTTTACAGTGCAGCAAGTTCCTCTCGCCGAGGAGCTCTTCTCAGCGAGTCCTGGCCATCCTGGGCAGTTGTAAAGCAAAAAACCAACCTCAACCACTGCATTTGATCCCCACAGAGATTGTTACATTTTACTGTTTCCTCAGGCCACAGTTAAATAAGGCTTGTGGTGCCCTGGGACTATAAAGATGTGTTTTTCTTGCATGGCACATCTCTGCTTCCTACAATACTTCCCCCAAGTACAAAAAGTTGCAAAGTAAAAACAAAATACAAGGAATTAGCCTCTGAAAGCTGTACTAAGCATGAAACTCCCTGAGGTGTGAGGTAATTGCAGCACCTAGCTGTCATGGTAACAGCCACTACTGCAATTAATAAAATTTAAAGTGTGCTATATGTGGAAGACGTTAGGTAGAAATCTCCACGAGCCTACTTGTTTAAAGCCACTCCCGCCTTCCCACTTATCCGATCTAAAAACTTGCCTGATGCATCTCAGCCAGGCATCAAATTTTCTTCAGAGACTTCAAACCTTTGTGCAAAGCCAATGCCAGCCATTCATAAACAGAATGATACTAAATTTCTCTTCCCTAAGGAATAATACCAAATGCTTATAATTTCAAGAACGGAGCCTTCAGTTTTCTATAAAGTGTGCTCTTGAATACCAGGAACTAATCTAATATTGCGTAAACCTCCCTTCACCGCTTGGCTTTACAGCCATCGCATCAGCATGGTTTTCTAGCCAATGTCATGCTGCCCTGGAACTGAGAAAAATCAATGAAGGTTAAAATCACACATATGAAGGCATTGTGTTGATCTGCACTGCCATTAATTTAAACCATTTGGGGAGGCTAAAAAGTAACCCAATTATTTTCTGTTTGCAATTCTAGTGTAGGGCTAATACACAGCAATACCTAGTATACAAGGAAACGCAAACCTGTCAGTTTACTGCTAAGTGACCCAGCTTATACAGATGTAATTAGAAAGTTATTAAACCAGAGTCCCTTTAGCCATGGCTTCAGATGAACAGCTCTGCTACTAATACTATCCATTAAATTGCATCCATTTATAACTTGAACACTATCACTTTTTAATAGCATTATGCCTAACAATCAACCAGCATATGCCATTTGGAGGGTTAATCTGTGCCTGCCATTGGCTACTTACAAAGACAATATAAATTAAAATTAAAAGAACCGTAGCACTACCCTTGCTGGTTGTGATTAGGAGGCACACCCTCTCTTCCAGGTGTGCAGGGGCCAAGGGCCAGACCTGCTCTCTCGTGATCAGTGGGTGAGAGGCCGGAGGGACTGCATGGAATGGCTGCACGTGGTAGCTCACCTGAGGTGATGTCCCATCTGGGGCACAGGACTGTGCTGTGTCACCTGCCAGTGAGCTGGTGAGCACCTTTCCAGCATGGTGGTAGCAGTGATGCCTTCCCCAGAGGCCTTCACTCCTATTTTCAAGAGTCTGTGGCTAAGAGAAGGCAAAGTTTAGCAGAAATCAGTCAGGTAACCCTTACATCAAGGTGCGGCTCATTTTTTCTGGGACAATTTTTGCCCCATACCCATCCTTTTTGTGAACAGCCCATAGGATCACAGAGGGAACCTGATTCAAAGCGCAAATTAAACATGGGGGTTTGTGCCACATAATCAGATACTGAGTCTCCTCTGTCTAGTCCTTGAGCAAGGTTCAATCCTGTCCCCAGAAAAGATGTTCTCATTCCACTGACCCCTCTGGACATTTCTGAAAGTCACACCTCTACACAGGTCTGTACAAGAGTTCATTAGATCCACAAAAAAATGTTCAAAATAGATTCAGCTGGAATGCAAATGAAGGCCTATGGCAAGAAGACAAATTCCTTCTTTTCTGAGTTGACCTTTTCGATTTTCATCCATACTCACTGATCTGTATTAACATGAGAAACAGTATAATTTCAGTTGCATGTCTTTTTAAGATCAGGTATTTTCCTAATTCCTTGCTCTGTCTATGGGAAGGTACATTTACTAGAGATTAAATCTAGAAGCATCCAGGCTTCTGAGGTTGTACTGCATGGAATAGTTTAATTAGGTAATGGTACATCAGTATTTTTAGGAGAACTTTCATTTATTACGTGGAAGTTAGCATAAAAGTTGAATGAGCTCTGGAAATAACTTGTTCTTTTCTGAGACTATTCAAAACCTCATCTTTATTTTTAGATTTAAAAT
>Ga0181612_110525_pt1 | contig 15300 bp, 7 predicted proteins | sample HoacroProtozoa21_FD_119630 | JGI IMG/M metagenome (GOLD analysis project Ga0181612, IMG submission 119630) | Hoatzin crop microbial communities from Cojedes, Venezuel. Combined Assembly of Gp0051906, Gp0051904, Gp0051908 | reverse complement strand
TTCACATTTTAGTTTGGATTTAACCTGCTTTTCTTTTTTACTTAACCCCCCCGTGTCCTGTGTGTCCCTCCCCGTGTGTCTCCCCCCCCCCCCCCCCCAAGAAAGCAAAACAATTTGATTTGCAAAGTACCTATTCATCACTCCCTAACATTCTCCCTCGAATGTTGCTGGGAATAAGGCTTATAAGTATTAAGTGGAGATGTCTTGATTGCTGAGTGAACTGGAACCTGGGGTGCCTATGAGCTGCTGGTTCGTGACGAACATGGATTCTGACTCCACAGAAGTTTTCCAGAATTCAGATGCAGATCTATGCTTTGTGTTTGAAATTAATCTGTCTGTGATAAAGCAGACCATTTAAGTGCAACCCTGTAAGAGGTAAGCTGTAAACCTAGTATAAAACAGTAGAGCAAATGAGTATCAATTAAAGTAAAAAGAAAAAGGAGTATCATGTTCTTCAGGGGAAATTTGGGAGGCAAAATGAAAGCACTCTAATTGGAATTTAGCCAATCTACAAGTGAACAGTGTTTATTGTGAAAAATATATTGTTAGCATTTGAATATTTATGGTAGCAATACTAATGATTAAAAGAACCATGGAAATATTTAACGAGCCCAAGTCATCACATGCACAGTTTATGTCTCACTGCAAGCTTGGCACTGGTAGCTGTAGTAGCAACACTGTGTTTGTTAACATACTGAGCTGTTAGTTCAATGCAAACAAGGTAAAAACGATTTCTAGATATTGAAAAAATAGTGCCTCTGCAACATGAAGATGTCTTTTACATATCCTCCATGCAAAGAAGTCCTGACCAGTTCTAACAGAGTAAGGAGGAGGCCAAGACTGAAGTATTACAGCTATAAATTTTTCTTTTTTAGTTCACGTGAATTTTTCTCATGTAACTTTTGAGTTAACTTGCTACATGGAAGTGTACTTAGAAAAACTGTTGCTAGACAGAATAATTGCAGGCTGTTACTACATGTGCCAAATCATACATTGATCAAACACACATACAAATCCAACTTGCATTAAATTTTTGTTTTTAAACTTCTGTATTGCCATAAATGTAATACTATCGTTTAAAAAATAAACATAAATCCAGGTTTAGCGTAAACCATGGTTAATCCCATTGACTTCTGTGAGATTGCACAAAATTCCTGTAGAGAACTGTGCCTGTATTCATCACACCCTATTTCTCTCTTTAGGTTTTTTTGTAGTGAAACCACTGTCAAAGTATAGGGTACCTTATGTTGTAATAATATGACGCTCAAAATTAAAGTGAATGTTCCCCTCACAGACACTTAACAATACAAAATTATTTGCATGTAATAAATACTTTGTATCTTAGAAATGCAGTGTTTGCTATCATGGAAACCATAGTTTTTGTGAGCTGATTTTACTTCAGATGATAGAGAAATTATAGGCTACAATAAGTGATCAAACAGCAATATGGAAAGCTTAAATAGAATGTGCCCTAAGGACAAAGGCTGGTTAAGACTATAGGGGATAGAATAAATGGGGGTTTTAGTAAAGCTATCTCTGATTCCAACAGATAAATTATGCTCTGCCTTTTTTATATCTCTTTGGGGCTGTACTACATAAATTATGACCAAATATAATTTAGGGTTTCAGCCTATATTTCTGAACATCCATCTTGTACATTTTAAGTACAAAATTACCATTTTGCAGAAGTATGAAATTGAGACAAATTTTTTTCATCTGTGCATTTAACTTCTGCATACTTTATAGCAGCTAAAGGGTTAGAGAGGACCTCGTTACTATCCAGAGGCTGATGTTAGCCAGATGATTGGATAACTCTGTTAAATAAAGTTTGGGGGTCAGAAGAGTGTAGAGTTGGCTATTATTTCAGAATTGGTATCTACTGTAGCTTTAAATAAGATGTAGCATGCTTTTCTGAGTAAAAAACAATCATTCGTAAATCCTAATTATTTATTTGTTATCAATTATATTAAAAAGGTTTTACATGGAGTTCCATTTCAAAGTAGTTAGTTAAGTGACCTGTACTTTGACGTACATGAAGACTACAGAGTGCAGGCCTCCAATACACGAATGAGTTCACAATTTGCACTTGAATGTCAGTGTGTGTATATGGATAAAGAAATAGATCCTAGGAGCCCTATTTTCTATCACTTAAGCACTACACTCTGTAGCTTGGATTTCTGTGTAAAATCAGCAGAGAACTGTAGACTTCATTTCTCCCATTATAGAGTGCAATGTTGTAATACTATCTGGAATTCTAAAATTAGGAATAACTACAAGGTGCATCCTTGTGGGGGTGTGTACATGTCTTCCACAGGGGATAGAATGTGGAAAAAAGATAAAATTCCTCCTTTAAGTGTGGCAAACTCATAAGGAATTTATATTTTTGACATAGGAGCACAATTTAAAACTGACCCAAGACAGCTTTAAATAACATGTCAGTCAGTTACAATAATATTGCTAGAGGAGTTTTTTGATCCCTAGTAATGGAGAACTATCCCTTTAGACCTGATGTGACTTTTTCTGTGTTAAGAATAAGAAATATCTGGCACTGTTGCACATGCACACGAAGACCAGATCTGCAGTATACAAAGGTTTAAAATCAAGAGACCTGGTTAGTTTGTGTAGCAAGGTGAATTTATTTGGCGTTGTTTTGCATATGTTTGATGACCACAGCTTTGGGAATTCAATACAAGCTTTCATGACGTGTGAGAAATGAATAAAGAAAATGTCTGTTGTAGAAGTAGAGTGAATAATAGTGTTGAAGAAGAAAATTTCCCTCTAAAATACAATAGGTCATTTTTTTCTCTGTTACAGATTTCCTATCCATTAGCTTAGTGCTGCTTGTATGTACAGTATTTTGCTATTGCAATGTTTACCTTTTTCTGTAATTGATATTCCATTTAAAGCCACTAGCATTTACTAGACTGCTGGCTCTCCCTGCTTTCTGCAGTAAGTAAAGGGAATACTGGAACTCAAGCAGTAGTGCTAATTGCTTATAAAGATTTTAATGGCAATCACTTTAACTGATTGCAGAGATTAGTCTGCTATCACAGACATCATCAAAGGCAGCACCAATAGCTTGTCACCTTACTTTCTGTAAGGGGAAAAAAAGGTGTTTCGGTTATCTACTTAAAATGGTGGAATATTTAAGTTTGAAAAGTGTGAGAAATATGGCAGATTCAGTTTTATTTTTCAAATGTTTTTATTAGAAAAAAGTAAACTGAATAAAACAATAACAGAAAAGTGAGATCTCTATACCACCCTCCTCCATTATTTAACTTTTTCCAACATCATCTGGGGTGAAAATGCAATGTAAAATTGGAGTTGTTTCCCTGGCTTCTTCATCAGAATTTTTTATAGTCTTTATCCTTTTTCCACTGAAAAGTGAAAGAAATTGGAAGAGAAATTTGTATCATTCTTGGATTGCTGTCATATTGCTGCTGCACGGTTCCTCTTTTCTGGCACAGGACTGAACGTATGTCTTTGAATGTAATTACGGAAGACATAATGCACAATTCACTTTTGTGACTCTTGTCTCCTAAAGTTTCCTTGGTCAAAGACCCGATTGTTTAAGGATATTACTGTTGACATGATACTACGATCTTAGTTTTTCAAGAAGTAATCTCTTCCTGCACTAGTCAAGATTCTTCCCTAAATAAAGTAGCATCTACAGACCTTATCATTAATTTTTTGCAAATTATAACTGTGAAGATGATCTTGTGTCAGAAGTCGGATTGTTCCGATGTCTGGTAGAAGAGGACGAAATGTATTCGGTTAAATTTTACAGGCCCCTCTTGTCATCAGTTATACTGTATATTTTACTTTTTAGGTCGTGAGCTTTTAAAATCGACTTATAAATGCAAAAGGGAGCCTATGAGTTAGCTACCATAGGGTTAAATTTTATCTGAGTCATTACTAAGTGATTTCATGTCCAGAGAGCCTTCAATGCAGGATGTGTAACATTTATCTGTCTAAAATTAAAAGGAAATGAAAGAGATTTATTAGTGCTTATTTCTTGAAGATGGTTCTCCACACTTGGATTGGTTGAATGACTGGGGATATAAGGCTTTCATAGCAATGCTGCATTGTACAAATGAGCTCTAAGCAGAAGTGCTGTCCTAAATGCTACTGACTTAAGGGTAAAAGTACTAAGAAAAGAGGATAGCCGCTTTGCAGTTAAGGTTGTAACCAGAATTTTCGTATAAAATTTTAATTTAACTGGTATAATTTAGACTGGGGTAATTGTCTGTATGTGAAAAGGGACTAGTTTTTCTCTGAAGTTTAAGGAAAGAGATTAGAAAAGTGAATTTTGAGGTTCAAACAGGCTAGCTGATCATCAGTAAAACTGGTGATGTGGGCAGTCATGCTGTAGTTGTTGGACTGAGTGCATTCAGAAAAAGCAGAGTTGTTTTTGGAGAGTATGGGGGAAAAACAGTAGAGGTGAAGCTAGGGAGAAGGATGTGCATCTTTACCTTGAAAATCTTGTTTTCTTTAGATATTCTGGACATTCAGATGGGTTATAAATCCTTTCTTAAGATGTGAAAGAAGAAATTCAGCATTCAAAAAAAGAGTAATACCAAAGTATGTTGGGAAAATGGATGTCATAAATTTCACACTGCTCACATAAATATGGATTTTTTTTTTTTCCAAGTAACAAGAAAAGTACGTGCATCATAAGATCACAATTCCAGCCTAAAAAAAAAACCTGTATTTTTTTCACTGGTATTTGTGCATTAAAGACTTCTTGATAAGAAACATATACTGTAAGACATATTGATATTTATTAGGTACGAGCTCTTATTTTCATGTAACTTAATCATAATGGCAGCATAACGCTAATAGTGATAGTTCTATAATTTCTTGTGAACCATAAATAAGTGTTATAATTCCTGTTTCTTCAGGCAAACCCCCTTTTTTTCCAAATTCTACCATTCCTGGCTGAATTAGCTGCTTAATTACAATGCTTAAATTTTCAAACATTAAAATGAAGGTACAAGAAGTAGTGAAAAAGTTAGTGATTTGACTGTATACCTTATACCTATTATTTTTTTGACAAAAGCATCTCCTACTACAGTCTTCTGCTACAGTCCTTTGCACTCTGTTCTGGATCTGTTAAGGGTTGGAAAACGCGCTGCTGTGAGGCCTTAATACGGATTGGATTTGCGGGGTAGGCAGTATTCTGAACAGCACATTGTATTGTACTGCTGGTGGATGATCTATAAAAGGCCATTTCAAGTACTGTGTAAATTGGAAAAATCCAGGTAAAAGCTAATTTCAGGAGCTGGAAAAGACAGAAAAGTGGCTTAAGAGTTCTCTCAATCCCTGTGCTACAGAGGTATGGAATTAGGGCCAATTTATGATACAATTTACCATATATTTCTTGGTTTTATCGTCCTTTTATATTTTTTTCTAAGAATGTTATAATGTATTGTCATTAATATAGAAAATGTACTACGAGATACATGTATAGAAAGATTTGGGAGCAATCTTTTTTCTTTGAATATTCAGTAAAGAACTCGTGAATGTATGAGCTATTTGCATTAGTTAGCATTGATCTGGGTACCATAGTGACTATTTTAACATGCGGATTATTTGGGAGTTTTTGTCTGGTATTCACAATGTGATAATCCATTTGTGTGATTGGGCAGCCATCCGTATTTGCTTTCTGATTTGAGTGCTTATGGCATTTATAAATATATATACCCCTGGATGGCTTCCTGAGGGTTTATTCTTTTTCAATGTAGGCAATATAAGGAAGATATGAAAAAAAGAAGTATAAGGAATATTAGGAATTCTTGAAACATTCCATTCTAATTTTCTTCCAAAATATTCTAATTTTCTCATAGTGGCTAATTTAAATATATTATTATGATTCTAGCAGTTACCTCCAAGTAAGTGCAGATGCAAAGATTCCGAGTCAAAGCATGAAAAAGGATAGTTAAGTTGTATCCTGAATGCCGATGTGACCTTTTCTTGATGGTTAAAATGGTGACATCTTTATGGCTGAACACGTTTTTTAAAAATAGAATTATAAACTTAAACTGCAATAATATGTAAGTTCTTAAATTACTTTAAAAAGGTAAACTGGACTTATTACATCTTGATTTTTATTCATAAAATAAGTATAATGCCAGTATTCTAATAAAAATCACGGTACATCTGACAGTTTCTGTGTAGCTGGGCTGATGTATAGATGCAGAGACTACACCCCTCAGTTTTTGTAATTTGGAATGAAGCTCCTGCTTAATAACACTGTTTTTTTTCTAAAGCTGCTAGTAAAAAGGATTTTATTTTTTAAAATATCAACAGTCTGAGCATAATTCATAAGTCCCTTTTTAATTTTTTGCAATAGCTTCTTCAATTATGTCTTTTCCTCATAATTGTTTAAATATTATTGATACTGTCATATATTTCACCGGTGTTTTCGGCCGTGTGATACAGCATGACAAGAACATGTAATGTGTTGAGCATGGTTTTCTTGTGGGATTTACAGTGTTATTTGGCAGAAAGTAAGCATATTACACAATTAAAGATCCAAATTTTTACTATAAAGAGGGTGGGTTATTTATTGAGAAAGACTTACTGTAAAAGTCCTGAAAAGAAAATAGTCTGTCGTGACTTGTAGCCATGTACAATTTAGGAAGTAAAAGGGCATTGTAAAGAATACATATGATGTACTCCTACTCACTAGTAGTTGTTAATACCCAAGTACTGCTCAACTGATGAACAACAAGATCATCTGGAGTATAAAGTCCAAAACATGATTCCTCGTGACACAGTGAGAATTTCTGGGGCTGCTTTTTCATTGCTCGAGGAGATCTGAGAACACAATCTGTTAGGTTGCTAATTCACTGGCCTAGGATTTTATTGGTCTTAAAATGATGAGCCCGATCTAGTCATCGGAGTAACGTGTGATGGTTTACAACATGTGTATAGATGTATAGAGAACTTCCTGGCCTTTACAGGAACATAGAGAATTTTGGATAGCTTGTGTAGCTCTAAAAGGGATACAGAGTGTGTGGCACTGCCTTAGAAAAATTGCCATTACCAGTGGAATGGCTTCAGTAAATAGCGTGAGCATATTTATGAACTTTTGTCTGGCTTATGTTAGTGGAATAGAGGAAAGTCTGCCCAGAAAAAAACTGATAACGAGCACTGAATCAGAATTAAAAAACTATTTAAAAATGTGACTCCTCTGAAAATGCTCAGCAGCACGGTTTGATCTGCTGAGATCTCAACGATTTACTCGTCTGTGTGTATTATGATAATTGTAATAGCGTATAATTGATAATATTGTATCATGTGCCATAAAATTGCTCTAAGTCTTTTAAGTGGCAGCACTAAAAAATGCAAGTACTAAAAAGGGGAAACTCAAATTGGAGCCTAACAAAATATTACCCCGTGTTTGTTCCTCGTCTAGAACAATGACCTCTCATAAGCCATTGCTTTCTTACTTTTTTAAGGGTTACTCTGTTGCCTTGATTCCTTCCCTGATTATCTTGAAGCCTGTCAAGTTGGAAAGCTCTCCCCTCCCTTGCTCTTTCTTCCTAATAGACATGAAACAGTCCAGTCAATAATATTTTACTTGTCTTCCCACTGTGTGTCTCTTCCTCTGATCAGTTTAGGCGGGTTTGACTGCAAAAAGTCAGAAGGGAGGTTAAGATCTGAAAGTTCAGCCAAATGTTATCAGCCACAGAGATGTTGCTAAGGGAAAGGCCTTACAGCCCCTAAGACTGGAGCCAATAATAGCTGCACATAACTGATAACATCAACAGCTGTCAAAGATCCAGGCATTTGTGGTTCATCTGTAAACTCAAACACCTGTATTCAGTCAAGCTTTGATTGTTATCCGCTCTTTTCCTGTCATTTTGATTCGTTCCTTGAAGGTGCTGCCAGGATATTCTAAGCTGCTAAGTGATTTATAAAGTGAAAGAGCCCTTCGAAAGTTTGGCACGGTTTGAAAAATCGACTGAGGCTCTCATTCATAGGGTGACAAGTTACTTTGACATTGATATTGACAGTATTCTTTTAATTAAGTTCTAGGCGAAGCAAGGACGGGTTCAGATCCTTGAAAGCATGGGTTAAAAGTACGTTAACAGCTTCAACATGTGTCACTTAAAAGAACATTATGTACTTTAAGATGGTTTCTTTTGCGATGAATTAGATCAAAGTAACTAATAAACATTCTTCATGAAAGCTCTTCAGAACACAGTATATACGTTTGAGATATTAAAAAGATAGAGTTTCAAGTATCAAACTGTAAACCAAGATAAAATATCTTAAATGGACAGCAGATACTGTTGTCTCACTATAAATTAATAAGCAGCACAGAAAAAAAGAGTTTTTATTTTTAATGGGAATTCCATGGTAAATTATGCAAAGGTAGTTCTTCTTTACCAATCATGTAGAGAATTGTGCCAACGTTTGCATACAGCAAACTGATAGAATGTGCAGTTTTGGACGGCTGGACTAAAATGGTAGGGTCAGATATATAAATTATTATTATTTTGAATTAATGTGAACTATCGCAGTTCTGTAGACTTCCTCTGCCATGTGCTTTGTGGTGAATTTGAAGTCACTGAGAAGCATGGCTACAGTCAAGTGTAATGGAATTTGGAGTTTTGGTTATGTTCCTGTAGTCTTTCTTCCCCCCTCCACCAAAACACCAGAAGTTCCTTTCTTATTCATCTTCATTATTTGCAACTTTATTTCAAAGAAGTGATATGTACTGCAGTGACAGACAAGAAAAACAACGTTTTAAAATAATTAATTATACTTTTACAATATATTGTGTATTCCAGGAAGAAAATTTTCAGCTAGTGCCAGGTGCCTTGGGAACTGAAACGTTTTCTTTGTAGAGAGATTGTGGTGATGAAAATGGTACAAATGTTACAAAAATTTGATGGCAGGGGTTGCAAGGGCTGTTTTCATCTCATGAGTATTATTGTTTTCTGTCTGCAGTTTTGTAAGACCAATCTTTTGCAAACTAAGTTCAGGACATATACTGAACTTGTGGGGGGGTCTGACATAGCTGCAGAGCTTCTCTGAGTTAGCAATAATCATAAATGTGAAATTGTGCAACTGCAATTTACAGACTGATTTTTGTCAATTATTACTAAACAGAGCAATAAAGGAAGAATAACAGAGAAATGTAGTTCTTGGTCAAATAACTTTTTTGTTGAGATTCATTATTCTTCCTTAAATGAAGCCTGTTTTACTGCTCAAGTTGCAGGAATGCAGATGAAAACATGGGCTGAAATGCTGGGAACCTCAAAGCCGGTGAGAATGTTGATGACTATAGGCTCAGAAATTAAGGTCTGCTTTTTGTTCTGGTTGGAAAACATAATTTAGTAGCTAAAAATTTCTTACATGCTGAAATTTAATGGTGTGCAAAACCGGTCATATATAGGTGAATGCATCCCTGATTGTCCTGAAGGATTCTACAGTTGGGTGAATATATACGTGCTTACGTTTTTGTGTGAAAGAGTGCAGAAGTAAGGAAGATGGGGAATGGAAAGAAAAGGGTAAAGCATCTAGTACTTTCAGTAAACCGAAGCTCTATACTTACCACAACTCTAACCTGGAAAGCAAAACTCAGTCACGTTAACGACAAATGCTTATGGGCCCATCTTTTCTGTAGTGTTGCACAAGCCTGTTCATCTAGAACTGCTGCCCAGCCTGTTTCCGTTTCTGGCTTCAGAAGACAGTTTAGAGGCAGGCCAACCTTGCTGATGCCACTTTTGACTACAGCAAGGAGTTGGAACGTTGGGAGATCATCTGAGAAAATATTTTTGATATTTTTTCTCCTTAAATTTCCCTTTTCAAGAAAATGAAGTACATTATGCTTCCTTCAAGGAAAATTGTGCAAGAAGTTCCTGAAACTCGTACTTTGAAGAAACACACTTTATTTCAGAAGCAGATGTATTGGGACATTTGAAAATATGCATATAACTGAACTGCTTTTGTAAAACAGAGGCAGTAAAAAGAAAGTAAAGAATAAGTCCAATATATTTGAACAGAAGTATCCCATGTGTTTGCGTTTATCTTTCTGTAAAGTGAAAGCCAGAACTGGAAGCTTACACACTGTCACTGACTCCTGTTGTACTGCATCTGCCTATCAAGTTACCATCCATATGGAAAGTACTCATCAAGGTAAATTTAGAAATATTGGTCTCCACTCCTTATTTGTTCATATTTTTTAAAATCCATACTTCGTGATGCTGAGAAGGATCTCAAACATACCTTGACTTTCTTGAAATAATAATCTGTGAATTTATTTGACAGAGAACTCGTAAAAATCCAAAAGAGAATGGAGTGGATCAAAATCGTGTATAGTCATTATTATATAAACATAGTAAGTTTTATAGGCTTTGGATGTGGTAACAGCTCAGGCAGTGGTTTATCTTTAAGAGTGTGAACTCTGACTTTAGGGAAGCTTTTGGGATTTGGACTTGGTCATGTGCTGTAGGAGTTGGGGACTTTGATATGGGAAAGAGCAGAAATACTACTTCAGTAGTATATAGCAGTCCTTCAACCTTTGCAGCATGGGAAAACATTGATAATACTTTTAGCATGCTTTCTGCAGTGGAATTTGTATGGCAGCCCAGTAGCATTTGATACTGTCCTCAATTAAAGCCTGTATTTCCTTGTGAGTGTGCAACTTGTTTCCAAACATACTGAAACCAGCAACTGTGTGTCTAGTTTTCTGAAATTATACTAAGCTTCCTAGATGTTTCTGATGGGACAAGTAAGGTGAAGGGTTTTCCATTCCTTTAGCTAGCAACTGATTAAGTGTCAGGCTTGAATCCATTTACAATTTTAAATACTCTGCTACAGCTCATGCAGGATTGCATAGAGGCTTGCCATTTGTTATGGCTTGCTAACCAACATCAGTAAGTATTTTGAAGCTTGTCATATTCTCAGTAGAATTAAGCATCTTTGAAAAATCTTACAGAAAAACTTGGCATTTTATTAATTTCTAAGTCTTTAGAACTAGAACCTTATTTTTGACCCAATCTTATCTCATGCTGTCAGTAACATTTAGTTTAAATCAAAGAAAGAAATGTAAACTTCCATTCTGTCCTGAAAATAATATGACCAGTCGTCTGAAGATGTCTTTTTACTGGTCAGTTCAAAAGAATCAGCATGTTTTTCCACTTACCCTTCACCACCTTTAGAAATTGAAGCAAGAATTTTGAAGTTCGGTGAAAACATATGAGAAAGTATATTTTTTAATAAGCTTGTTTATATCTGTATTTTCATATCTGCTGGGACACTTTTGAAGTGACTGTATGAGGGACAAGAAGGCAAGGCTGATATGCAGTTGAAATAGTAAAAATAATAAAAAAAATTGGATTAAGATGAATCAAACGGGAATATGCTCTAGGTTAGAGCAGCTCCCTGTTTTGTTAGGTTATTGTTGATAATGCATTGTTTTTGCCTATGTAGTACTATTCTGTGAGGATTAGGTAATATGACTTTTTAAATATTTACTTTCTCTTAAAAGTACTTTGTGATGTGAAATATAGTTGTACTGAAATGATGCAAAAATAATTCCAAATGATTACAGTTTTCTGTTTTATTGCATGTAAGTATTCTAATTATCCGCTTGCCTACTGCAGAAATGGTCAAAAAATATCTGAGTCCTACGCTGAAGCCATTTTGTGAATGTCATTTTTTTCAGGCTCTGAAAGCTCAGTCCTCAACCCTTTTATTCACCCACTGTATCTGTATTATGTTCTTGAAAAACAAAGTTTGTGAGAGTGATGAAACTTGCAACAAAACTCTCTGTTGTCTGTTCCCTGTCTCCCCCATATAGATATACATATATATATATACGTATATGTGGTGAGAAATTGGGCAGATGTAACGTAGGACCTACATGAAACCCATTTTTGTCTAGAACAGAAGCAGGAGCCAGTGTGGGATGGCAGGACCTTTTAAATGACAGCATGTCCTTAAGTTAAGGCAGCTAGTTTGAACGCCTACTTATTTGTTTGTTTTTATTAGAATTAAAGCTTTTCAAAATAAATTGCTTTGGAAATATGGCAGGTGTCTGGCATGAGGTTAGATTTTCAGCATTAATCTTATACACTGTGCATATACACTGTATACACCAGAGATCTAAGGTATTACCAGGCCTGTTCAGAAACACATCAACTCTTTGTCGTGGTACCATTGAGGCCAAGGGCCCAATCCTGCTAACTCCCTTGTGAGACAATATTCTTACATTTGCACGTTGAGGAAACTGAGATTGTGCATAGCCACAGAGATTGTATATTGATTCTTAAGATATGGAATTTTTCGTGTCCCATTTTCCACATGTGGTAACTGAGGGAGGGCACTAAAGCATTTCAGTGACCATAAGATGGATTTTTGGTAGGGCAAAGGTTAAACTTCATGGTTTCCTGTCTTCCAGTATCTATTCCTCTAAAATTATGATTTATTTGGAAAGATGTTTTCTGTCTTTCTAGCAATATACCAACTGAAGTATGTGTTTGTACTATTAACTTCTTATGGGGCACATATCAAATTCTAGGTAAGGGGGAATCATATGATTGGCAAGGGGATAAAAGTTCTCTACACCATTCTGCTTTAAAATAGAATGATTGTGCCACCTAATTTGTTGTTTTTCCTATTTCTTACAGAGAAAAAGAAAATTGTGTGACAAAGGTTAATATAACAATCTTCTCTTATTACAATGATTTATGTATGCTGAGCATTAACGGCAGAATGTCACCCAGCTCTCCTTTAATTTGCAGACATCTGGGTTTTTCTTTGTTGGGATCACAGTGGTAGATGACAAAGTGGTACTCTTGAGAAACAGGAGAGAACGCTGTCATTCATAGCTTGTTATACCACAAACACGGAGCTCATAACAGTTATCTCTGGCAAGTCAGTGGACTTCAAAAATAGAGCTCTGTTTTTATCCAAATGATCCTCACTAATGAAATACATGGGGAAGAATATTATATTCATCTTAAAATTATTCTGATGCTATAATATGTCAAATGACTGTAGATAGTGGTTAAAACAACCTAAATGTGAATTCTCCTGCAATTTTAATTCAGAGATGTCAGTGCTGCAATTTGCAATGATTATGGTCTAAAGCAGCCAGTTTTGTTTCTTTCTGTAATGTAAGTTATAATTTCTTTTTCAGAAATGTTTGAAAAGTAGAGGGCAGGGTAGTTTGATTAAAGTAAAATGCATTTTGACATGTTTGAATCAATTGTAATGAAAATTTTTCAATTTACTGGATTTTTAACCCAGAAAGATCTTGGTGCTGTAGAAAGGTATGGCTTGTAGAAACAATATTTCATTATACTGGGTATCACCGCTCCCTGTGTAGATCAGCCACCTCTGACATGAAATGCAGATTTCAAACATTGCACTTCAATGGAAAATGATCATTTAGCAAAAGGAAGATACTTGTCTGAGAGGTAAAATGAGAATTTTGGCTTGCATTAAATAAATATATAAGCTGAAAGTTAACTACAGTATGAATGCTTACAGTAGCCACAAAATGTACCTTAGCGTTTTTAGCACCTTCAGTCATCAGTTAGAATTCCAATAACATCTGCAGGGTTGGCTTGCTTCTCCTCTGTCATTTATGACATTTGATAAGATAATAGTTTGTAAGTTGAAAAAGATCCTGTTTTTGAAGGGCCATCTCACTGTGTGTATTACTAATCCTAGTAATAGGGAAGGTATAGAGGGAAGAATTTATGTTTCATATACACACTAAAATTTTCTAGAAGATGGAAGAGATACTTTTATAAAAATAATTCAGTTCTTGAATGGGGCAGTCTTATATTGCAGTTGTTTGTTTTTTTGGTGAGCTTTTTTTTTTCTAATTTTATATAGTTTGTGGCTATGTGTTAATTTTTTCTGTTTCACAAACTGTAATAAAGATTTGATGCAGAAGAATGTTCAACAAGTCCAGAAGCGTACTTTTAAAACATGACTTAAAGTTGAATCCCTTCATGTTTTGTTTATGTGTGAATACAGTTAGATCTTACAACGTTTTACCCAGTGTTAGGCATCCGTGTAGTTTTGAATTCATGGTTCAATTCCTGTAAAATACAGTGGTGACAAATATACCAAAATCTTCGCAGTAAAACTACTTCTGGTGTCATCTCAAAGAATTTTAACAGAAGGGGGGAAAACTAATTTCTGAATTCACAGGATATGGTTTACGACCCATGTTAACTTGGAAAATGGATGTTGACTGCCAGAGTCTGCATGCTTTCTGTGCCTGTTGTCTCTCTACCTGCTGATCAGTCATAGAAAGCTACTGCCTTTCTGGGATCTGCTTTTGCTTTTTAGCTGGAATGTTTTCTTTAGATAAATGCAGTTGTAGTGGTACAGGTGTTGGGGTCTTTTGATCCCTGCCACTCAAGATCATTGCTGTAAGGGAACAGATGTAGATCTAATGTGTAGGGTTTGTCGTGAGTGTTTTGTTTGTTTCTTTTAATCTTCCTGCCTGTTGCCTTGTCTCAAATATACATGTTGCTTAATCCTCATAATACCGTTTTTTGTCTTGCATCTGAAGAGGCACTATAAGCTCCTGATGTGTAACGAAGAGAGTTTTGACTCAGTCGTCTTGCTTACTGAACAAAGTTTTTTGGAGTAATATTTCTGGTTTTTGATGGAATCAATTAATTGGATTAATATGATTGCAGGAATCTTCTCTGCTCAGATTAAAGTGTAGCTTGGAAACTCTTGAAGACTGACATTCGCTTAAAATAGTAATAATAATGAAGACTCAGGCAGGCAGAAGAGGTTTTTCTTAATTGTTTTGCTGTGATCTGTATGCCTGTGAGAGTGAAATGCAAACTATTCACATAATAAAGGTAGTTATCAGAAACATATTTTACAGTGTAATTGAAATGGTAAATTGGGGAGAGCACAGACTGTTCTTCTGTTTGAAATAAAATCATTGTTCCAGGACATAAGTTTCATATATAGCTAATCTGTGCACTCGGCTACTGTTTAACACTCAGTGTGTGCTTTGTAAGCATGTGGCTGTATTAATCAAATCAATATTATTTTGCTTCCATACAAAACTTATTTGATTTTAATCTACAAATTATTTATAAAAGGGGAAAAAAAAGGCAAATTCACCTAGTTCTTCAAATGAGACAGATAATTTAGCACCAAAATTGTCTTAAGAATATGCAGCATCCAAAAGTGAATACCTTCTTTTGGGGGGGGGGGGGGGGGAATCACATTGGTGATCTACCGTCTATGAAATACAGACTGTGGTGGGTTTTGGATTGTACTTATGATCAAGCAAATTGT
>Ga0181612_160049_pt1 | contig 15301 bp, 12 predicted proteins | sample HoacroProtozoa21_FD_119630 | JGI IMG/M metagenome (GOLD analysis project Ga0181612, IMG submission 119630) | Hoatzin crop microbial communities from Cojedes, Venezuel. Combined Assembly of Gp0051906, Gp0051904, Gp0051908 | reverse complement strand
CTGGTGCCTGGGGTTGTTCCTCTCCAGGTATAGAACTTTGCCCTTCTTGTTTAACTTCATGAGATTCCTCTTTTCCCATTTCTCCAGCATACCAAGGTCCCTCTAAATGGTGGCGTAACCTTCTGGTGTACTGGCCACTCCTCACAGTTTTGTATCAACTGCAAACTTGCTGAGGGAATACTCTGTCCCATCATCCAAGTCATAAATAGAGACATTGAACAATACTGGACCCAGCACCGACCCCTGGAGTACACCACTAGTGACTGGCCTCCAGCTGGACTTTGGGCCACCGATCACAATCCCTGGGCCCAGTCTCTAGGTGGTTTTCAGTCCACCTCATTGTCATGTGATCTAACCTGTACTTTGTCAGCTTGTCTAGGATGATGTTACAGGAGATTGTGTCAAAGACTTTACTAAGGTCAAGATAATCAACATCAACAATTCTCCCTTCATCCAGGAAGCCATTCTTTTCATTGTAGAAGGCAATGACATTGGCCAAACATGATTTCTTGTTTGTAAGTCCATGCTGACAACACCCAGTCTTGTCCTTCATGTGTTAAGAAATGCTTTCATGGGGAATTTTCTCCCATCACCTTCCCAGGGACTGAGGTGAGGTTGAGCACCTTTAGTTCTCCAGATCGTTCTTCTTGCCTGTTTTGAAAATAGGAGTGATATCTTCTCTCTTCCAGACTTCAGGAACCTCTGCCAATTGACATGACCATTCAAGGATAGTTAAGAGTAGCCTCACAATGCCATCAGCCAGCTCCCTCAGCACTCCTGGGTGCGGCCTGTCAGGCCCCAATGGACTCAATGTATGTCTGGTTTGTTTAAGTGCTCTCTAACCTTGCCTTTCTCCACTGAAGAAGGGTCTTCCTCAGTCCAGACTTTCCCTGTTGTCTCAGGGGCCTGGGTTTCCTAAAGACAGGTGAGACACCTGTCAATGCTGTAGGAAGGCACCTGTTCACGCTATAGAATATGGCTTAGATGCTACTCTCAGTATTGCCCTAGCCTCACATGTGAGTAGTTCCCTCCCCAGCAGAGATTTAGGGAACATGTCAAACCATGGCATATTCAGTTTGTTTGAAGACTTTGTCCACCCATCAAGACAGATCTTATTTTGTTAATTGTGAAGTAAGTACCCGTGGAAAGTAATAAGCCATGGAAAAATGAATTCTAGACTCAGGTAGACCATTAGTCTTGATCAAAGCACTAGTTTTTTCTACAAGCCCATCAAAATTAGAGCAGATTCAGGCTGAACAGTTATGATTTCCATCTCTAACCTTTCTTCCAAGCTCAAGGGTAGAGTTGCAAGTGCTGGCCTTAAATGGCCATGGAGTGCTTTTCCACAGGGATGGTTGTGTTCGCAGCCAAACTCTTATTCCTATTTTTGTCAGTTCAAAATACAAATTCATCTGCTAACATCTTTCTAAAAATTGTTTTCTATTTACTAATGCTTATCAGTGCTTGAGAACCTGGTGTCTTGAGTATTTTTTTTTCTGTGATCTGGGGAAATTCTGTTTTCCAAATCTTCGAACATGTGGATCTGATGGGAAAAAAAAGGGTTAGTGGGAATTAGTTAGGAAAAAACAAGTGTTTTTTCAAAAGCAGAAAACAATATTATAGTTAAATAACAATTAATTCTAGTAAAGTAAGGAAAAGGAAAGATCCTGTCTTCTAAGACCTAACAAATTTATGAAATCTTAGCCACCAAAAGTTTTGTGGGTTTGAATTAGGATGGATTCTTGTTCCTCCACTGAGTTTCTGTTATATTGTGACCCCTTGCAAAATAAGAACTGGGACAACCAGTAAGAGGGGGATATTGAAAAAAAAAATAGAAGAGAAAGAATGAAAGTGAGTTTTTCTAGTGCACTGCTGGAACAACCTGAAGAATTTTCTGATTGGAAGCTCTTAAATGAATAGTTTCTCCTAACCATGAATTATGTTTGGGGAAGTAGAAAATTCATAAATTACAAGGAGCAAAGAGACCCAATAGGATATGGAAGAGGTGTTCTGGTAAGTCATGCTTGAGTCTTTAACCAGTCGCTGAGCTCCTCTCAGCTGTTTTGGTTAAAAAAAAAACAAAAGGGAAGAAAGGTAACATTTTCAAATACTGTGTTAGCTGTAAAAAACTGAGTTGATGATGCATTGCACTGCGTTTGGTAGAACATACAGCCTTTTTCCTTCATTCTGGATACTCTGAATTGGTGCTGGGAAATGACCCTGGAGAGGTGAAGGAAAGATTGCTTTGACCATAGGACAAAACCTGGAGAAATTTGAAGTGCTCCTGGTTTATGTGGTGCACCTGGCAATGTTTGAAAAGCTACTGGGTAGGTATCTATGCTGTATCTTTAATTTCTTTATATCTATTTTTATGCTTAAATGTTTAACAAGAACCGATGTATTTGCAAGTAGTCTCCAAGACACTTAATCTCTGTCGATCTGAAATGAACCTAAATGAAGGCAATGGATGAGATGAAATTTCCACATAAGAAGACCTGGTGAACTCCCCAGACAGCTGCAGAAATGTGGCACTTGTAAGGCTCTGCTTATATTAAGAAAGGCTTGTTTGGAGGTTTGCCAGTATTGAAAAAATGGTGGGATAGGCTCAGTAAGAGAGGAAACCTAATTTATTGGTCAGTAATATGTACTGTACTATTTCAGAAAGATTCTTCTAACAGCGCTCTCAGACTGCTCTTGCTTCAAAACGCTTTTCGTAACGATATGGATGATAGTCCTTACCAGCCTGACTGGAGCCAGTATATGCTCAAGAGCACAAATAACATTCAAGGGGAGCAGTTTATTACTACAGTGGAGTCCAGATCTGGTCTCCAGAGAAAAGGCAGAACTGCTTTAAAGTAAATAAATTGATTATAGATTTGCTTTTGTTTTCCTCCTGTTCTTTATACAGAAAGAAGTGTAGGATTGGGATGGGCTTGCTTTTGAGGTTCTTGAGATTGGGATACAGCTTGCCAAATATTTCCAAATCAAAATAAATTCACAGTCACCCAGCTGGTATGCGCATGGTGATGGCGGTTGTCCAGAGAGCATTTTGGGGAAGTTAGTTCCAAATTCTTCCTTTAACAGAGGCAAGGAGATGGATGCTCAAAGGAAAGAGTACAGGCAAGGAGAGATGTCTAATATCTGTCTTCACAGTTCCATCATGTGCAGAAAAGTAAAACAAATGGTTTAGCTGCTGGTGAACGGGCATACAGGAGCAGATTTGAGAGCAGTTTGTGTTCTCTGAAATCACCAAGTTGAGTGATGAAAAAATCTGGGTTTTTAACAGCAGTGTCAGGTATGATAATTCTCAGAATGCCTCAGTGAGGCTCTGGGATGACAGCAGGAAAGCCTGGACTTCAAAATTTCAGGTTAAGACAAGAAATTTTCAACCCAAGTTATAGGGGGTGTTAGGAATCCAGGAGAATCATGAAACTTTTACCCAATCAACTTAGCCCGAGTGGTGGTGAGCATGAATAACAGTGCGGGTTAGTCAGGCCTGCCTGGGAGAGAACTGGAACGGAGAATTTAATCTCATAAACCCCAGGGCTGGAAGGCTTAAATTTAATAAAATAATCTACCTTTGCTGCTAAGTAGGATTAGTTGCAGCCACCAGAAGCTGAAAGTACTCAACAACCTGAGGTGTGATGAAGTTGTATATGTTTGCCTTGGCTTGCTATCCTGAATTTAAATGCATAATAAGACATTGTTACCCAGTACCTATCCAGATTTGGCATTAAAATGAATAGCAGACATTGACAATTTAATTACATTAAATATATTTCAGTTTTAATTAAACACATTTCTTTTAAAATAATTGATCATTTGAATTATGATAAAAATAAATAAACTAGTCTCTATTAATTCCAGTTATAACACTCTTTCCTTTGACAGAACAACAGTGGTAAAGTTACTGTTATTTCTTTAGTGTCCATTTGTATTTTCTATGATGAGGTGAATTATTATATTGAAAGACAAGGTATTTAGTTGTCCTAAACTTGACACATTTAATTAAATTTAGGACATTCTATTTGAATTGAATGGAAAAGCAGAAGGAATGTCTAACACGGATTCCCATGCTTCTAAAACCAATAATGCAAATCTGGGTTAATTATGGTTAAATAATATCTTGGTACTAAGGGTTTCACAATTGCTTGTATTCAGTTCCAAATACTTACACTGTAAGTCTATATAATTTTTTAGTTGGAAAACATATAATGTAACGTGACAGCTATTTATTCCATTGATGCTGAGATAGCTCACCACAGGTTCTTCTAGCAGCACAGAAGACAGGTGAGGAATCGACAGTCAGTGCATCATTCAGCTGGTAATTTTGTGTTCACAGCAGAGGCTTATTAGCATTAGCTATACAGCTATATCATAGTACTGAAACTATATCACTAAGTCATATAACTAAAAATGAAGTCATATTTTTAGTTATATGACTAAAAACCCTGTATCTCTACAACTTGCTCCAGAAAAGCACTGAAATCAGTGGAATCTTTTTTTTTTTTTTTTTTTGTCAAATATATAGGGCTGAATTCAAACCGCAATTGTGATTCTAGAGCAAAAACAGGCATGGATTTGAGCCCATCAGGGGTTGTCCTAACAGCCAGCAAGGCTCTGGGCACCTGGTGTGCATGTGTTTGTAGGGTTTGTATGTGTGGGGTAGCTGTCCTGATGTCCTGAACACAGGTGGTGTCAGTGGCCCTCACACATGGGCTCTGAATTGACACATCACATTTGTGCTGAATGGGAAATCTGCTTGGAAAATCCAGCTTATGTGAGGCTTGGCTGAACAGCTGCTGGGACCCCCCTTCCAGCTGGAATCTATCGGTCCAGTTTTAAGGTGGCACTGAGCTCAGCAAGGTACTGTGATGCGTATAAGTCGTACGTTAAAACCTCCTCAATCTGACCTTGTATTTCTAGGACCAAAAACAAAAGAGATCACTCTCTGAAATCTCATTTCCTAATTATTCAACTGTATTTTCACTTTCCCAATTCAGACTGTGAATTTAAGAAAGCAGATTTATGGCCAGAATAAAGTTAGGCATATTACTAATTAATAATATTCCCTTAGGAGCTGGTCTACAATATATGCTGTATTTTAAGTACCTATGCTTGTTTTCATACAAATTTAATAAACAGTTACAGAATCTTTTTACTTTAGCTATTTAGGAAAGACTGAGAAATCAGTTCTAATATAAAAGAGTGATTAACTTCTGGCTTGGAAAAAGTTCTATGAGCATTCCTTTCACCCAGTACTCACATGTGCATTATCTGCTAGAACATAAGAAAAAGAAAGCAATATTTCTTCTGTGTGAATAAAAAAGAAAAGAATTTAATAATTCCTTTTTTGTGAATTTCTGACTCCTAATATAGAGTTAATTTTAATAAGCTTTTTCTTTCATGAAGGGCCAGATTAATTGCTTCAAAGAGACCTAGACATTTTGATACGATTCAGTGATGGGCATTCATAGTCAGCAGGGAGGACCACTATATATGGCCTTACATAGCATTATTTAAATATTATAAAAAATTAAATGTAAAATGTAAAAAAAAAGGTTGCAAGTTCAGAACTGTATGCGTTGCAGTAGTTAAGCAACTAGGTAGCATTGCTCTTTTAAAATACTTTTAAATACTTTTAAAATACTTTGATATGTCTGTAACAGTATAGTAATGTGAAATGGAAAGACACTGAACGTGTTTACTTTTTACAAGGGCATGTAGTGATAGGACAAGGGGTAATGGCTTCAAGCTGAAAGAGGGCAAGTTTAGGTTAGACGCAAGGCTGAAATTCTTTCCTATGAGGGTGGTGAAACACTGGCACTGGTTGCCCAGAGAAGCTGTGGCTGCCCCCTCCCTGGAATTGTTCAAGGCCAGGCTGGATGGGGCTTTGAGCAACCTGGTCTAGTGGAAGGTGTCCCTGCCCATGGCAGGGGGGTTGGAACCAGATGATCTTTGAGGTCCCTTCCAACCCAAGCCACTCTCTGATTCCATGATTACTTGTGTACAAAATACCACACACTTGTAAGTGACTTTGTATCAGGCAGATGGGAAAGTCAAAAGCAGCTTAAAAAGAGAATTCCTCCCTCCTCCAGGACTGAGATTTCTTTACGTTGTAGTTTTTAGTTTTGACCACCACGTTTCTATGGCCACTCAGCATTGCCGAATGAGTGACTGCTGTCAGAAATACTCCTGGCGTGATGGCTGGGGTATTGGGGGTGTACTGAGTGGCTTCCATCCACAAGAAGAGCTTTCAGCAAAGTTTTGAAGAAGGAACTCTAAACTTTCTGGGTCACAATAGGCCACAGAGATGCTTTGAAGTAAGATATGACAAGTTAAAACCTAAAGATGGATCAAACAAGTACAGAAATTAAAACCTTTTTTTCCGATTTGCAAATGTAAATCCCCAGTGCATAACATTTTTTAAACTAGCAGATACAAATCCATCCTGTGCTCCTCCCTCCCCATCTTCAACTGCTTATAGTTCACATAGAAACACCCCTATTTCCGTCAAACTGGCAGCTTTCTGGCACGACACTGTGGAGTAACCGTGTGCGTTCCAGGGACTAAAGGGATTGAATCATATTTGCATGCAGTCTGTGACTTTCAAACAGATATAAAAACTATGCATTTTATTTGAATGTACTTCTCCAGGTCAGAGAAGCACCAAGCAGACACTCTTGAAGCTGTCATCAGTAGCTTACTATTTTCTGTAAATTTGCTCTTTATTCAGTCCTTCTGTAATATCTGGAAAAAACCCAAACAACTCCTCCAAGACAGATCCACCTTTTAGCCATTTACTCACCACAGAGTCTTGCAGATGTTTAAGCAATACATTCCTCCGGCAAAGAGCTGACCAGAAGATACCTGGGCCCTTCCCAGTGTGGTTTCAAGCTTGTCAGCACCGGTTTAAAACAACAACAACCAATCTAACACAGGTTAACCCCGCTTCGAGTTGGGCTTGGACAAGACCGTCTCTGGAGAACCCAGCCAGCCTAAATTTTCCTAGGATTTTAACAGACTTTGGTATGGTCAGGTCCCGCTCAATGCAAACACCACACTGACAAGGCAGTATCTGCAGGGGGTTGCTGGCGATTATAGGCAATAGAGTGTTGTTCATGACTGCTATTAGATATTTAGGCACTATTATTATCAGCCCAACTACCCACTGAAAACCACTGTCTGTTCAGCCATCAGCTTTCTGTTGGCAGCCCTGGCCTCTTTGACCCTGTGCTGTCCTGCAGCTATGGTTGTTGCAGTGAACTGGACCTCTGGGGCTCGTTTCTGCCGAAACTCAGCTATGCTCTATTGATTACTTGTCTTGGAAGGAGTTGCCATCTGGATGATTAGTGCGGAGCATTTTCCAACCTCTTTCTAGAGGCAAAACTAGCTGAAATACCACCGTGCCAAAGCCACAACCATTTTTTTTTTAATGCTTTCTGCGTTGCCCTTCTTCCCCTGACTGGATGGATGGTTGGGGAAATTCAAACCAGGACTGTCCTGCTGGCTGAGCTAACAAAGTGATGCTTGCTGCAGTAAAGTTCTTCGTTCCTTTCAGCATCATGCTGCACTCCAACCTTTGCATCCCAAATGTTCTGCGAGAGCGTCCTGAACACCCACCAACATGCCCATAGCCTTTGCTTCAGCCAGAGGAACAAATCTGACCTGACAGGGCTGTAGAAACCTTGCCAAGTGAACACACACCTGAACTTCAGAACAAGAGCCCCTCGCTACGGTTCCCGCTCTGCCTGTTGGATTTTCCCCCTGCCGGCTCCCCAGCTGCGCGGTGCACAACCTGCCTCCCGCACCCAGCAGATGCCTGCAGCGTTGCCAGCGCCTGCGTTGCCTGGCTGAGGGTTTACCTTGTCCTCTGCTGCCTGAGCACCAAGATGCTTCACAAGGGCTGAGCTGAGCTCAGGCACAACCATCCAGGATTCTCCCCAAAGTGCCCAAATGAGAAAAAGTAATACAACCGATGCTTCCGAGGAGAGCCAGTCAGCCATCTAAGAAGTGGTTTCAGAGAAGTAGCTGAAAATCAGGGAAGAATTAGCCAAATGGCAGAAATTTTGCTTCTGCGTCTTTCTTTCTGACCACCCCATGAGTTTTTAATGCACAAACCAAGCTGGAGAATGAGCACGCTCCCATTTGTTATTTGGTTTTGAGACATCAAATAAAAGCACAACAGCGCAATGCTGTCAAAGCCACACTTGCCACTGAAACCAGATTGACTGAATGGCACGTGGCTACTGCTCAGCAGACTTTCTGGTATTATTTCTTTATATAAACTTACTTTTGGCTAAACAATGCAGCAACAAAAATACAGGTGAAAATATTATTTGCACAAACTTGAAACAAGGAGCAAGTGCTGATGACTAAACAGCATACGCGAAGAACCAAGTGATACTTAGCATAAGAGCAGTAAAATATCCAGGTGACAGATTCATCCATACCAAAGCCAAACCACGGCTTCAGTGAGGTCTGCCCATTTTATAGTTTGCTGGGACAACCACCACATCCACAAACTGCACGGGCGAGAGGCGTAGCAGGCAAAGGACACATCACCCCTTCATGATGCACAGGCCCATACCGATACACAAACCTAGCAGCGACCACCTCTCCCCCTGCCTGGTTACTGCCACATTCTCTTAAACTCCTTCCAGTGATGTCTTTTCAGGGCTGAGAGACACTTTATCCAGTTTTCCCATTCCTCATTACCTAAAGGCCACTGCTTGCCTACACTTTCTAGCCAGCATCCGCAGTGCATTTTGGTCACGTACAGGATTCCCCCTATATTGTGGGCAGGGAAGATGCAGGGAGAAAAGACCCACGCACACGCAGAGCGGGGCTGGAGACCAGCCGAATTAGGTCACACCTGCACGTCCTAAAGACAGTTTCCTCTCTTTCCTCTACTGTCCTCTGTGTTTCTGCCTCACTGCCTCCCCTTGGAGACACCACTGGTTTCCCTGGTTCACCGCAGCCCCGTTACCAGCCCTTACCACCCTCCCTTTCCGGGGGTTTCCTCATCAGTCGGTCCCGTAGTGCCACTGCAGCAGCCCTGGCCCCTTCTGCGGGAAGTGGGAAGAGGAGGACACCCGGCCCTCCAGCCTCGAAGCCTGCTCTGAGCTAGGGCCATTTCTCCTGAGCAGCAAGGAGGAGGATGAGGAATGCCGGCTCCCTGCTGCAGAGCACTTAAGTGCCAGCCTCATTTGCCCACTGCAGGGATGTAAGAATCCCCTTTTCCTGGGGACGTGGGCTAGGCTCTGGCAGTAACTTTGCTTTTGGCTTCCTAAGCTTGAATTGGGGATCTCTAGTAATAAACACCATCCAACTTTGGTAGCACTTGCATGTTTTGTTTTTACTAAAGAGTGCTCCAGTGGAGAAGCTGCAGATTAAGCTCACTTTCCACCCGCTCCCCAAGCAAACTCTGCAAACAGAATCGCTTTTACTGCTCTCAACTACCGGCCTATGCTCCCGGATCAACACTGGCCCAGTTCCGAGGTCCTCCCCTCAAAACATCTTTGTCCTCCTGTTGGTGTTGATCTGGGATGCCCACACCCCCGTCACTGACCAGACCCCATGTAACTGCTGGCTTTAGTCACGGAAGGGATTGCTTCAGCTACATAGGGGCTGACCAAGATCTTCCAAACCTGTCATGGCAGTAACCACTTTCACCTGAACCTGTAAAAACCCACATTCAGTCAAGGAAGCGGTAAATACAAGGCAAAACTTCTTCCCAAAACTAAAATTCACTCCTTTTCAAAAACACCTGTTTACCTCCTTTAACACCCTGCACTTGCTTAATTCAGCCTTTTCATCTGACCACCTCTGTCAGTCACCCAGACAAATCCGCTATTTACCACTGAAAAATCTTTCTCCTTCTCTTGGCCATTCACATCCCACAGTCTACATACCTAGGAATGAATGACAGAAACATAATTAAAAGATTTTTTTTAATTAAAAATCAACATATTTATACATTTGTACATTCCACATACTGCTGTATATGTTCACCAACATAACCATGAAGTCAGAAAGCACTGACAGTACAGATTTCCTTCTGAACAAATTCATCGCAGGGGAACTTCTGTTTTGTAATCAATCAGATATCAAGAACATCATCAAGTTCTTTTCCCTTTAAAAGCAGCAGCACATTTAATTATCAGTGCTCACAAGGCATAAGCCCCAAACTGTTGTACAGCAAGAGAAAAATTAATTAGTAAATATAGGCAATAGGGGGAGTGCTCACAATGAAAATGTGTTGGTTGCTGCCTATTATGAACAGCAGGATGTTAATAAAACACTTAGAGCTACACTGAAGAAAGACTGCAGCAAATTGGGAAGAGTAATAAAAGTTACTTCTTGATACAACTGCATAAAATATTTTTTTAGTATCATTCAGGATAGCGAGTCCAGGAAGGAATAGACATTGTCATAAAGATTCAGTGGAGTCAGGATAATGCTTCTGTGTTCAAACATGTGCTACAGGTCTTGGAAAACATATGCATACTCCATCCCTACCACCACCTTTCCACAGCTGACATTACTAGGGTTTCATGTGGCTGATGTAATTAAGTGACATTTTCTTGAACAAAGACAGATGTGCTCAGCACTCCACCCAGAACTCCAGATTTACACCCATGGCAATGAAGTGCTGGAAGAGTGACATTACTCAGGTAACAAAGGGCAGAAAGTTTCTGGAGCTTGAGGAGCAGAGCAAGCAGCTCTCAACGTAACCCAGACTCCCGTGCACATCTGAGCCACCACAGAGCGGGCTGCCTGAGGAAGCCAGTTCACAGGCACCTGCGGTGTGCTCTGTGCAACAAAAAACAATCGCTTATTTTCTCCAGATGTAGAGAATACTGTAGATCAGTATTCTTGTCATATTATCAATCTGCTAACTTCTTGCTTTAAAGCATAGAAATGAAGATCTAACTGAATTCTCTCTCATAAATGTACAGTCATTAATCTTATTTCGAGCAGAGTGCCAGATTCTGGGCAGTTTCTTCTCACTAGTGTTTTTCCTCTTTTTGACTTGGGGGATAAATTGCGTGTGATGACAGATACACATCATAGGTTATTTTTATGTGAGGAAGCGTGGAGATACGAAAGAGCAGAAAAGGGTTTAACCAGTGCTTTTTGTATGTATAAGTGACTGCAACAGAAGATGGCTAAAAACAAAGTCAGAGCTGCAGTTTTTCTGTAATTAGACACTACATGTCAAGGAAACATGCCCCAATACCTGCAAAAGCATCTGTGTGAGAGACTCATCTCATTTATTGTGTCCAGAATCACAGACACACTCTCACATTAAAAGTCTGCACTGTTTCGGCTTTCACACATACAAAATTGGAAGAGTCTTATTGCAAACACAAATAATTTAGCAAGAGCTAAATTAAGGAGAAGTATTCTAACAATCTCTTCTCTCCAAGGGCAGGTCTAAGACACCACATTCCCTAACAGGAGAGAAAAAGATTGCATCAAGCTTAAACTCCCAGAACCCATTTAATTTCCAAACTAGGACAGTCAAAGAAATATTCCTCATTCCTGTCTCTCCTTCTTCACGTATCCAGTCACCAACCAACAACCGGATTACCGTTCGTCCCCTCCCTGCTGCTGCAGCCGCACCAGCAGAACTCACCACAGTAGCAATGCTGTCCCAGGACTTCAGGCACACAAAACAAGAACGAGCAAACTGACAGTGCCACAACAAAAGGAGCAATGAACTCAGGATCTCCAACGTGAAGTTCTCTGACCCAAGGGGTGTTGCAGTTGTCCTACCAAAGGGAATCTGAATGCAGACCTCTCAAAGTTCCTGGCGATAACATACAGAATACCACGTGCCATTCCGACACAGGCTGTCATCTCCTCTTGCTGGGTATTGTCCCAACTGCTCAAGCGCTGCATGTATACTGGAAGAGCGTCCTCCACCCGCCACCTCTCCACTGAGCTCCTGCTCTACCTCAGCCTCACGTTGTTTTTTTTTTTGCTTTTTCTTTTTGTTACCATGGGGCTTCCACATTAATTCATCCAAATAAGTTCTAGTATAAAATTTAACAAAGAAACAGGTAACAATGTATAAATCCAACGTCAACGTTTTTTCCAGTCCACATTTCTGGGGGGCTAAAAATTAGATTCCCTGATATAAATATTAATCATCCTTCTGGTTCCCTATGATTCCAAATATCCTGCCTTGCATTACTCTGGTTTCTGTGTTTGTTCTGTATGTACAGTTACTGTTACTGCTGCATTTTAGCCAAAGTACAAATCTGAAAAAATATTGAATATTAATAAAGAATTGTTTGATCTTCTACAGCCATACCTTTTCCAGTTAAGAACGTTGTGGTCTGGAATGACATGATCTCTATTGCACTGCAATGCTAATTGACAAGACTAAGTTCATCACTACCAAGTGGCTAGAATCAGCCTTCATCATGGAAAGTGATTATTTGTCCTAGTACCTCATTACACAGGAACAAAGTATACTGAGGATGCTTGCAGCAAAAGAAAGTATTTCTTACAGAGTGCAAGCTACTGTACGCAAAAGACTTACCAGATGTTTGTAAAATCACTTCCTCTCTATCAGCAAGTATTTTGAGGACAGGGGACTACAAATTTGTTTATGTCATCACTGCCAGTTGTGTACACAGTGTCTGAAAACCGTGAACACAAGATACAGAAGAATCTGCTCATACCAGTGCAACACAAAAGAATCACTCCTGTGAAGCCAAAATTAAGTCAAAAATGCACACATTTGTCTTTTTTGAAGCTGCCTTTACCTAGACATGACTTACATGCCTTTGTAGAAAGCACTACAAAATTCCTTTCTCGGATTTTGTTTTTTAAAAGCCAACAGCTACAATTCTCTAATTTCAAACTCAGGAAAGAGCCAAATGTCTTTTGCTTCAAAGAAATGGCTATTTTTTTCACCTGGATGTAGTCTGGTTGCCCTGTCCTGGAGGCAGCGCTATGCTTATGAGGTTGTTTCACAAGCCGTCCTTTCCTCTACAGGAGGCCTCTGAGAGAAGGAGACCACATCTAGAAGCTACCATGCAGATACCCCAATTTTGCTGAAAGTCTCCACTCCGATTTGGAACACTGAAACAGCGAGCAGCCATACTAACTCAACTGCATGCTGGTCAGTAGGCTTGGTATTTATTAGAGCTTTACAGAATTAAAATAAATGCTTTGACTTTGAAATACTTAACTTTTATTTAAAGTCATCATTTTTTAACATCTCTTGTAAGAAGCTACTTTTAAATTGATTGCTTTAGGATAGTTAAATATCAATGTGAATACTTAGCAGGGCAGTTAAGTAAAGGGTTCTTCTTGTTATTTGTAAAATCTTAGTTCACAGAATGTTTTGTAGAACGTAACAAATCCAGTACCCCTGCAGCACACCTTTGTAGATTTCTTCCCAGTTGTACCTTCTCTCCATGATTCTGATCACACAAACTCATCCACAAGTACTAAAACCTATTCTTGTGGAGTTTCAGCATCCCTAAGTTATGTTATAGCAAACATTTAGCACATAACCTGTACACTTATGTATCAGCTACATCTTTAGCCTCCAAAGAAACTCTAGAATGATATAAGATCGATTTATTCAGCTGTATGTACAGTATATTTGCATATTAATAAATAAATTAGTATTAAAGTTAAGGTCTCTTCCTCCACATAAAAGTGACTATGGTCTGACCAGATAATCTGACTTCGTATTTTTTTTTTCTTCCAAGCACAGCTGTGTGACTGAGGCTATCAGTTTCCACTTGCTTTATTACAGTAACTGTAGGAGTAGAAACCTAACAGACCAGTGCTTACATTTAAATTCTAAGTAGCAGAGGAGGGGTGGGAGGGGGGAGTACTAAAAAGTGCATTGAAAGCCAACAATTTGTAGAGCAAAAATAAAGTTCATGTGATCCTGGGGAAGAGAATCCATCCCAAAAGAAGACATGCTGCAGCAAACGTTATAACCAATGCACATTTTTGTCTTGATAGTAAGTTGCACGATGCCAGTCTTCTTACATAATGTTCCAAGAATTCCAGCTCCATCAGATGCCATCTCCACCTCTACAAATTTATCAACACTACGTTCAGTGCAAAGTGACATTTCTTAAAATAACTGTTCGCCTTGTTTCCATAACATTCATCCTTACTGTGAAGAAAAGGCTCATTTTCTTTAACTGCTCATTACTATATACAGAAAAGCCTATATTTGCACCTCTCCATTTCTGGTAGTGAGTTTTCTATCTACATTCATTAGAAATCAAAAAGATAAGTGGCAATAATTCATATTTACTGGAAGTCTTCCCATTCACCCAAAGACTAGCTGTTCATCTTGATTTATACCTAAAGTAGCTGCACTTTGTTCTTTTTTCCATCCCACTTTCAATGGAGTGTAAGTCATGGGAACCCGTGGGGCCAGAACATATTTCAAGTCTGATTGCTGGAGCTGGAAGAGTGATGAGTCATGGTTGAATTCAGATGTCTATTTGCAGCACAGTGTGTGTGGACCATACCCCCATTTGGGTATCTTACAAATACAGGCTCGCAGAAAGGATTTTGGCACACCTGACAGACCTTTTTGTCCGAAAGAAGAATTGGGGTTCCTTTTTGTTTAACCTAAAGAGAGGGGAAAAAAATCCAAACATGAATCTAGCAAGAAAGGAAGGGAAATTACAAGGCACATAATTTCAGCTGTACCAAACAGACAAACCCAGGCAATGACAGAGGTAGTAGGAAAAGACAGCTTGAACTCTAACTTGAATTCAATATCCACATTCATACTCACTTCATTTTCATGCTTCCTCTTAAGTATTGCTTATTTTTTTCACTTTCATATTATTTCTTCTTTGTTTCATAAAGAATAGCACTTACACATTAATGCAACTGAAAACCCGATGCAGCTTCCTAACCAAAGTCACAGGACAGCTACACAGCAAACTGAGCACAGACATGTTTTTATTCCAGATAAGATTCTGCTGGATATACCATTGTTAGAACTAAAAAGGTATAAGAATCTGCTGGGAGCTTTAAGCAACACACCTCTAGCTAGGAATAGAAGAAAGCTTCACAAGTGAATTTACCACTAACAAAAGCTACTAACAAGCTTCAATTAATACTAAGCACTGGGTAAATTTTTTTTGCAAATTCCGATAGGTCTCAACCCAAGTGAAAAAGAAACGCTAACTCACATTTGCTAAAGTTGCTTCAAGAACTCCATTAATCTGAAAATCCCAGATTCACTTTCACTCAGCCCAGAAGTTCACCATAGTTGTTCCTATTTCAAGGCCCCCACCTT
>Ga0181612_149027_pt1 | contig 15303 bp, 9 predicted proteins | sample HoacroProtozoa21_FD_119630 | JGI IMG/M metagenome (GOLD analysis project Ga0181612, IMG submission 119630) | Hoatzin crop microbial communities from Cojedes, Venezuel. Combined Assembly of Gp0051906, Gp0051904, Gp0051908 | reverse complement strand
TAATCCACCAACGTTCTCAATTAAATTGTCAGGTGATACTGAAAGGATGTAAAAGTCTTGGGGGTTTTGTGTGAACTTCAAGGCAGGCAGAATCGTACGCCTTTTCTTACTCAGACATTAAAATGTTTCTGTCCTTGGCCTCGCAGATGAGGAGGCATCTAAATCTCTTGAAATTTAACTTGCTCCCAAATAAGTACTTCAGGTCCCTCTGATGACATATTTTACACAGAGCTGCTAGTGCAAATCTGGCTAATTTTAATTACACTGTTGTTCATTTGGATAACGCAGTATCTTTTTAGATTATGAAATAAGAACAAATTAAAATACACAGGGCCAGACTTAATTACACAGGTGGGAGAACTGAATTAACACCTAGTCAACACATTTACACCTACTTGACTTACATCCAACAAATGAGGTTTCAAATTAGGCTAGACAACTAATCAATCGATCATGTGGTCTATAAGCAGAAGCTCTGACAGAAAGGATGGACACAAAAATTGATGGAACTTGCTGAAAGAAATTTAGCCACGTTTAAAATAAGATGAACATTACACATTTATTAAGTTTTGGATGAAAAATAGAAATAAACTTACTTTCGGTACGTTAGACAAACGCTGCACCACAAACACGACAGGATTTCCCGCATTCTTGATAGCTTCTACTGCTTCCTCGTGTGTGGCATTTTGTAGGTCTATCCCAGAAACCTAACAAGCAATGTTTGTTTTTATTAGGTAGCTTGTTTTTGGCACAGAGTCATTACAAGAGATCACACACATTCGCAGAAGATTTAGCGTATCTGAGGAAGATTCCAAAAGCAGTCAAGAGAAATTATTTTTAATGTGTATTTCCATGCTGGTTTAAGGAAAGGTATATTACTTAGTATTCCTAATTAAAAGATGGCCATATGTTTCCCAAAGCAATTCTTCTAGATAAAAACATAAGGAGTAAAGACTGTCAGAGAATGCCAGATAGTATGGTAGGTATAAAACAACTCTCTCAGATTTTACCTGTCTGTGAACTAAACCTGATTTGAAACAATTTTTCAAAACTTCACCCCCAACCCTAAAACACACACAAGAACGGCACTATCAGCTCGGGAACCCAGATTCAGTAGTTCATTTGGAGAAAAATGAGTAAAAAGTCAACACAGAGCCAGAGATGAGAGCCAGAAATGGCTTTCTCCCCTACGGCACCTGCCAGAATCAAGGACTTCCCCCAGACAGCAGTTAATCAGACTGTTAACTATTCCAAATTAACACATACAAAGTAACAGACCAAATTTCAGTTTGAAGAGTCTGTTCTTTTGTATATTATAACTTATGCTTGTAAAGGTATGCTATAGCTTTTTTTTCATTTCCCCATCAGATACCAGGCCCTATCTTTTCTTAAATGTAGAGGAGAATGTTAAAAGAGCTCCATACTCAGACCTTAAAAAAAGAAAAGACGACATCAGGGGTTTCTTTTGGTTTTCAAAACAGTGTTGTCAATACTTCACGAAGTGGTGGCAGTATTTTGTCCCTCTCTCCTCCCAAAGCTGTTTGAGTCAGTCTTTGCTTCTTAGAATGAAAAGGTAGGTTTATCTGCATTTACCTCAAGTATTTTATCTCCAGTTTTTAAAGCCCTTGTTCTTCCTGCTGGGCTGTCTTCCAAAACTTGTTTGATAAAGATCCCTTTAAGTTCTTCTCCATTCTTCAGGCGCTTTATGACTGTTTGTCCACCAACAATACTGATTCCAAGAGACACGTGAGGGTCTCTAAAGATCTCAACACTGAAAAAACACACATGGTAGTTTAACAGCTTGAAACAGTTTTTATACACTACAAATGCAAAGCCTTAAATAAATGTAAGCTTCTGGTCTTTCAAGAAGATTTAATATAGTAGAGGGATGAAAGCATTCTTAGGCTTCTGGTTTTAACAGAGGTGGCTTTTTACGCTCAGTAGACCTCACCTGAGAAAAAGAACAAAATTCTGCTGCCAACCCATGCCCACTGCTCTGCCAAACAGGCTTTTATTTCAGAGAAAGTCAGGGTGAAACAGGCAGGTCTTCAAGTAAACACTCATCCCCTTTTCGTTTGAACAAATTGTCTGGAAATGGCAAATACTGCAAGTGGTATGCTAGACAAATAATAAAACTAAGCGTTTCATACAACTTTCTGAACACTGACTTCAGTGTATCTGACACATATTAATCAGCTTAAGCAGAAATTTTCTGATCATATTTTACTTAGGACCATAAAACAATTCACCTAAAAATGTCAGAAATACTAGAAAGATGTGGCTAAAACTTGGCTTAGCAATTTGGAACTCTGCCATTAAGTTTAGCAGAGAAGCCATGGAAAAGGAGACAGCAGCACTATGTGCATTGTTCACACCTAATAGTTATTAAATGAGCAAGAACTTGTAGGTCATCCACAACGTAAACCCGCCAAGCTTTCCCAAGTCAGCTGTATAAATAGAAGGCATAATTCTGTTGAACATCTGTTAAAAATTCACTGTATCTAAGCAAGCCCAAGGTACACAAGTACCTTAAAGTTATTGGCAGAGGAGGGGAGAAAAAAAACCCAGGAGAACTATAAGGTAAATGGGAAGAAATAATGTAGTCGTATGAACATACGTCCGTGGTGGTCCCCAGTGGCTGAAGTTTGGAGTTTCTTCTCCTTCTCCTTCTTCTCTCTCAGGTAATTCACTAATTGGGGGAAGAGGGAGGGGAGGAATAAAAAATAAAAAAGGCATCACCCATGCCAGGTCGCAATTCCTTGCATATTTTGTATCTGGCAGTGAGACAGCAACGCCTTCTCACACTGTCCAGTTTAAACCAAATGTGCAGAGTCAACAGCCTAGACAGGAATTTTTGTATTTAGATTTAAATGTACTTAAGGAATGCTCCAGAAATAAACATGATGGGCCGACCAAATTTATAAGCTGCTCTGCGATATATAAATCTGCACTGCATTCACTCGTTCAAAATGACTATTTAGGCAATTCACGTTTACTTTCTGATAAATATGCTGTGATTCTTCTAGAGGGATAGAAACACGATAAAACCAGTCTAGCTGACCAGACAGCAGATTGTGATGCAACTGGGACAACTGATCCGGTGTGTTCTGTTAAACACCCCAGAACAGGGTGTTATTTAAACTTTTATATTATATGCGACTCACCAATTCACAGAACAGGAATGGAAGTACGGAATTGCATGCCCCCACAGAAAACTTGAAAGAATACATTCTTATATACATTTTCTGTAGGATCCTAAGAGCTACAAACGCTACTCTTAAACTGCAGACAAGAAGAAGGATGTTGTGCTGGAGGAATAATCCCCTCACCTTATTACTGCACTGCTTTCCCTCTGAGGGAAGATTACAGGTGAATTAGGGAGGTACTCAGGATTTGAATCAACAGGCCCCAAAAGCAGATCCACTACCCAAAACAGGTGGGGAAAGAATGGGACACTTGACAGATGTGGCAAATATCTACAACCAGTGCCAGTTTGAGGTTTCTCAGCACCGCTGGCAAGACTAAAACTTCCTGCACAGGCCTGAGAGCCATGGCTGAACTGCTCTTGCCAAAAGGAAGAAGAACGGAAAGGGAAAACCAAGAGGACCGAGCTACGATAGGGAGCTAAGCGGAGAGCTCCTTAAGCAGGAACGACCAACGGTGCCGGTAAAGGCTACGTCCCTCTCCTCGAGGCCACATCCATACTCCACTCGCTGTGGAGTAAGTGAAGTAGGTGACATAGCCATTTGCACTTTTCTGTCCCAGTACTCAGGGAAGGAAAGATGGGAGGTAAAGATTCAATAAGGTTGTAAGGCAAAATTCAGCTCCTTGGGCAAAAGTCATAGAACTGGCCATCTACACACGTCTTACTGTTTCACACAGCTTTTGATGATTAGTCAGCTAAGTAAAGCAAGAAAACAGTTAACATCATTAACTTAAAAGCTTCCAAAACCCAAAATCTGTCTCCATACCTGCACAATGCTGCTCTAGGCTGAGCTAAGGTGGTTACTCTCCCAGATTCTGGGCTCTTGGAAAAAACATAATCTTCCCCTTTTAGTTCTTCCTTTTCAACAGCTTCCAGATCAGCAGCGAGCCCAGGTCCTTTAGAGTCAGTTCGAAGCTTTGTACCTGAAGAAGAAAAGGTGTAGACGTGAACTTTTGCTTCCTCTGTCCCTGCATCTACCAGTTATCACCCTTAAAAATAAACCCCTTAGCTCACCATGTTCCAAATGTGGATGTTATGTGACGATCAAGAGGCTTAGAGATAAAGAACATTTATTTTTGAAGGAAATTTAAACCACACTAAACACCTCTTGAGCACCTAGCTTCGGATGTACATGCAGTCAAGCAGCAACAGGAAACACCAAATCTTTGTGGAACTATGACATGCTTAGGTACAACTTTCATGACAGATGCTCCTCACATGATTAGAACAGGATTAGAAACAGTGAATCCATCCTTTATGCAGGGAGAGCTGTGCAAAGCCTTGCTCCAGCATGGAACCCCATCATGCTGGGGAAGACTGATACCATTTTGGTGACAGAAGTATCAACATTCATTGAACCAGCAGAGCTCCTGGCAAGAGTCGTCAGTCTGCCACTGCAGCTCACACAGCATCTGCTGTACAAGATGCAGGTGACAAGGAAAGGAAACAACCCAACCACCTTTCTTGCAACCAGTGAGTGCTATCTCAGGCAGGGTGATAAATTTATTTCCCTGCTGATCTACCAAATTCTAACCATCCACCTCTGGCCATCTCACAAGGAGAAACTTTGTTCCTGAGCACAGATCACAAAACCAAGATATGGGGCAATTCTCTACCAGAGTTCACTTGCAAATTTTGGTTGTGGAAAAGTTACCTCCAGAGCCTGTCACTTTTTTTTTTTTTTTAAATGAAAAAATCTCTAAAATCAGCACTCAAAAGTGACTGAGACAAATTCCTGACAGAAATCACAGGCATGAGTTATTTTACTTATGCACGGAGTCCTACTGGCAACATTAGCTACACAGAAGTAAGTCATTCTCCAGAGGCAGGACAAAGCTGCAGCCACTTTCAGTATCACTTGTGACAACTGCAGGTAAAGATTTGGAGAAGGAAGCAAGATTATGAAGGTGAAACCAATTTAAAGCCAGACTGTCTCCAGCCTGCAGAAGTCTTCATTTGAATATTTTATCAGCTGAAAGTATTTTTGTTTTGGTATAAAAATTAAATTTGTAAATATGAAGTTATAAGATAAAGAAAAAACTTATTACAAACCTAAATCCACCTTGATTTTTGCTGCTGACTGGGTAGTTTCAGTATCAAATATGTCTTTTTGGTAGCCACCGTGCACTGTGTTTCCAGACAATTGTGAATTTATACTGGCATTTTCTTCACACTTCACATAGGAGAAAAAAAGCAATTAAAGTTAGAAAGCAATGGTATCAACTTATACAGGGTTATTTGACATGAACACTGATTTTTACAGCTAACACATTTTCTCAATTACATTCATATTTATTCAGATAACTATGAACCACTAACTGCTCATTTATGCACTATATTAAGAACAGGCATGAAATAGGTGCATTTGCAATATAAAGCAACTGTATCTTTCTACTTGCCTGTAATCCAGACAAGAAGTTCTTCAGTCTTGCCCATTTGTTGTTATTAAGTAACAAATGTATGCATTTAACATTGTGCACTCTGGTATAAAACTGTCACTGGAAGCTGCAGTTTAGCCTGTTTATGCACATAGTGCGTAAGGGGACAAGCCAAACAAACCCTGAAATTCTCTGTGGTTGTGATATTAAATCCTTTTCCACTTCAGCTTTTTCATATAAAAGCATACATCTCAAAAGCTGGTGCATGGAACGCTGATACTGTCACTTTTTTGTTTGGTTAGTGAATGAACAAAGACTCAGAAAAATAATTCTCAGAACACTTGAGGAGGACACATAAATAAGAGTTTCGCAGTTTACCTGGCGCTCTGCATCCTTCCACTCCTTCACCCACCAGTGTGCTTGTTAAAATTGCTTCCGCCATATCATTTTTCGCTCAACTGCACTACCACCTGGCTCAGGGAACTGATTTGGATTAAGAATGATGAGGAAAAGAGGGAGCTCCTTTCACTGACATTGCTGCTGAAGCCCCTGGACTTTTAAAACCACGAAGTGACATTCTGCTATTACTGACATGCACCATATTAGTACAGCTTGCCAAAAAAATGAGCATACGCGTCAGAGCTGGGAAAGAAGACACAAGTACAGGATGCCTGTTCATACACCAACCACAACACGTATCTCATTCGAGCAGTTAACTATACAGACACTAAGTAACCAAAAGAACCTTCCAAAACGTACAAAGGAATAGACTGGTGTCCATCAGAGGTATCCAGATCTCAGCTAGCAATTAAAACACTAGGAAGACTCCTTACAGAGTTGAGGTCTGGAATTTGCCTTGAGGTCCCACGGTCAGGGTACAGCGCCGAGACCAACGCAGCATTCCTTACCATGTGACCTTTACTGAATGGATATTCCAGGCACTGGTTTGGACTTAAGTTAACACCGGGTCTTAAGTCTTGCATCTCTGTAGTCTCGAGCTGCTTTGCCCATCGCTCTGTATCAAAGTTCCTCTCTGACGTTGCCTTTTGTCCACAGGATGCATTATATTTGAGGAAGTCTGAATCTTCTTCATACTCATCATCCACCAGCATCTCCCGTTCTTCATCCACTTCTTCTGTTCCGGGTTTCAGAAATTCATGCATCTCCCAGCACTCCTTCTCATACTCCTTGTCATTTTGAGAAAGCTGAAATGACCTTCCCAAGTCCAGATTTGGTTCATCAACAAGTTCTTCTTTAAAAGGTGTTTCATCTCTGAAACCCTGCATAAAATATTACAAGAATATAGATTTTACATTATGTTTCTTGCTAACTCTTTTAAAACTATGTTTTGTTAGGCCCATATTCAAAGTACACCCTGATTTTTAAAGTGAAAATCTTCTAAGTTTTGCATTTTCTAAAAGAAAATACACACTCTGACATGATTTTAACACCAAAAGTAGACATTGCAATTTTTTTTTTGTAATATAAAAAAATTTAAGTTGCACAGCTCAGACGTTGCTGCAGCCATTCAGAATAATCAATCTGGACTGAAGTTAGGCAATGAGAATTATGAAATAACACTAAAAAACCTACAGGAAAAAGTATATAGAAATCCAGCTAAAGTATCTCTGTGCTCCAGACCTAGCTGCTATCACTTTATAGATGCATGTACATTTCTCACAACACCATCAGTTAAATAAAAAACAGCCTGAGTTTGCTTATGAAACTGTATCAGTAATAAAAACAAAACAAAAGCCGCAGTCAGTTGTCCCTCCCTTGGGTATTCTGTACAATATTTTAACCTGAGGGAGAGGGGAAATGGATGACCCACATCTTCAAACAATCAAAAAAAAAAAAAAAGACATAACTGACAGTTCATTATCTAATACCTTTACTGTTTTAAAGAGAAGACTGCTCATCTTTCTACTGAATTCAAACCACAGAGCAACAAACCAAACCAAACAACAAAACGAAACGCAAAGGTATTAAAACCCACTCTGAAAGATCCCGCTCAGCAGTTCTTTCTGCGGGATTTTTCACGTGTCTCCCCAGTTTCCAATGCTCCATGCTTCTCCTAAACCGAATGGGGTGCTCCTGGAGCGAGTCTGCGCGGGCGTCCCTGAAATCTCACGCCTCGCACCCTACCAGAAAGCTTGCCACACACAGAAAGCTTTTCCTCTCTTTTCTTCAGGCCACCGAGTGCGTATGCCCAAACCCGACCTTCAAGGCATCAAAACCCCAAACACTGAAACCAATCTACAGATTCAGGGGTTCTCACTCAAAATGTTTTTCTTTCTGCTTCCTGCCCCTTCCCAGGCTCCCCAAGGTACTTCACTATTTCTGACCTTTGGTGTCAGAATCCTGTTTTCTTGGGTTTGTACAAACGCAGAAGAAAAAAACCCTGACGCTGCCAAAATGTTCGCAGAGTTCACATGAGAGGCAGGAGAAAAAACAAGGCACAGACAAGAGCATAAGGAAGCAATGCAGTAATACTAGCTGGCATGAAAGCAGCACATTAGCAATCTAGAAATTAGCACATTTTTCATAAGCATTAAACATTTCTTTACTCTATTTGACCTGTGTACCCCAATCTCAACAAATACCCAGTCTGAAGAGATTCTAATTCTCTTCATCTTTACTTCATTTCGTTGCACCTCCCTTCTGCAGCATCATCCTCCAACCACTTCTGGAAGAGGCACCCACTTCACCGGTGTACGAAACCGTTGACTTAGCTCGGGACCACACCGCCCTTTGTACTGCCACCTCCTGATACAGCAGTTAGGTATGCATGATCACCGGCTGCTGCACTGCAGTAGCAGACACTACCAGTGGAACAGGGAATACTGCAAACATGACAGTAAAGTCTACTGTTGGAGCACATAAAATCTTCGAGCTCCCTTTTATTTTATTTGTTCAAGTCTGCTTTGTCAGCACCACGCCAGTGCACAGGGGTGGAAGCCATCATGACACACCACTCCTGGTTCTTACATAAGCAGCTCAGATAAATGGATGGAAATTTTATACTACTGCTCTAAGCCACTACCAATGCTGTCATACATAAGGTAAAGCAAAATACAAGCAAATACCTCTGCATGTATTTTGTGCAAATTGATCATTCCAGTTTCTATATGCAGCAGGACTTTAAGACAATATACTTTATTTAAAAATACTTGGTAATATTAGTTTTATTTAGGAAGCAGAGAAAAAATCTGAGGTGGCAGAGGACTAATTGATCTGCCAGAAACCCTTCCTATGCACCTGGAAAACAACAAACTCCATTTTACATCATGAAAAACAGTAAATACCACGTCCAAGCTAATTTGTACATAGTATATCTCCATCTGCCCCGTAACACTGCTCCTTTTGGTGGTTTCAGCATTAATGTTATGTTTGCATCCAGAGACAGGTAGACATGTTTAGCAACAAGAAAATCTCGAGTTTATTTTTACTACTGTGTTGCAGTTTTGGATGATTCTTTATGTATTGTCTTTTCTGGTCTAAAAAAGATTGCATTTACCAAAATGAATTAACAAACATCTTGCAAAGCACTTGAGAACAGATGAAAATTCAATAATATCCACCTTTCTCTCCCTCTGCACAGGTCACTATTGCAATATTATTGCCTATTACCCTGGTATCCGAGTTTCTCACTGTCCTTAGTGCCTCATCCCCCCACAACAGACAGAATTATTTCTCAGAAAATAAGAATGAAGGAGAACTGAGGAAGAGAGTAAAGAAGTCACTCAAGACCATGTAGGAAATCTGTGAAGACGAACAGATTTCAAGATTGCCTTCTACACTAGACGACTTCTCTGTTTTGCTTCATTACAATAAAAAAAGCGTTCTGCTTCCATACCTCACTTTCTTTGCAAAGCTGGACCAACTACTTATGGCTACTAATAATGCAGCATTCCTATTTCATATCCAGGGTAACCCAAGGTATTTTAATGACATGGTAAATTCGGTAAGGCAGTCTGCATTGGTAGCTGCCACGCATATGCTTACTGCTCACAATACAATTAGTACAGACTTAGCTGTTAAGAGTCTTTTTCAGAGGGGATCCAGCCTGAAGTCCAGCACTTAAGTCTTATCTGAAGAACATACTATTTTTTTTACTTCATAACATTTCCTGTCCTTATAAACTTACGTGAACCAAAAGAATAACCAAATACCTGTGGTGCTTCAAGTATTACTGAGAAATTAATACTGTCTATTGGTTCTGGAGATCCAGGGCTGGTTTCAATGTTGCTGGAATCCACACTGTGCATGTTAGGCTCCTCTTTGCTTTCTCCCTAAGATAGGCAATCAAAATGATGAGTCGGGAAAACAAACCAAAAAATGCCCACATTTTTCAATAGACTAAAAGGGAGAGGTAGAACCAGCCATCAGAAAAGAGACAGGAAAAAGTTACAGAATTGTAAAAGATGGAAGTCATAAATAGAGAAGACAAAACCAACAGCTTTTATTCCTTTAAGATATTAGTACAGATACGGTAAAAAATAAATAGCTGTGTAGGAAAGACAGACAAGCACAAGGGTATGAACAATGAAATACCACTTTTTAGAAAAAGTCAGAATATATTTAACAGCCTTCCCAAATTCCTGTTTCACCACTCCTCTACCACTTTGAATTACAAGCACTTTCTATTAGATGGTGCTTTACTTTAATTAATTTTGCCTGGGTGCCCTTGATGAACAATACTGCAGTGTTCTCAAGTAAACTACTGTCTGTTCCAAAGCCCTGGTTCCAGAAAAAGGAAATTCTACTTGAATTTACAGTCTTGACTTCAAACGGATTAAGTTTCTTTGATGTCAGTGGAGCCCGAGCAAGCACTTAGCAGTGTCTCAGAGTGAAATGGACTTCAGCACATATTTAACTGACTTGCTGAATTGTGTGAACCGTGTTCCACTTATGCGTAGGGCCAGTGCACGTACACGTCTTCTGATTCCACATGGATGTTCTTTCAGGAGGAACTCGAGAACACTGGTTTTCCCATCAGATCTTTTGGACATTGAGCTGCCTGTGCGCCAGCTATCCAGAATTTCTGGACATGTCGACACGTACCCATAGTGACTTAGTTGCTTTCCACATGCATACATACTTCTACACCGAATTTCCCCCCCACCCCAAATACAGCAACCCAGTCTACACGTGTCATAGAAACAAACAGAAAAAAGTTAAAATTGGTCCTTACCACCAAAGGCTTGCAGATTCCGAGAGAAACTGTACCTGGGGGCACAGATTTCAACACTTCCACTGCCTCTGCTAGCGTGGCACTGTCCAGGTACTTCTCATTTACAAACACCAAGCGGTCCCCCGGCAAAAGCTCGCCCCCGCGCTCAGCTACTCCGCCTGCCACCAAAGAGCTGATCACAATGGCTGTTCTCGTTGGATCCAAGGGATCCTAGTGGGGGAATTAAGGAGAAAAAAAAAAAGTCAAAGCCCCCAGAAAGATATGTTTGAGTACGTCAAGGCCATGTAAGCACTTTCATCATCTAATGCTACAGAACTGAACTTGCCGAGACGTTCAAAAGGACTCTCTACTAATACTGCCAAGGCTTACACTTTACAAAAAGCAAGGTTTGCAGTAGGAAGATATTCTGTCACTTGCCTAATCCATCAGAAAATTTTAAGATCTGAAAGCTGACTGATTCCCTGCCTGCCCTCTTCTTACACACACAGAAACGGCCAGGCCACCTGCAAACAGAAAAACAACACTGGCACTTTTCCACAAGCCTCCATCCAGCCTGTTATGTGCTAATGTTACATAAAATAGCCATTCTGCATGCCACCCGAGAGCTTCAGAGAAGCAAAACTGATGTTAAAAGAAATCATTGCAAGATTAGAAATTTAATTTAAAACATTATTAAATTAAAATTTAAAATCTACCCCAAAACATTCAAGAAACAGCAGTATACATTTGCTATACTACTGCAGTGCTCCTGGTTTGTCAAATCTGCACAACTTATAAAAGACATTTTCTCCACCTACGAAGCTTCCTTAACAGAGAATGCAGGGGACAGCAACAGAAGAGTAACTAAGATTATTGCCAAAGACAAGGAACACTGCGGTGGTGAATACAGAGAAATGTGAAGTGGAAAATATTATATAGATTGGAGAGGCTGTAAATTGATGCAAAGATACTCAATTTTTTTCCCCAGTACTAGCCTTTGTGTTGTGTCATGTACCATGTCTACCACACATTCAGCCATCTAAAAATTCATCCTCAATCCAGTGAAATGATCATAAGTTATGATGATTGTAAGTTATTATATTGTGGCAGAAACATACACAAAACACATTTTTTGGGGGTTTTTTGTTTCCTTGTTTGTTTTTTTTAAGATTAGAATTAGCCTTTCTCCCCCTTGCTCAGGGCTCATGAAGTCCAGGAATACTCCTCGTATGCACTGGGTCTCTAAATGCATAATCATGTACTATTTTTCCCCCAGGACTTGCATCTTATTCAGGGCATGGGAGGGATAAAAAAAGGGTGAAATTCAAATCACAAAGACCACCACGAATTCAGCACCTCAGTGTTAATTTGAAAACAGGAATGCTTTTTATGTCTCTATTTTTCTATAACTGTACATTGCTTTCCAAGGGAACACGTTTTTTTTCAGGTATGTGCAAACATATGAGGCAATGAATGTAATATCTGTAAATGGCTGAAATTAGAGCACCGAAATTAGAGTTCAGCAGGAAGAGCCACGCTGAAGCTGAATTCAAGTAAATACTTATTACTAATAATTCTCTCCCGTTCTACTGCTTAATCCTGCCATTTTACAACCTTCCCAAGCACCGGGCACCCGCATCGTGCAGCAGAGGCCTCCTTGCGAGTATCATGCCTTGATAATCAAGCCCAGCAACCTCCCTCCGCCTCGCCGCGGGGCTCTGCCTGCTGAAGCCGTGCCAACGCGCTCGGGCTGTCCGGCTGCTTCGGCTCAAACCTGCCTCGCACAATGCCGCCGGGAAAGGCTTTCATTTGTTTCAAAGAGCAAGCCATCCACGTTCCGCACACGCTTTGGAAATTTTTAGAAACCAAACAAAACCAAGCGCAGGAAGTCCAGAAGGAGAATGCAAAGGATTCCAAAATGTAAAAAAGAGAGGTTTTGCTTTAAGAGTGTTGAATTTTGAAAATGTAAAGTTACTGCTGCCCTTTGTGCAGAGAGTCAGCTTTGCCTGCCCTTGCCGACAAAACCGTGTGCCTGACCATCCCGATGACAGCTGACCGCAGAACAAACACTCCGCTTGACACAGACTTTGGAGATGGTTTTAATCTTTGGGTTAGCTCCAACGCAAAACAAAAATAACCTTTTGGACTTCTTTGCAAAACCAGGATCGTGTTGAGACAGCCATTTTTGAGCGAGTAAGGCACTGTTCACATCAGGAAGGCTTTGCTAATAGAACCAAACCAGCAAGTTTTCCTATCATGGGCTCATCTTGCCACAGCAAGCAAGGTTTGGGCTGGTTCCCTAAATGCCTGAGCGCTCTCTCAGCAAAACTGCACCTTTGCTGACACAACAGCTTTTATAATATGACTTTCGCTGCCTTAGCTATATTGATAAAAAACGAACAAAACGAAACCAGCACTCATCCTTACTGATGCAGATAAGCCAACAAAAATTTGCCAGTGACTGACTGGCCCGGTAATTACAGCACTGAGAATGTGGGAGAACCAGGTTCAAATCCCTGCTCTCCCTGATCCAAAACTGCTCTTTGTTACGAGTTCCAGACCAGAACCACTGAAGTAGTAAGTGGGAATCTCACCATTCACTTTTTCTATGCAGATATTCACGGTCAGTGGCCTAATTACCACATTTCTGGTGAGACACCGTTCTGTTTCAACTTAAGTTTTCACCGAAATAAAAGCAAGCACGCGCAGTTCCTATGCAATAAAGTGTCGCGAACAGCACGGTTATCTTCGCTGCTCTGCAACATGCACGAGCACAAGCCATGGACTGGAACTCCTCCACGAAGAGCAGCAGCAGCAATCTTCTTAAAAAAGGGGCCCGTATTAAAAACCGTTGATCAGGCAAGTACAAAGCAGGGGTTATAATTACACTGCAGCTTTCAAGCAGAGGGAGCTGTTGTACAGGAAGAGAGAGCAATATAAACGACGCGGTGACAGGGCCACGCCAGCAACGCGAGCAGTGCTGTAAACCCGGAGTGCTGGTGACCAGCGACCGGATCGCAATGCCATTGCCAAGTGGAATGCAACAAAAGCCGCACGTGAAGACACAGACCTACTGAATTTCTAGGTGTAATCGTTAATACATATTCTCTGTAATTTAACATGAGGGTGTCTATAACTGTGGACTGCACTGTGCAAAAACAAAAGGAACAATTTCTTTTGAGACCTTGCCTTATGATTTACATTCATACCCAAATGCACCCTAAAGAACAACACCTGCTGAAACAAGACAGCAAACAGTGAATTCACATTCACATCTCGTAAACAGTGAGTGCAACCGGACCGCGTGGGTTGTTGCCTTGTTTTTAAAAGAAAGCAGTGCTAGCAGCAGGCTACAAAACAGATTCTTTCCCTCTGTACTAACTGCAAAAGGCAACTTCACTCCCACAGTGCCTTGACGGACTTCGGGGCCACCTCCACCTCAACAGACCAGCTAGAGCCATTCGAGGTTACTGAACAGCACGCACCGCGACTGCACACCTATCCTAATGCCCTTGATTCATTTCACCTGGCTCACATCAAGCCAGGTAACCCTGATTTTTAGTCACTAGCAGTCAGGACTGGATTTTAGTCTCTGCTTTAAAGTGAAAGGCTCATTTACTCCATCTGATGGGGTTTACAGGCAGGGAAGAAACTCCCTCCCAAAACCCAGAGCTAAAATGTTGCGGTAACGGTACTCGGCAGGAACACAGAAGCGACCCAGCTTCAATAGTTCAAGAAATTATTACATGACTTTGCATTGCAGCAGAGGGAGTGTGCACAGCCCACCCCCTGCAATCTGCTCACCTTAAAATGGGCATGAACCCGGCGTGGTACATTTAACCAGAAACTTTTAACCTCAGTTTACCGAGGAACTTTTAACTTCGGTTTACCAAAGGACTCCTTTACACAAATGAACCATTTACGAACAATGAGGAAAGGAACCGGGCTGCAAAGTCAGACTGTCGGGAGAGAACGCCCCTTAACTCACAACCACGGACGCAAATTCTTTTTTTAAAAAAGAATTACATGTAAAAATGTATCAGCGGTGGGTGCTGACCACTGCCATAGCCCAGCAGCAGCCCAGGCCGCTGGCCTCCAGGCAACCCTCTGAGGAACCAGCATGTCGGAGCCGTTGTCTTTCCCTTTGTGCTCGAGCCAGCCACGGAGTACATGAACTTCTTTAAAATAGTCACAATTTATTCACACTTCGCACGCCATATATTTAACTACGCTGAACCGTAGGTTCTCCCTTCCCCCCTCCGGCTCCTCATCAAAACCCACTGCTTCCTGGAGTCCAGGTGTCGAATTTTTCCTCTTCTCTTCAGAGCCTCGCCTGTTCTGGCTCCGCTCCGCAGCGCGGCCTCAAGCGGGACCCCGGCTCGGGGAGCAGCACGAAGCCCCTCCAACCCCACGCCGGGCGGCAGCGCCGGCGGCTGCAGGCCGAGGGGCTGCGAGGACGGGCCCTGGGCTCGTGCGAGGGGTCCCCCGGGAGCGGGGCACCCCACCCGGGGATCCCCCGCACCACCCGCCCCGTCGGCAGCCGAGAG
>Ga0181612_165041_pt1 | contig 15304 bp, 7 predicted proteins | sample HoacroProtozoa21_FD_119630 | JGI IMG/M metagenome (GOLD analysis project Ga0181612, IMG submission 119630) | Hoatzin crop microbial communities from Cojedes, Venezuel. Combined Assembly of Gp0051906, Gp0051904, Gp0051908 | reverse complement strand
TGCCCTTTTATAGGGGCATTTGTGCATGAGCAGAGCATGTCCATGTACGTGCAGTTCGTGCCGTGTGTGCTGCCTGCTTAGACAAGTCCGCTCTTGCGGACATGCTACTTTGTGCGTAAGCGCTTTCCTGCAGGTCGTTGTGGAGGTTTTTTCAGAGGCCAGGAAGAGACGACAATGGCAATGTTGACACAAAACCAGTTCGTAGCAGTCTTCTACAGTCTTCTTCCACTGTTTTCGAACAGAGAGCTCCAGAGCTCATGCTGAATTCATTACATGCATGTGTGTGAGTGTTACAGAGAGTGAATGATGATACAAAGCTGGTGTTGAGAACAGGACAGAGATAGTGTTTTGATGGGCACCATAGGTGTACCTGGAATGCCCTCAGAGAACAGTGGCTAGACAACTTTTGGTCCTACAGCCTTTCATAGCCTTCTGAACAACTCCAGAGCAGCCCATGCTACAGTGTTCAAGAGATAATGAAAACATGACTTCACTGTATTGCTTAAGAATTGGATATCTTTTCTTGGATATTGATATTTTTTTCTATCTTTACAAACAACAAGTAGGATTCATGCTAGGTATGGAATAAGGAACACAGTTAATACTGAAGATCTCCTATAATGTTCCTGAAGTCCAAGTTTGTCACTTTCTATTTTTCCTTTTTTTTTTTTTTTTCAACTTAACTTATATCAGTTTAACAGCCTACTTTTTGGAAATAATGCAATAGATTTCACCAAAACTTTACTGATTTGGAATTATCTGGATTCATAACCACATTTTTTGAGAAATAAGTAAATATAAAAAATGTTGCACTAAAATAAAATAAAAAAGAACCCAGGTTCTAAATTTTTTTTTCAGATTTTTTTGTGTGTGTGTCTGTGATCAGATGTGGTAATGCTATTCTGCTTTATGATTATTAGGGGTTTTTTTTAAATAATTGTGGAGTAATTAGTCTCCCTTTCTTGTCATATCTTTGCTGTTCCAGAAAACATAGCAATAATTTATCTCCAAGATAGCTGGATCTCTTGGTTCTTAGTACTGCTACAGGGCTTGCAGGTACTTTGGAAGGGTATCTGTCCAATTAATTTGCTCAGTGAGAATGTGATTTAGGGCTGAAGAAGTTAATTCTTCAATCACTTATAACTGAAAGGTCATTTGATTAACACCACATTATACCTGCTGTCAGTAGAAAACTGACATCATTGCCTGACATGCAAATTGAAGGATAGATATCGTAAGCATATCCTCTGTTCAATTAAAAGTACACACATGGCTAGATTGTAAGTTTTCACTGCTTTTGCAGATCTCCACATTTTAATGACTAGAACAATGAAATGAGCAGAGACTGCAGCATCAGTACTTGTCGCTAATGTCTGTTATGTTCTCTTTTAAAAGGTTGAAGGCAAGAATGACACCTTCTTATCCATATTTTTCTGCTACCTATGCAAAAAAATACCTTATTGCTCAGGAATTATATTCTCAAGGGTATTAATGTTAGTTAGCCATCTCAGTATCATTAGAAAACTATTCCTCATTCAAAACCGTATTTTGCATCCATTTTTGCAGACTGAAAATAGAGGGAATGTTTACTTTAAATTTACATAACACCAGCTGAATTGTTTTCTAGGATCCTACCTGTTTAGCCTTGTTCATCCTTACTGAAGGAAAGGACCATGGTAGTTATTTAATAATACCTACTTATCATTATTTATTCTTGATATAATTTTATAACAATGTTATATCCTTGTTCATTTACCTATTAATACGTAATTCTAAGGTTTATAATTATTACCTTTTCACTAATGATAAACCTAACCACACAGTGACTGCTAGATCAAACTTACAATAATTTCACCATGAATTGTCTACAGACAAAAAATACAGCCCACTCTTAGAAACACAAAAGAGTAATTTCACTCGCAAATAACCTTACGAAGTTCAAAAAAAGGTAACTTTATGAATACTGATGCTGAAATATTTTCTTCTGCTTTTGCATATTAGATTAGGACTACAGCTAGGACTATATCTTTTATGTTTCATAATGTTTAATTTCACATTTCAGAAAACATTTTGGTTTTTAGATATTTCTCATTAGTTTAATCAAAGAGAGGTTCTCAGGAAAAAAATAATTCTTTAAATAGCAAGTCCTAATTTTCTGATATTTTTTTCCGTGAATACATACTTCAACTTTTTTCCTAGCATATTTCACTACCAGTTTTGTACAGCTATATGTCAAATCTTCAATTAAGAAAACAAAAGTCCAGTAGAATAAAGTGAATAAGTCTATATTAAGCTTGCATTTGGATCTGTCTTGAAGAACATACGCTCTGTTGGCATAGCTCTACTTTTGAATCCTCAGAGAAGAGAGAGAAATCATTGTGCTATTTGGAGTCTGTGCTGCTGTGCTGTGTTAAAACATTTTAATTGAGTCCCCACAACTGTAGAGAGAAGATTTTGTGAATTTTCTTTTCCAGAATATCCAAAGTATTTCTTCTTGATAATTGTCCTTTATTTTTTACTTGTAGTTCACTTCTCACAGCAGTAGGTCAGTGAAAGGCAAACACAAATAATTCTCTAAATATTGCTCCAATCTGTTTTATGGTTGTTCATACAGCAGTCAGATATTATCTCCGTCCTAAAATGCTTCGTTATTGCAATATCTTCTTTTGGCTTTTTTGTTACATAACTCATTGACTTCTGCTAATTTTACTTTTTTTGCCATTTCTGTTTTTTGAAGACTGCAAAAAAAAGAAATAAGCAAAAAAATAGAGTACACTCACTATTTTCCTACTGGTTACTGCTGATTTGTTTTTCAGAGGCAAAGCCAGTGAAAGGGACAAAACACTGGAATCAAGCTCCCAGATATCCTTACTTTTGGTTAGTCACCTGCTGTATGTTCCACTTTAAAATGTCTGAGTCCATTTATTGGGCTGCACTGAATATTCAGTCTATCTGTTTATAAGAATGTACATTGTCTTAATTAACATGTATGTTCATTTTGTATGCTGTTTTTTCTGGCTTTTTACACTGAGTTTGGAGGAGGGGTGTCTGCTTTGCTTTTACGGTTCATCATCTTTCTCTGTTTCTCATTCACTTTAGATGATCTTTCATTCACTCATTGTATCTTTTCTTCCCTCCCTTACCCCATAGGTTCATTGCTATTGTTGGGTGCTGTTCCCTGGGTGCGGAGTTCAGATTTTGGGGTGGCCTGATGCTCCTCCTTCCAACTGAAAAATTTTTCACTGTTATCATTAGAATTAGGTATTCAAGAGTGACAGGAAAGAAAGGTGAAAGACGCTTGCAGAAAGAAGATCCACCCTTGTGAAAGGAGCAGGGTTTTTCAAATACAGTTGACATTGAGAGGTTGGGAGGTAATCAGGAAGAGGCACCTGCTGGTTCCCAAGAAACCTGATGTTTTTTCCAGCACATTTATTTATCTTTTTCCACAATTTTAATATAATTTTAAACTTCCAGGCTTGTTTGATACTGTAAATAGAAATAGAAAAAAAAATTCTGTTTACTAAAATTCTAATCCGGTTGGCACAAAAAAAGTATGGGAAGTTTTTCAAAGAACTTATTATCAGGAGGACACAGCTAATTTTTGAATGCCTTTTAACCCAAACAAATGGCAGTTTCAAAACCCTTTCAATAATTTTTTATTTGAATCTAAACCCAGATTTTGTCTATTCCAGTTAACTTACCACTGTAAGCTCTAACAAGCACTGATTTTTTCCGTTTCAAATTTTTGGATGAAGTGGTTACTGAAGTAAAGATCTAAGAAGAGTCTTCAGCTCTGTGCTGCAGTCCTTGTTTTTTTGGAATCTGGCTCACAGCCCTTAGTGAGATGTGTAAATCCGAAATCAGTGAAGACACAGGTATACTAAAGTGAGATCTGCACAAATGTACATATTCAGTCCCGCGGAGATGGTAACTTCTCACTGCTATTCAGTCATTCAGTTGGTAGTGCATTCAGGATGTAGGAAATGGCAGTTTAACTCCCTTTGTTTCACAACTCACCTTTCCAAAACTCCCAGTCCTGGGCTGAAGTACTGGAGCAACTGTAGGCAGGCACTAGAATACATACACAATGCTCCTTTCTCCCAGGCCCCACTGTGTTATTCCCATTGGATGCCTTTAGAATTGCTGATTCTGCTATAACTGAAGTAAGGGAAGGCTATATTCAAAACATTCTGCTCAGTGCTGCAGTCGCACATACGTTTGAATCAGGACCAAGGCACCTTAATATCCAAAGACTGGATTAAAAATTAGGGGCTTTTAAGAAGACTGATGGGTTTCATTTATTTTCCTTTGATTTTGCACCTTCAAGTTTCTTTATTTTGAAGTTTTCTTTGCAGGCAGGAAAAGGGAAGTCTACCTCTCAAAAATAAGTTCTGATATTTTCAGGTGGTCAAAAAGATCTTAGAAGCTGCCTTTTTAAGAGGAAAAAAAAATCCTAAACTAAATAAAATACCATGAGGGAAGCGATAAAAATCTCAAACCTCACTGCAGTGATTATTTGTTATTTCAAGGGCAAGCTGAGCCCTCTCAAGATGACGAGCCCTCCCAAAGGCTGAGTTTTCCAAAAGGCTGATGTTGGGAAGGCTCATCCTTTTGCAGGGCTTGGACTTTTGTTGGGCTTGGCCTTTTGTAGGGCTCGGCCTTTGAGAGTGCTTGGCCTTTGAGCGGGATGCTTTTTTTTTTGATCTAAATAAGATGTCTTGATTTAAATGGTTTCCACTTTTTGCCTATGTACAATCTACCTGTTACAATATTCAGAAACATCTCTTAGGAATTATGTTCTAAGAGAAACAGAAAAAATCCCTTTTCCAAATTTTTATATAGAAGTGATGGCTTGCTACACCGCTTGTCTGGCAGAACCTAAGCTCACAGAGACAGCATTGTGAATCGTGTTTATTTTGCATATTTTAAAACTATCATGTCAAAGGAGTGGTCAAGTGCGCAGGTGCAGATTATTACAACCACAAGCCTTATGAACAGGCTAATTAACTGAGCTGTAGAAAAAAAATAGCACATTACAATGATCATAATGCAAAAATCTGACGTTCAAAACAGCGTGAAACTGACATTTCTAATGGAAAAATTGTCCAGGAATAATAAAACAGAACTATTTTTCCCTCCCCTCTGGCTTTCAAAAACAGTATTTTATACAAAGCACCATAGCTGACTCTTCTAACACAGCCTATGTTTAAGTTTCAGTAGAATTCCAGAGGCTGTTTCCTTGTTTTGTGATTAAAAATTGTTGTTGAAGCATTTTCAAAATACTGTAATTAATTTAATTTGTCTACATGAATAGACTATGTGGTGCAGCCAATTAACATCCAGTATTTTGGCCCTAGGGCTTCAGTCTGAAACATTGTTTAGACAGGAACTAATGCAATTATCCTTATATGAATGCTCTGAAGGAGATAGGAAGCAAATGCCAATTTGATCTCTTTACATGGGCAAAGAGACACTTCTCTACACGTAATCAAAGTGGAAACATTTTCAATAATGTATGCAGCCTAACTAAAAGTTCAATTGAAACAATTATAAGGATCTTTACAGATGAACTTTATGAAAGACTATTTTTGCAGATAAATTTTAGGAGTCTCGCAGAAATGTTATAAAATGATAACATTTATATATTAATCTATTTTATCTTTAAAGTTCTTTTCTTGCAGCTGCTTAGTCTTGCTGCTTTTCTTTTGAAAGACGGTTGCAAAAGGAACATTTTCTCTTTTTTTATCCTATCACTTCTTTTAGCATGGCGGTTTCTAGACTATAGCATAAAAGATGATTTTTGTGTTCTGCAGCCTGTGAAGATATCCTACACTGGTACTAGGTTACAGCTTCATTTCTGCTTCCTTCAGTATTGACAAACAGACTGTCCAAATTCAACATATTTTTCTAAGATTCTTGGGCTAACCCTTGCAACATGTTATCTTAGAGGGATCTATGCAACGCTAACCCAAGGTACTGTTCTGGATTTTCAGGATTATTTTAGGTACTAATTTGTTTTAAATTATAGTGGGGAATTCACTCTAGACACAATAGCTCCAGCATTAAGGAAGGAAAGCAAAGTTTCCTTGTTATGTACTGACCCTAGTTGTCAGATTCCAAAATCTATTACTCAGGAACACGTCAGAAGGCACAAAACCCACCCAAATGAGCATGAGAAACACATAAATATCCATCCTCCTCCATTAGTATCAGTTTTAGTTCCTATACTACATATCGTAGGAGCTCTACTGACCAACAAGTGGTTGAGAACAAATTTGCTTTGTCAGAAGAACCTCTCAACTCAGAAGCAGAGTGAAAAATAGTATATCCAACTGTTATGCTGTTCTGTCAGTTGGAGACTTTGGGAATAATTTTATACATTTTATTGCAGTTTTTGTATCAATCATTTTAGTAATTAGACTATACAGCTAACCTTATTTTTCTTGAATATGAAGGACAGATTACTTCGGGTGATAGCAGAAGGAGTGGTAATTATTGCTGTTTTTCCATGAAACAAGACTAGATTAAGGGAGCTTTACTGTGTTTTCGGTTACCTCTGGATGCCGGCTTGGGAACACAGGCCAAGACACTTTCTTTCATTGTTGCTTTTGCAGTGGATTCTACTTTCACCACCTGCACAAGCCTGTTTACTTTGAGCAGAAAGAAACTGCAAAATTTGACTTTAACAGTTCCACTTGCAGAAAGCTTAGTTTATGACATCCTAGTATTCAGACTGTAGCTGTCATCTGCTCTTTTGTGAACTGTCTTCATTCTGTTTAGTTGCTTTAAATGGTCTGATAAACTGAAGACATTTAGGAAAGTCAGACATTGGATTCAAACCTCTTCACAGCTTTCATTTCTGCAGTTTTTCCTGTTCAGCTTCTTTCCCCTCACATCCCCTGCCCCATGCTTTTTCAGATGGAATGAATCTTTTTGACTAAATACAGGGCTGTGGATGTTCAGTGTTTATTACTGTAACTCTCCAGCCACAGGACCTGCAGTAAAAAGGAATTGTTAAGTAGGTATGGATTTATCAGTTAGGCTAAAAAGATCATGGTGTAGTGCTACCAAATAAGTTACACAAGTTCACGGTGACAGCATACGGAAGAGATCATGCTGTCAATGCCATGGCCAATTTTATTACACCTGCATTGCCCCAGACAAGTGTCTACTAGTAACATTGTTTTCTTTCCCTATGCAAACTTAGAAGACTGCTCAGGTCAGATAGTCCCTTTAAAGACTGAACAGATTCTGCTGCTCTGGGGAAGCCTTTTGAAATCTTTGACCCAAAAGTATCTTCCTGAACAGCATTTCAGTCTTCTCACATCAGAATTTCTTCACCAGAGTTTCTACTCTTGATCACAACAGCATTATTACTTGGGGTGTGAGAAAGTGCAAACACAAAGTCTGAACTCTCACTATCATATCTACTTTGGTTTTTGAATGACGTTTTGGCCAACATAATCATGATAAGGAGGACTTTTCCCCAGTTTAACACATCCAACTCCATTTAAGGTGTTAATGGCTAAATTTATATATAAAATATGAAGATGCTTTCACTTTATCTGAAATAAAGTGTATGGTTTATTTTCTCTTATGCAGATGAGAAAATTAAAGCCTAAAGAGAATTTATATGAATTTTTGGTGAGCAGAACAACTAGTGGCATAACTAGAAACATAATTAAAGACATTCCCCTTTTCAGTATACTTTCTTCTGTTAAGAAAATATTTACTTCATACTTTATATTTTCTTTCATATTTTTTTCCTCTTTTAATCCACTTGTTCCATTTGGCAATTTGCCCACAGTCTGGGCTTTCCATGTAAACTTTTTTCTGCAATTGTTTTTCTGTTCTTTCCACTGTTTTCTACAACTTTTTATCTCCTTTTGTTCCCTCATAGATCTGGAAACATGCTCATATTCAGTCTTCGTGATGTTCTCTCTTGAGCCTAAAATCTCCTGATTATTACATTACTATACCTCCAAGAGGAGGGTCTGGAAATGCTTACAGTACACGGTATACTGTGAGAATATGAGCTGCCAGTTTCAGAGCCTGCCTTGCAAAACAGAATCTCAGAAAAGTACAAGGAAGAGCAACCTCTACTTTGGAGATCCAACACAAGCTCACTAATGAATTTGTCTACGAAGCTCTACTGAAACTTTGATGTTTCTGGGAAAACTGCTAAAGACAGCTCTGAACAGTTTCAACTTAAAATAGAGCAAGAGACCTGACGCATTTAAATGCTTCAGCACTTTTACATGGCAATTCAGCAGGGGTCTTTTGGGATCGTGGCATTAGATGTGGGTCTATATTCTAAGTAAACTTAAGAACACAGACACCACGTGTTCCAAAACTTAAATATCCACTGAAGAGTTACCTCTCAAAAATCCTATAAAAGATTTAGATTCCTTATTATGGAACTACATTTACAGCCATCTGAGCAACTATGTAGAAATAATGATCCTCTTTTGATGAACAGCATAGGGTCTGAGTCCAAACACAAACTGGATTGTTTTTGGCTAGTTCAGGCAAGAACCTTTCCTGGTACAAGGAGAGGCTAAATACTACGGGCTAAGCTCATGCTAATCAGAGTGGTCTTATTAAAATCAAGAAAGATGGGTTACATTATACCAGTTCAAGATTTTTTGCGTATCTGATTTATGGTTATTGTTATTATTTTTTTGTTATTAATTTTTTCCAGGTGATATGTAAAATACACTATAGAAATTCATAGCCTATTTCAATGGCTCTTCATTTCAGCACTTTAATGTTTTCAGTTTACAGCCTTACATATTTTCCAGGGGTGATCTCCTTTTGGGAATTTCCTATTCACTAATCATCATTTAGCATAAAAGAAATTTCTCTTAGCTAACTTTTAGGGTCTCTTAGCTTTTTTCTCTTAGCTACCTTTTAGGACCTTTTAGACAAGTAGTCTACAGATTCATCAGATTCTGACTACAAGTTGAAAATAGAAGCTATGTTGATAAGGCTAGGCTGACAAAATACTTTTGGGTGTGTTAAAATACTGAATTACAGATATGTAATAAGAAGTAACAAAATTTAAAACAGTGTCTATCTGAGGCGTCATCCTTGGACACACTCAGTCTTAGTTTCCAGATTTTTTTCTGTGTCAGCATAGATTATTGTCCACCTTCAGCCCTTATAACAGTGGGTTCCTGAGGATTACTTGTTTGTTTGTTTGTTTGGGATTTTTTTGCATTAGACAAAGGGTCAGATTTGGCATCCAGATGTTACTTTTATCAAGAAAGCCCCCTATGCTGTGTGGAATACTGTACCATCATGATAGATAGATTATGTTGAAACATACCAATCTGACTGACTTTATGGTAGATGGCAAAAGAATTGGACTGATTTTTAGAGGAAGCTGTTAGAGAATAAGAATTTCCATTGGTGTCCTATCACAAGAATGGATATAGATGAGATGATTATACTCTGTCTAGACTTTTATCAGGCTTGATTATAATACATGTTTGGGGACACACAAGTACCTCTGGCCATCTGATCTCACAGCTAAAAGTATGAAGGTGTGTGATATGAAGATTCTATTCTTACAGCACACAAGGTGTATCAGGTTCTGCTGGGCGTCTTAAATGAGTCTGTTAAGAATACATGGTAATGGAGTTTCTGGATCCTCCATAGTAAATTCACACTGTCTGGTGGCTCTTCAGGTCACCTGCAAATTAGCAGTGGGGTCTCTGAATATTTTCCCTTGGAAAAGGGAAGCCCAGTGCTTAATGGCTTCATTACATGTACAGTTAGTAGGTTTCAAGTGAATATTAGCTCTCTGCAAATAGTAGCATCCTGTGAAGAAGATACAACCACCCCGTATCCTGGTGAGAAAGCAATTATGGAGATCAGTCTTGGAACAGAAATGAAGGATTATCCATCACAGTGATCCTTGTATAGAGTCAAGTTATTGTCTCAGGCAGACCAACACAAGCACATTCAGATCTTTCTATGGAGGACACGGGGTTCAGCCACAACCAAAGAATCGGAATCAGGCCCATTAGCTGTATTTCTTAAAAAGAAAATCTATTCAGATAAAACTTCTAAGGATCAGAGGTTTGTTGCTGATAACAGAGAAGGGTGATTGTATATGGGAAGCATGCTTTCTTTTATAGATCTTAACAGAAGAAAGTTATTTAATGTAGCTTTGGATGGAAAATTCCAGCCAGATATATTTTCCTAGATTCACATGAACCTCTGAGCAAAAGCAGGAGAAAGGGACATTTAATATTTGTGTTTTTCTGATCTCCGGTTTCAGGATGTAGAAGGAATCATCTCTGGAAGAGTTCTCATACTGTTTGTTATACATTTGAATTATTAAACATGGTAGGCTCATTAAACTTGATATGTGTTACCTACGCATTTATTGAATATCAGGACCTACAAAAAAAAATTGCCATGAACAAAGGAACCGCTTTAAGTCATGATACATTTTGCAGATCGGAACACCTTTATCATCTTTTTCTTTGATTCTCATTAACAGAGCTGCTAGCACTTCATGGTGGAGACTTTTAAGTATGAAAGGCCTAATATATTTTCAGTGCTGGCTTAAGCAAGATTATTTAAATAGATTTTGGCATGGGGACAGTACTACTTTATTCTTTCCAACTATGCAGATCAGGATCTAAAAATTCATCCTCCTGAAATTTTTTAACGTTATCTTTTCCTGCTAACTCTTGTAGCTTTTCTTTTTTCTCATATAATATTAATTTTTTGAGGAAAGAGTAAAATCATCATTCTGTTATCCAAAGAGAATTTCACTGCAAGGTGACTGTGACAGTTCTTAGGAATTACTTGAATGTCTGCTCAATTTTAATGTCCTAATGAAACTTTTTGTGAAAGAGAGAACTTCCTTTTCCTGAGCGTTTCTTCTACAGGAATTTCTGTGCTAAGCATACCACTATTGATGTTTCTTTAATTCTCCACCACAAGAAAGAGACACTGGTCCTTCTGAATGTCCTCCTGGCTATGAGGATTTGCAATGAGATAGGATAGTTACCTACTAGTGAAAAACTACAGATAACGGTAGGACTTGGTGTTGAAAGGCTTGTTGATGGATAGAATGTTTTTTGTCTTGTAGAAGCAGATATGTAGACAGCCATGCCTAACATAAAATGAACTTCTCTTCGCTGAATCAGAATTGCACCATTTGCTTTTCTTAAAAAATAGTATAGTATCTAAGACACATTAAAGCTATTTTTTCTAAAAAAGCCACACCATTACAGCTATGATAGAAATGTTATGTGTTCATTCTTCCGCAGACACACAGCTACCATTCAAATCTGCCCCTGAAGAAATAGGGTGACTAACACATTCATAGATGACTACACACAAATGACAACTGTCAGATTAGAAATCCCAACAAACCTGCAGTAAAAGTGTCAACAGAATTTTGGACTTGTGTTTTAGATACTTAGGGGTCTATATCTATACTTCATCTGTTATACATTACACAGGTGTGCTATCTTTCTAAAACCAATTTGATCTAAACCCACTTTCTCAGGTATGCTGAGCATCACTCGAGGATGTGGAGAACAGGGCTGCAATACTGGCTGAAAGTCATAGCATATTATTTGACTTCACTCATGCGGACACACCAGCAAAACACAACAGTAAAACAAGCTACCAGGATGTCATAGAATGAATGTGGAAACTGTGCAGAATCATTGCTGGTCACAAAAGACTTACAAAAAGATCAGATGATTATGTGCATAGAGCCAGATTTTCAGTTTGCCAGCTACTAGCAGTCTGACTGTAACCAGAATTGTGGGTGCTCAATATCCTTGCAGATTAGATCCAGCTGTTTCTAGTTTGATATGCAAATGTGAAGGGACTGAATACTGTGAGCATTTGGGCCTGTAATTTAATGAGTCCTCCTTTCAGGAACCTTGTAGACCTGGAAACTCTTCTTTATATAATTTCTGAATGTGCCCTTGAGAATTTCTAATCGTGCTAATGCCTTTGTGAGAAGTGATTATATTACATCAAACACAAATTAAATAAGAAGATGAGATTTTTGTATAATGTATAAAACCCTGCTTTGTTATGGAGTTAAAGCCTTGTATTCTATGAAAGATCACATACTGTTCCATGAAACATTTACATGAGTTTTTCTGGAGTGGAGGGTGGGACGTGCTGTGTCGTGTACTGCACAAGTGCAGTGACCTCAGAGGAGAACTTTCATATTCGGTCGGACTTTCTAAATATGTTATTGAAGTGTGACTCATTTTCATTGTCATGTATTCTCTAGAAGCCAGCGTGGGAAAGGCTAGGGCCTCTGTTTATCATAAATGTCAGGTGCGCTTGCTAAGTATGCATCAAGCTACAATTTAATTTCAAAGCTAAAACCAAGAATTGAAATCAGGGGAGATATTAAGTTCAAGACATGAAAGTCATGTGCAAGGTTTGAATAAGCAGATTCAGACATACACAGAGGGCACTTCTCATCAACTGAATGAGACAATTATGAGCATGTCTTCAGCCATTGAATATAAATCCGAGGAGAGAGAGCTGTATGTATAGGTAGGATTTTCATCATCAGGACCATGAACTGAATGCTACTCTTCATAGGATGCTGGGCAGCTCAAACTTGTCTCCCTCTTAGTGTTGCCCTAGACCAATGCTTTCTTCAGCAATTCTGCTTCTCGTATATTGAATAATATCTTTGATACTAAATAATACTATTTCCTTTAAAAGTTTACAAGATGTCACATTTAGGCAAATGTAAAATTTGATCTCACCATCTTCAACACTGTTCTACTTTCTTAAGGAGGGAATGTATGCTGGTTAATCTTTATAATTTTAATTTTTGTTCATACTGGAATGATAGCTGTCTGCCATGCAAAATGGCACCTGGGATTCTTACATCTCCTGATCCCTATGGGAACTTTTGTTCTACCTAAAAGGAATGCCTGTCCTACATTGAGACAAGTGCATTTTTTCACACCTCTTCTGAACAGTATTGGGTAATACCTGGACTGTTAAATTCTGCCGTCAAATAGACACTGTTTACTTTCTTTAAAGCCAATGAGCAACCTACGTCAGTATGCATATAAAGCATGCAAAGATTTTATCGTGACTACAGTGGCAATGAAATAAAAACTAACTGGTTTTGAATATAATTATGCAAGTTAACAATTTTTTTTAATCCATCATTTACTGCATACACTTCTCATGCATGTCCCAGAAGATTAATATAGAGATGTAAAATAAATTGCATTTTAAAGTTGGTATTTTTTTTTAGATTTGTAATGCAGTCTTTTTCAGCAGATGGTTAGTTCTAGTTCCCTTTCATGTTCATACTCTGTTATGTTTGTAAAAGACCCAGCTGTCAACTGATAATATTTCACTGCTGAATCTATCATGTGTGATATAATTGCTCATTATGTGCTTTGGAATAAAGTTAAAGAACTATCAGCACAGTTATTTCTAACTCCAAACAAATTAAAAAGAAATAGTCATTTTTAATATCTATAGCTCTCAGTTGACATTTAGTTATTTTAGAAGTCTATTTGTGATAGATTCGTCTATTTTTTGAGGACTCGATTTTGAAAAGCATTGTATTCAAGAACAGCACTGAGAAATATATTCTGTTTTAAGCACATTGTTATGTCTAAAGCACCTGTTTTCCTATATCTGGACCTTAGGTGAAACATCACAGTCTGAATTTCTGCATGAGAATTTTTTTTTAAGAGTCATACTGTAGAGTATGTCCAGTTGTAGTACACAGTACACAGTGTAATGCTGGCCAACAAAGAATTACTGGTTACCATCAGAAAGACAATGAATCACTGAATGATAACTCTCTTTGCCCAAAGTGGCGGAATCATTTTAAAGGGAAACCAGACTGCAGTAAATATGACAAAATGATGTGACTATTTTCAGTAAAAGTTATGGTATATTACATTGCATACAATGACTATGGAAGTAATTGTTAATGTTTTCTGGAATTATATGGGTGGAAGAGGATCTTGTCCACAGGCCAAATACAATTGTCATGGTCTGTTACCAGCAATATCTCAGAGTGTTTTTAGACTGCAGTAAAAGAAGTGCTGTGTTTTCTAAATAACTCGGTAGTAATTATGTATATACTGGAATTTTAACCATAAACTCATAAACAAAAAGTTTCTAACTTTTATTTCTGAAATTATAATAAACATATTACATTATTTAGCTTCTGCTGATGTCATGTTGGAAAGATGGTACCGTATCTCCTCTTTGGTGATCATGATGCTGCTGTCCCAGAAACAGTGAACTCATTTCTTGACAGGAGTAGAGACCTGATTCGAAGTCCATCAAAGATTTTTTAAGTCTTCTCCATTCAGCACACTTGAAAATGGTATTCTGCCTGGGATTCAAATGTGATGCTGTGCTTACTAGACATGAAATTAAAAGCATACTTGTGAAATTAAAAAGATCTGTCAGTCAATCAGCCCCACAATTTCAAAAATGTTTCAATGTACTTTCAAAGATAAGAGAACATGCACTTAGGAATCTGGCTCCTTTGTGAACTTCATTTTTCCTGACAAGAAATAGTCATAAGCTTTAGGATTTCTTTATGCAAGGCTTTTTAGGACAAAAAGACATCATAATCTTTTTACCAGTATAAAGCTAATAGGCTAACACTGTTGTTAAATGCTAATACCAATGGAGTCACTTAAGTGTTCTAGTAAATGACTTCTGTCACTTAGGGAAGAATATTTAGGGATTTTGAAAGAATGTCCACTATCCTTCCTCATCCTCAATATTAGTAGAAGATGAAGGCTACTATGAGATTGTAAAAGTGTCAAGTGTATCAAGTGATCCCCTTCAGGTTAGCTGTCAACAATTGGAACTCTGTACAAAATGCTCAAAGTATGTACTGAAATACTCATATCTTGTATTGCCACTTTTTTATTACAGTGTGAATTCGGTCAGAAAAAGCAATCCAGCAGAGTTAACAAGGGACATTTCATGTTCACTTACCCTTGCTTTAGTCTGTTATCTGCAAATTTCCATCCAACTTTTCAAAATTTGTGCCTTCTTTTTAATGGCTCAAAACACTGGGTTCCCTTACAGCCAATGTAAAATAATGATATTACATTATCTTTAACGTTACATTACTTTTCCTCAGTACTCCTATAGCATTCATTTTCATCTGTCATAACATTCTAGTCTCTTCCAAAGCACGGAGAAGAGGAAAATACATTGCATCATACTGAAAGAGATGTCTTTTTTTTTTTTAATTTTCTTCTGCTTGTTTTTTCTTTTTAACAAAAATTTCAGACAGTTTACTTTG
>Ga0181612_127965_pt1 | contig 15304 bp, 10 predicted proteins | sample HoacroProtozoa21_FD_119630 | JGI IMG/M metagenome (GOLD analysis project Ga0181612, IMG submission 119630) | Hoatzin crop microbial communities from Cojedes, Venezuel. Combined Assembly of Gp0051906, Gp0051904, Gp0051908 | reverse complement strand
GTTCATTGAATATTCTGTAGGTTGCTATGTAAGTAACCGTTGAGAATATAACGTGATCGCCTTTTTTTAATTTTGTAAAGAAGAGAGCCGAAAGAGCAGCAACTCCGCTGGCGAGACATACACAGTCTTCTCCGCCTTCAAGGTTTGCAACCTTTTTCTCAAGAAGTCCCTGGTTTACTCCGCCGTTTCTTGTGTATATATTTTCCTCCGATGCCGACCAGTTCATCTTGGAAGGATCGTAAGGAAGGGCAAAACTGTTTGCCATGTATATTGAAGGTTCAATTGCGCCTGTCGCGCTGTCTGCTTCATTTCCTACGTGGATGGCACGGGTGGTGAAGCTCATATTTTCGATATCACTCATAACGTAACTCCTTTTATAAATTAATAATTTGAATTTTTAAACACATAGAATATTATATATTATAATATTTTTTTTGCAAATAACAGTAACTGTGGTTTTCTTGAAAATATGCCGTATTATTGGTATAATCTATAAGGATATTTGTAAGTTTATCTATGGAATTTATAAGTATGACGATATTATTTGAAAGGAACTCGGTAAAATGGCAAAGTTTAACAAAACGGAATTTAAGAAATCGGTAAACGATTACATAAAGATTTATTCCAGAAAAACCTTAGAAGATGCGACACAATACGACAGATACATGGGAGTTGCATATGCTCTCAAAGATTACATTATTGATAAATGGATAAAGTCCCACAAGAAAGTGGTTCAGCAGGATGCAAAGACTGTTTACTATCTTTCAATGGAATTCTTAATGGGACGTGCCATGGGAAATATAATCCTTAATCTTTCTGCAAGAAAAGAGATTAAGGAAGCTATAGATGAACTTGGACTCGATCTTAATGCCCTTGAAGATCAGGAGCCGGATGCAGCTCTCGGTAACGGAGGTTTGGGAAGACTTGCGGCTTGTTTCCTTGATTCCCTTGCAACTCTCGGATATTCGGCTTATGGATGCGGAATCAGATACAGATACGGAATGTTTGAGCAGAAGATTGAAGACGGATACCAGGTGGAGGTTCCGGATAACTGGTTAAAGAACGGTAATCCGTTTGAGATAAAGAGAGATGAATATACCTGCGAAGTTAAGTTCGGAGGAAATATTGTAATAAAGAAGGACGAAAATGGTCGTGACATATTTGTTCAGGAGAATTATTCCGCAGTAAAGGCTGTTCCTTACGATATGCCTATCGTGGGATACAATAGCAATATGGTGGACACTTTGAGAATATGGGATGCGGAGCCTGTTCAGTCATTTAAACTTGATTCTTTTAACGAGGGAGATTTCCACAAGGCTGCAGAGGCAGAGATGCTTGCGAAAAATATCGTAGAGGTTCTCTATCCTAACGATGAGCATTATGCAGGAAAAGAGTTAAGGCTTAAACAGCAGTATTTCTTTGTATCGGCAAGTATCCAGACAGCTATTAAGAAATACCTTGAGACTCATGATGATGTAAGAAAACTTCATGAGAAGGTTGTTTTCCAGTTAAATGATACCCATCCTACAATCACTGTTGCTGAACTTATGAGACTTCTTATGGATGAATACGGACTTAACTGGGATGAGGCATGGGATGTAACAACTAAGTGTTGTGCATATACAAACCACACAATTATGAGTGAGGCTTTGGAAAAATGGCCTATTGAATTATTTTCAAGACTTCTTCCGAGATGTTATCAGATTGTTGAAGAGATTAACAAGAGATTTGTTCAGCAGATTCAGAGCAAATATCCGGGAGACAACGAGAAGATCAGAAAGATGGCTATTATTTACGACGGACAGGTTAAGATGGCTAACATGGCAATATGTGCAGGATATTCCGTAAACGGTGTAGCAAGACTTCATACAGAGATTCTTAAGAATCAGGAACTTAAAGATTTCTACGAGATGATGCCTGAGAAGTTTAACAATAAGACAAACGGAATTACTCAGAGAAGATTCCTTCTTCATGCCAATTCGCTTCTTGCTTCATGGATTAGCGATAAGATCGGAGACGACTGGATTACAGATCTTCCGCATATCAAGAACCTCGAGATATATGCTAAGGATAAGAAGTGCCAGAAGGAATTCATGAATATAAAATATCAGAACAAGGTAAGACTTGCGGAATATATTAAGGAGCACAATGGTATCGAGGTTAATCCGAGATCCATATTTGATGTTCAGGTTAAGAGACTTCATGAATATAAGAGACAGCTTCTTAATATCCTTCATGTAATGTATCTCTATAATGAATTAAAAGCTAATCCTGATATGGATTTCTATCCGAGAACATTTATCTTCGGAGCAAAAGCAGCTGCAGGATATAAGATTGCAAAGCTTACAATTAAGCTTATCAATAATGTTGCGGATGTAATCAATAACGACGAATCCATCGACGGAAAGATTAAGGTTGTATTTATAGAGAACTACAGAGTATCCAATGCGGAGATTATATTTGCGGCATCAGATGTCAGCGAGCAGATATCCACAGCCAGCAAAGAGGCTTCCGGAACCTCTAACATGAAGTTTATGCTTAACGGAGCTTTGACTCTTGGAACTCTCGACGGTGCAAACGTTGAGATTCTTGAAGAGGTTGGAGAGGATAACGCATTTATCTTCGGTATGACATCCGATGAGGTTATTAATTATGAAAATAACGGTGGATATAATCCTATGGATATCTTTAATAACGACATGGGAATCCGTCAGGTGCTTATGCAGCTTATTAATGGTTTCTATGCTCCTGAGAATCCTGACTTGTTCAGACCGATATACGATTCTCTTCTTAATACAAACGTAACAGACAGGGCAGACAGATACTTTATCCTTAAGGATTTCAGATCTTATGCCGAGAAGAGAGATGAGATTGTTGAGCTTTATAAGAAGGAATCAAAGTGGGCAAAGGCTGCAATAATAAATGTAAGTAATGCCGGCAAGTTCTCTTCCGACAGAACCATTCAGCAGTATGTTGACGAGATTTGGAAACTTGATAAAGTGAAGATATAATATCGGGTTTAGCCGAGATAAAATATTGAAAATGTAATCGATACAAAGATTATAATTCAGATTAGAAATGCAACTGAAACAGAGGTTATAATACAGGATTGATATATATCAGAGAGAGATTAAATGGCGGGATTTGATAATATTCTTGGAAATGACAGAATAAAATATCATTTTAAAAAAGCGATAGAGACAGACAGAGTGGCTCATGCCTATATTTTAAACGGCCCTAAGGGAATGGGTAAAATAAAGATGGCGGAGAGGTTCGCGATGATGCTTCTTTGTGAAAAACATGAGCCTTGTATGTCTTGTAAATCCTGCATACAGGCTAAGGCGGGATCCAATCCGGATATTGTATACCTGGAGCCGGATAAGCCGAGAATCATGTCCGTAGAATATGTAAGGGATAAGCTGGTAAATGACATTCAGATAAGACCTTATGCCTACGGAAAAAAGATATACATAGTGAAAAATGCGGATTGTATGAATATACAGGCTCAGAATGCTATGCTTAAGACTCTGGAGGAACCGCCGGGATACGGAGTCATAATGTTACTTACCAATAATGCCGAGAAGATGTTGCCGACGGTAAGATCGAGATGTATAGAGTTTAATATGCAACCTTTGAAAAAAGAGGTTATTAAGGAGTATCTTATGAGTAAGGATCAAATAGTGGATTATCAGGCAGAAGTTGCTGCAAGTTTTGCGGCAGGGAATCTTGGAAGAGCGAAAGAACTTGCTACGTCGGAAGAATTCGGTGGAATGCTTTCGGAGGTTATATCCGTTATGAAATATATAAAGGATATGCCGAGTTATGAGGTGGTTGCCGCAGTGAAAAGAGCAGAAGAGTATAAACTTAATTATACAGATTATCTGGATCTTATGATTCTTTGGTTCAGAGATGTGCTGGTGTATAAGGCATCACAGGATGTGGACGGTCTTTTGTTTAAACAGGAGATTACAGAGATTAAGAAGCATGCTCAGAGTTCATCGTATAACGGAATTCAGGAGATTATAGCGGCTATAGAGAAGGCTAAGGTAAGAATAGAAGCCAATGTTAATTTTAATACGGCGATAGAGCTTATGTATTATACAATCAGAGATAATATCTGATGAATAAAGTCAGAAAACAAAATTGAACAGAAAATAAAAAATTGTCTGATAAATACAGACAGATAATAATATCCGATAAATATAGACAGAGGAAAAACAATGATAAAAATAGTTGGAGTCAGATTCAGAAAAACGGGGAAGATATATTATTTTGCCCCGGGTAATCTGGAAATAGAAAAGGGTGACCATGTAATTGTGGAAACCGTCAGAGGTGTGGAATACGGCTCAGTGGTTATTGGTATAAGAGATGTAAATGACGAGGATATCGTTCAGCCTCTTAAGGAAGTTATGAGAGTTGCCACTCCGGAGGATGACAAGAAGGAAGAAGAAAACAGAGAAAAAGAGAAAAAAGCTTTTGATGTATGTTTGGAAAAGATTGCAAAACACAAGTTGGATATGAAGCTTGTGGGTTGTGAATATACCTTTGATAACAACAAGCTTTTGTTTTATTTTATAGCAGACGGAAGAATTGATTTTAGAGAGCTTGTTAAGGATCTGGCTTCGGTGTTCAGAACCAGAATAGAGTTAAGACAGATAGGTGTAAGAGATCAGGCAAAGGTATTGGGAGGCTACGGAATATGCGGAAGACCTCTTTGCTGCCATACGTTTCTTACGGATTTTGCGCCTGTTTCCATTAAGATGGCAAAGGAGCAGAACACGTCTCTTAATCCTTCCAAGATATCCGGAGTATGCGGAAGACTTATGTGTTGTCTTAAAAATGAGCAGGATACATATGAATATCTTAATGCTAAACTTCCGAGAGTGGGAGATGAGGTAACAACCATAGAAGGCCTTAAGGGTGAAGTCAGTGCCATATATGTATTGAGACAGATAGTTAAGGTTATAGTAGAGGTAAACGGAGAAAAGGAAGCCAGAGATTATAAGGTTTCCGAACTTAAGTTTAAGAAACGTCGTTCCGGATTCAATAATCAGGGCAATGACGATCCTGAGGCAGATATGAAGGAACTTAAGAACTTAGAGGCCCTTGAGAAAAAAGAAGGGAAATCAAAGATAAATGACTGAGTTTGAGAAGGCTTGCACAAACAAAGATAAGGGTAAATTAATAAATAATGACGAGAATTGCAAGTTGATTCATGATGACGGGAATTGCAAATTGATTCATGAGGATGAAACTGTGGATGATCTGGAGATTAAGGGATATAAAATTATCCAAAAGAAAAAAGGTTTCAGATTCGGGGTGGATGCGGTTCTCCTTTCTGAATTTGCAGATATTAATCCCGGAGATACCGTAATGGACTTTTGTACCGGAACCGGAATAATTCCTATGCTTATAAAAGCAAAATATGATGTGGGGAAGATTACGGGGATAGAGCTTCAGGATGAAATAGCAGACATGGCGGCCAGAAGTGTAAGGCTTAATAAACTTGATAATTATATAGAGATTAATAAAGGGGATATAAAGGAAGCTTCTTCTGAATACAGAAAAGCTTCCTTTGATGCAGTAACGGTAAATCCGCCTTATATGAAGAATAACGGGGGACTTAAGAATCCGGATCCCGGGAAAGCCATGGCAAGACATGAGGTATATTGCAATCTGGAGGATGTGGTAAGAGAGGCTAAGAGTTTGCTTAAAGTAGGCGGCAGATTTACCATGGTTCACAGGCCTAACCGTCTGACAGAGATTATAACCGTTATGGAGAATCAGGGAATAAAACCTTCAAGAATAAGATTTGTTCATCCTTTTGTCGATAAAGAAGCGAATATAATTCTCATAGAAGGGATTCGTGGCGGCAGAAATGATGTGGTTATCGAGAAACCGGTGATTATATATAAAAGTCCCGGAGTCTATACCGATGAAATATATGAGATATATAAGGTTTATTATGTATAAGTAAAAAAAATACCGACAAAACAGTAAAAAAGAAAGAGGTCAACATGCCGGGAACATTATATCTTTGTGCAACACCTATAGGTAATCTGGAGGACATAACCTACAGATGTATCAGGATACTTAAAGAAGCGGATATTATAGGTGCAGAGGATACAAGAAACAGCATAAAACTTTTAAATCATTTCGACATACATACTCCAATGACCAGTTATCACGAATTTAATAAGGTGGATAAGGCGAGATATTTAGTGGAGGAAATGCTTAAGGGTAAAAATGTTGCAATAATAACCGATGCGGGAACTCCGGGTATCTCGGATCCCGGCGAGGAGATTGCAAGACAGGCAATAGAAGCGGGAATAAGAGTGGAAAGTGTGCCGGGAGCAACAGCTTTTGTTACGGCTCTTACAATGTCCGGCCTTCCTACAAGGAGATTTGCCTTTGAAGCATTTTTGCCGAGAGATAAGGAGGAGCGAGGACGGATTCTTGATAATCTCAAAGATGAAACCAGAACGATAATATTGTATGAGGCTCCTCACAGATTGGTAAAAACTCTTGAGACTTTAAAGGACACTCTTGGCAACAGGAAAGCTTCCCTGTGCAGAGAATTGACTAAGAAGCATGAAGAGGCAATGTACGGAACACTGGAGGAATTCATAGCAAAATATGAGACTGAGGATCCAAGAGGAGAATATGTCATTGTTATAGAGGGAAAAAGTTTTGACGATATAAGAAAAGAAGAGATTATGAGGTGGGAGGAATTAAGCATACCGGAACACCTTAATATGTATATAGATCAGGGTATGGATAAGAAGACGGCTATGAAAAAAGTTGCTGCCGACAGAGGCATAAGCAAACGTGAAGTCTATGCCGCTACTCTTGAGGAAAAATGATATCGATGATATAATTACTGCATTATATTGTCGGGTAGTACCGGATTGAAAATTTTGTAGAAATTACGAATAAAATAAGGACTAATATTATGAAAAAAAATAAAGGAAAAGTGAATAAAAGAAAACTGCCGTCGTATTTTATACTGCCGGTGTATTTTACATTAATACTTATACCTGTGGCCATGTGGCTCAGTGTTGAGAATTCCGAGTACGGACTTATCGCCGGAGGGGCGGTTGTTCTGTACCTTCTCATATCTTTTGCGTTCTACGGATACAGCAAAAACAGGTATGAGCAAGACATGGTGGAATTTGCCGTGGATTATACCCAGGTTCAAAGATATATTCTTAAGAATCTCGATATACCTTATGTTCTTGTGGACCACAAGGGAAAGATTATGTGGAGAAACAATGCTTTTTCCGAAATAACCGAAGGTATAAGCGGAAGATATATTAACGATCTTATGCCGGAACTTGATATTAAGGAAAGACCGGAGCTTATTAAGAATGACGGGAAGTTTTACAGAATAGAATATAAAGAGCTGATGCTTGAGGATTATGATGAAGAAGATATCGGAACCGATGACCTTATAGCCGTATATCTTTTTGATGAAACGGAAGTCAGAACCTTAAAGAAGGAAAATCACGATCAAAAGATGGCATGCGGACTTTTGTACATAGACAACTACGAGGATGTTTTGGAAAAGGTTGATGAAGTAAGAGGTTCTGTACTTGTAGGTCTCGTTGAAAGAAAGATTAATCAGTATTTCGGCGCGTATAATGCGGTTGTCAGAAAGCTTGAAAAGGATAAGTTCTTTATAGTAATAAAGCAAAAATACATATCTGTATTGCAGAGTAACAAATTCTCTATATTGGATGAGATAAAGACTGTTAATGCCGGAAACGAAATGGCCGTAACATTAAGTATGGGATTCGGTATAAACGGCATTGAATATACGGGATGCTTTGATTCTGCCAGAGTTGCTATAGATCTTGCTTTGGGACGAGGCGGAGACCAGGCTGTATTAAAGGATGGAGAAAAGATATATTTCTATGGCGGTAAATCTAAACAGGTTGAAAAGAATACCCGAGTTAAGGCAAGAATTAAGGCTCATGCTTTAAGAGAGCTTATAGAGACAAAGGGAAATGTCATAATAATGGGCCACAGAATGGGAGATATTGATTCTCTCGGATCGGCTGTTGGTATATACAGAGCCGCAACTTCTATAGGAAAGGAAGTTCACATAGTTATTAACGAGGTGACTTCATCCATAAGAACTATGCTTGAGGAATTCAAGAAGGATGAGGAATATCCAACGGATATGTTTATAGACAGTGAGAAGGCCATAGAGATTGCCACTGATACAACCGTCGTGGTTGTGGTGGATATCAGCAGAGCCGGAATGGTTGAGTGTCCGGAGATTCTTGTTAAGTCTAAGAATATCGTAGTGTTGGATCACCACAGAAGAAGCAGTGATACAATTGATAATGCTGCACTTTCGTACATAGAGCCTTTTGCATCTTCAGCATCGGAGATGGTTGCAGAGATACTTCAGTATTTTTCCGATGGTCTTAAAATCAGAAAGCTGGAGGCGGATGCAATGTACGGCGGTATAATGATAGATACCAATAATTTTACGGGAAAGACCGGTGTAAGAACCTTTGAGGCCTGTGCTTTTCTTAAGAAATGCGGAGCCGATGTAACCAGGGTACATAACATGTTCAGAGAGTCTCTGGAGGATTATCAACTTAAGGCAAAGGCTATAAGTACGGCAGAGGCGTACAGAGGAAAATATGCTATAACCAATTGTCCTTCGGAAAATGTGGACAGCCCTACTGTATTGGGAGCAAAGATTGCAAACGAGCTTTTGGATATCAAAGGTGTTAAGGCATCATTTGCATTAACCGATTATAACGGAAAGATATATATAAGTGCCAGATCCCTTGGAAATATTAACGTTCAGCTTATAATGGAAAAACTTGGGGGAGGCGGACATTTGGATGTTGCCGGAGCTCAGCTTGAAAGAGTAAGCTTGTATGAGGCCAGGGAAAGAGTTAAGAAGGCTATTGATGAGCAGATAGAAGAGGATTCTACGGAAGACTGATTTTCTTTTGAGATTGAAAATACAGAAAAATATAAAATACAGAAAATATAGAAAGAACAAAAAGTACAAACAGTACAATATCGGAAAGGCGGGATATAATGGAAGTTATATTACTTGAAGATGTAAAGAGTCTTGGAAAAAAAGGCGAAATAGTAAAAGCAAATGAAGGATATGCCAGAAATTTTCTTTTTAAGAAAAAACTTGCGGTAGAGGCAACCAATGAGAATCTTAATAATCTGAAGCTTAAAAAAGCCAATGACGTTAAGGTTGCAAAAGAAAAACTTGCAGAAGCAAATAGACTTGCTGAGATTATTAACAAAGCAAGTGTAGATATACCTATAAAAACCGGTAAGGACGGAAGAGCCTTCGGATCGGTCAGCAGCAAAGAAATTGCGGAAGAAGCAACAAAGAAGCTTGGATTTGAAGTTGATAAGAGAAAACTTCATCTGGACACGGCCATAAAGGCTCTCGGAACCTATGATGTTAAGGTTAAACTTCACCCTGAAGTTACCGCAATATTAAAGGTTCATGTTGTGGAAGGTAAGTAGAACAACTTTGAAATACAAAACAGAGGAATAAAGAACCATGAGTGAAACATTTACAAAAAAGGTTATACCTCACAGTGAAGATGCGGAAAAATCCATTATCGGTTCCATGCTTATGGAGAAGGAAGCCATAGATGTAGCTGTGGAACTTCTTACCGGAGATGATTTTTACGGAAGACAGTACGGAATACTCTTTGATACCATTAAGGATATGCACAACCACAATATAAATGTGGACATTGTAACCCTTGCGGAAAAGCTTGAAAACAAGGATATGCCGGAGGAGTACAGAAGTGCAGGATTCTTAAAGGATCTTATCACAAGCCAGGTTATTCTTCCGGGAAATGCCGGAGAATACGCAAAGATTGTTAAGGAAAAATCCGTTCTTCGTCGTCTTATAAAAGCAAATAATGCCATATCTGACGAGTGTTATTCGGGAAAAAAGAAGTTGAATGACGTTCTTGACGATGCGGAAAAACAGATATTTGATATAATTCAGAGCAGAAATGTTACAGAAACTGCCAATATATATGAGATTGTTACCAAAGTTATAGGTAATCTTGAGGATCTTGCGGACAGTGGCAACAGAGGAAAGACAACGGGTATTCCTACAGGATTCTCGGATCTTGATTATATGACTGCGGGATTTCAAAAGTCCGATCTTATTCTTATAGCGGCAAGACCTGCCATGGGTAAAACGGCTTTTGAGTTAAACCTTGCGGAGCATATGTGCTTCAGGGAAGGTAAGACTGTTGCACTGTTCAGTTTGGAAATGTCAAAGGAACAGCTTGTTACGAGACTTTTGTCCATGGGTTCCGGAGTTGAATCCGAGAAGCTTAAAAAAGCGGATCTTGAAGTTGAAGAATGGGCGAGACTTGTAGAATACTCCGCTATTATCGGAAACAGTAACCTTATAATAGATGATACCCCGGGAATAACCATATCTGAGTTAAGGTCAAAATGCAGAAGATTTAAAATGGAAAATGACCTTGATATAGTTATGATTGATTACCTTCAGCTTATGTCGGCAGGAGGAAAACGGGAAAGCAGACAGCAGGAGATCTCGGAGATATCAAGATCCTTAAAGGCTCTTGCCAGAGAACTTAATATTCCTGTGGTTGCACTGTCTCAGCTTAGCCGTGCGGTGGAGACCAGGGATAAGAAGGACAGAAGACCGATGCTTTCCGATCTTCGTGAATCAGGAGCCATCGAGCAGGATGCGGATATAGTTATGTTCCTGTACAGAGATGATTACTATAACAAAGAGTCTCCGAAAAAGGATATTGCCGAGGTTATTATTGCGAAACAAAGAAACGGTGCCATAGGTACGGTGGAACTGGCATGGCTCAGCAGCTTTACCAAGTTTAAGAATCTTACAAAGAGCGAAAGAGACAGAATGCTGTTGGAAGAACAATAAAGACAGAATGCTGTTGGAAGAGCAATAAAGACGGAATGATGCAGGATAAATAAAAGATATATTGAATATCTGTAAAATTGGATAGATAAAAAGAGATTAGTAAAAATATACAAAAAAGAAAATTTTTACCTTGCTTTTTTGTACCTCTTATATTATAATGTGTTTACATTTTAGGCATAACTATGCGAAAAATTAAAAAAATAATAAAATTATTCAAAGGGAAGGGATGGTTAATAGTTATGAGAAAGACATTTAAAAGAGTTGCTGCTGTTGCCCTTGCTGCAACAATGGTAATGGGAATGAGCATAAGTTCATTTGCTGCTTTATACACAGGTGATTCGGAGGATTCCGATGCTGCGGCAGTAGATAAAGCTTGGTTTGATGGAGCGGTTGTTGCAACCTTAGCAACATCTTCAGAAATGCTTCCTTCAGATGAACAGAAGAAGCATTCATGGCAGCCGGATGACAGTCATGCAATTATGAGTGATTCGGGTGTGGGTAATATTAAGACATATGTTATCACAGTTCCTTCAAAGGCAGATTGTGATGAATTTGCAGCTGCAAATCCTACAAACCCAACTTCGGTAAGAAGATTTCAGATATGTGTTTATGACGAGAATACAACAGGTGGATGGGATCCGATTCTTTACGGAAGACCAGATCTTGTAGGTGAATCAAAATATGATGCATCAGGATCATCTATTTCGAACCTTTCTGCATTCATTATTCAGGATGATTATCTTGAGGATGAGGAATACAAGGCAACTGTTTATTTCGACATGGATACATACACAGTTGCTATTTATAAGGGAATAGACGCACCTACAGAAGATAACAGAATCGGATATTATATTTTATGGACATCATATAATCAGGAAGAAGGATATGATACTCCTGAAGCATTGGCAAATATGAATGTTGGTGAATTTGAGTCTAAGTATCTTACATCGGCAAATGCAGCTGACAGAATTGCAGCTTTAGAGACTATGGGAATTACAACAAGTGATTCATTGCCTGATTTTGTTACAATGCTTTCTACTTTACAGGATACTCTTGAAGATGAAGGAAACGCTGAAAATATTGCAAAAAATAATAAAAAGGCTGAGGAAGCAGCAGCTTCAGGAACAGTAGAAGTAGAGACTTCAGCTACAGAGGAAACAACAACAACAGCTGCAACAGCAACAACAGCAGCAGCTTCAGCAGGTGAAACAACTACAGCAGCTAACTCATCTGTAGCAACAGGAGACACAGCTCCTATAGCATTATTCGGAACATTAATGGTTGCAGTAGCAGCAGTAGCAGTAGTTGCTAAGAAGAAAGAAGCTTAATTGATACTTAATCAGTTGAATTGATTAGAAATTAATTTAAAATTAATTGTTTATATTTATTTATAACAATATTAAAAGGAGAGAGCGAAAGTTCTCTCCTTTTTTTATTGTTTCAAATTTAGTACAAATATTTAACTTTGAATATGTTACAACTCTGTTACATTGATTGACATATAAAAAAAAATAAACTAAAATTTTATGAGATGTATACAATAATTGATATTATAGATTCAGGAGGTAAGCCATGGAAAAGATTCACGATAATGTTATTGAGAAAAATGTTGATGTAAGAAAAGTTGCCGTAATCGGATGCGGTTTTGTAGGGTCATCCACTGCTTTTGCTCTTATGGAAAGCGGAATGTTTTCAGAGATGGTACTTATAGACGCGGTACCTTCCAAGGCAGAAGGCGAGGCTATGGATATAAGTCACGGAGTACCTTTTGTAAAACCTATGAAGATATATGCGGGAACATATGATGATATAGTGGATGCGTCCATAATAATCATAACCGCGGGAGCGGCTCAGAAACCGGGAGAGACAAGACTTCAGTTGGTTCAGAAGAATGTATCCATATTTAAGTCTATTATTCCTGAGATTAAAAAGAGAAATTGTGAAGGAGTTCTTCTTATAGTTTCCAATCCGGTGGATATACTTACATATGTTGCTCAGAAATTATCCGGATTTCCTAAAAACAGAGTAATCGGTTCCGGTACTGTATTGGATACCGCAAGATTGAAGGCAAAGCTTGGAGATCATCTTGATGTGGATTCAAGATCTGTCCATGCGTTTATTATAGGAGAACACGGAGACAGTGAACTTGCGGCATGGAGCAGTGCAACGGTTTCCGGAGTACCTCTTTCTACATTCTGTGAAATGAGAGGTCATTTTAACCACGACCAATCTGAAAAGCATATTCAGGAAATGGTTAAGAACAGTGCTTATGAGATAATAGAGAAGAAGAAGGCTACATACTACGGAGTTGCCATGGCGGTAAGACGTATCTGTGAAGTTATTGCAAGAGATGAAAAATCGGTTCTTTCCGTATCTACATACATGAACGGAGAATACGGAATCGAGGACGTATGTTTATCGATGCCTTCTCTCGTTGGAGCAGACGGTGTTGAAGAAATGATACCGATATCTCTTGATCAGGAAGAAATAACAAGCCTTATGAAATCTGCAAAGCAGTTAAAGCAGGTGGTTGACAGCCTTGACCTTGAAGACGGAGACAATACATCGGAGAATGACGGCTCACAGAAGAAAGAGTCATAGAAGACAGGATTATACAAGACAGGATTATATAAGGCAGGATTGTACAAGACAGGATTATACAAGACAGGATTATACAAGACAGAATTATACAAGACAGAGTTATACAAGACAGAATTATACATATCGAGGTTATAGAAAACAAGTCTAAATGGTATGTTGTTATTAAATACATATGGTATTATACAGAGAAAATAAAAGGAAATAAGAAGTAATAGAAGGAAATTGTGATGGATACAGTTAACGGTAACGAAAAGAATTATAATGACGGTATTGATAATGGTAATGGTAAAGTTGACGATATGAACAGCGGTAATAATGCTGTAATTAAAGACGACTTGATTATATCCGATGAGAGTTGGATGGATACAAGTGATGTTGCAGCTACAAGTAATACTGCAGTTGAGTCGGGTGTATCCGACGACATGAGCAAAACCGGTGTGACTGATAATTCGGGTGAATCAGACGATACGGGTAAAACCGGTGTGACTGATAATTCGGGTGAGTCGGATAAATCGGATAAATCGGATAAGCCTGCTAAATCAAAAAAATCCGGCAAAAAGATTGGCATCGCATGCGGCGTCGCAGCAGCGGCCCTTGCGGTTGTGTACGGCGCAGGAGTTTGGTTTACGGGAGAAAGATTTTTCTATGGCACCACCATTAATAATACGGATGTAAGTTATATGTCTGCAGATGCCGCTCAGGATAAGCTTTCAGAAGCTGCAAATAATTATACTTTGACTCTTAAATTCAGAGACGGAGTGGAGGAAGTAATTACCGGTTCGGATATAGGATATGATTATGTGTCCGACGGAAGTGTGGAAGACAGTCTTGAGAACCAGAATAACTACCTTTGGGTAACTTCATATTTTAAGAAGAATAATATTGAATTGCCTGTCAGTATAGTATATGACAAGGATAAACTGGAAGAAAAGTTAAAGAGTTTCGGAGAACTTAATACCGAGAATATGGTAAATCCCGAGAATGCTTATGTTACTGTCGATGAAAATAATCAGATATATATACAAGAAGAAGTTAAAGGAACAAAGATTAATTATAATGATTTTCTTAATGCGGTGGAATCTTCTCTTGTTTCCGGAGAAACGGAGTTTGATCTTGACAGTGTAAGAGGAGTGTATGCGGCTCCGTCCCTTACAACCCACAGTCAGCAGCTAAAGGATATAAGAACATATCTTCAGACTGCGTCAACAACTGCCATTACATATACCCTGCCTTCGGGTAAGGAAGAAGCCATAGATTTTAACACTATTAAAGAATGGTTCAGGGTGGAAGGTACTGATTCTTACACAAATGATGAAAATGTTCTTATGGCAAACATTAATGCCTATGTGGAAACCTTGTGTGCTAAGGTGGATTGTACCGGCTCGGCCAGAATATTTAACACCACCGGAATGGGCTCTGTTGTGGTAAGCGGCGGAGAGTACGGATGGAAGATAGATGAGGAAACGGAAGCGGCAACTATCAGAAATGAGATTGTCGTAGGTGAAGTTATTACAAGGGAACCGGCATATTCCTGCAGAGAGTTTTCTTATGAAAACAGTGGAATCGGCAAAAGTTATGTTGAGATTGATGTAAGCAGGCAGCATCTCTGGGTTTATAAAGACGGAGTAATGTCCTTTGAAGGCGGAGAAGACTGTGTATGTCTCGCCAGCGGAGTTGCTGCTCTTTCGGCTCTCTTCTTTACAAAATTAAAAAAAGGCGATCACGTTATATTCTCAACGGTTACTTACATAGCAACCTACAGAATATTCAATGAAC
>Ga0181612_115576_pt1 | contig 15304 bp, 16 predicted proteins | sample HoacroProtozoa21_FD_119630 | JGI IMG/M metagenome (GOLD analysis project Ga0181612, IMG submission 119630) | Hoatzin crop microbial communities from Cojedes, Venezuel. Combined Assembly of Gp0051906, Gp0051904, Gp0051908 | reverse complement strand
GCTCTTCATCTTTCTTGAAGTAGGGAGCCCAGAACTGGACAGAGTACTTCAGATGGGGCATCACCAGGGCAGTGTAGAGGGGAAGTAGAACCTCCCTCGACCTGCTGGCCATACTCCTAATGCACCCCAGAATGCTATTGGCCTTATTCTTATGTAAGTGCAGCTTACAAGTGGTAAGTGGAGCAAATTATGGGGGTGGCTGTGTGGTTTGGGCTCTACACATTTCAGGTCTTCGGCTTTTGGTTCTTCCTTTGTGTAATTTCTGGGGGTTTTTTTTGGTTTTTGTTTTTTTTAATTTGGAAATAGTTTTTAATGTTGTTTTGAGCTTGAAGTTGCATATACTGTCACTACACTCTGGTAGTTTTGAGTTTGTACTGGGATTTCCTTCTCTGAAGCAGAAAGATCTGCTCCTGCCTGTTTAAGCAGTGCATCCCTAGTTGTGCTGAGGTTCTGCAGTCCTTGTCCCTGCCTCGACACAGTGAGTGGCCCTGGGGATGCTGGTGAGTTACCCGCACTGCCTCTTTTTCCCTGAATTTTTAACAGGCTTCATTCTTGGGTGCTGCGCAACCTTGAGTTCATAGTGTCCTGCAGTGGGAGTTTGGGCCAACCTTCACTTTGAGCAGCTGAGCCCCGTGTCATATTCTTGTTTTAAATAAATGAAGAGCCGGTCATTTTTCCCTCGCCTCGCTTTCAGTGATCATAAGCCAGTCTGAGTGGTCTCCAGGTAAGTCTTTGCAGCAAACTCTCCCTCCTCCCCAAAAGCTTTCAGACCACGATGTGCATCTGAATTTGAGAAGTCTTACACCTGCATCTGCTGTTCGTGCTGATTACCAGCCTAGAAATTATGCCGCTGCCACCAGCGCAGACCCAATTCCTCCTTCATAAGATGCATTGACCTAGTTCATATGACAGAAGAAGTACTTTTTAACATTTCCCCCGTGGTCTGCCGGTATGAGGGTACTTTTCAGGATATTTTGTTCTGTAACTGGGAGCATCGCCCCTTGCATATGGTGAGGAGAGGCCCTGACCTGCTCATCATGGCCCTCAGCAGAGCTGAGCTCTTCCCTTGCGTCCGTTTTGGGCTGCTTGCGCAGCGCGGGTGGTGTTTCGGGGCACCCTGTCGCCGGTAAAGGTTTACATGGCAGGATCTCATGAGGAGCCTCTGCTTTGATGAGGATGATAGATGCTTTGAAAAAGTAGTAGTGTTCATATCCAAATAGCATGAAAGAATATTATCTCAGAGATCAGCTGGAGCTTTATCTAAGGCCACACAGTGGAAGGGCACAATGTGAATATTTTGCACAATAAGTCAGCAGCCCAGACTTTTTAGAGCCACTGTTTGAACCTCATATTTATAAAGGCCATCAGACAAAAGAAAGGGGCACTTGGTAGCTGTGTTATTGCAGTTAGATGCTGTATAAAGGTGATCTAAAGAAACGATGGGAAATAGGCTTGCAGGCTTTTTCTTTCTTCCTTCTCCTCCTCCCTGGAGCCTCTGAACAACTTTAAAGGGTTTGGGTTTTTTTGCTTGTTTATCTTTTGTTTCTACCGCTTGTCTCATTCGCATTGCACATGTAAGTCTTAGCTCATTCTGGAAGTCTCTGCGGATAATGGAAAAAAAAATCAGAGAGCTTATGATATAATGAAGTAAATTAAGTCTGACTAGCTGAAAGTGGCATCATTTTTGCTCCGGTTGCTTGAAGCATTTTTCAAGGTCTGGGGGGAGGCTGGCAAGCTGCTGCTGTTGGCAATGCATGCGGGTCTTCATCCCAGACCTCCACTGCCAGCCACCTGGACTTGACCTTGGAAGGAAGGATGCTCACGCAGTGGGTATGCCTGGCCACTGCTGGCAGTGCCACGCTTCTGCATGGGAGGAAGGTGTCAGGGCACAAAGGATAGAAACCAGGAGGTGTGGGGGTTGATGTGCTTCTCCAGCCCACAGCTTCACAAGAAGTGGGGCACGGTCCCTGTCATGGGACAGTGGTGTGGTCCTCTGGCTCTCCTTGGTCCTCCCTGCTCACCAAGGGGTTTTGGGTTGCTCTTCAGAAGGCAAAGGCGTGCATAAATCAGTTGACAGATAGGAGTCGCCACTTGGATGTGGCCGCGGTGACCTTTCTCGTTGGCACTGAGCTGCACTAGACTTTGCCGGCAGCCCCATAGGGGCTCTGTTGGGTTGGACCAGTGGCCTGTCTCACCCCAGCCTGGGTCTCTGACGCTGCCGATGGGAGATGCTGTGTAGGGAGAGGACGTGAGTTTAGTCCCTCCTCTTGCAGGTCCCCAGCATCTACAGTAGCAGGATTAGGGGTCCTAGAGGATACACCCCTGCCCATTCCTCTTAGTATCTCTTTTAGACCTGCTGTCCGTGAATTTGTTCAGTCTTCTGAGTCTGCTCACACTACCTCTCTCCACTATCTTGTAGTAATGTATTTCAGAAATCCACTGATTCTACGCCGCTGCGTAGAAAACTGCTCTATTTAGTGTTTTAAACCAGTCTCCTACTATAAGAAGCAACCAGTGCTTGAGACAGGAGCTGCTGTCACGCCACGTGGCATCCTCACCAGCTGTAACCTTGGAGATGAAGGTGAGAAAATGTTACTTCACAAACCAGTCCATGGAAAGGAGGTGCGTTACGATGAGTCCTCACTGAGAGTGCCATGACTTGGTATTTCAAGCACCATCAGAGCCACAGTTAGATGTCAACGTGGGCAATTGTGTCACAGGACAATTATTCCAGTAGGAGACTTAAAAGTGTCCACACGCTGCATGGTGCAAAATGCTTTCTAGCATCCTATAACAAATATGAGATTGTGGGCAGAAGAAAGCCCCGGTGCCATGCCACAGGACGAGAGCGCCCAGGGTCACTGGCACTGCTGACAGCCTTGGGACACTGCTCAGGCAGGAAATTTGGTGTCCTCATGGTCCTTGGAGCAAGGTAGCCCCTGACAACCTGACCTTTCTTTCTGACTCTCCCACTCAAAGCCTGCGAGGAGCTCGGCTCCAGGGCTATTGCTTTGTATCATTAGGAGATGATATGGAGCAGTCCCTGTGGGCGTGGACAGGACAAATTCTCCAAGCCTTGAAGATTCCTCCTCTCCTCTCCTACATTGCTTCACGGGGGTGTGACAGAGGTTCCCAGCCCACTCCCTCTCCCATCTCAAAGTTCCCAGAACTTAATTCCTCTGATTATTATAAACTTTCTAATTGTCAACCTAAATTTATTCATGACCAATTCATAACAAGGAGGCTCCACTTCTTGCTTGTGTAACTGTGGGGCTGTCAGGAAAGATTCATGAGCCCATATGTTGGTCTGGCCCTATTTTCAGCAGCCACAACTCAAAGCTTTCGGATTAAATACTGCCTGGTTACTCCATGAGTTTTCTCATGCATATGTTGTCTCCCATCCTACTGTCACGGTGACAGAGGACTTTTCCTAATGCAAAGGTATATAAACAACCAACACAGTGTCTCTGTGGACCCAACTCAAGCATATGCCAGTAACTCCTTCCAGGAAAAGAAACAGATTGCTTCTGTCTTGTTTCCTCTCTTTTTTCTGGGTGGGAAATGTTCTGTGCATCAGCCTGTGTTCATTTTTTGCCTTGTTTCTGTCCAATCCCTCAGGTTAGAGCTGGAGGCTTGCTGAGGTGCTCTGAGGGAAATGAAGTTGTATCTCAGCCTGGTTCCCTCCCGGGCTTTGGACACCGGCGCATCCACAGTGAATCCAGGAGGGCAGGCTCTGGCCCCAGCCTCTGACCTGTTCATGTGTAGACGTCGGAATTGTTTTTGTGGGTGGCTAAACAAAGTCTTCGTCAAGGAGGGGCAAGGAGTGAAGAGTGTAACAATCACCAGCTGACGTGGTTTCATGGTGAGACAAACTCGTTACCTTCCCGAGCAGACCATGGCATCTGTGCTGGCAGGGCACGTTTGGGTGTCTCCAAGGCAATGGGCACAGCACCATATGCCATTGTGATTTTGAAAATGGTATCACTTAGAGGGAATGCTTTATGTAGTAGATGAGGAACTGTCTCAGAAACAGATCGCAAAATGACACATCGATGCTACGCTGGGGAGGTGGAGTTTCATCCAACAGCTTCATCCAACATCCAGTATTTTTAGACAATGACCAAGGATACACAGACACATGCACGCATTGATTTGCTAGTAAAGTTTGCAGGTGATGCAGGATTAGTGGGATGGTAAATAACAGAAATCTGAACCCTTTGATTTACATAGTGAAAGTCCAAGAAAATGGTGTTTCTGATTCATCCGAGTGCTAGGGTTTGCATCTAGAAAGGAGAAAGAGAGAGGAAGCAAAGACAAGGCTTGTATTGAGAGAGTGTGTGTTGGGAAGGATGGACCGTGAAGAGGACAGAGGTGTCTAGAGTGAGATACAGGTAGAAACTCAGTGTTGAAGTTCGAGTTGCTGTACCAGCTGCCAGGAGTGAGGGAACACAGGGGCATGGGGTCCTACGAAGCACCCACGTCGTGCCACCCCGGCGGGTTCGCCCCCTCCCATGGGCTTGGGTTGTCACGACACGAATGGGCTCTCAGCAACAGTCCACTTTCACACGGGGCTGAAGTTCTGTCGTTGCCAAAATACAGTGGAGGACGGAGGCCAACAGCCTCTCGGCGATGCAGAGCGGTCATGAAAGCCACCTTTCCTAGGAGGAGCAGGCTAGGAAATGGTTGCTTCTCTAATAACCCAGTAAATATCTTGGACACGGGACATGGATGGTGAGAACTATTTCTGTCTGAAGATGGGAGAGCTTTAAAAATAGCCCCGAGTAATTAAAAAATGAAAAGAAAACCCTAACTCATTTGAATCATCACAGGTCATGTCCTGCAAAAACAATGCTGAGGTCTAACAAGTGATCCAGATTTTCTAGCGTTTATCTAAAACGTAAGCCGGAGGAATGAGTAATCACCTCTGAAGGACTTAATAACTCTTTGTCCCTTCCTCTGTACACTTGTGTTTTAATCATGATAGCAGGGAGGATACAATAGGTATTTGTGGGAAGCATAAAGCCCGCATTCTTGGGGAACGTGTGGTTCCTCTGCAGATGTTACTGTTTTCTCTGGCATCTTAAACACTGGTTATAAAGGATTTCTTTCCCTTCAGGATGTGACCCCCTGCCTTTTGTCTTGAGTCAGACAAGTGATGACGAAAGCATCCTGGCAGCATTAATTTACTCTAATTATTGGATTGGGGGTGTGCAGCTTCTTCAGCGTATTTATGAAAAAACGGTGCGTTCCGTAAGTGACCTGGGTGGGCTTATTTCCTTGTGAACAATGAGGAAAACCTGAGACACAAGAGTCTGTTCCCACACACAACGCACTGAAAGAAATCACCCACGTCCGACAGTTTTTCTCTACACTAGGGACTTGGAGCTTGTCCCTTTTGGGGGCAGGGGCTGGGGAAGTGGGGCATGGGTACATGTCATGCTCTGAAACCAGATGCAAAACAATTTTGCAGCTCATCTGCTTCTCGGCATCTTCTGGGTCCCAGCGCCAGACCCAGACCCCCAGCGCTGAGCAGGAGCCCAGCTCTGTCCCCGTTCTGCATGATCCCTATAGCCTTAATTTCCCATCTTTTTCACAGCTGCTACAAAGGAAGGCTGAAGTGGCAGGGCCTCCTTGGTAGCCTATTCCTTAGCAGAGTGTCGAGGCCCATTACTGACAGATATAAGAGACAGGAGGGGGGAAAACAAGAGAAATATGAAGACTTTGAGCAGCTCATTTGTAATCAGTGTTTGAGAGGCAGTGATTTATCTGGATTGGATTTGGGTCTCAGAAATCCATTCAAGCTTATAATTATCTCGGCGTATGTGGGAAGTAATATTCATAGTCCCTCAAACCCATTAAAGCCTCACACTTTTCTGAAAGGGAGGGAAAAACCCTTCAACTTTTCTTTCTTAGAGGTGGAATAGCTTTCTGTTCTTTGTCAGCTCTTGAAATCTGTCCCCTCGCTGCTGCCTGTCTTTATCTCCTAAGGGAGGAATGAATGTGGGTCCACTGTGACAGAAAGCGAAAGAAAAAAATATTTCTGGAAGAAATCACCAGTCAGCCTATTTCCATCCTTTCCATCGGGATGCTACCGATGGGGGCGGGGCTGTGCCGACAGGCGCAGGACTAGCCCGCCCAGGTACAGCGTAGGCATGGTCCTGTGGATCTGGGGGGACCTCCTGGGCCTCCTCAGGGAACGGGTTCACAATGCACTTGCGGCTTTTTTAATCTGATTTTTGCACTGTGAACATCATTAAAAATCTTCTCCAGGGGAAATATGATTGAAATTTCAAAATGCTGGGATCACAGTGTTTGTTTCGAGGCTCGGTGGATTTTTCGTGTCGGTTTGGCCACTGATCCCTTAAGTCTGCCTCCCACAGCAGCCATCCACGCCTGCTGCTGACAGCGAGCTCCTCAGATGTCAGGCGTGCGTTTTAACCATTATCTGTGCGGAGAGGCAATCCAGAGAGACCAGCCGCAGCGCTCGGCTGTCAGTCACGGCTTGCCATGCTGCTGCGCCGGCAGGAACGATTGTGACAGAAAATTGCATATAAATTGAATCATTTCAAAATTAAGAAGGGGAGGTGAAAGCAAATGCTTCCGAAATGAGGTGCCATCGAGGAGCCGTGCCGCACAGGGTTCGGCCTCGGGAGCCCTGCGGATCCCTCCCCAGCCATCGGCTGCTGCCTGCCCACCATCTCTGCGCCGAGGCCACCACTAGCTTATTGCTAATTGCCTAATATTACTGATTTTATTAGAAATAGTAGGTCATTAGCTGCCCTGGTGGCAAATTTTTCAACATGTTGAACTGTGCAGTGCCGAGGACATCCGGGGGGTCAGTGAGCTCGGCGGCAGCAATGGGGGGACGCAGGGCTTGGTCTCTGTACCACGAGGGTGGCATGGAGGGGGGTGTACTGAAGCCGAAATTGGATTCGTTGCTTTTGTGCGTAACCTTCAATCCACGTCTTTTCTTCTCTGTGGTTTTGAGTAGCAACAAAAGGTGTTGGGAGTCGTACCATATTAAATATAAAATGCGCTTAATGAGGCAAGGGGGTATGGAGGGACTGGGGCGCTGGGACTCGCAGAAGCCCACGCTGGGCAGAGCATCGTGATGCCGTCATTGCTTTCACCCAACACTTTGCACGGCCCCGTGAAATGTCCCTGTGGGACTGTGCAGGGTGGGTGAGGTTAGAGGGGGGCTTGGGGATGCAGGAGCATCTTCCCGGGCTCTGCCACTGCCCTCCACTGCTACCTTGGCCAAGTCACTTGGCCAGCTTTCCCTCAGCCTCATCCTCTTCTCTTTTTAGAGCGTCATGTCCTCCATGTCCCTCACAGTAGTTTCTACTGTGCCTTTGTTGGACTCTTCAAAATGTAAATATCAGTAAAGAATAATGCTGATCAACCCTGTTTGATTTACATGTTCCTGGCTAATGTAGTTGCACCCGTTGGAGAGCTGGAAGCCCCCCATCCCTGAGATGGAGGGTTCCCTCCTGTGCCCAGGCTGGGATGCCAGGGGCTGGAGCTGGCATGGGGCCGGGGCAGGTGACGGCATTGCCTGCCTTGGTGGAGGGCTGATGGGTTTTTCTTGGCCGTAGGCCACGGCTGGAAGGAGAAAGTTATAAGAGGGGGAAAAAAAGTGCTTTGCAGCCTGTATGCCCTGCTTGGCCATGGAGGGCTGGCACAACACGTTGCTTTCCAGAGCAATGCCTCCAGCCCCTCTTCTCCTAGAGATCTGAGGAAAAGGCATTTCGGATGCACCCTACACCCGGGCACTGGTCGGGAGCGGCGTTGGCCGGGCATTGCGGGGCTCACCGTGCCTCAGACCTGCCGTGTGGTGCTGGTGGGTGTGAGAGTCTCCTTCCCCCAGATCGCCCCTATCCTGGCTGCCTTGGAAAAGCAGCTCCTGAGCACCCTAAACATGGTTTTAGCGCATTAATGCCTTTTAAGTGGACAAGAAATCTTCTCCCAGGGCTGCAGCCACTCCAGGTGCTCGTGTGGCACGGCTGGTGCTGTTGCTGAAAGGCAAAACAATGTCAATAAAAACCTGCACAGGGCATTTTCTTGGGCACCTGTGAGCAGACCTGGGGGTTCGCTTTCCCAGCTCCCGGGCCAACGTGGTCCCTGAGGTTCTGCCTGTCCCTCTGCTTGTCTGGCACTGGAGTCACTGGGAGCAGAGGGGCTTGGGCGGAGCACGTGTGTCTTCAGCCTCCTCTACCTCTGCCTCCTGGCTCAAATCGGCCAGCGGTATTAAAAAAAAAAAAAAAAAAAAAGGGAAAAAATCAGCAAGAAGGGCTTTTATTGTGAAAAAGAGACTCTTCAAATGCCTGTTCCCCCCTTCCCAGCCTCTCCGCTGCTCTCCTCCCCACAGGGAGGTGGGTCTGGGATGAGGCAGAGTTTGAAAACTCACAGCTGAAGTTTGAAGGGTGTCCTCCCGCCGGGGGGGACACCGGAGGCAGCTGTGGGTGCGTCATGACAGGGGCCCGGCAGCCCCCGGCGATGTGGAGTCGGGCGGCAGGGATGGCGGAGAGCCTGAAGCAGCACCCCTGGGTGACAGCCCCTGGCCGCCGTTAATAGCTTGGCGAGAGGAGGCAGGCTGGTTAGCTGCTGAAGGATTTTAATTTTTATTATTTCTATTTTTTTAATTTTTGTATTTTGCGTGGGTTGCTGGTGTTGTACGGCAGCGCTGCAGGTGACCAGTGCCCGGTGCAGGAGGTGAGCGCGTCGCCCACGGGCGGTGAAGCACACGAGGAGGAGCGCCTCGACCGGTGCAGCGAGACATGGTAGGATTCAGGGGTCTCCTTGCTGAGGTGGCGTCGGGAAGCGCTGCTGGGTCTGCTCAGAGACACCAGCCCCATGGGAGGAGGTGCGAGGCTGTGTCCCAGCTGTCTCCATCGTGGGGGCAAGCTGAGTAGGACCCCTCGGAGGGTCAGGGCATGGCAACGCAAGCAAAGCACGGACCTGCTGCGGCACGTGTCTGTCCTTAATATCACTAGGGGTGGACAAATGGCCCCCCCCGTAGAAACGGCGTGTTTCCCTGGCATTAGCAGACCTCTCCGCATCAGCAGCATGTTCCAGACCTCACGGTGGTTTTTCATCTGGGCTAGTTTTAGCGCTAAAGTTTGGGACATCCCTTGGAAACCGGTTTCCAGACCCATGGGAGCAAGCACGAGCCAGCTGAGCTGGGACGGGGCCCCCACCGCTCCCCATCACTATCGTCTGGCTGGGAGACAGCCGAGACATTGGGGGGCTTCGCACCGGGGCGGGGGTCTCAGTCTCTGCTCCGCCGCCTCAGCCCTTGCAAAGCTCGTGTCTGGCGGGGATTGCAAATGCTTGTGATGGGTGAGCCGAGGAGGCGCCCGGTGCTGCTGCCAGAACCTGGTGCTTTGGTGTCACTTGCGTTGCTGAAATGTTTTGATGGCCTCATGATCGTGGTGATGACTCGGAGCATCTCCGGGAGCAGTGGGGCTGTGCCAGCCTTCGCCAGAGTGTGTGAGTGTGTGTGTGTTGGGGGGGACACACTGATGTCGTGCTTTATACTTTCCATCCTACAATTTGTATAGGCTGCTTTGAGTTTCTTAATTAACGAACCTTGGCAGCCGGAAAAATTGACAAGGCTGGGGCTTGTGTCACCCATTTTGGCATTGGCAATAACTCCCCCCTCTCAAAGGAAAAAGCAAGGCAGCTCTCCCCACACCAGCCTTTTGGCCACAGTAACGCTTGCCTGTACGAGCCTTCACTATGAAGCCTTTCAAAGTGCATATAGCCCATGCCAGGTACCTGGTGTGGTCTCCTCTGCGAGAGCAGAGTATTCAGTTTTTGCCAGGATTTCAAGATTTCCTTGGCAAGGGAAGGTCTGCTTCTGCAGTCCTTTCCTGTTTGTGAGCTCCTGTATTGATTGCTTTGATTTCACCTGTAATCCAGGTCTGCTCTGAGCACCGCTCACCTGTGGGCAGGGCAGTGATGGTCACGAGGAATAAGTTCAGGCTGTGCCGTAAGCTGATTGTCCTGTTGCTTAGTTTGGAGAAAAACCCTAGGCAAAATGCTCAAGCTGATTTTTAGCTTCTTTCAAAATCACCAGGAGGGTGACCACTTGCAGAAAGCCAGAGAGATCCCAGCTGTGAGCTTTGCTGTGAGTACGGCGCGTGCGCTTGCGACCAGCTCCTTGCCAGATCCGGCGGCTGTACGTGCCTGACCTGCCAGAGCCGTCAGGGCTGGGGGATGACTGCATTACAGAAACATCTTCTTTCTTCTGGTTTCAAAATCTGCCAGTGAGTAATTTCCAACTGCTCTGTCATTCGCCTAGTATGAGGCAGTCTAAAGAAGAGGGACTGATTACACTTCGGTAATCCTCTGGCTTAGATGCCAAATGCCATAATTTCCCCTTCTGTTTCTAACGCTCAATAACTCCAGTGCGCCTGCAGCTATTTGCCTTGCCCTGCAGGAAAAGCCCCTTTTTTCAGAGCAGGGCCGCACCGGTGCTCGTGCCGTGCTGGCTCTGCTCGCTCGCCCCATGGGCCTCGCTGGGAGAAGGAGAAGCAGGCTGGAGGGTGGCTGCTGGCAGGCTTTGCCCAGGATGGGGTCTGCGGGACGCAAGCAGCACCCAGAGCCAAGCGGCAAGCAGCTTTCTCCCCTTTTTTCTCTTTAAAAAGGGATGGCTTAAGTGGAGGAAAACGGGGTTACCTTTCTGCAACTGAGGCCAGGGCTTGTATGAACAATTCTGTTTTGAAGAAAGCCCTCAGGGCTGAAAGGGCCCGCTGTCCTTCTCCTCCTTCTCCTCCCTTGGCTCTGGAATCCCACGAATGCGCTCTCCTGCTCTCCGGGAAGGGCAGAAGCCTGACAGTCAGCTCGGGGAAACCCGGCCAGCCAACTTGGGCAACCTCCGCTGAAACACCGACCGGGGAATCCGGGGCTGCCCCTCACCGGGGGGCACCCAGCAAGCACTCCTGCTCCCCGGAGCTGAGCCACCAGTTAGAAGCGAACACTGACAACAAGCGGATCAAAATCCCCTCCTCCCCAAAACAGAGAAAAAAAACGTGACCTCCAGTAAAATAAATAAAACGGGACTGAGCTCCAAAATCTGTGAGAGTTTTAGCAGTTTTTCAGGCACTCATCAGCAGGGTTGGTGAACTCATCAAGAGCAAGAAGGAAATAAAACTTGATTTTATTTTAATGTGTTCCTCCCCATATTAAATGCAGCTCAGAATGAAGAAAAAGATGTGGCTTTCTAGCACTTCTGCGCTTTGCTGCTGGTGAGCAGCCCAGAGGTACAGCCAGAGAAGCCGTCTGGGGTGAGGGGGGTTGTGAGGAAGGGGACCTGCAGTGGGATCCCGGCTTCTGGCTCTTACTTCCCCAGGTTTGGGACCCCCACAGGAATCGCTAGCGTGAGCCACTCGCCGCGGCTGGAACCGAAACGCTGAGGAGCAGCACTGTCGAGTCCCGAATGCCGCGGGGACCGAAGCCTGTTGTTTCTCACCAGAGGAAACCCAGGTGTTTCGAGGCGGTTGTTGTGCGGGGCTCTCAGGGAAGGAGACCGATGCCCTCCTCCGAAGCATCCCCTGGCCAACCCCTCACCAGCAAAGGCAAGGCCATTCAAGATGAACAGGGGGACGGGGCACAGATGTTGCACAAAGATGAGCCACATCTGTTTCACCGGGGAAGGGGCCCCCCTGCTTGCTGTCTCAGCAGGCAGATGGGAAAGCTGCTCTGAAAACCTCTGGAGCCGAGTGCGACCGGCTGGCCGGGAATCTGGGACGAGGGGAGGGAGAAAAGGGGAACCTGGCGGGATGCTGCACGGCAGCGGGGCGGGGGGGAGCGGGGGAGCAACGGTCGCCCAAAACCTCTGCTTTCCCTCCTGGACATCCCTGCCAGGATTTCGAGGCTCTGCTGCTCTCACGTAGGAGCAAGGGTTAGAGGAATGAACAGATGGAGAGGAGGGAAGATGGGGAGGACCTCCCTTGTCCCGTGATGCTGGCAGGACGGTCGTGCCTTCAGGGCTGCTTGGATCCTTGCTGTCTCCTGTGAACACGAGGTGCTGTTTCTGGTCTGCAGTTACCTGGCTGGTTTGGGTGCAGGTTGATGTCACTTAATATAAGGCTTTTAGTGGTGGAAAGTAGTGGAGATCTTTGCACTTGTATATGGCAACAGACCCGTGCATCTTAGTGACAGGTCCTGAAAGACAACCAGCAATCTCTTAGCAGATGTGTCTCCAAGAAATAGAAGATCCAGCTAAGTGCAAGAGTCTGCAGTGAAAGCCCTGACTCTGAACTTAAGTAGGAGAAGGATGAGACATCTGAAAGCTTTTGGTTTGCTTAAAGCAAAAGAAGTATGGCATCCTGCAGACTGTTTATTTTTGTGGTGCTTTGTGTTGACTTCTGGAATTGAACTGGAGGGTCCTGAGCTGCGCTGTACACAGCATTGGGATGAAAAGCGCCCTGTCCATCCCTCACAGAGCTGAGTATTAACTTCCTGCAAGCCAAAAGATTTACACTGTGGGAGTGAGGAGAATTATGAATCTTTCCTTTGTTTCCTTTTTCTCAGTGAAAATCACACAGTTTGGGGGTAAGGACAGTGCTGTCACAGGAAGAGCACGTCCCCGCCAGTACCCAGCAGGGCATTAGTCCGTCCCAGGTGTCGGACACGGCGTGTGTCCTCTCTGGGTCCCCTCAAGTAGCAGCCCTGCCCTTGGCTGCATGAGCTGCACCCCGTAGCGCGGTGTCCTTCACCCACGTGGTGGCCATCCATCTCCTCCATGGTGTCCTCCATCTCCTGCCAAGGTCCTCCGTAAAGGTGCTGCACAGGACATTTGGGATGCTGGGAGCCTTGCTGCTCTTGCAGGCTGCTCCCGGGAGGTTTCTACAACGCTGTGTTTTGGCTGTGCTTGTTGGTCTGTAACTCAGCTGGGACCAGTTAGTGCAATGGGAATGGCACTATTATGTGCAAGTGCTGGGATTTTCTCATTACACAGAGCACTGGCTGAAGATTTTGTTCCAAATGGTCTTTTGGATGATGGAGCATATGAGAAGAGGCTGTGCTCAGCAGAGAAGCACCTCCAGGGTAAGGGGCCTCCCAAGAACAGAAATAGTGGCACTAGGTGAGGGGGATCGAGCAAGAAACAGGACATCTCACCCCTGAGAAGCAAAAAGCTCAAGGGGCTGATGCAGGGCCTGAAGTCGAAGGCACGCCAGGTTATTACTAGAGAGGCTGTGGAGCTCGAAGGTTTCAAGGTTTTTATTGTTCGCTGCCCCAAGGCTTTAGCAGCAACTGGGAAGAAACGTGAAGGCAGCATTGGTTTAGAAGTTAACGGAAGCATGTTGGCCCCATCCCTTTAGAGTCGGTGCTCGAAGTGGCCGGTATCAACACCATTTCATCCCTTTGTGCTGCTGCCACAGTGTCGTCCTACGCTAGCGCGAAGCATGCTTGTCTTACAATTGGACTATAAATTCTCCCTCTGGGGCAGAAGCTTTGCAGACTGTCCAATATTTAGCAAAGTACAGCATGTTTATAAGTTTCACCCTGGGCAATTTAACTTGGTCATTTTCTGGTTTGGTTTTGGACACGCTGGTGGGATGGCTTATGTGCCAGCTACAAGGACTTTGCTGACTCTGCAGGGAAGGACCCAGCACCATGTGGCAATGTATCAGGTTTCCATCTCCCGGCTTTCAGCTGACCCAGCACTTGCTGTGACTCCCTTGCACACTGTTTGTGGCAGAACAGTCCCCCTTCCCACCTCCACAGTGCCTGGCTGGAGCTTCTGAAGCCACTCGTGAGGAGCAACACGTGGAAGCAGGTCTGCAGGGGCACCTTGAGCACCTCCGCATCCCTGCGCCGGCACCCAGCAGGGTGGCCTTCAGGGTACAAAAATGTGGTGGGGTTGTGGTCCTTCCCCATTGAAGGGCATTTTAGAGGAAAAAACCTGCATGCCTAGCGGAAACAACCTGCATCCCTGGCAGAATCAGCCCCAGACAAACAGCTGGTGCAGGTCTCCGAGGAATTATGGCGGCTTTGATGGATCATGAAGGGACGCCCTTTCTTCATGCCCTGTGGCAGCGCAGGTTCAGGCCAGTGGTGGTGGGACTTGGTACCGTGCCTACGTCTGCGGGGAGCGCAGTGGACCTGCTCCCCCCGGCAGCTGCTCCAAGCCAGCGCTACCTTTGAGGCTGGCAGTCATCATTTAATAGCTGTCTTTAGTAAATGCCCACTCTGCAAGCTGTCTGTCTTCCCCGAGCAGGATGATGTAGGAAGGCACTTAAGCACGTGAATGATGGGCGACGGACGCTGCCAAGGATTTTCTTCTGCTGAGGCTTGCCCAGAGTCACTCTGGAGGCAGAGGGGTTTTGTCTCCTTCCACGTCCTCAGCACAGTCATGTGTCCCCAGCAGTGAGCTTAGCCCATGTGCCATGCCCTTACAAGCCAAAAAACTCCTGGTCAAAACCAAAAGGAAGGGGCTGTCCTCTCCTGGATCTGGTTGACGTACCCGCTCTCAGCTTCCCTCCCCGACGCGCTGGGAGCTGCCACAATCACCATGTGTTGTGCGCGAGGCTCTGGAGATGTTCCCGGGAGTGGTGGGCAGCCAGAGGAGGTTTCCGGGTTGCTTTTCAAGCAGTCTTTGTTCAAATTGGTCACGGCAGGCTGTGTCTCCTGCTGCCCAGGCGGTTTTGCGGTTCGTCGGGCGGGCAGCGAGCACGGTGCCGGAGTACAGCTCTCTGTGTTGCAAAAAATACCCTGCACGGTGTGCATCCAGGTAGACGCGCAGACCTAGTTTTAACCTGGCCACTGGTGGTCTGTGGCAAAATCCTCCGAGCTTGGGAGCCCAGGGCAGTCAGGTGGCCAAGAGGGACATGGCCATTGCCAAGCCATCCTGGCTTCCTTGGGCACCAATTTGGGACGGTGGGATTTACTGCTGGAGGGGTCTGGCAGTGCCGGTGCAGGAGCAGGAGCACTCTTCTAGATGCCAGAGGAAAGCAGGGATGAGTGCGGCTTTTAAAGGCCACATATTTCCATGGCATCTTTCTCATTTTAGGGCTGTTTCTTACATTCTTGGATAATGAAGTTTGGGGTTTGTTTTTCTTTTCTTTCAAGTTCGACAAAGCCAATTTGATGCACTTTGAAAAGAAATTGAAAACAGGCTTCTCTGCTTCAAACTCTGCCAAGGTTCAAGCATCCTGGGAATACAATGTCAAGGATAACCTCGCCCCCCCCCCCCCCCCCCCCCCTGGGAAAGTTTTTTTTTCGGGCGGGCAGGCGGCAACACCCCCCCCCCCGGCCTGTGGGCGCCCGGGCTGCGTTGCAATTCCCCTTGTGGGGG
>Ga0181612_109026_pt1 | contig 15304 bp, 12 predicted proteins | sample HoacroProtozoa21_FD_119630 | JGI IMG/M metagenome (GOLD analysis project Ga0181612, IMG submission 119630) | Hoatzin crop microbial communities from Cojedes, Venezuel. Combined Assembly of Gp0051906, Gp0051904, Gp0051908 | reverse complement strand
GGTAGTTCAACAAATCGCTATCAGCTGTCACCTGCTGCAGTTATAAAGTAGCAGACATCTAAAAAGACAGATGTCAATCTTGTGTCAAACATTCAAAAAAGTGGATTATTCATTCTGAACTGAGATGAATAAAGAATTATAATTTTCCGTGCGTGATGGCAGGTAGATGCCTTACATTTACAGGTAAGAAATCACTGCAATGTAAACAATGAGAAAAACAGTTGATTTCTGAAGAATTTGCAATTCACCCAGTCTAAACCCAACATTGATGTCTCTTCCTATTGCACAGGAATATGTAATATAAATAACAAAACTCAGAATTGCAGATAAACTTGAACATCAGATTATCTTAACTGGTGCAAAGTTTATGAAGATCTGAATCGACTTAAGATTTGAAATTAAGACAGTTATTTTCTTGAACCCCATCTGGCAGATAACTGTTCCCTATTAAGTAGCAATTTGGAAAGAAACACAGGGGAAAAAGTCAGATTGAAATATTTAGAAACGTTTCTGAAGTGTTTAAAGCTGTCTGAAGTCTTTGGAAAATTTATCAAATACATCTTTTTTAGGACAATAACAATTCAACAACAATTGCATAGAAAATTAATACACTCAGAAAATGAAAACTGATCCTTTATAAATACTATTCTTAATCCAAAAGGTGTTGCATATTTGGTCAGACAAAAAGCATAGACACTTTTCTGTAAAGATATGGATTACAAAATATACTTTAAAAAACATGCTAGCTAATTTGAGAACTGTTTTAGATATGTTATTAAGCAGCAGCATTTTATACAATAGAGAATAACATAGTGCTGGTTTTGGAAATATTCTACATTCAGAAAATGCTGTATTCCTACGAGAAGAATGGAAGTGATGCATATTTACATGGATACAAATAAAGCAAGTGCAAACACCATGGTTCTTCTACATTCTTTCTACCAATAAAAACACATACATTTGACACTTTCATTCCATCGCTGTTGTTCAGGTCTTACATTTTGCTCATTCTCATGGAGAAAAACAAAAACGGGACTTCATACTTCATTGCAAGTATCTTCACGAGTAATTACTCTCCTGGCAAACCTGGCAAAAGTACTTCCAACACTCATAACTGACCAAAAAAATCTTCCTGTTATCTGTCCACGCCCATTCCACTCTCAAGCTGTTTACATATCATGAATGATGATTTTATTCTACGTATTCGCATATTTGATGCAGAAGTTTACAGAAGCTCATCCTGTATTTGCAGCCAAAGCTTGGCCGGAAAAATGGAAGAAAAAAAAAAAACGCACACACACACACAAAATGAAAGAGATGAACTTTGAGTTCCAACGAGCCCCATGTACTTCGCATGGTATAACTTTGATGGAAAATGCATTAGAGTTGTTCACCCCGTAGACAATATATTTGGAGGCCTTTGGTACAATGGCAGGAAGGCACTGTGGTGAAACATTCAGATAACTGAGGAAAGACAGAATTTCCTCATGTGCAAATATGGCTATCTTCCAGATAAAGTGAGAACAAATTACTCACAAAATGTTATTAACTCTTCCAAGGTTAAGCTAATGCTTCTACAGAAAGAGAGCAAGTTGCATTAAGTAACAAAATATTAATACTGGAAAAACACTGCTCAGCAAGACCAGGAAATAATTTAGTACTGTATATTTTTAAGTTCTTCAGCCTAGCTATATAATTTTAACATATCACTTTTCTTTTTAAAAAGAGACAAGAATGCACAACACTATGTCTGAGGATACTCCTTTTCTCTGAAAATAAATACAAAGTTGGTTAAAGCTGTATTATTTAACTAACAGTTGCATGGAAAAGCAGATAGAGTAGCACAGCCTGACCTCATGTAGCTGTAAATAAAACCACTAAAATGTAGTCTATATTATACACATCTTGTGAACCCTCGATCCAGTAGCTGGCTTCACGTGCCTGCACAGGTCTGCCTGACTGGAGCCAATTACAGGATTGTGACCCAAGTTTGTAATGGTGTGTGTGTATCCATATATAATCATATGTATATAATATATCCATATATATGGTTATATTATATAAATATACATGCATATGCACATACACAAACACACATACAGATGAGTATCTATGCATTAAAAACGAGGAGGAAATACAGCTAATGCAGGCATGAGTAAAGCACTTGTAGCACATTAAAAAAAATTCTCTCCCCCTCTCTACAGCAAAGTGTCCGACAGAGCACACAAAAGCAGTGGAAATGTTGTCTTTCCATTAAAGACCGCATGTTTCACGGCTGCACCCTGATAAGGAGCTTCAGCGGAGCATTGCAAGGGCTCAGGGGTTTGCCTGCCTGGGGCCCTCTGAAGGCTCAAAAGCCTTTGCTATGAGTCCACATTTTTCTTGTCTGCTTTACACCTGCATTATAGTAAAAGGGGGAGAAAGATGCTTAAATGATCTGTGGGGGACAAAAAATCAAAATAAACTGTAAAAATAAAAATCAGTTTGCACCATGAGCACGCATGCTGCAATCACACATTGCAGGAGAAAGCTGCTAGCGGCTTTGGTGTACGCTTATCTGACGTCGAGATCAGCCATTCATCTGTATACAGAGGACTATTGACAAGCAGTTGCCATGGACAATCACCAAATAAGCAGCAATATTTTTAGACTACATCAGTGTGTCTAGAGAATTGAAAAGAAGTTAATGTTCTTCTTTGCTATTCTATTTTAAAAACAGCAAGAGAAAAGTTTCTGTCAGTTATTTGGGGATTTTCGGATTTCTGTGAATGGGTTTTTGGGTTCCTTTTTAAATTTCTCCTATACTTTACAGGATGGACCAGGGAAAATAGATGGTCATTTCTGATACTTCCAAGCGTGACTTCTGTGAAACCGGGAGACCTATTTGGTCTCTTCTTTTACTCAGCTGCAGCAAAGAACTTCTGACAGGCAACTTTTGGCCTGAGGAATTTTTCAAAATTGTCCAAAAAGTCAGACTGCATTAAAAAATCCATAATATATGTCAGATTCCTCCCAACTGGCAGTTATAAAGCAATCCGAAATACCTTATTTGAGGCATGTGAACCAGTTGAAGTACTATACAAGTGCTGTTTAATGATCAATAGTTCCCATGCACAGAAGTAATTTCAGCTAGTCCAAGCCTCAATTTTGTTTCTGTAAAAGTCAGTAATAAAAAAGGCCATTTTCACCTCTGCAGGCAACCGGCTGAGGCTTGGCTCTCTCGACATTCATACCGGTGTGCACGTGAAGCTCACAATATGAAGCAACAGAATGAGCCATCCTCAGCCAGCAACTTTCTGGTGCTGCTGAAATGGGATACAGAGCACTCATTCTGTGGCAAAAGATTTAAATCTCACAAAGCGGACTAATGCCTGCTACCACTCGCCGTCTTACACTAGCGTTGCCAGTGTGTGTTAGCAGTACTTCAAGGGGGAAGAGAAGCAAACTCCCCAAGCTGCGTTATTAATGCCAGTTCGGGATTTGCTGTTGGGATGGGCTCTGCTCTAGTTTTGGATCTAGGCTTGGTTGAATCCAGAGCTTAGAGCTGCTCCTGTGAAATTCATATTTCGGTTTAAAATCCAAGATTATAGGTGAGACCTAGGCCAGGTGTTCTGGAAAGTCTAATGCTTCTATCTCTAAATCTGAAGACCTGTTAGAGTTTAAGTGCCAGCTTTTATTGCCAGAAAATATAATCTTCTCAACACTCCCGAGAAGACTGCTGTTGAACTGAGCACGTACTCTGCAGGATTTGTGCAAGATCTTTCTCGCACTACTGGGGAAGCAGTTATACAGCTGTTCTGCTGTATTCATAGAACCTAATTCCTGCCGTGAGCATGTGGACACACTGGTATGTAGCAAAGCTGACTGTGAAACAACTGAGAACAGGATAGATTCACTGTGTTTTTAGAACTGAATTCTAGCTCAGGCTCTGCACTCTTTAAAAATATCAGTGTTCCTCATTTAGAAAACCAGGAAAGATTGCTACAGATTTCCTACAATATTATGGCTGTCTTTTACTGTGCATTGATTATCCACTCATGATGCCCTTTTATCACACAGAGGTAGCAGTGACACACCAAAATGTTATAAACTTGCTAGCTGTACAACTGCAGATGGCAGTGGGTATCTCTTAGCATGATAAACTTCTATCTGTACAGTATATTCTAACACATGAAGCAAAACATAACAAACATACTAACTTACATGGAAATTTAACCTTTCCAGAAATTGCTGGTAGCTTTGCAAAGCTAAAGAGACAAAGTGAATATAACTAAGTGTATACTTTTTCTGGAACATATGACTTACGTAAGATGCTATTATTATCCTCTGCAGCTTGTGTGGTTAAATGTTACAGCTGCTAAATGAGACAAGTTCAGAGCCAACAGCAGTTTCTATATGAAAAGAAACAGCAACTATTTATTAGAGAGAAAATATCTAAGATGTGTTCACACACTGCCTAAACTTTCAGAAGGATCAATCATAAAATCTTTGGATTTACTGTGACTCCTATATACTAATCTCTGTTTTCTCTGGGTTTATTTTACCTTGGTGTTGCAACTTCTGAATTGCTCTTATCACTGGTTCTCTGTGAGCATCATTCTCCTTCAAATTCCTATCCAGTCTGACAAGAAAAATGAAGAAAACTCCTGGATTCAGCTGACATCTCCTGTTTGAAATACTGATCGCGGTGCTCTGAGTCAGAAAAAAAGGGCTTTTTGATCCCAGGTTGGCTAAAGACCGAGCAAGCTTGGGCTGCCTCAGTTTCCTACAACAATAAAATTTCTCAAAAGGGCTTGAGACCTGGAGCACAAATCATTGTTAGTGAACTGCAAAATGTTGTTATTCTTTTATGGAATATATTACTCTTTCTTCTCCCGTTTCCCACCCCACCCAAATAAGCACTAATGTATAACCTCCCTCGCTTTCTGCGCTGTTCAGGACGGACATCTCACTTCTCCCTTATTACTAAGATAGATCGATACATAGACAGATATTTTGCAGCAGGCTTGAAGAGTTTCCTCAGACAGATACTCTGTTATATGAGAACAATACGATCTTTGAACAAAAGGAAGGGTGTCCTTCTCGATGTTTACAGAGAGAGGTGGCAAGTTGCTTAGTCAAGGCTGTCAGCTTGATGCCAATACATTGTTCCTTGCATTGAATTGGTGCCTTGAGATGAACAGTTAAGGAAGCAGGAGGTTGCAGGGGCACTGGAAGGATCTAAGAGGTCAGTTATGGAAGGATTTGGTAAAAGTTGTCGCACAAATCTCTTCTATGTCTGACTTCTGGCAGGGAGTCCAGAAAATTCCTTCCTGATAATTTCGTTAACTGTGAAATAAAAGAAAGAGGAAGAAATGTTAGAGCACTTGCAAAATCACGAAAAGTAAAAACAATCCTTGGGCAGTTTGCTGTTAAGCTGAAAACACCCCCTCTATATTTATAACATAATTTTATTTAAGCCTAAAATTTTTAATCCTTTTTACCGAGACTACGTATTTTTGGAAGGCAAGGGAGAAGGAGTGGAGGGAAGGGGTTCACACTGTGTTCAGCATGCTTCAAGTACCACAACACCACAACTGAGAAGCTGTACCTTGCGTCCAGTACATGCTACATCCCTTACATACACAACACTTTCCCTCTTTTACAGACATTTCCTTTACCCGAGTTAAAAGAAAAAATATCTGTAAGTATCTGAGCATTTTAACATTTTCACTAGGCTGAAATAAGAATATTTTGAAAAGAGAAAGGTCAGATTTGAAGGAAATATAGTGGATGGTGCTGAAAACAGAGATTGCAATTCAGATGAAAAAGTGTTGGCTTTTTGTGCTTGGTTGGGGTTTTTTGGGGGTTTTGTGTTTTGTTTTTTTTTTTTACATTTCGCTGTAGACTCTATCTGCTTGATATTTTTGTTATAGTTTGTTTGTAGATTGTAGCATAAGCAAACTTCCATGCACCACTGTGATACTCTAGGAGGCTGGGACAGGCTTGTTAATAAAGCTCAAGAGAAGACACAGAAGAACTCTGTTTAAAAAATCAGAACTCTATTACATGTTATATACAACAGCCATTCTCTCCTGTCTACCTTTCACACATTTGCCTAAAGCACCCTTTGGTACCTCCTGGAACAACAATTCATTCTCTAGGCTGCACTTTCATTAGGAGAGACCTAAAATATGAGCGGTTTGGTGCTGAACTCCAGCACTGCCTGTTTTGGGGCTCCATTTCCCATGCAGCTCCTCAGTGCTGTATTCACCAAGGAGACTCACAGTTCGGAAACTGTTTATCTACTTTGACAAATTTGCCTTAAAATCAAAAGACCAAATTTTCTAAGGTTTCAGCCCCCAGATCTAAATGATTTCTCCCTGTTTATATTTAATGGCTAAGACAAGGACTAACTAAAACCAAAGAAGACCCTCAACCAAGACTGATTAATCCTCAGGTATGCAGCTGCAAGACTCCCCAATATTTAGGCCCATTTCTAACAAATGTTTATGAAAAAAATTAATTAACATAGTATTTCACCACTTCCCACCATTAAAAAAAAAATCTCTTATTGTCTCTAGGAAGTGGAACACACATATTAATTTTTAATGTTATGACTAGTTGTTTGAAAACTCCCTCCACTCTATATGCAATGGAATTTCTCTCTGAGAAAGCAAAAAAAACCCTATGTTTTATGCAAAGCTCCATGTTATTAGTGTACAGATGTCTGCTGTGGCGGGCTATCCTCCTCAAGGACTAAGCATTCACACACAGCATGGCACAGGTGCTTGGCAGGAGTAGTATGGAGCCAGCCCTCTGCATTTCCAGGGACAGTGAACTCTCCCAAAGGGACCCCACAGCCTGTGACACACAAGCGAGTCTCCATTCATCCACGCTCAAAAATCCCACTGTTAACAGCCCAGTGTCTAGCTCGTTCTAATTCCAGCCAGGAAATGCCTGATTTCAACCAGATTGGTGCCTCTTGGAGAGGACACAGGAACCAAGCATGGCTGACAGCAGAACTCCTGCCCTCTCCTCCTGCCCAACTTTCTACCTGCCACCGTCACCTGCTGGCTTCTACCAGCCTTTTGGGTGAATTCTTGCAAATGAAGCGTATATGTCGGGTATTTGGTGTGTTGCTGCTCTGCAGTGCAAGCAAGCAACCAGTGGGAGGTGAGGTTGATCTGCTTTCAGGCAAAAAACCTCCTTCAGCTCAGTCAGAAGAGCTTCCTGTTTGCTCTACCCAGGAAATGAGAGGAGCAGGTCTTGAATGGAAATTTTTCACAGCCTCAGCTAAAAATAGCAGTGAGGTAAAAGAAGTGGGCACCCACTCTTACAGGGTCATTTCCTTTCTAGAAAGAAGTGGGCTGAGACTGCGGGCCGATTTATTTATCGACACGTTTGTTCGAGCAGCCAGTGTACCGAAAATACCGTGTATGAGTTTCCTTCCATTTAATACAGCCACCACTTGTGGAAATATCAGAGCCAAGTCATCCTCGTCTAGAAAGGGTTAAATATATAATGAAAAATGAGTAGATAACGAAATGGAGTTTACAAAACCTACAGTCTTTTGAGGGGTCCAGTTTTGGCTCTGTTTCCCAGCTGGAGCCTTAAGCAAAGTGAAATCTTTCATGCAGCACCAGCAGACCACGAGCTCGGAGCCTGGCCAGTGCAGGGATCTCTGCTCGCCGGCTCTGAGCAGGTTGGACGGTGCGGTGAAGGGCTTACTCAGCCTGCAAACTTCACTTTCCCTCCTGTGTGCTGCATGGGAGGTCAGCAGTGGGTTTTGTGGGCTGAGGTTATAGGGGGACTACAATCTGAAAGGAGCTAAAAAGTTGCAGGGGAACAGTATGAAATACTGAGCCCAGAGATGGGCTGCAGGACCATGCTCAGGTGCAGTTGGGCTCTCTCTGTTCCAGCTCTTACTGGTGGCAAATTGGATTTTTGTTGGAAGTATCTGAATGACAAGGAAGCTTCCTGTTATCAGTTGGTGTGAATGCCTGTAATTACCCTGAATTTCACCTAAACCCGTGTGGCGAGGGGAGTTAGGTGCAGTTTAGGCTGGGCAACACTAGTCTGGGAGCTCTAAGATAAGATGTGCAAGTCAATGACTGTTCCAGCACAAAAAGTCCTAACCTACAATCAGAGCCCCTAAATCCCAGTGAGTATATAAATGTAACAGGAATGGATCCCAAGGCAAGTATCTCTCTCCCAGCCTGGAGCCACCTCCAGACCAAGCCTAGTGAAATCACCCATCTTTGATGATCTGCTCCAGATTGGGGAGCACATGGATCCAGATCCAGGTGTAATCTCAGTGACTTGGGTTTCAATAGTAGGTTGAATAAAATCAGCAAACTTAAGACATATCTAAGCTTCAGAGGAAGCTGAGGTCATGTGCTGAACTTGCTATTCTGAACTCCCATCTATCTTTTTTTGGTAGCATGGTTAAAATGTATCATCACAAGTATCAGTTCTCACTATTTGCTCATTTCTAGTTGAGAGGAAATGGAGCTGATGTGATTAATAAATAAAATATTGTTATTCAAGGTGCCTGGCATGTGGCAGCTCTGGAGCACACTGCTATTGATCCATTTAATGAGAGAGAACTGATTTAATGGGGCCATGAGGACTTCTGCAAAGCTAATGAAAGATAAAACCATTTAAAAAAAGATATTGAAATTACAGCTGACGTCAGCCATCCAGAGCAAGGAAATGCCTGGTTAGGCCTGAATCCCTTCAGCATATCCTCTATTAGATACGCTGTTGTATGAGTATTACAGCAGCTCCGGTGCTTGGAGATCCCCAAGTTAGCTGAATGTCAGAGGCTGGCTGAAATCATGGGAGAATGTCTGCTTTCTTCTAATCACTCAGCTTTGATGGGTTAGAGTCAGTCTCCCAGGCTCCAGTCCTCAAAGACATTTAAGATTCTAATTCACATCCTCTCAGATAGAAATCTGGAGTATATTCACTTGCGGATGATAGTGGGTTGTATTAAATACCGAGCTTCAACTAGTAGTCCAGAGGCAGAAAACAGTCTCCAATTTCAGCTGGCAATGAGTCAGGCTCCTTGTAATTCATTATACACACGCACACACACTCATATGCATGCGTGCGCACGCATTCACACACGCATCGGAATAACAACTTTACTAGCGTTATTCCATGTCTATGTCCGGAATAGCACCGATGAAGCTGATGCCGTCACAGCACTATACCCATAGCGGTGACCGGGGTCTGCACCCTTTGGGGATCCTGGAAGAGCGAGGGTCTCCTCAGAGGAGGCAAAACTCAGCTCCAGTGGGCTTCCTCCCTGCACTGGGCAGGGATCCTGCATGTTCCATGTTTGCTCTGCTGACATGGCCAAGAGGCGTTTTTACATACAAAGCAAACACAAGACACGCAGACAGGCACTAACGGCGTAACAGGGACTGGGGAGGAAAGCTGAACCCTGAATTTTTAGCGTGCCCTCTGAACGTGACTAGGCAAGTCATGGTCCCAACGTGGTTCTAGCTGCTGCCTGGGAATGACAGGATGCTTCAGCCCAGCATGCACAACCCCATCTCTCCTTCCCTGCCCACCAGGCCCCAGCTACTTCAGGACAGCTCTGTGGTACACAAGTGGGGAAGAAACAGAATGAAAAAAAAAATTAAATAAGATTTTAAACCGTTTAAGCCAAATAAAAAGGGGCATGACTTTTTAATTGAAAAAATAAATAAATAAAGATTAAGAGAAACACACAGCTGGAGAAAAGGCAGAAAAATACCAATTACCTTTCTTTTTGATTGCTTGGATCAAAGATCACAGTCATTCTTTTTCATATAATGTTTTGTATCCAGCTAAGGTGTGTATCTATCAGCTCTGAAAAAGATTTGCAAAACCATTTTTGAGAAAAAAAGGTAACCTTTGACCTATGTTGCAAGGCCAAATGTTACAGCTTTCAGCTACTCTTTCATTTTGTGGTTTACTTTATTAAAAAGACATTTCAGCATATACAATACATAAGGCACAACTTAACCACTGACCTTTCTGTTTGCTCAGATCCAGCACTAGATTTTACTTTTTCCCCCTCTTTTCTCAACTGATATTATCTAAAAATCAGTATGCAAAAAATTATACTCCTAAATTCATCACAAAACATGCAAAATGCTGATAATTTGATCTGAGACTTCAGAGGCACAGGAGGTTCATGTGTCTTGTAAGTCAGGTCAAAGACTAGTCACTGCCTTTTGCAAAATTCAGTTATATTATCACCTTAGTGGCCCAAATAAAACATGACACATTTATGCCAGATCAAAAGTCAGTCCCTTTTAAATAGGAGATCTAACCACAGCGGCTGTATAAATTAGGCTTTGCCTTCTTTGTAAAGAACAGGAACAATACGCGCAAAGAAATTATGAAAGTTACAGTCTTTGCTTCAAACACATATAAGGTGAAATTTTTTTCTCATAAAACAGCAATATTTAAAATTCTGCTTCATTTTTTTCTGTCTGATCTTTTTAGATTTCTTTCAAATTCATCCATTTGGCACTTCTGCAAAACCATGTGGAAATTAAAAAAAATAATTGCAGTGTTAAGGAGGAAAAAGTGCTTCTTAAAAACTAAGTTAGTTTTAAGTACAAGATTCAGAAGTGTCTTTGCTGCTGGATTTCAGGTGACTATATATAGAAAAGAAATATTTTACTTGGCTCCCTAAGATTGTGCAGCCACGTATCATACATGGAACCTACCACTCAGTACACAGCCGATTTTATATTCTGCATCCTGGAAAATCAGCTTTTGCACATGCAAGCAGAGCAACTAATTGACTGGTAAATACAAACATAGGCGTATCAGGCACAAGGCACCCAAACCCAACAAACTGTGTTGGGAAAAAATACCCGGGGGGGTGGGGGTTGTTTTATAAATCAACAGCAATAAAAGGCTTTTTCCTGGAAAATGGGGACGCATAAGTACTAAATGGTTCTTAGTTGTAAAGCTTTACTTTACACGTCAAAAAAAAAAAAACTCCATCAAAATTCCACCAACAAATTACACATCAAAAAAAGGGTTTATTCCTTACTGAAATAATGCACCCTGCAACTTTTCTTCCTTGTCCTGCTTGTATTCTATGTAGTCTGTGTAAACTACAAACCTCTTTAACACCGTTGAGCCCAAAAGCAATCAGGTCATCTCCATTAATTAAGCAAACTCTTGGAAGAAGTTACTGATCTCAAACTAAGTGACAATTCAAGTCCCATGATGCATTTTTTTCTATAATAGTTTCAATAGGCTCAAAACCCATCGGCATCTTTCCATGAATTTAACATCATAATATAGATATCTGATGGAAAACAGACTCTAAATAAAATGCATATTTTTGGCTAAAGCCTGTCCCAACTGAAATCAATGTCTAAACTCCTCGTGATTCACAGGATCTGGATTTCACTCACGACATTTAAATATCCTTCTCTTCTATTGCAATATAGTTCCAGAGTGAGGTGCAAAAATAAAACAATCAGTATCTGTGGTACTACCCTACCCAAAATCTTTAACAGGAAGCTGGGTGTGCCTGTAAGAAAAGAGCAGAAAATAAAGGCAGCGTTTCTGCTAAAAAAAAAAAAATTGGTGTCCAAAACGCACTACACATCAAAACTATCATGAAGGAAATACTCAAAACACAAGTCTGTCTGCGACACAACCCCAGAAATGTTAAGGATTTTCTAAGTATTTTCATTATTGTCAGTGTGCTTCAAGAGAAGATCAACAGCCTACCACTACAAAACAACTGTGTCAAAGCTGTCAGGAAAAAATGTGACCTAGTGGTTAGAGCAGCAGACTGGACAGTGGGACTCCAGAGCCTGGACCTCTGCTACATCATCATCTTGCCATATGGCCCTGGCCAAGTTTAATATATCCCTGAAGGACCAGATATATTACAGGTTTGCTTTGGTCTGAAAAATGCAGAAAGACCTTGAAGGTCACACTCAGGGAACTTAAATAATACATGCCTAGCTAACAGAAAAAAAGCCTGAAATGATGACGACCTGCATAGAATGAGCCTATACTGAGTGTGTGGATGTAGTAGAGAGCAATCATTTTCAAAAGTCCCTACAGGGATGTTTTAAAGCCATTAGGTAGTTTAGATCCCAAACTACCAAAGACATGAGGTGCTGAGCTCACTTTGGCACTGTAAAAATTCTAATAGGCAACAATTTAAATTACCAATGTAAAATCTTTAATCCATAAATGTCAGTCAACGTTGGAGTGCTCAATACCTCTGAAAATTAGGCCCTAAGTATTTCTATTAGGAAACTGAGCCGACACAGGCAACGGAGAGCACTTTGAAGACAGTGACCTTTTCTGACTTCACTGTACAGCATCTAAAGTTAGGATAATAAGGAGCACCCCTCAACTTCTTGCCTGGCTCTGGGAGACGCTGGGCTACCACTTGTGAGAAGCTGCACGGATGCTCTCTTCACTGACTGTGCAGGAAGTCTGGTACTGGTACCCTGAGAAGACACTCGGTAGCCTGAACGCTTTCTTTTAGACAAGCAACCCTTTGTTTTTGTTTATTCACGCATACTCCTCAGACTGAAGTTGTTACTCTGCAAACTGTTCCCTGCAGCCAAGATCTCCTCAGTGACACAAAGCAAAGTGACCATTTACAAAGGAAGGAAAAACGAGCAGTTTGCAGCAGTGGAGATAACGTGAAACCACGCTGCTTTCCCTGTACTACCTGCCATGCATGGGGCTGTTGGGTGCCTGTCCTATTTTGCCATGCTTCACTGCAGCTTGTTACACAAATGGTTACAATCTTGTAAATCAGTAATAAGTTGCACCTGAACCTGTAAGTGATTAGTAAAAAATCATTACACTTCCATGGCCAGAGGACTTTCACACAGTTAATCAGTTAAGAAAAGAACCGGGTGCTAACTGGTTGTTTAATTCCCTGGAAGGCCAGTTTATTGAGAACCAGTAGCAAGAGGACTGAAATCTTATGTGCAAACAATATATGGGAGAATTATATTGCTTACAAACGACATGCCCTCCAGGAGAAATAGGTGCCAAATGTTGCCCTAAAGTGAGCTGAATGGACAAACTCTAAAGCTAAGCAGGTGCCATTTGTGGGTGCTATCAGTTATTTAATCCATTTGATCCCTGTTTGACTCTATTGGAAATCAATGAGTTAAGTTTTCTAGGTACCTTCCCCATGAACCAGGAAACTGGGGTTATGTGATATCTGAAGGACACACATGCACACACTTAGAAGCTTTCTCATCCTAGGTTGTTGACTGGAAGAGTAAGAGAAAGAGCATTTTTTGCTCCAGAGTGTGATTTCTGATTTGTTTGCTGGATTTCAGTATTTAGTCATCAATTTTTTTATCAGAAGATTCTAAGATAGGTGCAAACCCTGCCTACACATCGACTGGAGGAAGAATCCGCATCAGCTGGCAATCTGGACAGGGCACCTTCAGGCACAATTTCCTGCCCTCCCCCCTGCCCCGTTAGGCTCCAGTGTATCACGGCGGGAAGCCCTTGGAGCTCATCTGCAGTCAGTCCCCCTGGTGTAAAAAACCTTAATTTAGAGAAGCTGCAATTTAGTCACTGTGTGACTACAGTGGGGAGAGGCACCCCATCGAATGGGGGTGTTTCTTCAATTCTCATTCTCAGCACTCTTTTCCTGCCCAGTCCACAGGGCTGCACATACTGAAACCGAATCCGAGGGATGGCGTTTAGCTGGCACCCAGTGCCAGGCACTGCCAATCTCATTCACGGGTTGCCTGACAAAGGACTGGCTCTGAATATTAATGCTGACACTGCTAGGAACTATATGAATATGAACCAAAAACTCTTGCATTATTAAATTTGCTAAGACAATGATAAATATTCTGTTTATTTATTAGATAAATCCTTTAAATCTGTTTAGTCACTACATAAAGGGACTGGATGTGATAGCTTTGTGCAGTTCTTCTATGAGTCTCAGCAGCCACTTTGGGAAGCGTACCTTGAAAGTGGAAAACTAGATTAGCCTGGGTGTGATGAGAAACTCCAGGCCACCGTGGATTTGGTTTGTAGTAGCTTTCCATAACAAAGTCTTTTTTTAACTGACTTTCTTTCTGCTCACATATATTTAGATACGACTTTCATTCTGCAGTACTCTGATGCCAGATAGTTTTGGCTGAAATTGTAAGGGAAGAGACATGTGTTTGAGTCATGCAGTTGGCTCTCTCTGTTGATAGTTAGCAAGTTACTGAGAAAAGATGAAGTTTGTATTTAGTCTTAGTTAACATGCAATGAGACCAAGCAAAAAAATCCAAGTAGAATATGCATGTAATAAATAAATACACAACAACTTATACCAGAAGGGGATGGAGTTCATCTTCTTAAACCACATTAGCTGGCTAAAACAATACAGAAATACAGACTTAAACTTAAGAAACACAAGGCAGGAGTCTTCACGTTGTCACTCCTAACTTTTGATCTAACTCAGTGGCAGCTGCTGCTGCAAAGCACAAGAGTGAACTGTGCTCACATCTATTTTTGTGTGCATGGTTTGGACCTTATGAATTAGCTACATAACTGCTGAGATAAGCAGTGCCATTTGGTATTAAGACATATTTCTTTTAGATTAAGCCCAGTAAAACCAAAGGAGGTTGGTGATTATTTTTTCCTACAGTAGCTTGCACCTCATGGTTTAGAAGCTAATGAAATTGGTAATAAATACCACAATGCCTCTAAAATAGTAACTGCCGGCAGGAAAAGCACACAAGCGATAGCACTATTTATTCACATGTCATAGAATCATAGAATCATAGAAAGTTTTGGGTCGGAAGGGACCCCTAGAGGTCATCTAGTCCAACCCCCAGTGTCACTTTGTAGTTTCATCATTCTCCCAGACTTAACCTATTTACTAAGAGGCAATATGAGTCATTCAGTGAGGTGTTTCAAAAACACAGAGAGAAGAGAGAATGGATGGGAGAAAGCTATTTTTTACAGGAAATAATTGGGGGCTAGGAACCAAAGAACAGTTACAGCATGTTCAGGATAAACTGAAAGCAATAAGAATAGGCAATGCTGCTGCTTTTTTTTATCTCTGTCACAAAGAAACTACTAGCACAAATATTTAATTCAGAGGAAACAAACCATTTAACAAATATTTAATTAAGGGGAAACAAACCATATTACCCTTTCCTTCAGGCAGTTTTGCAAGGAGTGGACAGTCAATACTGTAATCTATTTTCTTCCCTTTGTACTAGTGCTTATGTCTATTAATCCACAAAACTATTTACTGGCTCTAATTCTCTGGCATCTTATCTTCTGCCGTGTCTTAACTTTGCAAGCG
>Ga0181612_154290_pt1 | contig 15305 bp, 7 predicted proteins | sample HoacroProtozoa21_FD_119630 | JGI IMG/M metagenome (GOLD analysis project Ga0181612, IMG submission 119630) | Hoatzin crop microbial communities from Cojedes, Venezuel. Combined Assembly of Gp0051906, Gp0051904, Gp0051908 | reverse complement strand
CCCCCTCGCCCCCCTCGCCTCGGCCAGAGGGCTGGAGACCGGGGCTGGCAGCTCTGCTGTCACCACCGCTGCCAAGAAAGCATTTGGGATGTGTGAGGGAGCAGCCAACACTGGCATGGAGGAGTGGAGAGAGGGGGCGAGCACCACCGTTCACCCTGGCAATGCCCCCCGCACCTCCCGTCTCTGCCGGAGGCAGCAGCAGCAGCAGCTGGAAGCCTTGGCCCCATGGCTCACACTGGGCGCCCAGCCCAGGGGTGCTTCTACTTCTCCCTCTCCTTCTCCTTTGGCAGAGGTGGCCCATGTTCAGGCTTAGCACGGAAGAAAAGTTTTGGATCTGCTCTGCAGTGAATGGGGCTGAGGTCTGGCCTGATCCTGTGTGCTCCAGAGGGGTCTGCTACTGTGCAGGGAGGAGCACGCACCGGAGTCGCAGCCTGCCTCTCTGCTGGGATAAACTGTTGGGTGGATTCAAGAGAATCTATACCAACTGACTCTCCAGAAGTAATAAACAGAGACAAAATAATTTCGGGGAGCAAAGCCTTATTTTTCCTAGTGCCACCTGTGCACCTGAGTAACTGTATAGATTTCAGCTGAAGGACTCTCAATTTGCACCACTCTAAACTAAAGCAGAAGCAAAGGGGAAGGGCCAGCTCACCAGCCAATAGCTACAGAAGTAGCTCTGCTGCAATCAGTCTGCTCCAGGTGAGTGGTGAGCTCTGAGAGGGTGGGATAGGCTAGCATAGTGTTTCACACTGAATGGCAATCTCAATTTTCTTGAAACTGTCTCTGAATTTCCACCCTCCATCTGATGTTTGGGAATGACTGCCACACAGTAAAATCCAGCAGCTTGGTACCTAGCCTGGGGTCGTCCTCAGGAGACAGGTGCCCAGGTTATTTTATTAGAGATCCTTCGTACTCTTTGAGCAAAAGAAGTCAACAATTAAAGATCCTAAAGCAAACCACTGTGTATATGAAGGGTGCAAAGGAGGAGCGGTTGGCTTTGGGGCCCCACTTCTGTAGTAAGAGGCTGGTCTAGTTTGGATGGTTTCCACCTCAGCAGCAGCAGAAGCAGTCTTCGCTGGGTACAGTCTCCTGGACAAGAGAGCACTAAACTAAGAACAAAACGGGAGAACAAAAAGAGGGGACAAATGAACATTCATTTAGCACAAAAATTAATATGTCAAGAACAATATTAATCAAGACACCTGGGGACATTAAGAGAATAAATTCTTTAATTGCTTGTACACTAATGCCAGGGGTCTAGGCAATAACAGAAGGAACTGGAAATGATCTTTTATGAGCATATATTCAACTTCAGGGTGGCCTTAATGAAACTAGGGGGAAAATTTTACTTGATCGGAATGTTAAAACCGTCGGTTACAATCTGTTTAGGAAGGGTCAGGTTGTGAAAAGTGGCGTTACAGGTTCTGAATCACTGACAGCTCAGCAGCCAAGGATCAACAATGTCTATGGATCAGTGACTTGAGACACAAGATGAGAGATGAGGTATAAATTGCAATCTATTACTGACCATGAAATTACACTAGAAAAAAGGGAGACCAGCTCTTCTATTGATACCCTGTACTAAGGAAAAGAGTATCACCACAGGAGAAATCACTCTGAGAGACACAGACTGAAAGTTCATTGCTGTAAACACTGTGACAGTCCTAGAATTTAAAAAAACCTCTCAAGTCAATAAGTCTTTCCTCTTGCATGGGATAATTCTACTTTAGACATAATTTGGGAAGAAAAAGAGATACTGATCTCAGAACTGATATGGAATTCATTCTACTTGATTTTATTTTTAAAATAGCATCTAATCTACCTGTGTCTTATCTAAACTAGACATCTCAGCTCCTTTCAGAGTCGATGGGTGGAGCTAGCTATCTCCTAGAGGTGATTTATCCCATCTTAAGAGAGGCATGCAAGTTACAAGGGATGAATTCCCTCTGGAATGACCAACTTTTTAGACCAATTAGAGCTGTCCAACTTGTTGGGCACACCCAGTCTTCAGAAGGCAAAATCTGGAGAAGGTAAACCCCATTCAAAGAGACCCCTGTGCCTGGGTGTGCCTATTGCTAGAGGGACTTTGTCAGGATTTGGTTTAAATCCTGCTAAGAGAAAACAGAATATCTTTAGTGACCATTTTGCCTCTTTCTTTTGGTTGGCAGGGAACTTTGATCTCCCTCTTCATGTAAGTGAGGCTGACGGTAGTTATAGCAGCTAAAGTAAATAGCATCCCCAAGAGCTCTAAAGATGTGTAGAATCACATTACTTTTTTTCAAAACTCATTTTTTTAGAATGCAATATTTTTGTGTTAAGAACACAACTTAAGAATAGCAGATTTCTTGTAGCTCTCTGGAAATATGGGGTTTTTTAACAGTAAAGACAATTTTGCTGCTCTTATTTTTTAATTTCTACAAGGTCCCAAACCTCTCTTCTGTGGTCTGATTCTTTACTAATAAAGTAGTGCATTTTTTTCAGAAATCTAGGAAATAAGAAGAGTAGTTTAACTGAGAAGTTACATGTCACGGTAACTTTTAGTTTTAGTATTTGGCAAAGCCTCTTAACCAGGGAAAGTAACCCTCATAGGAGGGACTCTCTGGTGGCACATGCCTCTCACAGTGCCTTGGCATCTTCCCTTTCCTTTCTGGCAGTATCTTAGAGCAAAGTGAGAAGGGTTAAGGCTCTTCTATTCTGTGATGCGATTTCGATGCTATTTTGGCCCCTTGTTTCAAGCCATTCCGCAGCAGGGTAACAGGGACGCTGCTCTCATGCAGGGCTGATGTTTACATAGTATTTGTACACCATCTCACTGCTCCAGACCAGGTGGTCTCTAGGCTGGGTCCGGAGGGAGCAGACGACATTCAGTCACAGCAGACTCGCAAATGGAGGCTTAATTTTTCATTCTCTTTCATCTTCGCATGTTTAATTATCTGCCATTCCACAAGTCTGCTTTACTTTTGCTTGCTTTAAGAGAAACAGGAAACAAACAAAGTGTGTATGCAATTGGTATAAAAGGGACAAAAATGGGATTTAGTTCTCATAAACTTTCGTTTGTTTTGAGCACTGAAATAACAGAGACCTTTTGTAGATGAGGCAATGGATCTGCACGTCTGCAGACCCTCACCCCCCCAAAAAAGAATGAAGATTTTATTTTTATGACGGGGGAAAATTCAAACATGCACCTGGTTCCCCACTTATCTGATGAGCCAAACCACGGCACACTTGTCTTTCCATCTAGACTTTCATCTCAACTTTCATCTGGACATTTCAATTTCCCTTTGAAGTTGAGTCTGTGTCTTTTGATTTGTAGTGTTTGAACAGGAACGCCACTGTTGTATCAAATGATTTCAGGGAGGGAACAGCAGAGTGCTTGGGCTTACCATCAGTTCAATAATAGCAACATCACTCACGTATAACTTTGTTTCGCTGGCTGATATTAAGAAAAATGGTTGCTTGCAGAATGATGCACAGGTCTGTCAAATATACACTCACATGCCCTTTGGACTGAAAATGATTTTGTTTTATAGCACCAATTCGATGATACAAAGTTCATAAATTTGTATTAGGAATGTGATTGCATCATTCTGATCCTGTGGTGTGAAATCGCAAGAGGAAAGAACCCAATTATTGAAAAAAACACTAGAAGTTTTGCGTAAAAATCAATGGCACGATATGACCCATAGTTTGAAAACTTTAAGCATGTAAAAAGGACTTAAATCTTTATGATGAAGATTATGGCTCTGGCCTCTGAAATAATAGCAAGTATTAACTGCACCATCTGAACAGTTTTATGAGACAATAATCTTGTTCTGAAGTGGATAAACTATGGGGTCAAAGTCCGGGCAGTTTATCTCAATGAGAGACCTGGAATATTGCCCACTAAAACAGAAGGATCGGTAGTATTATCAGCTGAGTGTAATAAGTAATATATATTTAACAAAAGTTTTAAGTAGTTCAGCAGGAGCAGTCATAGGAAAAGTAGCTATAATCATTAGAGTAGCCAGAAGAACAGGTTTCTTGTTTTGGACTCCAAGTTGGAAGAACATTAGATTTGTAAATATCCAGTCAGCAAGAGGCCGCACCAGAGAGCTGGTTTATTTCACTGTGCTACAATCCCCCAAGTTTGTCTTAGCCTGCAGAAAATATTGGGGTGTGTGTGGTGGATATACTCCATGTAAACAGACAATTAGAGGCCATGAAAGGAATCAAGTAAATGATACCTATGTGCCTAATTTTCTTTGTCATGCTGTAGACAACGCAGTGGGTTTTTTTCCCCTCTGGGTAACACCCCCCATTGTGTCCTGAAGCAAGCAGGATTCAGTCACTGAAATGATTTCAACAGAAACTCTCAAGGAAAGGGAAACCTTAAAAATGAATTTGAGGTAGCAAGTGGTTGTGCGCTGCATGGTAAGTCTCTTATAACATTTCTCTGTTGTGGCTTGAAAATATAGCAGGTATTTAAAAAAAAAAACTGTTGTGAAACAAAACTTCTGGAACACGAACTTCATAAGACTTTTTACTTGCTGCTAGGTTCTACCTTTGTGTTTATTTGCCTGCAGACATATTCTTTACATAAGGAATGTATAAAAAATAAGTTTAATGAAAAGGAACAGTAAAATTCCTGAGAATGCTGAATGTGCAGCCATAATCAGATATAACAAAATCACAAAACCTTCTGAAGGTGAGAGAATGGACATGATTTCTCTTTCCAGTACGCTGAAATAAACCAGCCCTATTTTATTGCAGGATGAGAACAACATTTAAAATGGATTAATGTTGCTCTTCAACTTAAAGAAAATTATGAGGCACTGAAATGAAAGGGGACAGGACTTCATTCTATCCATACTACAGTACTCAATGGGAGAAAAGAGATTTTCACCAAGTCAGTAAACTTGCATCAAAGTAATAAATAGCAAAGCATCAGGATCCTACTCTCCATTCCAGGACACTCTGGAAATGCTACCGTGCCATCAGGGATCTGCAGCACAGTCCTGCAGAACTCATATTTCCTTCCCCTGCAAAGACCCACAATGAAACATGCTCTTTTATTGTTTGTTACACAAAGTTGTGCACTGAGAAGTGTTTTGAGCAAGCTTCCCTTTCTCTCCGAGCAGTGGAGGGCTGCCGTGTTCCTGTGGCTGCTGCTCACACGCACGGAAGGCAGGTACACACAGCAGTGCCTCTTCTCTACTGCGCTGCAGAGCCCCGAAGGCAAACTGGGATGCTGGTTCCCAGTATTGATAGCATCATTTGTGTGCAAGTAGGAGAAACAAGGCGTGCAGCAGCAGTACAGCTCTTCTTTTGCCATGCCTACTAATTAGCTCCAGTGGTGGATTAAATGTTTATAATTTAAAAATAAATTTTAAAAAATGAAAAAAAGACACCTTGCTGCTTTCTGGGACGGTTCATTCCAGGTAACTTCTTAGCAGGAGCACCTGATGGCATAGGCATTCCTTGGCATGAACATGGATAATTAAGCCTGATACCAGCCTACCTCTTTATGAGTTTGTTAGGGTATTTATTATTTTCTCCATTAATGTCGGTGGGACTCCCATCTGCACATGGAGAGGAGAACAGACCCTGTCTACTGCCTGGCAAGCCTCCAGTTAAGTTAAACCTCAGAATTTGCCTTCAGACTGATACGCGACAACACGTTCGATAATGACCAGTTTCAGCTTCAGAGTGGAGCTGAAGTTGTACAGCTGCATTCCCGTCATCCAAAGAGCAGTTCACATGTGCAAAATATATTAGCTGCAATAATAGGAGCTACTTACATTAAAGCATCCTGAAAGCCTTATAGGAAGCCCTTCCTCTAATGTTAGCAAGATGATTTATATATGTATCTGCAATGTGTCCCTAAGTTCTCTTTTCAGGAATCAAAGTGTACTAAAGTTTCACATTCCCAAGCTCCTTTTATTTCAACATGAAAGTGATTAAAGATGTTTATCTGAGCTACAGAACCTTAGGACCGTACTGCTTTCATTGTAGGAACAATTAAATCAATCCCAGGGGGACCTCAGCCTCACAAGAGAAGTATTTGAAAACTCTCCATTAACCCACTTGCCATTTTCTTAACAAGAGCCCCTAATGCATACGCAAATAGCATAAGTGTGACAGGAAATACAACTGAAGGAACAAGGAGATTTGCTAGAGGAACCGCTTTCCTGATTTTAATGACTCTGCATGACTTTATAAGGAAGCTTTCCCCCCTGCCTTCTCATGATAAAGAGCAGGTATTCAGCTTCTTTTCTTTAATGTGAAACATGATTTGGTGCAAATTAAAGACACTGGTTTTGCAAGAAGAAAAAAAATGTGCTTGCAGCTAAATTATTTGTTGTGCATATTGTATTTCAAGAACAGAATTAGTTAATTTTGACCATAATAGTCCAAAGGCCAAATCTTATCCACTGACCAAGGTTTTTGGAGGAAACCAGAAAAAGTTTTCTGTGCTGGTTTTACAAATAAAGATCATATTAATGAAAAAAAAAGTTGGGATTACAAGTGCTAAACTACATTTTAAAAATCTGCAGGCTCAAGACCTCTCTCCATGGCACAACAGCTTATCTCATGGCATGTCACTCTGGGCTCCAACAGCCAGATGTATGACTACCTGCTGCTGTTTTCTTCGCTTGTTTCCAGGGTTTGGAGAGGGACGATTGTGAGAGGCCAAGCACAAAGCTGACACCAACGTACTGCACCAAAATGGACAGTAGAAAGAGCTCTGCAATGAGCTGGCAAGCAAAGAGCCAACAGAGGATGTATTGCTGAGAGAGAGCAGCAGCCCTGGGACTGCTGCAGCCCAAAGGCTCGATTTGTAATCACTCCACTGCCTGAGTGTCAAAACCATTTGGCCCTCCAGGGTTTACAGAGTAATAAACAACTCTGTTTTGTCATTTCATGCCAAATTCATTGTATTTCTACAGTAGAGGCTATAACTAATATGTAGTTAAAGGAGACGGAGATACTCTGTTCTCCTGAGGTGGCAGCAGGAGTGATTTGGAGAGCAGCTAGCTCATCTGGGTGGGAGGGTGCACTGTGCTAATGGGCTCCCTGGGAAGCCCCTGGAAATGAGAGCACCTGGAAATCAAAGCTGCAAAGAGGGTGGAATTTAGGTGGATCTAGGTAAAGGAATATCGAGGCTCTCTTCATCACGCAGCCATTGGCAGGAACCTGAAAACCAAGAAAATGAAGGTAAGGAAATGCTTGGAGAATATGGGCTTACCTGAAAGCTAGTACAAGGGGCTCAGTAAAGTGAAAGTTACTGCACCAGGCTGGAAGTTAAGGCCATGCTTGCAAAGGTTACCAGAATCAGAAATGAGACAAGCAGCAGGCTTTTATACCATCTGCAGTGGTCACTGTAGGACAGCCCAGCTGATGAAAGGTTTCCAGGGCTCAGTTTCTTGAAGATGCATCAGTCTCTACTGGTCTAGCACAATCCCTGAGGCTGACGTTCCCTTTACCAAATATCCAGAGCAGCATGGGTGCCTAATTCCTACTGAGTTCAAAGCATATCTACTTCTAGGGGAGTTAAATACTTGTCTTACACTGGTGTTTGTATAAATCCCACCAGTGACCTGTCTGCAAAGTGGAAAGGAGATTTTACTAGTCCATCCTCCCTTGATACAGCCCCAAGATGATGACTGCTATGACCACTGGGAAGCTGGCCCCATGCTACCATCTCACTTCATGGACACCTGGTCTGCCTGGTAAGGGGAAGTGCCTGTGACCTCTAGGTCTTGCTGGGCTCATAAGCTTGGTAGATTCTATTTTTGCAAGTAGGAATGTGTATCCTTCATCAGGTTTCCCCAAAGCTCTTACAGCTGTAGTTTGTTTCCCAACTCTAATCTCACTGTGATGTCTGTAATGTCACATTTAGAAAATAATGACACAGGATTCATCTGTTTTTGCATAGGTCTTAGTTACTTTGCATGGAAGAAGTTGAGTGCTTCTCACCACTGGATAAGAAATTTTGCTGCTGCTCCATGTAGCATGATACTACTACTTACTGATTTGGAGGCAAGCAGTAATCCCTGTATTCACTGGGTATCCATTTAGACTTTTTTTATAAAGAGTTACAATAAATTGGTCAGTAGGCTAAACTCCAGAAGGACCACGGGTTTTGAACAAGTACAATTCACTTGCATTTCAGAGACTCTAAGATGTGCCCCATTGTGACTAGCACCAAATGAAATGAGGTCCCTATCCAACCTGTTCACTATATCGGTAATAAAGACAAATATGTTTGAGCAGATTCCCAGCTGGATCAATAGCAATTTGAGTAGCTGGGAGATCTCACCCACCTTGTTACTCTGAGCTCAATTTCCATGCGGATTGCAATCCAGCTTCCCTCAAGCATGTACAGTTCGTGTGCCAAAAAATCTGCTTCTCAGGTGTGAGGGTGGCAAAATTGCATGCTTGAAAATGAATCACTGAGGAGTTATTGGGATTATTTAAGTCAGATTTTCACAAAGACTAAGCAGATAAAATTCCCTACAAATCAGTATTATTGCAGACATTTGAGTCACTTAAAGTCAATACTGACCTGTGAGTAAAGGCTACATCCGTACCAGTATGTTAGTTTGGCATGCAAATCCAAGCTGGGGCCCAAACTCCCTGATTATCCACACTGCCTGAAGGCTGGCAATTATCCTTGCTGTAGCCACAAGTGGATAAATTGGCTTCCCAGGCAGGAAAAGACCATCACTGGGGAAAATGGGTTCACCTTTGAGCTCTGCCTTTACAGGCAGAATGACCACAATTGCCTTGATTGCAAATTTGAGCACAACTTCCCCCAAAAAACGCTGGCATGAACTCAGTGTCCAAAATTATGCTAACCACCAGCTTTATGTTCCTAGTCTCCTGTACACACCAGAAACCCTTCCTTTAGTATCAATGGTGAGTAAAATGAAGGAGAAGAAAACACAACTGATCCAAACCCCCGTCAGACAGATGATAACAATTGCAGGAAGTATAGGGGGAGATTTGTTTCTTTATTTAAATTTTCACTGGCTAGTTTGTTGGTTTGGATGGGGGATAGAAGAAAGAAGGACTGTGTCTCAAGTATCATGAAACACTTCATAATTGCAGTATCATTGGTTTAGCTGGAAAAAAAGAATCTTAGGAAAACATATAAAAAAAGCTAAAATGTGATACAGATCCACAAATTTCCAAAATGGAATTTCAGAAAAGTTCTTTCAAGGCCTTTACATTGTGTGATTCACTAAGTAAAACAGATTAAGACACACCCAGGAATTCTAGGTATTGGTCAAATGTGTGCTGCTCCTCTCCTGTGTCATCTATGCCTCCTTTGATTTGGCTGGCATGGTATGAAATGCATAAATGAATTTTTAAATCCCATAAAATATCTGTATTCAGCTTGGTATAAGGAGTATGATTTAACGTGTGTGTGTGTTTATCAGATAACAGAATGGAGTCCAACCCTGACTGGACCCTCTGTTCTAGTACGATGTAAATAAGTCACTTCAGCATCCTCCTGCCAGACAGCCTTGTCCCCAGAAAACATCTCCAAGCCATACCTCTTGGATTGGACTAGATTTTCCCAGCTTTTAGTCTGACTTTGAAGCTAGAGGTTCTAAGTTTTCTAAACTTTTGTGGATGCACAAATGTGCCAGCGGCGGGGCTATGTATCCAGCTTAAGCTGAGGTTTCGTGACAGCAACAACACATTGGCCATAGAAATACTGAGTGAAATTGTGTTTCCTGTTTTTATCCAGGAGCTCAGACATCATCAGAGCAGTGCTCTCTTTTGAATACAGGAACAATGAACCCTAAATATTATCATGATTGCCCTTCCTCTTCCGACACACTCTCTCCCTTGGCCAAAGTGAAATTCTCCGAAGAGAGCTCTTGCAAGTTTAGAATTTGCTTTCCCGTCTTGACAGACACCAGGTACAAGTAGGTAGAGTCACAGTTATAAAAAGAAAAACCTATCTTGCCCTTCAAATACTGATGGCTCCACATCCAGAAATGCTGTATGATTAAACAAATGATCTGTGAAGGGATCCTGAAGCCTATAGAGTGTATGTAAGACCTTGTTCACCTCTATTTGCCTCTGCCCTGGCACTTACACAGTTCTTAGCTTTGGTACCAGCAAGTATGAGACAGCTCTTGCCCTCATATGAGCGAAGCAAAACAAAATTCTTTCGTCGAGGAGCTGAAGAAGCAGAGATGACCATATTTACACAAACACAACTCTCCTTTATGAAAAAGAAATGGAGGCGTCTGAGGACCACTTGAGGTTGCTTCCAGAACAGGCTCAGCACATCCATACAAGCTGAGATGGCTTGAAGGCTTATTTCTTTTCAGTAGCCATATCATGCTCATGTTAAGGGAAATGGCACTTTACAAGTGGCCGCTTGCACAGGCTGTGTGGCCGTTCCAGCACACCGAGCCTGCCCTTGAGCCCGCTCCCTGCCAGGCTACAGCAGGCAAATGGCCTTGCCAGGCAAAGCTGCCCAAATTATTCTTCTCGGTACACCACAGGATTAGACCATCAAAAAGATGCGGAGGTGGAAGAAGGTCAGCTGTACAGCATTCACCATGCCACCTGAACACTGCTATTTCATGCTGGCTCTGCCAGTGTGTGGCGAGCGGGTGCCCGGCAATTTTTAATAACATAAAGATAACGCTATAAAACATATAATAATATTATTATAAGTCTATAAACATACTTATTATTTTGGTTTTTCGAAGGTATCAACGAAACATCAACATTACAGTAAGTTTTCAGGAAATATTTTTATTAAATTTTCAATCAGCTTGCTGGAGATGGAGACCAAAGGACTTCTGCTGTCATCTACAGGTCACAATACAAGCAGAAAATATTTGTAGTTTTCTCCAGATGTTTTTGGTGCCTGTGCTTCTTTGCATTCCCAACACAACTGCTTCATTTTCCAGCTGGGTATTTTGAAGACTGTCATAATTTGTTAATCTAAAACGTTAGAATAACCTGCCCCTGTCACTGTCACTGTCACTGTCATTTTAATGTGTCAATATTGTATGCCGCAGATGATTGTCCTTAAGAGACAGTTGTACTTTTACTCTGTACTGCATGCAAGCTACTCCAAGGACATCTTTAGGAAATGGCGCTTAACTGAAATTACTCCCAAGTGATGCTCCATCTAGAACAAAAATACCTTTAAACACTTTCTGTGAAACTTTTCCAGAGTCCAGCTTTTCCCAAGCTTCCTATTAAAACCTTTACCTGAAAGCGATGAATTGCTTAGCCCATGTTCTGGCTGCTATAGTATACAGATCAGTGTTTACATCTCTACTTGCACTGAGTCTAATTTATAATTTAACACTGTTGAGACCAGCCTGACAATGTAAACATGGTATATTGATGACCTGCAAAAAAGAGAAGCTGTCTTCTATGCCAAGTGCCTGTGGCTCTGTTTATGTTGGAAATGCATTATTAAAGAATGCGTGTGGTCAAGCTATAACCTTTCTAGTACTGAGGTATCCATTTTACTCTGGGTAATTTCTTTGTTTCTCCTCACACAGTCTCCTAATCCAACAACCGATCAAGTTTCAGCCTTTCACTTCAACTCCCCCAACAGAGATAGCGTGATACAGAGCGTGACAGCATTTTCAGGCTCCATGAACCACGTGTGGTGTGCTTTGTAATCGACAACTGAATTAGAATAGTTCTGGGAGTAAATATACTATCCAGGTAGTGCTGAGGAATTTATTGTCAGACCAGCCTCTGTAAAATAAAAGGTCTGGATCATTTATTCTTCATTAAAATCAACATAATGTCACTCACACTTGGCCTTCCGGCTAGAAATAGTGATGGGGGAAATGAGGATGCTATCTCAGTCCTGGCCAGATCATCCACTTCTCTGTACTTATTCCTGGGTCACTTGTTTTTCTGAGCAGACATGGCAATTGGTAGGCTCAGTAAGCTACAGTGTTTTGTATGAAAGTCGCTCCCATAGCCTTGGAGAAAGCTGTATCAGTCTTCGACCATTAAATACACATAAGGGATCTCCTAAATAAGCTCTTTCCTTTTATCATCCTTGGAAGACACATTTATGGTGTGATTTCCCATCAGGGATGCTCAGGGAAAAGGAGATGCTATGGTACTAGCACTGAAAACTGGGCTCTGAATGGGAGAAAAAGCAACCTAAAAGCCTTTGGCAGCATTGTGCCCTGACTAGGCTTGTGAAGAAGAGTTATTCATCCTACCTTGGCAATCTTGTGCCATGAACCATCCTGCAAAACAAGGACAGCCTTTACTTCCTGAAAACTTGCAAAACTTCCCATCTGACTTTTCTCTCCAAGTTGAGGATTTTGCCATGCCAGTGTGTTGGTGAAAACATGAGGAAGTATCATCCTGCAAGTCTTCCTAAGAGAAAGCCTGCCACATGTTTCACCATCAGCTGAAACAGCTTCTCCTTGTTTTTCTGAAGAGTGAGGTGCCAGCTGATTGAGAGGAAAGAGCAAGGGGAAGAGGGAACTGATGTCCTCCCCTGCGGCTGCTGGGGTTGCCTTATTTCTCACTAGAAACAGCGATATGTCGCTGTGCTTCAAGAGGTTGACAACTGTCTGCAGTACCAATGGTGCACGATGGTTGCCTCTGTCCTATGTCCTACATTATATAATTTGGTATTTCGATGTAGATATTTTAGAGCACAAAGGCATTCTTTTTTTAAAAGAAGCCCAAGGTATACCACGAGATGTGGTGTGAGGAGAGCCAAGCCACGTACAAGCAGAGCCATCTGGTTTGTTTGCCCAGCTCCAGTGTTGCACGTGGTCCATTTTGATCAGTTAGGCAACAAACAGGCTTCAGGTAACAGCTCTGAACAACAGAAATTCAGCATATTTCCACACTTCTTTATTTTTTAAGAAATGTCTACACCTCGACAAATTTACCCTTTGATATAAATAAGATTACAAGGAGAGGAATGATCATTGTCAGTTTTGCAGTGGTCTTTGCAAGCAGTAATAGAAATGTAGGTGATTAATGCAAAAGCACATTTTCTCTCTGTGCGTGCAAGCAGTAAACATATTTACCTCTTCTGACAGAAAGATAACTAACCAACAGTCAGCAAACCTTACCAGCATATACCCAGGTTCCCAGGCGTCTAAATCAGCAGCAACCCATTCAGCAGTAAGGGTGTCTTTTTGGCGAGGTTGCAATATAACTGCATCCTGGTTTTGTTGTTGTTTACTCTGTGTGACATCTATTGACTCAAATGAGCTATTTTTTATTCCTTTGTAGACAAGAGAGTGAATTTAGCACAGTATGTTATCATAGAGCTCCTCACAGACAGTGCTGACAAATAGCTATGTGGACAACCCATTCAGGCTGTAGTACTATCCATCAGCAATGACAGTAGCTGGCAAACCAGTGCTGTTTATATCAGTTTGTTATTTTCTAGGAAGTTACCCAGCTTCATTATTATTGAGGGAGATAAAACTAAGATGAGAGGCCAAGACCCTCATTTGGTTCTTAATGCACTCCCATTGCTTTGATGTATTACAGAGAACAAAATTGACCCATGTGGTAGCTCATTACACAGGGAAAAACATACACTAAAATAACATATTTTCTTTAAAATATCGCTTTGTTCAGTGGCAACTAACAATGTCTAGGAATGATCCAGGGCCAGTTATTTGAAATACACCATCCCTACTTGGTCCTGCAAAAAACCTGGGTTTTGTGATGAGCCCTAGTCTTTAGGTGCAGAAAATTCTGTAAGATATTGTGTCTTAAATAACAAGTATATCATTTTAACACCCCTTGAGAGCCAAAGGATTTCACTGATTTTTGCACAGCACTGCTATCACAGAGCTTCTTTAAGACATTCTTCCTGGCTCTCTGTGATACTTGAGCAACAAATCCTTCCCATCTCTTGCACAGTAGGTGGAAACCATAATTGCTTCACCAGAGATGGTGAACATGAGTCACAGAGAGGGTAACTGACTTACCTGGGGACCCACGAGACCAAAAGAAGTACCTGGAAAACCCAAGATTAAAAGATTAAATCCAGATTCTGACCTGAATTATACTCTGACTTGAGGGGATTGCAAATCAAGGCATAATTTATTTGTTGTTAGTACATCTTATTGCTCACATGGTAATATCTAGGCAAAAGAGGCTATCACTCTGTGACAGAAGTTGGAGCCCAAGCAGATGGGGGCATGCAGCCAGGTAGTAAGGAGAGATGGTTGTGGTGTCCAGAGCATGCTCAGAGGAGTGCAGTCGCTCGTGGTGGCTATGCCAGTAGTGCACCGAGATCCATTCACGGGCTGTTGACACTGTACGTAAAATGGCAGTTATATTGCATTAAAAAAGGCCCCAGCCCATTAAACCTAAAGTTAAAAGATGTCTAAATCCATACTAGCTCATTTCAGATTTGGCCTTCAAAGCCCACATTGTGTCCATGATGTACACCTGTTATCAGACTACTGGTGTTACTCTCTGCCAGCCACGACAAATGACAGAATGAAGAAGTAAATATGGTATTTGATTCTCTAGGAGATTGCCAGCGTATGTGTGGACTCAGTTTTGGCCTATATGCCCTCAGAAGTGAAAGACTCTTCTCACTCATTTGATTCCTATGTTGGAATATTGGACTTTGAGTCCTTGCGGGTGGGATTCATCTTATCTAACTTTAAGAGAAGTTGTCTAACTTGGAGACAACCGGGACAACAGTTAGAAATGTGGGCTATGATTCCTCACTTCTACTTTAGATGTTTGTCATAGGATGCATTTAGTCTGATGATTCCCAGCCCATCTCATTTCAACTGTACTCAAACCCAGACAGTTACCTAACTCTCCATCTGGCAGCTAGACCCAGGATTCGACTTCATAGAATTGTAGAACGCTTTGGGTTGGAAGGGACTTTAAAGATCATCTAGTTCCAAAGCCCCTGCCACATGCAGGGACACCTTTCACTAGACCAGGTTCCTCAAAGCCCCATCCGACCTGGCCCTGAACACTGCCAGGCTGGAGGCATCCACAGCTTCTCTGGGTAACCTGTTTCAGTGCCTCACCACCCTCACAGGAAACAATTTCTTTCTTACATTTAATATAAATCTACCCTCTTTCAGTTCAAAGTCATTACCCTTGGTCCTATCACTACACACCCTTGCAAAAAGTCCCTCTCCTGTTTTCCTGTAGGCCCCCCTCCTGGAAGGCCTTCCCCCTTACTGGAAGGCTGCTATAAGTTCTTCCCAGAGCCTTCTCTTCTCCAGGCTGAACAGCCCCAACTCTCTCAGCCTTTCCTCACAGTAGAGGTGTTCCATCCCTCTGATCATTTTTGTGGCCCTCCTCTG
>Ga0181612_139916_pt1 | contig 15305 bp, 9 predicted proteins | sample HoacroProtozoa21_FD_119630 | JGI IMG/M metagenome (GOLD analysis project Ga0181612, IMG submission 119630) | Hoatzin crop microbial communities from Cojedes, Venezuel. Combined Assembly of Gp0051906, Gp0051904, Gp0051908 | reverse complement strand
TTCTGCTTGGTGTAATGCATACTAAAACTGAATGGAAACCATTTCTAATCAGCTGATTTGAGGACAGTCTAGGGAATAAGGAAAAATATGTCTGGGCATTTAGACATATGTACTCTTGCATTTTAAAAATGTTGGAAGATTTTCCTCAAAATTGATTTATTGTGGAAGGATGTGATACATATCTATCACCAAAACAACTAAGAAGATGTCAGTTGCAGTTACCTCGAACAGGGCATCATGAATGTGATGAGATACAAGAAAATTGGATGCAAATGAAAAGAAGAAAAAGGCAAGCACACAAATGTGCTTATAATGTAAGATTTATTCTCTGCAGAGCTTACTCATGATTACACTGTCCTGTTATTTGTCTAAATTAGTTTCAGTAAAAAAATAAAAACATCACATATTCATACTTATATACACTTTTCCAGTTCATACCAAGAAAACATTCAATACTCATTCAATTAATTTTGCTACACTTCATGTTTTCTCATATTACAAGTACAAAGGCACAGGAAATTAGAGTTTGATATGAGACTATCAAGGTTAGATGGGTTAAAGAGCTCGTGTTTGAAATGGTTTCTTGCTTTGAAGGGCTCCATTACAACTTCTAGCATAATACATGACTGAGTTTTGATCACAAAGACTGCAGAGTTAGTCAGAATTTGAAAATGGGATAGTAATCAGAATGATTTTCTGAAAGTAAAATTCGTGTCGTAGGTGTTAGTTTTCTCTTTTCTACATCTCAAAGCTAATTAAACAAGTGACTATATATTTTATCATTGTTTTTTTAAAGGCAGGCTTTACTGGCTATCCCTTTTTTCTTTTTTTTTTGCAGTCTTTCCAGTTTTTAGAACACAGTTTCGAAGACATGCTTTCTCTCAGAAAAAGAGAAGTTATTTAACGCCCTATCATTATCATCTAGTGCCATTTTAGATGCTTTATGACATATGCTACATCCATGTGTGGTTTGTAGATATGACGCAAGACTTTTGAAAGGCTGCTTCATTTTGAAATGAGTGCTGGAGGACAGCTTGAATGCATACTCTCAGTTTCATACTTTAAAAATACAGTCCTCCCATAGTTTCAGACATTTTCAACCAAGAACAAAATAAACAGTATGGAAAATGGTCGTTTTTGTTTTATGACCAAAGGGGCATCACATGCGACTCAGAGGAGGTGCTAGGCAGGGCTCGTTAGCTGTGAACGTCCTCCTGGTTGACATGGGTGATAACAGTTTTCACCACCATAACCACGGAGGCCATTTTGGTGTATTTTATGCCCATGTGTTTTCCAGGAGAGCATTTGCTGGACCAAGGGAGGAAAGCCAGGCAGTACTGGAGCTGTATTCAGCACAGTGCTGTCACATGCACGGTCAGGTTTCCAGAAATACCATGCAGCAACTTCTCTGTTCAGCAGGTGGAAGAGCTGATGTTATGTGGCTGATCATAATTTCCTTCCCTGTGCTCACATTAGTACACGGATGCTATCACGATTGTCAGCATTTATCATCTGTGAGGAAGAAAAATTCAATACCTGGATCATTATATAATATAATTGTAATTTGGGATGACTTCTGTAATATTTGCAGTTAAGAACTCTTGCTCCAGATTTCTGTTTCTTACGCCATGAAATAAGGCTATCAATCATAGTATTTATATACCACTTTTCTGGAAGAAAGAGTTGGGACTGTAATATTATTAGCATTTATAACAATTATCATTTATAACAATTTCTGTGACAGAAAAATATATGAATTTATATTGACAGCATGACTAGCAACGCGGGAGAATGACTGAGGCTTTCATAGTTAAATTCTAAAATAGATTCCCCAATTCCTGTGTCTCTTCCTAACCTGATAATGTCAATAACAATTTAAACATTTTTGTATGGATTATTATTTATAATATTTTATGCAGATATTGTCTGTGCTTTTGTATTCACTTTTGTTGGAAACAGCACACCAGTACTTAATGTAGATACCTGCTATGATTCATCAGTTTATTCTGTTAAGAAAACAATAAAGGCTAAGTAATTCATGTTACTTTAAAAATATATATTCTATAATTAACAAAACATAAGCAAAAATCTCCTTGTGGTGCTCCCTAAGATATTATCCATATTCTAAAATAACTTCAAATGAAAATACAGAGACCATCTCATTTAACTTCACTGATTTGCAAACAGTCTTTAGGCACTGTGTTACATCCTACACATTAATTTGGTCTTTTAAAATATTCATAGGTCTAAACTAAGTATTTGAAATAATTTCCATTTTGAGTCTCAATATGAATATTAAAATCCCAAGGCAACTCAGAACTTGCATATTTAAAACATGTTTTAGATTTACTGATAACTTCTTAAAAGTATGGTAATCTGTTGAGTTAGACCATGGAACTTAAAATATAAAAAAACTGTTTAATAATATGACCTATATTTTAGAAGAAAAATTATGGCTAGATGGTTGGTTGGCTTATAGATTAATCCTACAAATGTCTTTGTCTCCCAGTTACAGCCACAAAGAAGGTCTGCAACTCTCTTACCCATTGTTTGCACTGAATTAAAAAAAGGAAAATATTTATTGTATTTATACTTAAGCTTTAAATTCATATTGCTAGCTGAACATGAGGAGGAATCACTATGTGGGCTTCATCAAGGCCCACTGAAAACAGGAAAGACAGGTCAAGCTACATGGACCGCTTATGGTACCAAATACAAGAGCACAGCAGACCACTTTTGTAAGAATGTCTACTTTAACTATCCATTTCCAAATAACCTCACAGATGAACCAGATTTTTAGTTCTGAATTGGGCACTCGAATGTCTTGAACATTTGCTATAGGACAGAATGCAGAGCAGTGACAGAAAGGTGGCTGCAAGTTTTGAAAAAGATGCTGAAAATAATAAGGAATTTATTTATGTATATCCTTAACCACATGCCAGCATAATTCAAGGCGATTTTGTTGCATAGACAAACTTCCCAGAAATATCTACCATGCAGCATTTATTTTGTTGCTAATGCTGGAAAAATTTGTAACAAACTTGCAGGGCAAATTTTGACAAACTAGATGAGATTAAGGTGACAAGTCACTTCCCTGGGTAATGGGGAGGCGAGTTTTTAGACCGCAATACCTTTCACGAAGATGGATAAGAAGAAGATGTGGCAATTATCTATTTATTAAACTTAGCAAATATGTATATCCATGACTTCCAAAATTCATATCAGCCTTTTCAGTTTATTCCATGGCTCTATATCTATTTGTTGTGAGTCTAAAAGGTTAAAGTAAACTTCATCCTAGAAGAATACACTATACTATAGTTTTGATGACTTCCACCTACAGTTACAGAAATGCTGAGAACAAGTAAAAAGATTAATAGATAATTTTTATGAGCATACCCTGGTGCTGTTCTGGGCATTGCAATCCCCAGTTCAAAAATTGTATACAGCATAGTGAGACAGCATCAGGTTCGGCACCGTTTGCCCTAACCACCCTCCAATGCTATTCCAGTAGGCTTTGAACCCTTTTCTTCCCCTCCACTAACCTTTAGGACTCACCACGCCTACCTTAATTTCATTCCATTAAAACATCATGCTGTCGGGCCCCATCACAGCCTTCACATTATCTCAGATGCTTTCAGCCAGAGTTGGATGCATTTGGCAGTATAGATGTGATCGTGGAGTCCAGCCTCACAAACACAATGTGGCAGTGAGGATCAAGCAGAGGCAAGGCCATGGCATTATACCCAGCCCTACTTCACTTCTCCTTTCTCTATAACCGTTGCAAGGTGGTCAGCCTCTGCTCCTCTCTCACCTGTAGTTTCCCACCCCCCTTCAGCAATGCAGGGGTAATTGAGGCTTCACCGCAGCTGAGGCTCTGAAAAATTGGAGAGTCTATCTCTTGCTTGATGCTAAAACTTCATCCCTGCAAGCAGGAAGCTTACTGCTGTAGGAACAGGCAGCTTTGAAGAACAACCTGCTTGCAAAGAAATGTCTTCTTAGACCAAGTCAGTTCTTTTGGTCTTCCAGCAAAAAATAAGTCTGCATATTTTTACCTCCCAGAAGTTAGATGTTCCAGGATGGATTCAACAAAGATATGCTCATTTGTTTTACTTTTTACTTTTACTCATTCCTTGCATTCTTACAGTTTTTTATTAATCAGAATTTAGCAGAGGTCTTTGAAACATCTTACAAATGTTTTGTAATAACTCTGAGTGTGAAAAAGCATCTTGCTTTTTTGTTGTATCAGAATTACATGTTTTGTTACCTTCACACTTGTCCTCTCAGATCCATCTAAGATGCTTAACAGGATGGCCTCTAGTTGCAAGTTTGGATAAAGCTCAGATATAGCATGTTCTTCTTAACTTATGTTCTAAACTCCAATGGACTGGCAATGAAGTAATTGCTGACAAATGAGTTCAGCATGTAGGGATGTGGGCATGCTCTCTCAGCTAATGCGGTCCACATTATGTGGTCTCAAATAGCAGGGAGTAATAGTGCTTGCATATTATACTTCCCACTCTGGCTGGGGCAAGGAATTTTGCAGCAATAGTGCCTTCCCAGAGAAAGCCATTGAAGCTGCAATTTTTATTCATTTGTTTCCAGGATCCTTTCAGGAATCTCCAAGGGAATCATTAACAGACTGCAGAAATCAGCTGTCACTTTAAATGATCCTTCTTCCTCTTTTTCTCCTCCACAGGGACCAATGCAATGACTTCCATTAAAGAAGATCAGCTTTTAGCTGCACTTTATACAAAATACTCAGTAAAAATAAATGTACAGAAATAACATTCATGAACATAAGTTACAGTTTGTTTCCCTTCCTTTGTTTCGTTGGATCAGGGGATGCCATATGAAGCAAGTTGTATTTCAATAACATGATTCACCTTCTCTGTTGAAATCTGGCATCAGATTTTGAGAGATTTGAAACTTAAAATGTAAATATGTACCAACTTATGTATGTAATTTCTGCATTTTCTGCATTATTAATCTGTTTCCTAGAGGAAGGTATAAGCTACCCTGCTGCTAAGTTATTAATGAAGTTCTGCTACCTAATTAATCAGAGAAAGTAGCTATGAGAATGGTGTCTTGTGAAGCCACAAGTGTATACTCTGAAACATGCTCTGTTCCTAAACTTTGGTGCTGGCATGAAACGCTTAATTCAAGTGCAAGTCATTATCCAGCAAGGCAATTCTGACCCAGTGTCAGGGGTCAGATGGCTATGATGGGATGCAGGTCTGCTCATGCCTTTGAGATGGGTGTTGTGAGTCTTGTCGTAAGAGGGGAGATGTGGGTTTGGACTTCCCAGGAGACCCCACAAATCTCCTACCTCAGCACTTCAACACCTTCTCACCCCAACTGGCTACCTAAGAGCTGCCTCCCACACGTTCTGCTTCTAACTGCTGATGTACTGATTACTCCAGGAGAATTATGTCATTTAACTGCTGATGTTCCTAGCCCAGCAGGAATGTGCCTGTACTTGAAATAACAGAAAACACACAGGTTGAGGGATGATACTGAGTAACTGTATTATTTTGTCTATTTATCCTAACATTCATGGATTCTATTTTTTTTTAAATTTCCTTGTAGCTAGGAGTTACACAAATAAAAGGTGAAAAGGAATTATTTAGCAATAATATTTAGCATAACAAATTATTAGGTATTAAGGACCACTCCCATATCTAATAAGAAAAGAGTAGGGAAAGAGCACACCTCCAGCTGGAGAGACACACATTTTATAATTTGAGACTTTCACAGGTGAACAGTAACTCACGCAAAAAAATTATATAAAGAAAAAAATATTTAACCAAAGTTTTGACTTTGCTCAGATCCTCGAAGACTGGCCTGTTTAGTCAATTCACTCTAATCGGCTACTGAAGAATTGTCTCCTTGTGAGCTCCTTATTAAACTATAACTTTATTTACATTTTACATTTCTTGCAAATTCAATCTAGCAATGGATAGTTGGTTCAGTCAAATGTTTTTCAAGCACCTAGAAGGTGCTTGTCAACAGATGTTTCGCTCAGTCAAGCTCACATCTCATAGTTCAACGTTCATGATGCTTTCCATGAAGGATTTCTTATTAGAACGTATATTTGTATGTATGGCACGTCCTTTAATCACAAGTGCAGTAAAGCATGTGTGAGCAAACTAATCTGTGGGCAGCAACTACTTGTTACCTCTGATTTATAGATGTCTGAGATATTTAACTAGGAAACAAAAATGACATCTTATGGTTTGAGTTGCCAATATCATAGACATGCGTGAATAACAAGTCAGAAAATTTGGCAGTAGCTTGGCTAACCTTGACTGATGCACATATGCACATTATGATAGTTATAAATAAGCAACAGAAAATATAACTCAGTTCATCTAAAATTTAATTGCTAAATGATAGTTTAGATAAATCTTATCCTAATCAATAACAATCAAGAATATGTTAATAAAATAAAACCATTAAACCCAAAAATGTTCTTTTGTATGCAACAAAAAATGCTTAAACACAGAAACCTTTATTTATAGCAAACAGAAATATCAACTCCTTTCACAGTGTGACACTTGGATCATCAGGAGATGTTAATCAGATATCAACATGGCACCTTTCTCCTGACAAACTTTACAAAGCACATATCACACCAGGAATGTGTAAATCATTTCATGCCAAGTACACCCTAATCTGCTCTGTCCCATCTTGTAAAACCTTTACGGAAATTATGCTGTGAGTATTGCGTGAGAGGATTCAAAGGAATTCAGTCTGGACAGAGACAGAATTATTGCAAGTATAAACATATTTTTATGCATGCAGTCTTACAATCTTTTACCTGCTGTAGTCTCCACAGGATCTTAAAAAATTCCACCTGCTTTGATCAGATTACCAGAGCCAATCATGCCTTCTTTGCGCTACATTCCAGTCAGAGTAACTCAATCTCTTATCAACAAAATTTTTCATTTAAACTGATTAAAAACCGTAAGAAAGAATAATTCATTTTAAAGGAAAGAATGTAATGCAACTTCTAGAATACATTAACCATGATTATTTGGTATTACTGAATGATTCCACAAAAAAGTTACCTTATATTAACTAAAGCTAAAATTCCTCTTTCAAAACTGCAGAGTGGAGAATAAAAGGAAGGCTTATAATGATAGAAGGTGGCAACATGCCATTATTCTTTTGTTGTCATTGGCAAGAACACAATCATGTGCCCTTTAATATTTGTTATTCAGCCTGCTGCTCATATGGATAACACAATCAACCACTTCTTTTAATCAACGGGATAGGAACAGAATTGTCTGCATTGAAAGAGACACCAGGACTAGACTGAATTTATGAAATCCAACCACTATGTGTCCCAGACTGACACGCAGTTCTACGCTGCAGAGATAAAAATATTCCGTACTTTGCTGCACACTTATTATCTTCTAGCACATAAAATGGCTTATGAAGATGTTGAAAACAGTGAACCAACAGATTAAAATTTAAAGGGATAAAAGATTTCTTCCTTTGCTTAATGTAAAAGATATCTGAGTGTGGCACAAATTAATTTCCTAGACAACAGCTTTAACTTATTAATATATTTTATTTCAGACCTCACAAACATAGTGCATGCACACTGCATTATTAATAGTAACAGTATTACTACAAATGTAATAGACTTGATAAATTCCATTTATTCAGTTTGGCAGAACTTTTTTTCTTTGTTGTTTTCCTGATGCTGAGTCCCATTTATGCCTGATGTCTATTTCAAGAGAGTAAAAGCACATTCACTTGTAAATTCTAGGGAATTTTTTAATATTCTTTGTTTCTTTTTAAACTCCTCTGATATTTTTTAAAGTAGTAACATCTGAGTAATTCATAACTACCCATGTAATTTCTTTTAAACTTTTAAAAGGCAGCGAGAAATAGATTCAGACAGTTAAGTGACCTTGCTAATTCTGTGGTTTTGCTATTATTGTATTACATCAGGTAAAGGAGATTAGGGCTAGATTCAGAGAAAGGACTTGGGTGCAGCAAGGCACCATTAACAGAACCCAGAGCTCCATGCGGAGCGCGTGAAGAGCTGCCTGAATTTAGAGCAGTGAGTAGGTTACCCTGAAGAAATCTGCTATTTTGAACCCTGCCTTTTTGTGCATGAAACCCCATGAATCCACGTGGGATTCACACTCCATATCCTTACACTAACAGTGTGTCTCCACTCTATGCATTTTACTCATTGATGGAGCCTTTGCCTGTGATGTGGAAGACCCATGTTTCCTTCCCTCGTGTGCCTGAGACCACTGATGCCTTGGCATCACAAGGTCTGGTAATTAAGCACCTCGATCTAGTGGGCTTACTCAGAGTGCCAGAGGTGTGATGGGTGCTATGCAGCCAGTGGGGCGGTCTAGGTGTCTCTGGAGAGCAACCTACATGCTGAATAAATAACTAGCCTGGAACAGGAGTGAAACGACATTTGTAAAAAGGTACCCACAGAAAAGATCTCTTTTACCCTGCAGATTACATAGCTATAGCCACTAAGAACCAAGAATATCCGACTCTTCTTGTAAAGCAGGCAACTAATCAGGTTTTACTCTTAAAATATGCCAATGAAACTCCTCTTTTTCACAGGAACTTAACAACTGATACAGTTTCCGCTAGACAGGTCTTTGATTGAAAAGCTTCACAGGTCTCTCCACATCCTCCCAGCTGAAAACCCCAGTCACTGGATTACTGAATTGTCATCTTCTATACCTCCGTCTCACGTTTTTGGCTGCAATGTATTCCGGTTTCAAGGAGAAGACTGGAGACACCACTCCCCAGACAAACTAAGATACTCTGATAGTGGTGCAGGTGTTCTTATGACAGGAGATCTGTGCATCTGAATCTGTGCATCTCAGGCTGCAGAAGATACGAACTCAGGTTTCCCGTTTCTTTCATATGCGTTGCAGTGATGAGGCTATGGTGAAAAAAAGGGACTGTGGTGCCTGTTATGTTTTTTGAGAATGAAAACAGTGACCTTTGTGCACACCTCAGTGCAATCTGCATGGGTTAAGTCTGACTAAAACACCTGGATGATTAGGTCGCTCTAGGGGACTTTGGTAGAGTTTAGCCACCTGACCGTCTAATACCTTGATTAAATATTTAGGGAGGTTAAGGCAGAGACATCTTGTACATTCTAGGTAGCATGATCTTTAAACAGCTCTTGGATCATTTCTTGAGCCTAAATTTCACCTGGTTCCTGTTAGGAGCCAGGCTAGTCATGGGACAATACACAGTCCCGATTGTCCTTGGCACTGATTATTACTTAAAATTATTGTATCTAGACACATAATAGGTATGTTTATATTTATAATATTTTCCTTGTAAGGAAACCAAACTTATTTTCTTTTCAGACCTTTCACAAAATGCAGTGGCAGAAAGTTCATAAAGAACAAAAAAAAAAAAAAGTCATTTGACCATCATTTTCTCTATATGTCATATTCCAAAATTCAGAAGTCCCTGATCTGTTCAATGCTGAACTTGTGCTTCAGAGACTTTACTAATGCAAATAGTCTGTAAATCATTTGTTAGTTTTCTTGATTTATTTTACTAGTTTCAACTTTATAGGCAAGTGTCAGACAACACAGAAAAAAATACTAGTATCTACACATAGAAATTAGGTTAAAAAAAGGGAAAATTAAGAGATTATCATGTTGTGCATATGATCGTAAGTGCTATGATGACATTATTTAAGCCAAGGTCCTGTTCATTTAAAAATCTGCCATTGCTAATTTAGCTAAGACAAGTTTACAAAGAAAATCAATGGGACAAAACAGATTTCATGCATGCCATTCAATCATAGTTATAAATGCAAATATTTTATACTATCACAATTCAGTATTGTTCCATTTGGATGAACTATTAATATAAAATCAAGAAAAAGTTCATTATTTAGATAGGCCAATCTTTCTAGATCTTTATAACAGATCATTAAAATCTAAAAGCCTCAATAAAAGTTCAAACAAAGTATAGTCCACCTCACTGAATCATTGTCTAGACTATACTTTGTTTGAATATCCCCACACTGTCTACTATATCTCCCGATACTATGACAGTGCAAACATTTCTGAAGAGGGTTCAGTACAATTTCCCAGAGCCTTGTATGAACATCTATAATCAAGACAAATTATGTAAATACAATCTCTGCTCTAATTAAGAAAATGTGAATACCTCATACATGCCTTAAAACAATTTAAATAATTTGTGTGCCAAGCACCTTCATATTTATGTCATTGTATACAGAGCTAATCATATTCATACTAAATATTTTACACTCCTCAAGCTCTTATGTGACTCACAGTGAAGTAATCTAATTTTTCCAGGAAGAAATCTCACTAGAACCTCAACTCAAGGAGTAAAAATGCTTATGATAGCAGAGGCCTCACATGTAAATACATGAAAGCACTCATAAGACCAAGATTTTAATTCCAGAAATAGATAAAAATCTAGCTTAATTTTAAGTTTGCTCATCTGAGATCATAGGCACTCAGTCTTCTTCTGTGAAAGCTCATCCATAGTGCACGGCACTTCAGCAGCATCTATACTTGTCGGCGGGTCACTGTGAATTCTCTCTCACACAGCTAGTTCTCTCAGATACTTAACACCATGAGGATCAAGCAAACACAGTAGCAATCATCTGGAAATAAACAGGGAGCTGAATTTCTGACACATGCTACCTTACTTGTCTGCTGAAGAAAGGCCATCCAAGACAAGAAGACTTTGCTTCATAGTTTTGGAGAAAAGATAGGCTGAAGCTTGTGGTACCCATCAGATGATAAAAGCAGAGATGAAACATCCACTGCTAAATGAGAAAATAGGTGCAAGGAGAAGAGAAGCAGAGGTACATCTGACTAAAAGCTTGGACAGAGAAAGATACCTTTCTTCAACCATGGATATCATGCATCTAACATGATTGCCTTAAAAGTTAATGAAGAGATAAGATTTTAAGTCACATTTGGTTTGTAATCAGGAAAACAGGTCCTTCATAGAAAAAATAAGGCCAAGCCAGCTTTCTCCATCTTATACTTCTGCACTTGATTTTTTCTACCAATGTGTAAAACCTTTCACTTGTCATTATGTAATTCAAATATATTTCAGTCCGACTGACTCCTGTCAGTTAAGATCACTTTGAAGTCAAATCCTGCCATCCTTAGTGCTTGGAGCCGGATTTATATTGCTTGTAAATGTAGTAAATATCTTCTTTGTCCTTGATAGAAGACATTAATGGTAGCACTAAGTAGTGTCCAGCCTAAGACAGGCCTTTGTGCAACCCTTCTTGACATACTCCTACAGTCTGACAGTGGGCCATTGAAACCCTTCTTCTGAGCTTTATTTTTGCACCTAGCTGAGCAGCCGCCTTACAGTGGGATCATCTAGATGTCTAGATTCTGTATGAACCTGTCGCGTGAAATGGTGCTTGAAGCCTTTCAGTGGTCAAAATATATCATATCTGCTGCCACTTCTTTATCAGTCAGCCTGTTACCTTGTCATAAAGAGAAATAATTTGGTTTGACATGATCTCTAATAGACAAATTGATGAGGGCTGTTATTTTTCATCTTGCTTTCAAGAAGTTTATTTGTTATGGTTCTTTTATAGGAATTCAAGTTAAGCTAAATTGTATATAGTTTCCTGGTCTACTTCATTCCCCCTGGTTTTCAAGGATTAGTGCTATTTTTGCTGTTTTACAGTCTTTTGGAACTTCATCCATTCTGCATGAACTCTCAGATATAAATGCTAATGGCATTGAGATGGTCTCATTCAGTCTGCTGAATTTCCTACTGTGAATTTTATTGGGCTGAGCAGATTTGAAAATGACTCATGAATCTCTTCCTTCTCTTTTTCTTATAATACAATTATTCTTACCTCTATTTCCATATGTGTTGTGTTAACCAATTAGGCCTTTTAGTAAAGAATTTAAAAAAAAAAAGACATAAACCACTCCAGAGTTCTCAGGATATTCCAGGGTTGGACGTCCTTTCCTTTCGCGTAGAGATCTTTCTTTGCTCTTCTAAGTACCAGTATGCTTACAGAATATTTTATGCCTCCTAATAACTGTTTCTCATTTTATATGTTTGTGATTTTGTCTCTACAAATTTATGCTATTCTTTCATATCTATCCTTAAAAATTTCTGAGAAATTCCTTCTGGTGTTTGAGCTTGCTGAACAGTTCATATCCCAGTTAAACTCATTGTTTAGCACACTTCCTAGCCTTTCTTTGCACTGAGTTTTGCATTTGTGACTCAAATATGGCTCTTCAGAATCTATGAGACTTTGTATTCTTTCTTCCTTTAAATCCACTTTCCACGGGTTCCCAGCTATCAGTTCTCTGAGTTCATTGAAGTCTGTTTTCCTGAAATCAATTCACATTATTTGTTTTCTCCATCTTAAGAGTAAAGAACTTTACTCACTATTTACTAATTATTTCACAATTTACTCATTATTTCATATTAATCCTTATTTATTTATTACTTTTGCTTGCTCAGTAGGGTCTTACCAGTCAGCCATAACCAAACCCAAAAGAGTATTACTCTGCATCACCTTATCTTAACCAATCTGCTCTACTTCTTTGCAAGCTGATGACTGAAGAGCTGTAGGTTTTCCACTGACGCAAACTCCTGTTTTCAATTGTTAACTTCCCCTTAAAAAGCCACAATATCCGACACGTGGTTTTATTTTCTACAGAAGACCCTGCCGCAACAGTAAATAACCTTTTGTAATTAGCCAAGTAAGTTCAATGTGTCTATCTATGACCATTTTGGGGGTTTGAATGCCTTTCTCCATATTTTTGATATGAAAGGCAATATTTTCTTTCTTTTCCATTCACAGTTAAACTGTACTTTCCAATATCAATATTCTAAATCCGTGAACTATGTTTCTGTAATGCAAGTTAAATAATTGTTTCACTTGTGTACTAAGACATCAAGCCCATTATTTGCATTACTTCTCTAAATCTAATCTACTGTATTAGATTATATGCCTAAAATGCTTACCATACAGTTTTCTTCTTTCTGTCACCATCATGACGTAGAAACTTTCCTCTTTCCAGTTTCAGGCCTTTAATGCTAACCTGTAAACATACGCTAACATTTTCTAATCCAACTTAAAATTCTCCTCTTCCACAGTATAGAGAACCTTCCTTTGTCTTCGGCACCTGATTAAAAACCCCAGTTGAAGAAGTGAACCCTGCCTCTGTTCAGGAGTCATCCTTAGAACATTTTTACAATGAGGGTGGTGAAACACCTGAAGGGGTTGCCCAGAGAGGTGGTAGATGCCCCATCCCTAGAAAAATTCAAGGCCAGGTTGGATGGAGCTCTGAGCAGCCTGATCTAGTTGAAGTTGTTCCTGCTTACTGCAGGGGGGTTGGGCTACATGTCCCTTCTAACGCAAAGCATTTTATGATTCTATTCTATGATTCTGTGATTCTATCCCACTGATCAAGGCTTCACAATAGTGGATGCACCATCATCTGCTGCCTAAGAAGGTCTGCAAGCAGATGCATCCACCTTGGCTGCAAGTCCTGCAAATCAAGGCCAGGACCTTGGGTAAGTGAATTAAACTGCTTTCCCACCACTATTTTTCTGTGGGTTCTGCACATTACCCTTCTCCCTTACAAAAGCACTACTTCCTACTTAATTTGAAAAATGTTACCTACCTGACAGGTCCATCCCACTCTTAATCACATTCCTTCTCTTCATTTTATCTGACGCACATAAATATACTCAACATCCTAGGTGGAATCTAACTTCCCTGTTCTGTTATGTTTGTAACCACTCATAGCACATAATTTATTCAAGAACTCTTACCTCAAGATCATGCCTCTTTTTTCCCAGCTGATCAAAACTAGCCTTTGATTTTTTGTGGCTTTTTTCCTCAGAATTACTGGAGTTACATATACTCATTCAGATTTTTGGCTGATGTTCATCAATCTGATTTCCTTAAATTCTCTATTTTTAGAGTACTATCTTGTTAGTATCGTTAGCAAACACACAAAAAGCTCTCAGGATGACCACATAAATACTCAGCCCAAAGGCTGTCATGGTTAGATTTTGGCATGATATATGTCCATGGCATTTTCCTTTCCAAATGCATTTCTGATAGAATATATCCATTCATGTAATGCTAATAGAAATGAATGAAAAAACCCACATTTAAACAAATTAGCATTTCTTGATCATAAGAACAGAAACATATTTTTATATTTCTCCAACTCCTTTCAAAACATTTGTTTTTATAGAATTTATTTGTCCAACTCCTTTCATTAGCTTTCTCTGTTCGCAACTCAAACTCAATGTGTGATCTTTTTTCCTACTGTATTTGTAAAACAGCTCACTTCTCTTACGGTCACAATCATCCACGATCTTTTCACAAATTAAAGTCACTCTCAGAAATTATTTTGCACTATTCCACAATCATTTTACTTGGGTTTACATCTTTTACTACGTTACGCAGGTATATGTTCCCAAAGCTGTTGAGGTCAATATAGACACCAATCTTACATAGCAGATCTGTAACTTAATTATGATACTTTTCTAGTCTCTGTGCTGCTTCAATATACTGTCATCTAAAAATTATGTTCAGAAAGGGAGCAAAGAGGAAGATACAAAACAGCAATGGTTTTAGGGGAGGCACTCAAAGAAAACTAGACAGAAAATTGAAAATGAATGTATGAAAACAAAAAAATATTCACGAGACGGATTTCTTTTGTCATTTGGTTCAACTCTTATTGAGTACATCCGCACTAATACACCTATGCAGTCACAGCTTCTAAGCTGTATGTACTGATACCAAAAACCAATCAGGTACTTCTTGAACAACTTGTTAAGAAATGCTAAGAAAAGGAAAATTAGAAAAAATTAGGAAGGGATAGAAATAAAGTGAAAAATTTCAAAGCTAGTAACTTCTGAATGTTCACCTTTGATACAGTTCCCTGGAAAATAACAGTAAACTCTTCCCAGAAGGTCATGGAAAGTCAAATGGTGCCTAAATATTTTTTCTGTGTTACGGAAGAAGCCCATTAAGTGGTAAAAAATTCAGCATATCTTTATTTCTGATATAGCACATCTCACTGACACAACTTTGGCTTTTTTGACAATGGGATGGCCTACACAGCACCAGGCTTGTTGGCATCAGATGGGATTCACCTTTCTCAAAGGGGAAAGAGGATTTTTGCTCAGGAGCTTGCGGGGCTCATTGGCAGGGCTTTAAACTAGATGCAAAGGGGGAGGGTGAACACATTGAGCCTGCTGGTGACAAATTATGGGGTGATACACAATGGATGGAGGGATGGGGTGCTAGT
>Ga0181612_107676_pt1 | contig 15305 bp, 9 predicted proteins | sample HoacroProtozoa21_FD_119630 | JGI IMG/M metagenome (GOLD analysis project Ga0181612, IMG submission 119630) | Hoatzin crop microbial communities from Cojedes, Venezuel. Combined Assembly of Gp0051906, Gp0051904, Gp0051908 | reverse complement strand
CGATCTTGTTTTTGCTGTTATTACTACAGTCTGATTTCACTAGCCTTTCAGATTTGCAAAAGGTGTTTGAAGCTCCTGATCATAAACACAAGTTGAAATGTAACAGTGGCTTCCCTTGTTCTGAATCTGTCGTTGTATGCAGTAGTTAGCTTGGGTATTTTGTATGTAAATTCAGCAGGTGATCAGCTCAGGACCACAAAGATCAAATCTGTATTCGCTTGTGTTTAAAAAAAATAGGAAAAACCCTCCACCCTGTAACTGAAAGAACTGTAGACAAAACTGTTTCACGGATCTTCTAAGTGCTGTATAAGGAGATGTAACACGGGAACACTACACTTCAACATGCAAAGAAGAGCTGAAAACATAAGCAAACCAAACCCATGAGACAGAGCTGTACTACTGTTGAAAGAAGTTTGTGAATAAACACAAAGATGGCTTTCTGTGGAATTATAAAAAAGGGGTGATAATTCTGTGCCAAGTGCACTTTAATATATCCAAACCTGTGAAGGAGATATGATTCAAGTGGGTACCTAGTGGTGCCTGCTGAAGGCTCACGGTAATTTTGTCTTAAATCTGGTGTTTCCTGTGTACGCGTGCTTCTTACAGGATTAACCTCTTCCACCTGTGGCTGAACTCGACACTGAATAGTCTTAGAATGTGTCCAAAAACTACGCTTGAATTAGTCTGTCCTCTTATAGAAAGGAATTATTCACTTAAGTCTTGACTACAATTTTAAAGTAATTCTAATAAAATAGCTACAGTATGAAAATTTGTACAACACTTTGTTAGCATTACGGTTTGATTTCATTTTTGTTTTCTTGACTGTTGAGAATTTCAGTGCAAACTGAGCTGACCTTGATAAAGTCCTCTCCATATTGCTCTGGCAACATCCTCCCTCTCATCTCTTCAATGGAGCTCTTGAATTCAAGTTTTACCTGTGGGAGGGAATTTAAAATAAACTTAAAAGGTCATTTTAGTTCTTTGCAAGCTGTCCCTGTTTTGGGATTTACAACAGCTTGGTGAGAAAACTTCTGTCTGAAAGGGTCTAAGCTGACTGTCATACAAAGGAATAGTGTTAGAAAATTGCAAATTTAAACTCTGCTAGGGCAGCTTCGGTTAGTGAACTGCCATGGCTCATGTTCTACAGCTAAAACTGTAAAACCTGAACTAAATATATTAGGGTACTAATCTTAAAAGATACCATTGGAATAGTATTCCCACTTCTGTCTTTCAAATGTGAGAACCATGGTATTACCTGGCTCTAAAGACATGAGTAGAGCAGCAGGGCATGTTAGCTGCTTTTGTGTAGTTTTGTGTTGGTTATGACATTAATAGTTCCTTTTTAACTTCTCCAGTGTTTTTCCTCAACTGCTGTCTGTGTGTCTTTATTCAGCAGTTTCTTTAATTCTCCCAGTAAATACCATTATTTTGTGATCTCTTGAGAACCTCTCTTAGTCTGTTTGCTTAGAGTGTGTCCTGGAGGTTAGGATGGAAACAATCTCGTGGACCTAAGTTAGAATGTGCCAAAAGTTGATGTCTCATCCTGGCTAATTCCTGTTCTACCACCTTCTTGGTCTTCATCTGATGGAGCAAATGCCAATCGGTGACCTTAATCAAGGAGTCCTCACAGATGGCCTCTGTCTCTGGAACTGCTTCTTGGTTGTTTCTTCTTATTAATTGAAACATATTTAAATCTTTTGTAAGCAATGAGAATCAGCCCACTACTTGGAAAGTATTATTCAGTGTGAAAAGGCAGAAATTTGTGCTCTTACTATTGAAGAAAACTATGAAAGCAAAGGTAGGGCTCTGGAAACCTGTCAGGGAAAGGAGTGCTGCTGTATTGGGTTTTGTGCAGGTTCTTTCTAGCAGGGTGAACAGGGGCCATATTCCTGCCCTGTGAGCAATGGGCAAATGGATGTCTTCTACCTCCAAGCTGGGCGGGAAGCTGACTGACTCACATGGAGCTGGAAGATGCTAGTGACCTTTTTTTCCTTCTGGCTTCTGGAGGCAGAAGCTGGTTATGCCTTTCAATCAGTTTGTTCTGTAGCACGGCTTTGCTGAAGAGGAGACAAGGGCAATTTGGTGATAATTCTTACCTGCGTTCTTACTGTGAGCAAGGGTAGCAAATAGATTTGGGGGCAGCTGGTTGAAATCAGTCACACGAAGTTTGTAGTCATTTTTATTGTCATTGCTTAGAACTGGGTGTGTTAGTCATGTCTTCCCCCAAACTCCAGGCACTTGTAGCCATCAAGCCACTGTACCGCTGCAGAAGGCTTCTTCCCGTTTGTTGTAGGTATTTCTGTCAGGAGTTGTGGTATGGAAGAGGCACAAATACAAATCCGTTGCTTCTTGTCCTTTGCAAACAGCATACCCAATTTCATTTCTCATTTGAACTCCAAAGCCTGTCTAGGAGTGAGACAAAATTGGAGGAGACCAGCTGGATCAAATCTAATTGAGTGTGAAGAGCATTTGCTGCTGTCACATAATACTGTCTGGAAAATTACTGGCTTGTCTTAAAGTAGCCAGGCTGGCCGTCCTTACTGCTGCTGTCAGTAGCTCGTTACACAACTTTGTTTTTTGTGTCCGTCCTTAGTACCAGACTCCTAATTTGCAGACAAAGTACGTGTCATCTCAAGACCAGTTTTGGGCGGTGTGTTCCTTAGTCTTAAATACCTGTTCTGTTTATTCCTTAATTGCTTTTTAAAGTGTATTTAGATTAATTTCTTAACCTTTATTTTGCTACCCTTGTTCCATAAGGAAATCTTTATTTGCTGATCGTGCTGATAACTCAGCTCTTTGCTTACTTGAAGCAAATATCTTCTTGTGAGCATGTGATGAGAATTGTACAGTATTTCCATTGAAATGTCCTCTTTATTTTACAGTATTATTGAATTAAATTAGCTCACTTGTCTGTTAAGTGTTTGGATTTCTGAATAGTCAGAGGTCTGCATCAGCTTGTGCTTTTTTTTTTTTATTTGGATGAAATTGATACAGGGTTTATTGTTTATTCTTAGGTTTTTTGGTTGTGTTTTGAAATCCCCACAATTGAGGAACAACGTTGTCCTGGCAACCCATTGAAAGCATCTTGATGCTACTGGGTACCTTAAAGTTTGGGTTTCTTGAAAGCAGAAGCTAATGTGTTTTTGTTGCTGTGATCTCAGCTTCAGTTCTAAAAACAGATCTAGCTTTTTGATATAAAAGACTTGGAAAAAGTAATGATCCTAAAGTTTGGATAGAAATTTCTACTCAATAGGGTCAGAACTGCAACTTAGTGATATCTGCCAACACTTTATTTTTCCCTGTGGATCTTATGGGTGTATGGCCCTAATTACTAATTTTGAGTGAATACGAACTTTTTCTTATCTTCAAGAGATTTTTAGGCAATTCTTCTGCTCTTCTCCAATTCAGTTGGCCAAGTTTGAAAAACACCTTGGATGCCAACTCAAATAGCTAAAATCTAAGCAATAAGCATACTTGAGAGAGATTCTGCCCCTCTCACTCCTCAAGTCCATCCATCCAAGTTCCCTCCAAGCAGCTATCTGGAAGTGGTGTGTGTTTTTATTTTTTTTTTTTAATTTTGTGTTATCCTCAATCTTGCTTTATCCATGCTGGCTTTTGAAGTTATGGGCATATTTAGGAGTTTTTTTTTCCTGTGGTTTTTTTTTTTCTGATTTACATTCTTCAAGGTTTTTGATAATTCATGATACAAATTGCCTCCGTTATCCTCCAACTGAAAAATGTAGAGCTTGGAGGCTTGCAGCATCTTTGCTCAGTTCTTAAGAGTGGGAATGCAAACTTTATGCTAACTTCAGGAAGAACAGAAGTTCCAGTTAATGCGTCTTTTCTGTTTTTTACCAGATGTGTTGCTTAAATTGCTTCCAGTATTACTGTTCTATACATGCTAAATGTAAACATGTCGGAAGGGAACATGATAGAAATATGGAAGTTGTACTGACTGCTTTGTATTTTAGTATTAAATATGGCTGTTTCTGGCATGTGATGTATTTCTCCTGAGCTGGGACAGCTGTTTAATGTTTCCTGTCTCAGTCCCAACAGCCCCTGGAAGATCTGGATGCTAAACTGAGAAGAACCCTTAGTCCGGAGACCGTTCCAGTGACATCTTCTCCTGCCTGTGTACGTTTGCAATGTTGGAGTTTAGTAGTCTTGAAAAACTTCAGTGTTTTCTCAAGGTCATGCCCTTAGGTCACTGCCTTTAATATCCCTACACCAGTCTCTAGACTTTTAAAAAGAAAAACGAAGAGTTTGTGGGACTGAGTCAACAAAAATAGGAAAAATCTGTATGTTGCGATATATTCTTTCCTGAGGCTGGTTTTGGTATTAGTTCTTAATCCAGCTTTTCTGGTGATGTTGTTAATGCCACCAAACTAGAAGGGGAAGTGACAAGGGAATAAGGGGAAAGAGCACGAAACAAGCAGTATGTGATATGTCAGTCTGAATTTGGGAGGGATGTTTAAAGCGTGGATCTGAAATGTTAAAAGACTATAATAATAAACTTCAATACAAAATGAAGATAATGATGGACATTGTGATCTCCAAGCGGCTGCTTATGCATTACTTCTGCAAAGCGAAAGGGGGTGTTCTGCTGACAGCCTCAGGGTTGTAAAGCATGCAGAATCTCTTGCTGATGTTGCTTGCTTTGGAGGTTAAAATATCTTGCATTTTTCTGGTTGTGGGTCATACTTTGATCCTAGTGAAAATATAAGATTATGTAATATGCAGGATGGTAGATGTGTTGGCATTCAGTCAAACTGCTGTTTCTTTTAACTGAATTTTATTTTGTTTTCCCCTCTTGAACCTGTAGTCTGTGCCCTCAGTAGCATCTACAACAGTTACCGGGCTGGTGTCTTCAGCAGCACAGTCTCTGAAGGACGGTAAGGCAACCTGGAGTGTTTTAGATGGTTTCTCAGCGTGGAGGTATAACCAGATTGAACAGACTAGCAGCTTGGAAGGATATAGCCTTTTTAGTAAGTCATGCAATGGCAATTCCTTAAGGGTCGTATTAGTTCTTAGTAACTAGACTGGAATTTTCCACTGTAGGCCAGGACAGGGTAATGACATATGCATATAATAGTAACTCATTTAGGGTGTAAAGCTGTCAAATACGCTAGGTTAAGACTTGCAAATAATCTCCAGTATGCTGCCAAGGTACAGCTTCAGGATTTGAAGGAACTGTTTTCTGCCTTGTGGCTTCTCAGCAACAACAGTAAGACTTCTCATTTTGCATCATCGTGCTGTGTTCTAGATGTAGGATACCTCTTCCTAACTTGAGTGTTTGCTTTCTATTGAAATTGAGAAATGAAGGTTAAACTACTAAAAATTTAAGAAAGTTAGTAAGGAAAGCTTTGGCTACTTTAGAATAACTGAAGGTTGACTGGATGGTCAGCAATTGAAGTCTGAATGATCAATGACTGGGGATGGCGGGGTGGGACCCAACAACTTGCAAAATAGTCTGAGACTTTTCCTGTCGGTATTCCTCTAATTGTTCTAATTTTAAAAATCTTAATTGTTTAAAAGAAACCGTTAAAGTGGTACTAAAATTATTTCTGAACTAGCTAGTAAACATTATTTAACTTGCATGTGCCTCTGAAGTTCAGTGACAAACCTTCAAAAGCTAATAAAACCAGTAGGAAAATAGAATATTCCCATTTTGGTATGCTGGTAGTGAGCTATACTGTAGAACTTACGTGTCTGCTAGAAAATGAGGTTGGGTTTTGCCTGCTAAAGTTTAGAAGGTACAAGTAAACAAACTGGGAAATTGCCTAATAAACACAGCAATCTCTCCAATAGAAGTGATGTAAAAATAGAATGTTATTTCTCAGCTTTGTAACTGTATACTGCCAGCAAAAAAACTAGGAGCTGACACCTAAGAATCCAGCTCTGAAAACTTTGGATAGATTGCTTTGATTAAATGTGGTTTATAGCATTTCTTCAACTTACCACTGTTCTGTTAATAAATTGTCTCCAGTGTTTGTGAAATTTAGGTAGTCTGTGTGAGTATTGCATTAAAATAAGCTTTTTCTTACAAAAATTTTAGTTCTGCTTTTTGTTCTTTGGCTATTTCACATCCCTGTTTGCAATCAGTCTTTTTTTGTTTTTACTGCTACCCCAAAAATGCACTTTTAGCAAGTAATGCTGTGCAGGGAAACTTTATAGAAAAATACTTCACTTTAACATTGTGGTTTGATATTCTGTATGCTAAAGTTGGAAAAAAACAAGTCAGGTTCCATGAATCTAGCGGCCTGTTAGGACTTAACTGATAGTTGAGTTTGAAGTAGATGGAAAGAAATGGTTGGAGTTCAAGTAGTTTGTTGCTTGTTTTCTTCTTAATCCCGTTCTCCTGTTCCTTAGCTTCAGCATCGTGCGGTGGAGAGAGTGGTGCTATGGCCGCCGCAGCAGGAGCTGGGGTTCTGAAGATGGGACGATTTCAGGTAGGTGGTCTTCAACGGATTTGGCTGTTGAAGATCTTCACTTGGCAGTTCCTGCCTAGTGCCAGCTCAGTGTGCCTCGTGGTGGGCTTTGCTGTCAGCAGAAAAAGTCCACGTTGGTCTTGTGAACACGGTGCTTTGTGCAGATACTGTCTGCATCCAGGGCAGAGATTGCCCTAGATGCTGCAGGTCTCCAACTGTGAACGCAGCATTTCACCATGTCAGGCCGTGGCTGTGTGACTGTTGGTCTTGATCTTTAGTGTCAGCTGCTTTTTGGCTAGCAGACTCAGGTGGTCACTGTATTTTGTCCCATTTGTGAAGGCAGTCCCCTCTGAATCTGCTGTTTTTCTTGATGTTAATCCTCCAGATTGCTTAGAACTGCTATTTTGTGTGGCAGTGTGTTACTTGCGGGGAAGCAGTAGTTTGATTTGTGGCATACCAAGGAAATAAATTTCCCCATCTTGATAGAAAGGGAAAACAAAAACATCGTGTTAAGGAAGAACTAAGAAAGCCTGTATGATTGCATTTCTCTGCTAGGTGTCCGTGGCAGTGGATGATGTGCTAAAAGAGGGTGACAAACCTGAAACTAAGCCGGTGCAATTTGAAACCACCTCCACTGATTCTTCATCGCTTTCTGGCAGTAGCCCAGAGAGTACACTGGTAAAGCAGGCTGGCGGTCGGAAAAGTGAGGCTGTTGCCGACGCTTCCTTGGATGTGGTAGATGGCATTCCTCAAACAGTTCCCGTGCTGCAATTACCAGTAGATGTTGGTCAGCCTACGAAGGTCGGGCGCTTTCAGGTAACAACAACAACGGATCAAGTGGGGCGCTTTGCGGTGTCGAAGACTCGGGATGAGGTCAGCTGTGCAGAGAAAGAGCCAATGACTCTTCCTCTCTCTGTGGACTTGGAACAAGTTGCTGCTTCAGCTGCAGCTCCGAAGAAAGAGCTGGAGTCAAGGCAGTCCCCACACATGAACGGTCCGTCCTCCGAACCGGAGGCCGCCTTCTTAAGCGGGATGGCTAAGGATTTGGATGACGGCTCGGGGAGCCCAGACTCCCTGCAGCCCCTGGGGTCAAAGATCAGCCTCCCCGTCCAGAGCCTCAGCAACTCGTTCAACTCTTCCTACATGAGCAGCGACAACGAGTCGGATATTGAAGATGAAGACTTGAAGTTGGAACTCCGTCGGTTACGGGAGAAGTAAGGCTTTTTTCCTTGTGTGGTCATGTATGAAATATGTAACGGGGTTAATGTGAATTTCATCTGTACTTCTACTTTTCACAAAGAACAGAAGCAAATTTTTTAAAAGACTCAACCTTTGCTAAATGGCAGGACCCATTGTCAGTGTTTGTGGGAAGTAAGATTCTTTCATGGGAAAGCAGCACGTAATTATAACAAAAAATGTAGATACGTGCTTGCTGTGCTTAAGTTTCTAACCTGTCGAGTGTGTTTATGTAGATTGATAGCTGCGCGATGGGTAGGTAAGACTGCAGATGTATAGAAGCTTTTGCATATCATGGAAGCTTATTTAGTGGGAATAGTGGTGTCTCATTTGAAAATGACACACAACTCTGCATTTCTAATACGCGTTTCTGGCATTTCTAATGGTTCACCTTTTCCTGAGGAATCCTTGTTGGCTTAGGAAAAAATTTAAAGTCAAGTGAGGTGACCTAATTTATTTATACTGAAAGTTGAGCAGTTTTTAGGGCAGCTAGCGATTTTAAATCTTGTGTATGCAACTGCTCTGAAAAACCTGAAGAAATACAAATGTAAACGTCTCCAAGGCCATGTGTCTCCTCAAATAAGTAGTTTAGCTGTTCCTGTAGCATGTTAATGCTGAAATAGTTGATCTGCTGCAGTAGGTATATGTTCTTGTTTGTACTTCCATTTATCCTGGTTTTATGGTTAGAGTGTTGGGAACTTTGTGTTGGAATTCTAGCCAGGGAATAGAAAATGGCAAGTGTTCTGCCAAGTACATTCAGTGGTGGTTTGTGGAAAAGACTGACTTTCTCCTTTCTTAAATGTTAGTTAGTGGGTGTTTAACCAAGTAAGCTGGTGAAGCTTGACTGGAGGGGAGGGTTCGTATGCACACAGGTATATACATATAATTTTTTTTAAGTCATACTCTTTTGTAACTTGTTAGGCACCTTAAAGAGATCCAGGAGCTGCAGAGTCGCCAGAAGCAGGAGATTGAGTCACTGTATGTGAAATTGGGAAAGGCCCCACCTGCGGTAATTATTCCCCCCGCTGCACCCCTTTCAGGAAGGAGGAGACGACCTACTAAAGGCAAAAGCAGCAAGTCCAGTCGGAGCAGCTCCCAGGGAAATAAGAGCCCGCAGCTATCAGGTCAGACTTTCTTCAATTTTTTGAGTAGATAACGTGGACAGGGTGCTGTCTCTCAGTCTGAGGTCTGTGTCTGTCTTGTCTGTTGGAGCGGGGGGGTGTGTGTGTTCCAGTTACTCCACTGCCTGGATTACTAGATCATTTGGGAAATCGCTTTTGCTGTTTGGTAGTCTTGCTTGTGACTTTTGCAGTCTACGGAAAGATCATGTTACATTGTTCTGTAAGAGAAGTTTTAAAGTTGTTTTTAGAGATTAGTCACAGGCCTGACTAGGAAGAAAAGTGTAAATCCACAGTACGGGGGGAAAACTTTGATTTATTTTTTTAATCTTCTTTTTTCAAGATTAACTCTCTTGTTCCCTCCTAAAACTGATTTTGTAGAATGGGGCTGGTCTTTTCAGTCATCTTCAGAGATTTTTTTTTTCTCCCTACGTTAGTAACACTTAAGCATAGTATTGCTAGTGTCCTTACACTTGAGAAACTTAGTCACAATTGATGGATGTTAAAATAGTGATAATTCTAATGTTGTGATTTTTTTTTTTTGTACTTACAAATTGAGAAAGTTTCAATTGTCAAGGCTTCCTTTCTTACTAAACCATTTTTATAATAAGCAGAACTTGGAAAAATAGTTCTGTTTACTGTTTGAATGACGTGGATGCCAGGCGCTTGCTGGGTAATTGTAGAGGTCTCTCAAATCCGGTAGCTTGGAGTAAACAATGTTGGAGGGCTAGCGCTGAGCAGAAATACTTGGTGCTGCTTCCTGCACGCTCACTTTGGCGATTCCACATCGCGCTGCGGTTTCTGTATCCAGGCACCCTGGCTGCTCACTTCTGTTCTGTTCTGATAGTGGAGCTGTGTGTGAGCATGTGATGGTGAGCTAGTACAGAGTTGCCTGAAAACTTGAGTCAGTAAGAATTTTTCTTTACTGCTTTCTCAGAAACTGGAATACTCCCCTCCCCCTGTCCCCCTGTCTCTTGCCTGGATTTTCACACTTGGCTGGAGGATGGTAGCCTCTTCTCCCCCAGCACAGCACCTTTTCCTGTATCAATGGCATAATAGCTCAACTGATCAATGGAGTTACGTAGTAGTGACTTTGCTCCCCAGTAAATGCTCCAGTCAAACTTTCCTCTGTTTTTCCTCCTGTCCCTTGGGAACGATGACAGAAGCTTCAAAAATGATGTGGGGAAACCGAAACGGTGAACGACTTTTTACCTTCTTCCTCTAGGCAATCTGTCAGCTCAAAGCGCACCATCAGTCTTGCCCCCACAGCAGACTCTTCATCCTCCTGGTAGTGTGCCAGAGACTGGGCAGAACCACTTGTTACAGCCCCTCAAACCTTCACCTTCTAGCGAAAATCTCTACTCTGCCTTTACCAGTGATGGTGCCCTTTCGGTACCAAGCCTTTCGGCACCAGGCCAAGGTAAGACTGGAAATGGAATTAGTGTCGAGTCTTGCACCTTTGTTACTGGTGAACAAACGATCAGCTTGGCACTTGAGATTTCATACATAGCATAAAGTAGTTTGGTAGTCTCCAACCTATGCATGAAGGCTATAAGGGTGTTTTTTGCAACTAGGTTTCTACCTTCTCACATAGATGAAGTGTGAGGCTGTTGAAGTAATGAATATATAGCGCATGGCCCTGTCGGCTGTAACGAAAGCACCAAGGAGAATACAAGAGAGTGCAGTAAGGTGGTGGCAAGCAATGTTCTGCTGACCTCAGGAAAGTATTGGCTGAGGGCGTGAGGAGGCAGATGAGAATGGGGAGTTGGAAATGTGAAAGTATGACTAAGGAAGGGGCAGAGCAGCTTTGGTGTTAACAGCTAATTGAAATGGTAGGAAATATCTGAAGACTCGGAGTCCTTTTAGACTTCCAAACAGCTTTGACTGTTTCTGTCAATTAATTTTTTAACAATAGAAGGTAAAAAAAGCTGATGTTCTGCAATTGTGAGTTAAAGGATTATCTTGGAAGGAAGAGTCAGTGTAGGAGGATGGAATGGTGGGAATAAGTTGTTCATTACTCAAGTTGTGGACTCCTTGTTATTAGTGTGCTACCAATGAATTTCTCAGACACGGCTCTGATTTATTTGGTAGGGAGGGCTTTTTTGCTTGCCAGTCGTTAAGGGGCTGATCGTTTGATTCCTTTACTTCTCTAAGCTTGGCTGTTCGAGTTTTTCTCCCCTTGAACATCTTTTTGGAAAGCTTTGCCATAGGCTGACTGAATACATCAATTCTAATGCATGCTTTTGCTGAGTTGGAGAAGTACAGACAGAGAGTGGAAACAGACTTTTTGGAAGAATTTTCTATAGGTGTTTTTTCAGTGAACTGTTTCAAGTATTTTGGAGGTACTTGAATCATCTCCCCGTGTCTAGAGTTGTGCAGTACTGTTTTACAGTTGGATACTTTTGCCAGGATTTGGCTTTCCTAGAGATTGCAACCTTATTGTTGGGTTATGTACTGGAGAGCAACACTGCAAACTTGGCCTAATGTTTGGAGGTGTTGGAGGGAGTCTCTTCACTCCGTATGTTGTCTGCATACTCTCTGGTCCACACTTTGAGGCCTATTCTTGTGTGTCATGTTAATGCATTTCACCCTTCCAACCTCAAGTTGCTAACATCTTGTAGTGGTGTTCTGTCTCTTCCTCTCCTTTCTCTGTTCTTCCCGTTTTTGTTTTCTCACAGGCTGTGCGAAGTTTAACTGTGCATCTGAGAGAGTGACGTTCAAGCCTGGTGGCAGGAGGACCCGATTTCTGAGTACGCCCTGCTTGGCTCTTTGTGTGTAACACCTTTACTCCTTCCTTGTCTGGTTTTTGTTTTGTCTTTTATTTTTTTTTTTTTTCTTGCTGCTTGGATCTGTTTCATGCAGCCCATTCTCATCTGCCACCTTGTGTTTCCCTCCCATCCCATGGCTCAGCTGAGCTGCTGCTCTGAACACACCTTGAGAAGTTTGGGTTCTCGTGTTAGGTGTTCTCTGTTGTTAAACTCATAATAATAAGCGCTCATTTTCTCTAAGCTTTTGGTGGAGACTTTATCAGGACAGTTCAGTGAAATGACAGAAACTGGGGAGAGTTAGCAAAGTTGTGGGTGCATTGGCATTTTCTTTTGGCCTGCCTTAGTGATTACGCTTCAGTGTGTGTTAGCTGATGTGAGACGTGAAGGGGAGGCAGTCTTTCTAGTGGAACAGTGAGGAAGATTTGTTTTCCAAATTACAATAGTGTCCAACTACTATGTGACTGGGGGGGGAACGTGTTGGCAGTATGCTCCCTGTGCCAGCTGGAGGTGGCTTTGTGTCCTCAGCGCTAGTGCTGATCACAGTGCAGAGCATGGATGCCACCTGTAGGCAGTTCAGCCCCACTCCTCCTGTTGGTTAGCAGATGGGTAGCTAAAGATCGAAGTGTTGAGGGCTTTAAATACTTGGAGAATATTTTCAGGCAAACTCAGAAGATCCTTACCTACTAATTGGCCCAGGTTTAGAAGTTCTTACTGTGAATTAGAGACTGAACTTAGTGTGAGTTCTTACTGAGAATTACACACTTACCTTACACAGTGTAAGACGTCCCTGCTCATGGCAGGAGGGTTGGAACCAGAGGATCTTAAGGTCCCTTCCAACCCAAACCATTCTATGATTCTGTGAGTTGGAAATAATGCTAAATGTGCAACAAATAGCACTAGAGGTGGGTAAATAGGCATCTTCAGACGTCCTGTCAACTCTCCTGAGTTCCCTTGCAGCCCTGTTCAAACCCTTTCGTTGGTACTTCCATTAGGCCAGATTTACCAGAGAGCCTCAAACTTCTGATGTGGTTGAAATAATGATGTGCTTGAGCCGAGGCTGCTGCTGTGATGCTTTCTGTTGGGAGTGCTGCAACACCTCCCATGCTGCTTCTGCAGGCTGGACCCCTTAAATGTCCAACGTTGGTTTCCCACCCTCTGGAATGACTTGATCTGTGAGAGCTTGCGGTGCTGTGAAGAGACCTCCATGGCTGCCCTGCGTGACGGTACCGCGCATCGGCGGCGTCTGTCTCGCTGCCGTTGGCCGTAGCACGGCTGAGCCGGAGCGTTGCGCGCGGGAGCTAGGCCTGGCCTTCTGCAGAGACAGCTGCCGTGCAGCCAGCTCCGTCCTCTGAGCAGGGGAGCGAGTCGGAGGGAGGGGACGTGTGTTCCTGGCTGTTCAGTTTTGCAATGATACCTCTAGCCCACTTCGTTGGGTTCATGGGGGTGTAAGTACTAATGGCATTGAATTTTTCAAATTGAGCAGCTTTCAGCGTGTCTGATGGGTGTATTAATGTGCAGGTGGGCAGTAACCGACATCTGCAATCTCAAGATTTGTGGCTCCTTCCTTGGAAGAAGTTAAATTCTTACCAAGGATGACTCTTTAAAATCCTCTGTAGTCTGGCCTGTCCTTTGTGGTGGTGGGGAGTGGAAAGAACACCCATTCCAGGTCTAGAATTGACAATGAAGTGAACATACCAATGTATCAATTACTTAGAAGGCCTTGGCTTGCTGCAAATTGACCAACATCTGGCTGTACGAGTGCTTTGGCATGTATACCTCTTGCTTGTGGGCCTGGTGCTGAGGGAGATGGGTTCCTCTTGTTGTGGCCGTCCTGTGAAAGCAGGTAACACTTGGCATGGCGCAGCTTGGCCTGGCGCTTGGCTTGTCGCAGGTTGCTTGCTTCCCGGAGTCTTGTCCTTCAGATGCTCTTGCAGACTGTTGTGGAGAGTGACGACTGGAGAAGGTGCTGGGTTAGAATCAGCCATGTTGAGGAAACAGTGCAGTAACTGATGCTTTTTAACTGTGCAGCTGGAGAAACAGAGTGGTACAGCTTGGCAGGGAATGCCTGGACTATGCCACAGATCCAAGAAAGGAGGGTGACAAGCTATGAGCACTTGACCTATCAAATCTTTCTTACATTGTAAACCTCTCGAACCTTGGTAGCTGTAAAATGCTTCCTACTTGCTGACAAAAATGGGAGATGGACTTGCTTTTGTGACAACAGCCAGCTGTGGCAGCAATGTCTCCTGACATTCTTCCCTACCGTTTTGGAGGTCTGAAGAACAAACGTAGGAGGCTGGGCCACTTTGCTTTCGGAAAGTACAACGGATTCCAGTGGCAGACCAGTCTTTGGGTTTTCCCTAGAACGTCCCAGTAGTGACTACGAGAGCCCTGCTGTGCTGTGTCCTCTGTTTCTCACCAAGCTTTTTGTACTGTTTGCTGATACTAAACATTTCTCACTGTTTCTCTTATCTTTAACAAATTACTCTCTCTTTGTGCTTCAGGGAAGATGGTGAAAAAAGTCTGTCCTTGCAACCAGCTCTGTAGTAATTATCTTATTTCTGTTATCTCGAATTCCTGATTGTAAAGCTATTCATCAGCTTTTTCTGGTCACTGAAGCCTTACCTCCCTGACTCTGTCTCCAGCACAGCATCTGTCTGTCTGTGTTATGCCCTCTAATGTGTACTCTGTCATTAGTATCTTGAATAAATAGCCTGGCTGTTGCTCTTGCAGACGAGTGGAGGCAGGCAGAACCTCACCTTCACTGTGGAACTCGTTGCTCATCGCTAAGAAGAGCGAACTGAGCAGCAGGGTCAGTTGCTCGCTGTAACGTGCCAGAGCTGTACCTCTGAGCAGCTGGTTGGTTTGCAGATCTGATGGGGCTTTTCGCCTCAGTGATGGACCCAATGGCAGAGACTCCTTCCACACTGTAAACGAGTAAGAGTAAGCTGTCAGATCTCCAGTGTATCTCCCAAAGCAAGAGGCGTTTAGAAAAGCCTGTGTGTGCTCGTGTCATTTAAGACTGTTTTAAAGGTGTCTTTTGACCGCTGGTTCATAGCGGGGAGGACTGGAAGGGCAGAACGAAGGCATTCTAGGTAGCAGGCTGGAGAAGGAGAAGCCTGTCTCACTTGAGACCCTTCGTGTCAGAGCAGAACTGGGGACGGCTGCTGTGACCGAGCAGGAATGTGGGGGTTGTTTCCATTGAATGCTACCAGTTGAAGTGCTTGCTCTTCAGACTCTTCTGGATGGCAGTTTCTGCGGGTGCTGGCTACGTCAGAGCTAAAATGTGAAATTCCTGAGAAGCTGTTTTGTAAAATGACATTACGTGGGAGCTTTAGTAATGACATAGCTCACCTATAATGGTGTAAGCTGCTCTGTCTGTCACCTGAGGTAGGAGCTCCCTAAGAAAAATCACTTTTGGAGACAAGGCTCCCACAAGCTCCCACCTTTCCCACTCTCAACCAGTCCACTCTTTTGCAAAACACTTGATCTTTCACGTCTTCATCTCGCTGCGCTGTAGTATACACCATACCTCAACTGATTCTCTCCCTTCCGTGGCCTGAGGAAGCTCTCCCAGCGTAGGTCCAGGATCCACTGCACTTACTGATTAAAGTGGAATTGTGAAATATCAAAAGCAGATACTGACCATCAGGAAGAGGGTGAGAGCGAGCGTGTCAATCCCTGCATGAACCCTCACGGTGGAATGTGATTATTACTGGTTTTGGCAGCTCCCCCACGTACCTCTTTCTGGCTTT
>Ga0181612_162035_pt1 | contig 15307 bp, 17 predicted proteins | sample HoacroProtozoa21_FD_119630 | JGI IMG/M metagenome (GOLD analysis project Ga0181612, IMG submission 119630) | Hoatzin crop microbial communities from Cojedes, Venezuel. Combined Assembly of Gp0051906, Gp0051904, Gp0051908 | reverse complement strand
ATTCAGGAGTGCAGAGGAACACTCGGAGCACTTTCTGCCTTCCTCCTTGAATAATTATCGGAGGAGGGAATGCTGTGTTTTTCAGCACTGACTTTCTGTTTCTGTCCGTTCTAGACAGTGGAAAACGGAAGAAGAAAGGTACTGAAATGGAACAAATTGACTGCACCCCTCCTGAACATATCCTGCCAGGTAGCAAAGAGAGACCCTTGTGTGCCCTTCAGCCCCAGAACAGAGACTGGAAGGTAGAGTTCTCCTGCATCGCTGAAACAGCTATCGGCTCATTCCTTGCAGCAAACCGGTGTTCAGGGACTGAAAGCTGCGCTGAAGTGGACTTTGGGATTTGCTCTGCTTGATGCTTAATGAGTGCTGGAATAGCACTGCTCAGCCAAAAGAATAAAGTCCAGGAGCTGGCGTGCAAAACGCTGGACACTGTCCTGGACACCTGCAGAGTGTAAAACGGCCAGTCTGGGTGGGAGGGGTGGCAGGGAAGGGAGGACTGCATTTCTCTGCAGAGTCCTGGGGACGGCATCACTACCAATTGCCCTTAGCTTTCCCACACCCTCCCACTTGTATTCCGGTTTAGAAGCTGCCATTTGAAAACCAGTACAGCAAGAAATCCATGCCTTGTGCAGCCCAAAGGCCCAGGGTGTCTGTTTTTTCCTGTGTCTTGCGGTGTGAAAGGCAGCAAACTGAGGCAAATTAGTGGACTGCAAGCAGCTCGAGGAGGGCTGTGCTCTCGAGATCAGTTTGTCTGTAAGCTCTGTTGCTGGAACCAAGTGCGGGCGGCAGGTAAAAGGAACCTGGCATGTACATTGGATAGCTCAGTAACTCAAGGGAATTAATTTCTGCTGACAGGAGTTGCTTCTGTTGTATTCTTCTGTAGCCTTTGCAGTGCCTAAAGGTATTGACAATGAGTGGCTGGAACCCTCCACCTGGCAACCGGAAAATGCACGGAGACCTCATGTATTTATATGTCATCACGGTGGAGGATCGGCATGTCAGCATCACGGCGTCCACGCGAGGATTTTACTTGAACCAGTGAGTAACAAAGATTCCCTGTGTCCTGCCCTGCAGCTGGAGAAGAACCCACAAACAAACAATTGCTGGGGGGTTTTTGGGAGGGTTTTGGGTTTTTTGTTTTGTTTTGTTTTTTTTAAGTAGCCTGTTAATTTGCTGCTCACATGGATTTGTAGGAGTTGCTGTACTGGATTGGGCTGTTCAGTTATGCCTGGTACCATTTCTCCACAGTGGATAAATGCCTGATGCTTTAGGGAGAGTTTAAACATCCCATAACGTCATCAGCTAATTAGAGCATTTTGAGTTGGGAGGGAATTCCTTCCTGACCGTTGCATCTTATTTTGCCTTAAAGCAAAAGCACAGCCTGTCAGGACTTCCAAAGCTGGGCACAGATTTGACTAGATTTTAAGATTTTTTTTTTTTTAATTTTTTCAGTAGTGACTATGAGAGGCTGTTAGAGTGGCTGTGTAGAGGGAGGTGCAGGGTCCCTCCAGCCCAGCAGTGCAACAGAGACCTGTTGAGTTGAAGGTGGACAGGAGAGAACTTCAGAGCACCAAGCCCTGCTGTACGGTGCCTGGGCAACCATAACCTTGTATTTCAACCATGCAGTTATAATTCACAGAAGGAGAATGAAGCTGCCTCAAGAGAAGGTGTGCTTAAAATATAGAAGGTAAAATTCAAGAAGGTCTAAGTTAAACGTGCTGTGCAGTCCCTCAGGGCCCAGGTCCAGGGTTAGTGGCTGTATCTCATGTGAAGAGACTGGAGAGGCTCCTTGCAGCCCGTCTGCCACGTGCTCTCTGTTTTGCAGGCAAGGGCACGTTGTGCAGGCCTTTCACACAGGGCACATGTGGAAAGCTCTCACTCCTGTGTCTCTCTTTCTTTTCTCTTGCAGGTCTACTGCATACAACTTCAATCCCAAACCTGCAAACCCCAGTTTTCTCAGTCATTCCTTGGTGGAACTACTTAACCAGATCAGCCCTACCTTCAAAAAAAACTTTTCGGCTCTGCAAAAGAAACGGTAGCAGCACTTTCTCCTCTCTCGTTGCCTTGGGCGGTCTGTTGCTAAGTTGCTTGGTGAGGCTTGGTTGTGTGTCTGTTCTGTGGGAGCTGGGTGCTGCTGCTGTGGCAAGGATTGCAATGCCCGCTTTCCGTGAGCTCACGTAGTGGTGGGGTGGTTGGGGCACGTGGGTCTGCGCAGCAGGGACCACCAAACACCTGGCTAAGTGTGGGGGCAGCACCCTGACGTGTCTGGCTTTCCCTCGCTCGAAACATGGAGCTGTCAGAGCTGATGTGCCTTGTCTGCTGCTGTTCAGCACGACAGTGAGAGAGGCGGGGGGAAGCCCAGAGTCCCGATCCTTATCCGCTGGAGGGGTTCTCTTGGCTGTAGCTCCCCGATGACTCTTGCTTCCAGCATGTAGATTTACGGATTTCGGTTCTGCCTAAATCAAAGTGTGAGGCAACAGCAGCCTTCCGTGGCCATGGGAGCACCAGGTATGGGCCTTACCTGGAATTCAGCGTGCCCTGTCCCTGCAGAGAAACTGAACGCGTAGGGCAGTGGGAGAGAAAGCCCCGAGACGGACTGCAGTGTTCGTACAAGGGCAGCTGCTGGGGTGTGACCAGCCCCTGGGATGTGGGTCTCCTCACTGTGGTTGCGTGTTGGCTGCGTGCCTCGTGGGAGGCGTGATGGCTTCCTGGCTGCCCAGGCAGCAGAGTTAATGTGAAGCACGGCCACGTGCTGCAGCAGCACTGGGCTGGTAACCTGACTGGTAGGTGCTTCTCCCCTGCATCCAAAAAAGAGACCAAAGCATAAAATATCAGGGAAAGTAACACATGGGGGCTTTGAGTAGGCTTACAGTGGAGAGAGAATGATTAATTTAATGTGTCCATGCATGTTCATTTTTCTCTAATTTCCTCTAGCTCCTATAATAATAATAAAACCCCCAATGATGTATTGTTTTATTCTCCTCTCCTTGCTGCAGGGACCATTTATTCTGCTCCAGGACAGTGGGTCCTGTGCAAAAGCCTGTCATTCTTTAGAGTCCACTTAATGAACTGCCTTGGCTCAGCAGGGTGCAGATGGGCAGGCACGTTGTGTGGCTTTCAGGAGCTCTGCTTTGCTCTCATTAAGAAGATGAAAGTGATGCCAGACAGGGGCTGGACATTAGCAGTGGCCTCCAGCCACCACCGTGACTATCTGGCCATTTAACAATGATTATACTGTATTGCTTCTTGGGCCAGAAGTAAATACAGATGCGACTGCAGCACCTGCTGAGAGCAGACGGGTTACACGAGGCGCTGGGTGAAGCTGGCTCCTTCACTCCGTTAGTGGGTGCCTGCCGTCGGCCGGTGGTGTCGCGCAGCCCGGGTGGACGCGTGTGAGAGCCGAGGGCCGGGAGCGGGCGTCCTCTGCCTCCGAGTGCAGAGGGTGGTGGGGATCTCTGGTGACACAACTGAGGATAAAACTGGGGAGAGCCCAGGTACTGCTGCAGAGTGCTCTTGAGAGGTGCTGGCCGTGCCAGGCAGTCATCAGGGTTTGTAGTACTTGTTAAATGAAAGTCCACAGTCTGCTCGTGAGGCCTGGTCTTGTTGTGTTCTTCGTCAGAAACTGGTGTCTCAGCAGAGGGAGAATTCTCTTAGAATAGAAAGAAATCTTCCTTTGGAAAATGATTGTTTTCACTCCCAAACCAGGGTTCAGAGACACCCCTTTGAAAGGATAGCCACTCCTTTCCAAGTGTACAGCTGGACGGCGCCGCAGGCGGAACACGCCATGGACTGTGTCCGGGCAGAAGACGCTTACACTTCTAGACTGGGCTACGAAGAGCACATACCTGGGCAGGTATTGGTCTTGCTTTGCCTGAGAACGCTGGCAAGAGTTTTGCTGCCAGCTGCGCTGGGAACTGGTTAACTTTTAAATAGTATTAACCAGTAGACCTCTGGTATTTGTGGAAGGGTTGTGCTGGTCAAGGCAGAACTTGCAGGAGTCCTTGTTCTTGACAGCGCCCTTGACTGTGGGGGCTGTGCTGCTCAGGCTGCAGCTCCCTGAGCATGTAAAGGTCTGAGAGGAGCAGCTTCTGCTGGGGTGTCCATAAGTCTCATGTTCCTGCTCTGATGAGCACCACTGCACAGGACGCAGAGCGCTGCTCCGTGCCCGTCAGGCCTGGAGCGGCTCTTGCGTCTCTGGGCACTGTTGCACGTGCTGCGGTCGCCGCTCCGCAGCGTCGAATCGTGCAGGGCTGTGGCGGCTGCCCGTGGGCGGCTGCCTGCCTGCCGTGTGACCGCATCGCAGCGTGCTGGCCAGCGAAACCGGCACCGTGCTCCAGAGCTAGCAAGCTGCTCTGCCAGTTAAACTGCACTGCATAAACTGGGGCAATGCAAGATCTGTCCCAAACTGCTGTTGAATCAAGCTCACTCGGGAGGAGTGTTCATTGCTGCTGCGAACTCGCTTCCTCTGAACTCCACAGCAGCCCGAATCCTGGCCCCTTCCCCTCCCTCTCTCACAAAATGCCTCATGAAGAAATGCTGGCTTGCCAGCCCCTTCCTACACAATGCATTGCTTCCCACAAGGTTTTGACTCTTTCAGACCAGAGACTGGAACGAGGAGCTGCAGACCACGCGAGAGCTGCCACGCAAGAACCTGCCCGAGAGGCTGCTGAGAGAACGAGCCATTTTCAAGGTAGGTTTGGGATGTGCAGGCAGCTCCTCACGCAGCCCCTTCTCTGCTGCCTGTATCGCATCGGGCGCTTCACCTGGGCTACCCTGAGAAACTGCGAGAGGAGGGTCCCCGTTTGCAAGCTGAGGGGTCTTGTTCTCTCTCACATGGCTGCCTTCTGCTCCCCGCCCCACGGCTCCTTGACGCCGTGCCTCCCTGCTGACCCCGAGGCAGCCTCCTCTTGGTGCCCTGCTGTTCTGTCTGACCCGGCCCTCCTTCGAGTGGGTGGCAGGAACAGGGGGAGAGGGGACACGCTGACACCTAAGCCCTCTTCTGCGAAGAGCTGATGAGTCTGAGCCGTGCTGATCCCTAATGCTCTGGCTCCTGGAGCTTGTAGCCAGGTCACTAGCCAGGCTCACAAAAGTAAAAGCCAGCTGACCTGCCTGCGTGCCGGAAGGCCATCAGGAGGAGAGGAGTGAAGGAGAGATCTGCAGGGAGCTTTGAGAGCGAGGTGCTGGGAGGGTGGGAGCCCTTCCTTACCCAGCTTTCTCTCCCCCTCCCTCCAGGTTCACAGCGACTTCACTGCAGCAGCAACGAGAGGTGCTATGGCTGTCATTGATGGCAACGTCATGGCCATCAACCCCAGTGAAGAGACCAAGATGCAGATGTTCATCTGGAACAACATTTTCTTCAGCCTGGGCTTCGACGTCCGTGACCACTACAAAGACTTTGGTGGAGATGTTGCTGCTTATGTAGCTCCTACCAATGATCTCAACGGTGTGCGGACCTATAATGCTGTGGATGTAGAAGGGCTGTACACGCTGGGGACAGTAGTGGTGGATTACAGAGGTTACAGGGTGACAGCTCAGTCTATTATCCCTGGCATCTTGGAACGGGAGCAGGAACAGAGCGTCATCTATGGGTCAATAGACTTTGGCAAGACAGTTGTCTCGCACCCCAAGTACCTGGAGCTGCTGGAGAAGACCAGCAGGCCGCTTAAGATCCAGAAGCACAAAGTCCTCAATGACAAGAACGAGGAGGTGGAGCTGTGCTCCTCGGTGGAGTGCAAAGGCATTATTGGCAACGACGGGCGCCACTACATCCTGGACCTGCTCCGCACTTTCCCTCCAGATCTAAACTTCCTGCCTGTTGAAGGGGAGGAGATGCCAGAGGAGTGTAAGAAAATGGGGTTCCCCAAGCAGCACAGACACAAGCTCTGCTGTCTGCGGCAAGAGCTTGTCGATGCCTTTGTAGAGCACAGGTGAGCTGAGCTGCCCCTTCCTCCCCCTGCAACCAGTAACGGTCCAGGTCAGGACCACGCTGCATTGTCCCAGGGGCATCACAGCAGAGCTCCCACAAGCGGGCAGCTGCTTTCCCCATTGCTTGGCTGTGCAGGTGCAATTATAGAAACTTGATTAACAAGAGGTGAAGGCAGTAGGGATTCTGACAGGGTTACAGGGAGCCAGGGAAGGAGGTGGTTTGCGCTTTAGTCTCCAGGTCTGTTTTGGTTGGTTCCTGTCTGAACATTTAGAAGTTCTGCTTTCCATGCAGATATCCTGTGCACCTGGTGGCTAGGGAATGGGAAGGATTTATCCTTCTTTTTAAGGCTCTCTGGGTGTCTTGAATGCTACTTTTTTTTCTTCCTAAAGGCTGAAAAAAAATTACGGATGGGAACTGCTGTAGGCACTTCTGTGGTGGACTGCGCTGGTGTTCGGGTTCGCTCAGTGCAGGCGGGGAAGTGGGGGCTCTGGGAGCAGCACAGGTCGAAGCCGTGCGGTGTGGCTGCGTGGTGCTGGTGATGCTCCCGCTGCCGATGCGGAGGGCTGCAGGGGCTCTGCTGTTGCAGACGGTCAGAGCCTGCGCTTCACTTCCCGGGAAGACGAGCCCTCCAGTTGCTGGCGGAGGAGCCCTGCCCGCTGAGCAACCAGTTCTGCAGCCCGCACCCGTCCCAGTTCTGCCGCGTGCCTGCAGGCAGGCTTTGCTGCTCCCTGGGAGAGCTTCCAGACCAGCAGCCTGCAGGACCGTGGCCGTAGGGTGCTGCTGCTCCGCCGTGGCTAGCAGAGGCTGGGCCTGGCTCTGCTGATGTCTCTTGGCCAAACGGCTGCTGGCGCGGGTTTGACTAGTCCTGCGCCTGGCAGTGAGAGCCTTCCCGAGCTGCCTGCTGCCTGTGGAAAGCAATTTGTAACCGCTGCACGGAGATTAGTTTCCCATTGTGATAGGAAATGAAAACCCACTTTTTTTTTGCTTCTTCCAATAAACTAATGTGCACTGCTTTGACTTTGGAAAGCTCATGCGAAGAGAGTATACATCCTGCCTTTCCCCAGGGAAACTGTGTGGTCTATAGTGCCAACTGTGAGGTTTTTCCTCGCAGAGCAGTGGTGATCCTCTTGGATTCTCCTGCTGTGCTGAATTCCTCTTTTTTCCTTTACTGTAGGTATCTCTTGTTCATGAAGCTGGCAGCTCTGCAGCTGATGCAGCAGAAAGCCAACAAGCCAGAGAGCTCAGGTGCGCTGGAAAATGGTGCCTCTGCGGAGAACGGCACTGCAGACAGCGAGAAGTCTGAGTCAGAGGATGGTAAAATAGACGATAACGTGACTGGACTTGATCAGGTGAAAGAGCTTGCTGAGACCATCGCATCTGACGATGGAACAGGTATTTCGTCCTCGGCGCCGGGAGCAGCCCGGGCCTCCTGCCCTGCCTGGGGGGCTGTGTCACTGCAGGAGCTGTGCCAGGCTGGGGGGTCGGGGCGATTATTTGTTGTTAAACAGGAGAAGCACCAGCTGCTTCTGTCGGCGTTGTGGTAGCTCTGTGCACAGAGCTGTTCGCGCAGTAACGAGTTAACCACCCTGGGGGCTGGCTGGGTAGGAGGGCGAGTGTCTCCGGGGGCAGCAAGGCCATCGGCTCTGCAGCAGGAGCCAGAGCCTGGCCGGCAAGCTGGCCGGTGGGGTGCGGGGCCGGGGGCTGAGTGCGGGTGGAGGGGAGCGGGCTGTGGCTGCGGGCGAGTCCGGGGGGTTTCAGGGGCATCTTGTGTGCTCTTGTTCAGACTTCACGTTTTGCAGCCATCCTCCTTTCCAAAGATCGTACAGTTGATTGCTTTTGTAATAATTTCTGCAGAATGTGCCGTCATTGGTGCTTTTAGTAACAAGGCTTCTATCTTAATTTAATAGCTAGGCTTGTCATTTTCTGAAACCCACGTTCATTTGTATTCTGTTTTTCTTCCTGCTCCAGTGGATCCCAAAAGCAGAGAAGTGATTCGAAATGCTTGCAAGGCTGTAGGCTCCATCAGTGACACGTCATTTGACATTCGGTTTAACCCAGATATTTTCTCACCAGGTATGTGTACAAAGAGCTGGTTTTAGTCCTCCTTCAGAGGATCGCTGCGTCCAGCCAGCCACAGACAAAAAATGGTGTTCTGTAGCCAAGAATATTGCTGGCTTTTGGCTGGCTGGGCGTGGTGCAGGGTTCTCTGTGAAGCACAAGGATACAGAAGAGAGAAAGAAGTGTAATTGATTGCAATGCTCGAAGCCCCAAACGCAGGCAGTGAGCTGTCTCCCACCGCTACGCTCGGGGGAGGTCTGCAGACTGCTGCCAAGAATCTTCTTGCGATTCTCCAGCCCCCCAGCTGCTAGACCGCATGAAAAGAAGCAGAGGGAGGGAAGAAATTAAATTTGATCCTAATGTAGTAGTTTACACAAAACACAACAGTTGTAGTTGAACGACTGATGTTGGGCCCTCGGTGGAGGGCAGGGTTTGTTTTAGTAACGTTATGGTAAGCAGGTCACAGTGCCCTTTCCAACACGTGCATCAGCCACAGGCATCATGTGTAGCTTTCCATGGCTGGAATCAGTAATTTTTTTATTTGGAAGTACAGAAGAAGCTCCCAGAGTGGTTTTGGGGGTGAACACCGAGGCTGCACGCATGCAGATTGCAGGGCAGTGGCCATGCAGTTGAATGTAGCTTGGAGTAGACGTGTCGGAAGCAGCATGTGTTTTGAAACACCCAAGCACCTTCTGAGGCTGGTCAGGATTAGTGCTTTGGCACTGACTTTGCAGCTAGAACTTAAAACTTATTTCAATTTTGGTGCGCAAAAGCAGGAGGCTCTGAGTTTCTAGCACTTGCAGTATTTGCTGGTCCATCTGCTGAAACGCTCCCACTCCAGTCGAGCCGGGTGGCTCTTCGGCACTGGCAGTGCACGCTGCGCTTACGGAGCAGGTGAAGAGCAGAATCTGGGCTTTTGAAAACGCCTGAAGAATGAACGAGTGGGCAAGAGCGGCACAGCTACTGACCACGCAGAGCAGCTAGTGCTCTTTCCACTGAAACGTGCTGTGGAGTGGATGAGATTTTGAAGAAGCATCTTTGATCCCAGGGAGACAGAACCACTTCAACGTTTTACCTGCTCTTACTGTACGCTTTCTGTATGTGACGTGTTTCCTCTTTGAATTGACGTGGCTTATGTTTTTCTCTTGCTCTCCTAGGTGTTCGTTTTCCTGAGTCTAGCAAAGAGGAGGTGCAGGATCAGAAGCAGTTGCTGAAGGACGCTGCTGCGTTCTTACTGTCATGTCAGATCCCAGGTTTGGTAAGGCACTGCGGACCAGCAGCAGCGTCCTCTCTGAACGCGTGCCTCGAGCCTGGCCGCTCTGAGCGAGCTCTGACCCAGCGGGACGCCGGCTTTGCCTCCCCAGACAACGCTGCGTTCTCGCACCGGCAGCCGAGTTCTGGCACCGGTGCTGGAGTACGGGGAGCAGTGCGAGTGTCTCGGGTGCAAGCCCAAGAGGGGTTTTCCAGTTCCCGTCTTACATCACGGCACAATTTTCCCACCTCACTCCAGTGAACAATTTTTGGCACTAGTAATTAACAGCCATTGCTAAGAGTTTGGGATAATAAAGACCACGTAAGTCGTCCTCCCTAGCCTTGGGCATCCTGCACAACTTACTGTATTGTCTGACCCTGATTGTGACTCAATTGGTGACTAATAATTTGGAGTGAACTGGGAAATTGTTCTTACTAATATCTATTGTAAAAACTTCCTCTGTAAGTCTTCAGCATTTTGGATGCTTACCCGTGCACCTGGCTAGATAAGAAATACCAGCTTTTCCCTTTTCAAGATGCTCTCTAAATTGGCTGCTAATGCATGTGTTACAGCTGGCACTGTAACTAGGAGGGCAGAAATGATGGTCCCCACTCGAGGCGGTTCAGGAGTTGTTGGTCTTATGTGGGAGGGGATTTTCCTTGCTGGAAAGTTTCTTCTGAACTCTAAACCTACTAGTTCTGGAGTAAGCATAACTTTTAAGACCAGCTGTTCAGCCTTTAAATAAAAAAGGAGGGGGAGTGAATCAGAAAAGGGCTTGGTGACTGTTGTTTTACCAGATAGTTGATACACAAGTATATAAACCCAAACTGCTGCACAAGCCTGTGTGAGGGCAAGCTACAGGCCGGCTGCTGCAAGCAGGCAGCCCTCCATCCCCTGCGTATCAGAGAGGAACTGGTGTTGCTCCACGACGTGAATTAAGTGACTCTTTATCAGCACTGCAACACAACTTAAAATGCAAGTGCGATTTCCCCTTGTCAGCTACGCGTGCGCAGCTCCGTGTGGTCTCTTAATTGGAAATGTTTTCAGTTGGTGACTGTGAGGCCCTTGAAGCAGGGCTAGCCTGCTAGTTGCACGAGCAGTAGTTAAATAAGCCACGCCAAGGGGAAAGCAGTTCCTGTTGCCTGAGCCACGGCGGTCCTCGGAGTCCCTGCTCTGCTGCCGTGTGGCCTCGGGCAAGCTGCTGGAAGCCGTACGTCACGTTACGCTGCGCGCCGCTGCTGCTCTCCTTGGGCCATATGAGAGGCTGCGCGCTCGGCACTGGGTTACAGTCCTCTGCGCCGCTCCGCGGGGCCTTTCCTCTGCTCGCTTTGCGCGGGGAGGTGGGCGCAGCCTGCGCTCTGTACCCTGGCAGCTGATCTCTCCGCACTGCGTGCTGGGAGTGCATAGTGCTGCTCGTTCTTCAGAGACGTGAAGGGAGAACGGTGCAAGGGGGAGGGAGCTGGCACAGACTGCGCTGGGTTGGCTGCCGCCCGTGTCCCCTGCCCGGGCAGCGTGCTGGTCTCTGGTGTTCCAGCACTCTCCCCACCGAAGGAGCCCTGGGGGGGTCACTCTGCCTCTGGGGTGGCCCCACGCCCCGGTGACAGAGGTGTGTGTGGCCGGGGAGCAGCGCTCCTGCCCCGTGCCCCCCCAGCGCGGGCTGGGTTGCCGTCCCTTAGCGCAATGCGCTCCTGCCTGGGGGCTCCCGGCTGCGGCCAAGCAGGGCGTCCTCGGTGCCGACCCCAGGCAGAGCGCAGGAGGCACCAGCCGAGCTCCGGAGGAGGCTCTCCAGCCGGGATTTATCCACTTTGCCAGCGGCCGAGCCTACGGCCGGATCAGCGACTGCCCGGCAGCCCTGGCTCCGGCTGATCCGTGCTCCTTGCTGTGCTTGTAACTTGAATGTCATCTCTGGAAATCGCCTTTTCCATCAGGCAACACCTTTTTTCCTCCTCAGTCAGATACATTGGGTTTTTTTCTTTTTTTAAATTGAAATGCTTTCCTGCGTGTTTGCTCTGTGTAACTGAAGCTTGCATATACTCTGCAGGTCAAAGACTGCCTGGATCACACGGTGCTGCCGATGGATGGGGCGACCTTGGCCGAGGCCATGCACCAGAGGGGCATCAACATGCGTTATCTAGGCAAAGTCATCAACTTCATCGCCAAGACCCCTGGCCGTGCTCAGCTGGATCACATTTTTGTAAGCATCCGGCTTAACTTCAAACTGACAATTAAAACTGCCTCTGGGGTAATTTGCCCTGTATAGGTTCCAACATGGCCAATTGTTTTCTCTGTGTAAAAATAAACAGCTCCATAAATAGAGGAGAAGGGAAAAAGCCCTGTAAGCAGTGGGTGGGGAGTTTTGCTCCCAAATCCTTAACGGTGTCCATGATGTTAGAGGGTTTGAGTGTCCTTCGGGACAGAGAAGCGCTTCAGGGATTCCCAAGCATAGCGGCAGGTAATACACAGTTGGATTTTAAGCCATGCACTTTTTTTAAGCCTCTAAGGTCGGTCAGGGCGTTGGATCGCATTGGAAAGCGTGAGCGCGGCTGCCTGTGAGCGTGCGCAGGGCCGGTGCTGCACCCTGGCAGCTGAGCCGTGCGGCACGGGGTGGCTTGCGGTCACCGGGCACGCGCGTGTCCCCGGGGTGCTGTCGGACGCAGCGCAGCTCTGAGCTGCAGGGTGAGGGCTGGAGAACGCGTCTTCTGCAGGTCTTGTTAAAAGCCCGCTCTAAAGCAGAGCGTATTTGTCATTGTTACTGCTCGCTGACTGCTAATCTCTGTTCTTCATTGCTTCGGGTAGAAAATAGGAATCGGTGAATTGATCACTCGATCGGCTAAACACATCTTCAAGACGTACCTCCAGGTATGACCTGCAGTCTAACCTCTTGCCTTGTGTGTCCTCCCTAATGACTTTTTTCCACAAATAGAGCTGTTTGAGTCTCCCCTCTCGTTAGGCAGTTTATGGGGGTTGCCTAGCAACGGGAAGTACAATCTCATTAGTGCTAAAATAGGTACGGGCCTGCGTGTAAGGGAAAACAAGTCCCCACTTGAAGATAGCTTTCCCAGAGAGTAATCATTCATTCTTCCCCAGATTCTCACTCATTATGTTGAAGGCTTTTGAAAGGGAAATCACAGCTTGTTTTCCTTGTAATACTTTTTCCTCTTAAACAGTGTTGCCTTTGCCTTTCTAAGAAGCTTTTTTAATTGCACAAGCACTAGTGCATCCTTATACCATTCCGTACGTAGCATAGCAATACACCTGGCTTTACTCCAGTGTCAAAATCTTCTTTACACTCTTAGTTTCTCTGCCCCAGGTAGCAGCCCAAATGGAACTGTGTATCTGTGTGTGTGTGTAGGTATACGCTTATCTCTTATATCTACATAATTCTCTCTGTGCTAGTTCCACTTGCAAATATTGCCTTCCTCTCCCTCTCCCAGAAGATTTTCCTGTTTCTGGTAGGACTGGCTTTGTGTGAGGCTGGGGGTCGGAGTAGTGCCGGTGAGATGGCAGGTGTCTTCCACGACTGATTTCGGTGTCTCGCTGTAGGGCGTGGAGCTGTCGGGTTTGTCAGCAGCCATCAGCCACTTCCTCAATTGCTTTCTAAGCTCCTTTCCAAATCCCATTGCCCATCTTCCAGCTGATGAGCTGGTCTCCAAGAAAAAGAATAAGAAAAGGAAAAACAGGAACCTTGGAAATGCTGATAACACTGCATGGGCCAGCATGACCCCTCAGGAGCTTTGGAAGAATATTTGTTCAGAAGCAAAGAACTACTTCGATTTTAGTCTCGAATGGTAAGCAGAGCAAATTACCCTCGCTTGTGCCTGGACTCTCACCAAACGCCTGTAGCTCTTACTGTTCTCTAATAGCACCTGCCCTTCTGACGTATTTTCTGTTTGAATATAAATTTGTACTCTTGAGGGAGTTTTACAGGCTTATAATAGAAATAAATGGGGCAAAGAGCAGCAGGGGGAAGTGTAGCCGACATCTGACGCGAGATGAAGCCTCTGAGGTGAGGGCAGGTGGGAACAGCAGAGGAGGAAGGGAAGCCTCTCCTTAGTGGTGCCGGGGGGAGCAGGAGGCAAGGAGCTGAGGGAGCGTAGTCAGAAGATCCTGGTCTGTGTAGGTGATGGTTTAGGCTGAAGGGAGCTTATGGTCCAAAACCGAGGACAGCTTCTCCTGTATCTGAAACAGAGGTGGTGAGGTGTGCAGATAGCAGCTCAGTAAGGTTTAACAGGCCGTTAGCAAGCGCTGTAACGCGCGTGGCTGGTTTCAGTTAGCAGCCAGCGGTGCAGGGACCTGTGCTTCAGACAGACCATGCCTGAGGGATGTCCTCCAGCAGACGCTTCCCTGAGACTGAAGCCCGTGTGTGCTTCTTGCAGTGAGAACGCTGACCAAGCAGCTGAAGTGTATAATCTGCAGAAAATCACCCTGCTCCGTGAAATCTCCCTCAAAACTGGAGTCCAGGTAAGATCCTCGTCTTCCCTCCCTTCCCCATCATGTTCTATACTGAGAAATGTGAAGAGTAAGCGCGAACTGCTTGGCAGGGGACAGCCTGTCAGACAGATGAGAGCCCCTGAAGGTCTCTGTGGTATTAGTGTTGGGATACTGGTTCCAGCCCTGGAAGGAGACTGCCAATCCAGTTCCCTGTTAGGGTGAACTTGCTGTGCGTCTCCCGTGGAGGACAGCCAGCCCGAGTGCAGTTCCTGTCGCTTCCTCTGTCTGACAGGCCAGACTCGCATCCGGGCTTCCTGCGCTCCTGCACTCCCTGTCCAAGAGATGCAGCTCTTAGGCCGAGCAGAGCAGGGCCTGGGGCTGTCCTTGCTTGCAGAACGGGGGGTTTCCTTCCCCACCGCGCTGCCTCCTCGCTCCTCTGCGGGGTGCGGGAGCTTGGCAGGATGGGGTTCTCGCATCAGGGGCTCCAGTACTGGCACAGCCATGCCTCGGCTGCGGCGTGATTTTGCCACGCGCACGTGGTGTGCACACCTACCTGCGACCTTTGCAAACCTGTCCCCAGGTAGGGACACGGGGGATGTCCTGACTGTGAACCCCCATGCAGATTCCAGGGCTCATTTTCCCATCTCTTCTTGCCAAGTACCTGTGAAAGCGGTGACCGTGACCTCCGGTCTTTTCGGTCCCTCTAGATACTGCTGAAGGAGTACAACTTTGACAACAGGCACAAGCCCACCTTCACGGAAGAGGATATTCTCAACATCTTCCCTGTAGTGAAGCACGTAAACCCCAAAGCCTCAGATGCTTTCCACTTCTTCCAGAGCGGGCAAGCAAAGGTTCAGCAAGGTACAGACCCAGCATGCCTCTGCCTTTTGAGGTGACTGCTGATAACGGGAAGAGCAGGGTATGTGTGCCATGGCCTGCTGCCCTCTACCAGAATACCCCCCCACCCCGTGCTGGTAGAGAATCGTGGTCTCCGAGACCATCTGAAGCCCACACCTGCTGTGCAGCTACCAGCGATGAGCAAGGACGGATGCAGGGCAGCAATTTCCATCCCCGAGATTTTACTGCTTGCGCAAGGCGGTGACCTGTGGCTACGCAGCCCACTGCTGTTCTCATGTTAGGGGTTATTCGACGTACATACATACGTGAATACAACTTTTTTCAGGTTTCTTGAAGGAGGGCTGCGAGCTCATCAATGAAGCCTTAAACTTGTTCAACAATGTGTATGGTGCTATGCATGTGGAAATCTGTGCCTGCCTGAGGCTGCTAGCTCGTCTCAACTATATCATGGGAGATTATTCAGAGGTGAGCAGGGTCTCGGGTAGGGTCGATCGTTCCTCCCCGTGCTTGCTTGCTCAGGTGCACAGCATCTGTGTGACTTGCTTTTGGGTCTTCTGTTCTGCTTAGGCCTTAAGTAATCAGCAGAAAGCGGTGCTAATGAGCGAGAGGGTCCTGGGTATTGAACATCCCAACACGATTCAAGAATACGTGAGTACAGGGTGCTGGAGTCTGTGAGCCTTAATTCGTGTCTGCATCTAGAAGACAGTTGCAGTTCTCCTTCCTTTGGCAGTGTTCTTCCCAGAATCCTCTACTTCCATCAGAAATTTGCTGTCTTAAGATTT
>Ga0181612_101760_pt1 | contig 15307 bp, 5 predicted proteins | sample HoacroProtozoa21_FD_119630 | JGI IMG/M metagenome (GOLD analysis project Ga0181612, IMG submission 119630) | Hoatzin crop microbial communities from Cojedes, Venezuel. Combined Assembly of Gp0051906, Gp0051904, Gp0051908 | reverse complement strand
TGTTTATTAATTCCAATATGTATCATTTCTGTGTGTGAATAATTTTGAAACTGATGATACCCAAGTTCAATTATTGTGCGGTTAGTTACTATGGATACTTGGTTTGCAAAATGTGTGGCTTTATGGCTTAATTTCTGCCAGAGACCATATTGTTAAATAAGATGCCTTTTTTTAGACAAACACATGAAGTGGCATGAAAGTATGTTCATAGTCATGCACACAGATCTGACACAGAGAGGTCTGAGTAAATATCAGTGAGCTTTATTTTGCAATCATCTCTTTGTATGTCTTGGAGCAGATTTGTCAGATTTGTATAAATAGGGCTTTTCTAATAATGGCTTTTATGTAGAAGAACAATCATTATTTTTGTTTTGACAAAACCATCCTTGCTTCTGTCTCCCCACATGCCAGCACTAATGCAGCTCTCCTGAAGCCTGGTTAGCTTTCCTGACCTTTGCTGTTGTTGCCCAGTCTCATGGAAGTATTGTGGTACAAACAGATCATCCTTTAGTTATCAAGGCTAAGTGTGCTTCACTTTGTTTCTCACTTTAACATGTTTCCTCTGGTAAAAGAATTCTGCATTTGTTTCATTAAATGTTGTCAGATATTACTCAGTGACATGTTTAGCAATAAGCAGTGGGTAAAAAAGCCTCACCACACAGTTGTTGCTGCCATCTTCCCATCTCAGGTCCTGGGGCTGTTGCTGACTCTTGTGCTTTGGGAATCCTCCCAATGGCCAGCTTCTGCATGAAAATCATATGTCTATTCAATAAAAAATAGGTTTAAAGTTAGAATTACCTTTTTTACAGTAGTCACATTGCAGGATCTTTAGACACAGTAAGACACAACTAATTATAGAATAGCGATACTGAAGCGAATGGATGAACCATTTGTGGGGCGTGGGTTGTGGGGTGATTTACTGAAGCAGGTAAGAAATGGCAGGAGTAACCTGTGAGCCACCCTTCTGAGGTTAGTGAGAAAGCTCAGCTGAAAACAAAACTCTCTGTAGGCGCTTGCATAAGCAGGGCCACTTTCTCAAACAAGAGCAAAGAGAGAAGATTTATTTCTTCATCTTCAAATGTCTGACTAGTTTGTACAAAGTTAGGTGACAAACTTTTGACTCATAAAGCAGCCGAAGAGAATTGTTCATTCAAAGTGTCAGTACTCATTATTTCAATCATTGCTATGATAATGAGAGTTGAAAATGCAGTCACCGTGGATGGGTGCTAACTGGATGAGAAGGTGTCAGTGGATGGATCCCAGTATTTATGCAGCCCCCTTTACAAGGCAAGGCGTATGATTTATATAGCCTCAGTTGTCCTGCAGATAAAGGCATCCTCAGCTAAGAAGAGGCCGTTTTTGTGAATTGGTGAGCATGGCTTGGAGCCAGAGACCTTGAGATCTGCAGATGGGTGAATCTTTCCAGCTTCATGGGGCTGATTCAGCCCCGCGTTTGTGTGCAGAGGCAAAAACTGCTGCTGGCTGTCATCTGCTGCACCGGCACCTTTGAGAGCACACCAGCAGACGCTTACAGGCACGAACTGTGTCAGAGCCGGATTGCTGCTGAGAACTGCCGAATGAATTGTGATGTGTAATAATTTTAAAATCTAAACTCTATCTTTTCCTGTATTCTGTTTGGGCCTGTGTATTTTAACACTTTGAGCAATAGGTGGTGGAAATTAAGTGCCCCTTACCTTGACTGGTATTTTATCAGGTTCTCTCCTCCATAATCCTTCCCAACAAAATGGTTAATAAATGGTCATTAAGAACAAGTTACCTATTTGAACTTATTTTTTGAATGCATAGTCTCCTCTAGTTTGGGTTTCTATTTTATTTCTCTTACTTAATTCAGTCATTTTATAGGTTCATGACTTTTCCTTCAGCTGCTTCTTATCTCTGTTGTTAAGAATCATGGGTAACTGGAGGGTTGGCAATGTAGTCTGGAGAAACAGATTTAGCAGTCTGTATTTTCTCCTAAGGGACAATTTTAATATATTTTGTTTTTAGTATCTTATGCAAACTGAATAATTGATTTAAATGACCCGTCGTGTGCCAATTGCTTAATAGGCTGTTCAATGTGGTGCTATCACAATGAGTATGAAATGTCAAAAAAGTAATAACAATGAAGTTTAAGAGAAGTGAGTGCTTCATTCATGGCTGGGAAAAGTCTTGCCAATGAAAAGGGGCAGCTCCTGTTCCAGCTCCACTGAGGAGACGATGTTACTGGCTGTCTATGAGAAAACACTTGGGCTCGGTGTGGAAAGACTGATCACAAAAGCTAGATCATGATTCAATCTTTCGAAATGTTTGATGTTTTCATTAGGATGAGCTTAATATTAAAAAAAAAAAAAAGAAAAAAAATCAGGTATTTGGAATTTGAAAGCTTGATATTTGGAATTCTTCTTAGATGACCTATATGTCCAATTTTATAGTTTCACATAGCTGATTTATATTTGAGATGAATGGCCAAGAATAGCACAGCATGTAAAATACTTTAAAAATACATTTTAATTGTAACTTAAACAGGAATTAAGGTAACAAGTACTCTTTCTCTGTCATAACAACATTTGTTGGTGAAAAAAGGTATTACTTTGTTTGTTCTTATATAGCTCTTATCACAAGAGCTAACAGTCAATGAAACCTTACCTAGTGTGATTTTGTAATTTTTGTTTTAAATTCATATTGTATCATGAATGAATCCTTCAGAGTGAAACGTCTTGGTTTTAGGAAATACTTTGTAGGTTCACCTCATGCTGTGCATGAAAATGTAACAATTTAAAGGTAAAATTTTCATAAGCAGTCAAATCAGATGAGAGACAATTCCTAGGTGAAAGGAAAATGTGCTCCTAAATAATAAGTGCTTAATAAGTTACTTTCAAAAGTCACAAAGGATTCCAAACAAAACATGAAAAGGAAGTTTCTCTTACTCTGTACCAACGATCCAGGCATTTCCGAAGCGAGCAGGTTGTGGCACCCAGAGCCTCTTCAAGCAAAATCTCCTACCCTGACCTACCGATGGGAAATGGAGCTCTGAGAGGCCCTGATTTAGATCCTGGGTGTCAAATGCACCCTGTGGATCCAAAGGAGTAGAGCAGACTTTTTCCTTTTTTTTTTTCCCTCTGACTTAACTCCCTGTCACTTCCCAATATGGTCAAATACAGCACACAATGCTAGCAAATTGTCTTTGGTATTGTTAGATGTTTTTGACTGACTGTGGTTTATCAGCAAACAGGATTGTCCAAGAATGTCAGACTAGCATTATGGGAATGAGAAAACAAGTGGCATCAGCACGAAAGCTATGCCTCACACTAACGAGAAGCGTATGTACCGTGTTGAGACTAAACATGTCCAGTGTTATGGAATTCTGAAAATTAAATTATTTCAACTGTTTCCTGATCAGATCAGTGTTTGAAATAGCCCAAAAAATAGAGGTGTAGGAAAAAAAACACAGCCTGCTGGATGGAAACTCTTGGGGAGATGATTTTTCAGAGATACTAAGCATGAACACATCCTATGGAAATCCAAGAACTACTTGAATACTGAGTACTTGACTTATATAAGCCTTAAAATTACTGTTTTATCTTTAATTTGTTGTATGCATCACATCACATCTTTACCTTAAATGTGATACTTTTCTATTTTGTCCTGAGAAGGAAATGTAATTTGATCTACATTTTCTGCCTTATCCTATCCTGCTATTTTCTAATATTGTCATATTCACTGTTCTGTGCCAGTGCACATGCTCACAGTGCAATCAGTTTTCCCTTGCAATCAGAAAGGGGTCTAGAACTGTCATCTGGATTTAACGATCTCTGCATTGCCTTTAATAGGCAGTAACCCTTTTTTTCCCCAAAGACCTCTTATTAAGGCAATCACCTGGGTGTTTCAGGATGAAACACACAGTGGGCTTTTTGTTTCACAGTTTTACTTAGTCCTATTAAATTTCTAATTGCTACCTGGAATTAATATATTTGATGAATGTCAGCTGGTACTCTGCCCCTTTTCACTGGCCACAGGCAGCTCTAGCCTGTCCCATGCAGACCTCTATGGTACAGTAGCATCAGTTGTCATATCTGACGATACTGTTCATATGCTGTCTGTGGAAGGAAGGAGTAAGGGTGAGTTCAAAAGCATTTTGCAGGCATACGCTAATCGAGTGCTGAAAACTTTAAAAGGACAGTTTTTTATTTATGAAATTCTACATTGGCGTTTTATGAACAGCTCATACAATTTTCAGATTATACTTTTCCATGTAATTTAAATGACCTGCTCTCAGCAGATGTTTGGTCTGCCAGCTATCTGTAAGACCATAGTGCATGTTTCCCATTGCCTTACTGATTTCCAGAGGCCTTTAATGGGGAGAAGGGAGTTTAGACCACTGGCAGTGATGGATTTACAAAAGGGTATGTTTGGCCCACTGATTTTCAGAAGTAGTAATGTCACCCAGTTTGAATGAGATGAATAAGTTAAAAAATAAATTATATCTAAATAAATACTTTTTTATTTTTTTGCTTTAATGATTTGATAAAGAGAACAATACTGATTACTTTTTGTAAAACTATGTTAAAAGAAAAGTGGTGGTATTTTATCTATAGGGAAGAGGCATAATAAAAATGAAAGGAACTGGCAGCAATATCAGTATTCTTTTGGGCCTCGATGTGCAGACGGTACAACAAGCTGAGATTTTGCCTGGTTAATACAAAACAAAGCCGGTTGTATTTAGCCTTGCTTTGCAGTGATCATGGACACATACAGGTTTACAGTGTCATATGCTGGCATGAGTGGTTTCTGTGTATTTTCTTCACTGTAAGAAGAAGAAAAAAGGTCTTAGGTTCAGTTCTAAAACTCTCCAGTCATCTCTGGTTTAGATTGTAACTCAAGTAGCAAGGTGACACTACAGCTATTTCAAAAACCACATGCTACTCATGAAAAAGTTATTAGAAAAAATGTGATATTTTTCTCAAAAAACAAGCTTTCCATGTTTCTAAATGAATCAAGATTAATGTTTTTTTTGCCCTTTTCAGAAGAATTTTCCAAATCAAACTTATTATTTATGGCAAGTTTTTAAGATTTAAAAATACTAGTTTTATGCTATCATATTTTGGAAGAGGAGTTTCTTCTTTTTTCTACTATTTTTGAAATTTCTTCTTTAAAAGTCCTCAAACATCCTCAGCTTCTGTGCTTTCAGAAATTTCCTGGTGGAAACAATTTTAAAGAAATGGTGTAGAAAAAAATTTCCCCGGATATTTATCTTCCCCTCACTTCCCCCACCCCACCCCCCGCCCCAGGTAGATTGCTGGGCAATAGTAAAGAGTGGAGAAGAGGAAAGAGAGGCAAGAATCCACCAAGACAAACAGACCAAATCCAAAGACTTCAGGAGGTAAATATACTTGAAGGTCTAGCTCCACAAGCACCTCCAGAAGGAATAATTATATTGCGACTCTGAGAATAAAGTCAGCAGACCTTGAAACATTGAGGCTGGGTTTTATCTCACCTAACTCAGGCTGCCTAGCAGTTAGGAGCCTGGTATGAGGAAATCATCTGGGTGATGGAAGGAGATGACAGACTAGTTTATTCCACCTGTATTATTAGCTGAAGTTATAGAATATTAACTAATTAATGTTTTTGTTTTGCCTAGTTAAGTTTCATACCAGCAACCATAGCTGAATCTCAACCTAATTGTTCATATTAAGTCCAACATTTATTTTTTGAATATACCATTACAGAGCAGATAAACAGCTATCTGTAACAAAATTGACAAGACAAATACAAAGTTAGTTAACCACTCCTAGATCCCCGGGAAGTTTGATATCATTCAATAAACAAGCAGTTTATTTTCAATAGATGGGCATGCAGTGGCTGTTGAAATCAAGTTAGTAACACTGCCCCATTTCTCAGGAGCGGAGTTACCAGTAGGAAAATGAGGATGAAGAGAAGGATGTCATGCCTTTACTCCACTCCAATTAATAGTGCCAAATGCTGCAAGCATACTGTAATATGGTCCATTAGTGGCTTTGCAGTTCCCTCTCTCCTGTTCAGCTCCAGAAACAGATGCATTTCAGCTCTATTCAAAAAGCAGGAATAATAATATTTGCAGAGCTGGGTGAAAGCTAGAATTTCACCAAAGGGAACATGAGACTTGCTGACTGTTGTGAGGGGAGAAATTTGTGAAAACGTTAGGACAGGTTGCGCAAAACTTTTAATGGGATTTCTACAAAACTTCAAGATACTTAACTTTACCCAAAGCGTACAATTTTTTTGCAGGTTTCAGGGTTTAGCTTTTCAAGTCTCAGGTTTGTAACTACAACATGCACACGCTTAAAAAGGAAAAAGTGCCCATAGCAAACACAACATTTGTCCTAGTAATGATCGCTTTGAAATTCTTAGTAATCGAATATATTTAGCTGCATAGCTAAATATTTTTATTTGAAAGATAGAAGAAGTATGTGTGGGGTTAAGAAGAGAGAAGGTAATTTGCCATGACCTATTTTCGTTACATTCCAATCAAAATTGCACCACTTAGCTGAATACTAAAAAAGGATGCCTGAAGCACACTTGCATTAAATCATCTGTTAATGTCGGGCCAAATTTGTCTTGTCTACTAGCTTGTAGGTGATGACAGCCCTCCGCAAAGGATACCTGTGTTCTGCACACTCGTCAGAAACTTTTATGTGCTAGGATAGCAAAAAAGGCCTGAAATATTGACAGTTGATGTGAAGAAAGACATCCAAAGACCTAAGATGAAGAACTAAGAAAACAGTTGGAAATGCACATCTTTGCTGCAACTAGATCTGAAGTTATGATAGTCTCTAATTCAGCCAAAACATTGATGTTTTAGCATAAGAGATTAATAGGATGAATTGTTCTTGAAGTAAAATGAAATATTTGCAAATTCAGTCATGGTGTGAAAGAAATGTAACTTCTCCAGATTTCGTGGTATTGCAGCAAAATTTGGCTTCTGAGTAAGTATCACAACCAGTTAACTACTTGTCCCAGTTAACCACTTAATGAGTTAACTACTTTAATCTGAAAATCTAAATAAGATAAAGCTTTCCCACGGCCATTCTAATATGTTTTGATTTCCGTCTGGAACAAAACACCAAAGACTCTTTTATTTCTTCAGTTTATTTTAATCCTTCTGGTGTCTCCTTCATCTAGTTTTGGTTCTGTGGCTCCTGTGGACTCCAGTAGGTAGGTCCGGAGTACAATGCAGCTTAGAAATGGATTCAAAGTTCCTGATTTAGTAAAACACGCAAGCATGTATATAGAAGCCACAAAGGTCTAGTTTGCAAATGTGCCTTGTAACAGGGCTGCTTTCAGCACAGCATTTTGGCAGCAGGCGCCTTCCCACCTTGCCCCATCTCCTCTCTCCGTCTCCAATACCCTGTCAAGTGGACAGAGCTGAGGTTTCAGAGTGAAAAGCTTTGCCTGCATGGGAAACCTGGTTGTCATGGGCAGCAGCCATGAGCTGCTGAGTGAAATACACTCAAACCAGGGGCTTGACAGGTCTGTCACTGCCGTGGCATGGTGCGCATTTACAGTTTAGCGCTGTTGCTCTAGCGCTCCATGTGCCAAATGAAGTCGTTAGCAGATTTGAGATCTATCAACCATCTGTGCCTGGTGTCTTTTCATCCTCGAGTGGGAAAGAGCTATCGGCACAGAGCCATAGTGGGATGTAGTGGTGCTAGAAGGCCTCTGGGGTATGTCTTGGTCATTTGAGCTAGTGTGCCCCTCACACAGCATTTACTGCCCACCCCTTCCTCCTGGATAATGAGGTCTCTTGAGAAGTCTGTTAACATGAGAACTGGTTACAGCATTTTTTGTGAAATATTTGCCAATAACCAGGAATACCCAGCGAGATTTGGTGTGGATGAGAAACTTAATAATCTATGAAGGCTTTTTTTATATCTTAAATTTACATTACATTAGGTTCATAAATTAGGGAAAAAAGTGTTGGTTATGGCTTTCTTCCTGGTGGTGGGTGAGAATACACTATTTACAGACATGGCTGGAGTCATTGTATATCAAAGCTGAAAATTATATTTGACCCTATCAGTGCAATATGCCCTTTGGTAGTCCTTCTTGTGAGGGATTCTTACAGGTTATAAAAGCTGCCTCACTCTGTTGCAGTAACGTACAGGAAAGCGTGGAGACAAAATGATTGATTACTAGTCCTGGTGTTTGTAACTTGATCTGTGCAGAGTGAGCCAATAATAATTTGATTTCTTTCCCTTTCTCCCTTATTGACATTTTTCATTGTCTTAGTGTCCGAAATTCCAAATATGGAATGTCCTGCTATCAGGTCTGAGTCGGTTTTATTCCACCCATATGCAAATCCATAGTATAAAGCAGTATGAATGAGTTCTGAACTGAAAGAAAATTCAACTTGGTATTTTGCCAAACTGAAGCCTTCATACCCTGTCAAATGCAGACAACAAAATAAATCTTCATGGCTGTCCACTAGACCATGGGTCTGGCACAGACAGGGATTGCTCAGACAGTAGCTCCAGACATCTTGAGAACAGAGACCTCTTTACGGGGTAAATTTACAGAGTTTTCATATGTCACTCAGGAAATAAATTTTAACAGATTGCAGTAATTTTTGTTTGCTGACAAGGTATGCCCGAGAAGAGTGGTCGGTCAGTAAAGCTGGTTTACTCTCTGTGTGTTTACCAGTCTGGGAAAGATTATATCTACTACTTTGGTCACCTTACTGGGTAGGGGATACCTCTCTAAAACATGTTCACTCTCTCAAAAGAACAGATATTTTTATTTAATTCAATCAGTTTATGTAGTATTGTTTGTTGTTTGAAATAGCAGTTCCTTTGAAATAAACTTGTGGGATTTATTGCCATGGAGCCAACTCCAACACTGAGAACTGATTCTTTAAATTGTTAGTGAACTGTATGGTCAATCAGGCTATGACAGTAAGCCTTGAGAGCTCTACAATACTCTGAAATTTTGCATTGTGGACATTTGAAAAGTCTGTGACTCTCCCCTGCGTATTTTCCCTTGGTTCTCACGCTGGGAGATATGTTATTTCAGAAATTTTAGAAATGACAAAGAATTTGACTTTGCAACTTTGAAATATGTGGGCATTTTTTCTTATTTGTGGGTATTCCAAACTCAGTGTGTACTCTGTTCTGTCTCTGTATGTGGATATGCGGTTTTAGTACTGTGCAGCTGGACAGAGAGGAATTTTTAGAGGAATCAGAAGGGACAAGCACAAATTAAATACTTGAGATAAATGATTCTGCAGGAGTTAAAATGACAAGGGCCATGCCTTTGTAAGGAAAAACACATTTCTTGAAGTGCCAGATTGCTGAAAATTGCTTATTCTTTATTTTAAACTCTGGGATTACACAGAATCAGAACCTGATTGTAGTATAAGGAATAAGGTGGATCAGTTAAGGCAGAAAATGTCAATGCAAGGTGACCATGAAACCGGGAGGAAATACTGTGATGTATGAGAAAGATGTTGTTTGGTTTGCCTTGGTTTTTTTTTTCTTCCCTAGAAATGGAGTTAGTTAACTTCCAGTCTCAGTAGGTTTTGATCCATAAACAATTGCCTCAGGAACAAGAAGCTTACCTGTGCTTTCCTGCAGCACTGTTAGGTATTCCACATTTAGCTGTTATCTGAGCTACACATAAAAGTCTGTGAATCCTGGGAAGCTAGGAAAATGGCTTTTTTTTCAGGTATTCTGTGAAAGAAATGCCTTCCTCCTGTTTCTTGGGAGGTGTGGTCTACAAAATCAACTCTTGTGGTGGACTTTGGGATTGAAATCTAAGAACTGCCCTTGGTAGGACTGATCTTTAGCTTGGAGATTTACAACCTCTTAAAAGTTTACATAAATAGAAATGTAGAGGAGTTTCAGTAGATTTTTAGAGACTTTGTAACAAATCTAAAAGAAAACAGACAACAAACTTCATCCTCAGTTGACAGACTGGAGATTTCATAGCTGATGTCTGTTACCAGCTGCTAACTGTCCATAAAGGTTTGTCATTATACCAGAATTTCTCACACTGTACATGATGAGATCTTCCTCCCACCACCACCATCTCAATTCCTCTCTCTCCACCTGCTTAGGACAGAAAGAAACCACAACAAAGGTTACTCTCTGTAGTACACTTTATATGTTTTTTTCATACCGATGTCTAAAAGCGGGGAAAGATTGTCTCCTAGGAGGTTAATCAAACTTCAGAGCACCTGAAACTTCTTATGCCTCTGATAGGAGAGTGAGCAAAACCACGTAGCTCAAAATTCACAGGGCCCGCTAGACTCCTGCCTCTGTTTACCTACTTAAATGCCTTTTTAGATCTGGCCCTGTGTACTTTGTATTCCCAGTCTCGTATCTGAAACTGCAAATAATTAGAATTTAGATGGTATTTCACTACCTCACTGGGATATTGTGATACCACTGCATACTGTGAAAAAGTCTAAACCGGAGATGTTAAAAAGTGGCTCACGGCAAACTACTCTTGAAAGATGCTCTTGATGTCTGAATCTCAGAGCATCCATTCATCTCACATTTTTCTTCTTATATATCCTGGTATAAAAAGCTAATGCATCTTTATGAAAAGGAAGAAGTAGAGCTATTGTGACTTCTGTGTGTAAAACTTTTCACAGAACAGAATACATACCTTTAATGGAAAGTGATGGAACAGTCTCTGTAACTCTACAGTGCTCAAAATTCAATATTGTTAATATAAACAGGTTTATGGTAATAATAGGAGATTTACAAGGAAGAGGGATTAATTTAGTTCTAAGAGATGTTTGACCTCTGCTACTTTGTAAATCCGTTAGAGAGAGCTAAGGTCCCCATAAGCTCACTTTCTTTCTCTTCGACCTGGAAGGCATTATTTTTTCAATACATACCAGAAGCAAGTAAATATTTTTAGAACCAGGATAACTACCACTTTAAATGGACTAATCTTTGCTCAGAAGTTGTCTGATACTTTATATCCAATGCCAGCAGGAAAGAAATAATTAAGACGTATGCTTCTGGTAATTGATAAGGAACATTTGAATGGGTTACATAAATAATAGACTAATCAAACTATTGTCTAACCATTTAAAAAAACACACGCCCTACTGCATGTACATTTATTTAAATTAACGCTGCTGTCAGAATTTATGAGGAATTTTGAAAGAGGATTTCATTTTCATCTTATGGTTAATGCTCTCATAAATAATAATTTGTCAATTTATAGGATAAGAGATACTATTAAACTTTTCAGTGTACCTCTTTAAAATAGAGGTGTGCATTTACTGTTCTGGGTAATTACTCTTTGGATAAAACTGCAACTTTCAAATCTCATTTTCACGTCTGCCAAGTTCTGCTGTAACTCATTTTCTGTTCTAACAAGAATTAATGACATTAGTAATCTAATGTTATGCAGAAGAGACCTGGGACTTTTGTTGTATATGCAGTATCATGCAATGTTTTTCTACATAAAATATTTTATTAGTATGTTATTGATAACCGACCAACAGATTTTCTAAAAAGTGAAAAAAAATACAAAACCAGCTGTTCAAAAAAAAAAATCAGATACTTAAAAAATACATTAGGAATTGGGTTCTGGTTCTTGTTTAAGCCCATGAAAATGAGACTTGATAATAATTTACAAAGTGCTGATCTATCTTGTAGATGAACACCAAGAAACTTCAGTCTGATAGTTTGGGATAGGGCTATATCTACTAGCAAGCAACATCCATTCTTCCCCACTCTTTTCTGAAACCACTTTAGCTTTATATGATTGTATGAGGGAAGAATACACTACCCAGCTGCATATTTGAGATTAAATGAGAGGTGGTATTTCTCTTGAATGGCAATTTGAACATGCTTTTTGTGGGATTTTTAACATACAAACCAAAATACCCATACCGTGAAGGACAACACTATTACACAGTCTTTGTATTTATTTATGCCCATATCAGGTTGCCGCAGTCAAGGCTGCTATATGCTTCAAAACTGTCCCATATAGATTTTTTGGGCTCCACTGGTACTCGTTAAAAGCTGCTGTGACAGCCTGACATCAGCAGAGTCCCTGCATGGAAACAGCCACTCTTTTCAACAGCAGTCACTGTCATCTGCTGTGTTGTCTCTGGGCTGAGCTTCTCAGGCTCTGTGTAAGGTGGCTTTTTTTTACCCTCTTGACAGGAAAGTAGGGCCTCTGCATGTGTTTAACCCCACATTTTTGCAGGATGCTAATATTTCTGCTTTTAATTGAATGTAGTTTTACAGGAGACTGTGTCCCAGATGTGATTGCTCTAAAATGAAAGAGCACCAGTGTTGGGCTTAAATGTTTCCCATCCAATTACCAATTGCCCCTTCATTTTATTTTGAAAGTTTTTTTCACTTGAGTGTGGAGTTTCCAAATGATTCTGGTAATCCTGGATTTTTTCCCTTGTTTTCACAGGTGACCTGTAACTGTTTCACCATCAGTAACGGCGAGATGCAGGATGTTGGCGTTGGCCTGTATCCCAGGTACTGTGGATGCTTTCATTCACAGGAAAAACTTATGTTATTTCTTTTTTCCTTTTTTTCCAAGGTAGCTGTAAGGACCATCAAAGCAACAGGTAACATGTCCAAATGAGAAACTGGGAAATGCAAATAAATTAAGGAAGAATAAAAAATACCATCAAGTTGAAAACATTCTTAATAGTCCTGACTACAGAGTTAAAACAGTTTAAATAGGATACATCTTTATATTTTATTTTCATGGAGGAGGTAGTCTTTTCCACGAATAAATGCTGGCATCAAAAATGTGTGACTGGGACTAGTAAAAGGAACCTGTTCTGTGTTGCTTTAGAATAGAGATATTTTGCAGCCAAGAGCCTTCTGAACTGGCAATTAAAAGAAAAAGGTTGAGCACATTTATTAGCAAATTACCATAACTAAGAAACCAGTAAGGTGAGAAGATAAGCCCCTTGAGAGGTGGATGTTAATATTTGAATTATTTCTATTATGTAAGAAGTATGTACCATGGAAGGTTGTGCCTTCACAGAATTAGTTACCTGTAATTGTTAATGTGGAAAATTAATATGTGTAGTTTAAAATTATGTTTTACCATCTCAATGTTTTGTTCATGCACTGTTGAACGCCGTTGCCAATACCTCAGCGGGCCTGTCACTGTTGTTTCTTTTTCTACTAATGTCTCACATGTAAGAAATGAAATGGTGACTCTCTCCCAGTGTAGATTACTGGGTTCATGTGAAGGTTAATCACAGATGTTTTATGAGGCCAGAAGGGATACCAAAAGAGTCAGGCTCCTGTTGATAGCTCCTTTAAAAGTCAAGAACTGAATAAACATGGTTTGTTGCAGGCCTCTCACCATCCGCAACATCCTTTATTTTGCCAACAGTTGGGATTTTGAGTTACTGAATCAGGCAGACAAGGAAAGCAAATACAGGCAGCCAGGAGCTGGATAAGCCAAAAATTCTTCCAGCCTGATGATGCCAGAATTGTCCTTGCAATGGGTCATTCCCACAGGAGAAGAACCATCAGCCCCATATCTACTATGGGACTGATGTTGGCCTGGCAAAGTCAGTTGTTGCTCAGCTAATGAAACATGGGACTCACAAGTATGTAGTGGCTGTTGTTGATGTTGTTCTTAACAGTCTCCTTCAAAAAATGAGAAAGGGGCATGTCTGTGCCAGGAGATTCACCAAAGTGTGTTTCTCTTGGGGGTGGCTGCAACTCAGCTGTCACATGCCACAAGAACAGAGGCTGAACCAAAATATAAGTAAAACAGAGGCAATGGCTGTATCTCTTCTTTCAACTCTGCACACCAAGTACTTTGATTTTGGGACATAGCATACTCCATTTTCTACCTGCTATGACATACAGGTTGATTCCTGACCCCTTTGTGCTCCGGTTCCACTGACGGTCAGGGTAACTGAGAAGGTTAGTGCCCTGAAACTGAGCAGAAGCAGCAGAAATATAACACGGTCCCAAGGTACTGACCTTTTGCTCTGACCTGTCCAGGCTGCCTTGTTTCCCGCTTGCCTGCTTTGCCCTCTCCCCCGAGGCAGGGCTCTCGGAGAGTCACTGGGAGGCCATCGCCATCCTCCCGTCCCAAGTACTGAGTACACAGAAGGCAGAAACACATGAAGTGATCCAGGCATAGCTCCTATTAGCAATGAATATAAATCTTCTAAGCATTAATTTTCCTCACCTAACCAAGAGGAGCTGATTTACCAGGAATTTTATTTGTTTTGTAACTCAATTGCTTGATATTAAAGATGTAATCGTGTTAGCTACTTTTAAATGATTAAAGGGGAATGACAACGGAGGCTCTGTAAAGTTCTTTCTCTCCCTTTCTCCTCCTCTACCACCCCTCACAGCATGTCTTTACTGAACCACAGCTGTGACCCAAACTGTGTGATCGTTTTTGAAGGATACCAGCTTTTACTTCGCTCCGTCCGAGAGATCCAGATTGGTGAAGAGGTAATTAACTTGTCCTCCCTTCCATCACAGACACCTGCAACAATGACATCTCCCTAAATAAATTCCAGACTGCAGGGCCACCAGCTTAATATTTTGATGATATATTGATGCCACTTTCTAGCACATAGCTATCAGGGGAAAATGATAAATAGAATCATCTCTTCACACTGCCTGGGCCCCATAATCATTACTTCTCATAAATCACTAGCAGTCTTGATAAATTCTTGTTCCTCCTTTCCTGCTCTAGGCACTTCATTTTGTTTGTATTTGAATGTCTTTACCCTCATGGAAACACTTACGATATTTCTGGGTGGAACGCAGTGTTCACTAAGTTGTTGCAACAATAAGCATTTGTCAGTCTGCAACCATACTGTTGTAGTAAACCTTTCATTGACAGTGAAAGTAACAAGACAAGGGTTTTTTTCTTGCCCATTTCACTAGAAAAGACTTCAAAATATCCCTTTCAAGATATTTCTGATTTGATCTCAGGTATTCTCAGCTTTGTTTTTATGACAGCATTTGTATTACTTTGAAAATCATTTGTGGCTAGGTAAGCATTTCAAAGTAAATGTCTTCTGCAGCAATGCAATATTGAATTTGCTTAGTAAGGCCTGCAAAGACGTGTGTATGTATGTAACTTTACATGCAACAATGACCTGTGCAGTCCTAGCTGTTGATCATTTCAAAGTCATGACTTAATGTAAATACGCTTCATGGCTATGCTTCAAACTCTGGGAAGATCAAGGGCATATGTATTCTGATTTAGAAGTAATATCTTTTTTCCTCCCTATGAAGGGTTTTCTAAGAGGCCTTTCTAAGAATGTCTAAGATAGTAGGCCACAAAAATAAGTAAATGG